>Ga0307507_10000240_pt1 | contig 106042 bp, 95 predicted proteins | sample 7_EM_MG_FD_207223 | JGI IMG/M metagenome (GOLD analysis project Ga0307507, IMG submission 207223) | Populus trichocarpa ectomycorrhiza microbial communities from riparian zone in the Pacific Northwest, United States - 7_EM | ecosystem: Host-associated > Plants > Roots > Unclassified | place... | reverse complement strand
ACCAACGCGACCGCCGACACGCCCTCAGCCATCCCGGCAATCAACCCGGTCAACGTCGCATCAGGCCCAAGCTCCAGGAACCTCGACACACCCATGGTCCGCAGTTCCGCGACAGCATCAGCGAACCGCACCGTGCCGCGCACCTGACGCACCCAATACTCCGGCGACGACAACTCACCCGGATCAGCCAACGTCGAGACGATCGGAATGCGGACGCTCCGGTACTCCACCGACTCCGCCACGATCCGGAACTCATCCAACATCGGATCCATCAACGGCGAATGAAACGCATGCGACACCCGCAACGATGTGACCCGACGGCCCAGAGTCTCGAAGTGTTCCGCGAGCGTGGTCACACCTGTCTCGCTCCCGGAGACCACTAGAGCATCCGGCCCATTGACGGCTGCAATCGCGACGTCCGTCGCGCCGGCGAGCAACGGTAGAACCTCGGCCTCACTCGCCCGCACCGCAACCATCGCCCCACCGACCGGAAGCGCCTGCATCAACCGGCCACGCGCGCCCACCAAACGCGCCGCATCAGACAGAGACCAAAGACCCGCCACATACGCCGCCGCAAGCTCACCGATCGAATGACCCGCCAACGCATCCGGGCGCACACCCCAGGACTCCAGCAAACGGAACAGAGCAACCTCGAACGCGAACAACGCACACTGGGCCGAGCCAGTCTGATTCAAACAGTCCTGATCCGTGCCCCACATCACCTCACGGACAGAGGGATCAAACTCCGCCAACACCTCATCCAACGCAGCCGCGAAGACATGGAATGACCCGTACAACTCACGACCCATCCCCACCCGCTGCGCACCCTGGCCAGTGAATACGAACGCAGTAGTCCCCAAAATCCGGGTACCGGAGACCGCCAACGTAGCGAGCTGCGCAATGGCCGACTCACGATCAGCCGCCACCACCACAGCCCGGTGATCGAACACCGCACGCGCACTCGCTAACGAGAACCCGACATCCGCGAGCGGCAGATCAGACTGCTGCGTCATCACATCGCGCAACCGCACAACCTGCGCACGCAACGCCTCAGGACTCTTCCCGGACAACACCAGCGGCACCAGCGGCAACGCGACCCCGCCATCCCCCGCAGACTCCTGCTCAGGCGCCTGCTCAAGGATCACGTGCGCATTCGTGCCGCTGATCCCGAAGGACGACACCCCCGCCCGACGCGGACGCCCCGTCTCCGGCCACGGCGTCTTCACCGCAGCCAGGCGGACGTTTCCGGTGCTCCAGTCGACGTACGGGCTCGGCTGCTCGGCGTACAGGGTGGGCGGGACGATGCCGTGGCGCAGCGCCATGACCATCTTGATGACGCCGCCGACGCCTGCCGCGGCCTGCGCATGGCCGATGTTCGACTTGATCGATCCCAGGAGCAGCGGGCGATCCTCGGCGCGGTCCCGGCCGTACGTCGCCAGCAGCGCCTCCGCCTCGATCGGGTCGCCAAGCGACGTACCGGTGCCGTGCGCCTCGATCGCATCCACATCGCCCGGCTCGATCCCCGCATCGGCCAGGGCTTGCCGGATCACCCGCTGCTGCGCGGGGCCGTTCGGCGCGGTCAGGGTGCTCGACGCACCGTCCTGATTCACCGCGCTGCCCCGCACGATCGCCAGGACCGGGTGGCCGTTGCGCTGCGCGTCACAGAGCCTTTCCACTAGCAGGACGCCCGAGCCCTCCGCGCAGCCGACGCCGTCCGCCTCGGCTGCGAAGGACTTGCAGCGGCCGTCACGCGCCAGGCCCCGCTGCTCGCTGAAATAGACAAACATGTCCGGGGTCGCCATGACCGTGACGCCGCCGGCCAGGGCCAGGTCGCAGTCGCCCCGACGCAGGGCCTGGATCGCCCAGTGCAGTGCGACCAGCGAGGACGAACACGCCGTGTCCACCGTGACGGCCGGCCCCTCCAGCCCGAGCGTGTAAGCGACCCGGCCGCTGACCAGGCTTCCGGCGCTGGTCCCGGCGACCGCGTCGCCGAGCGCGTAGTCGTGGTACATCACGCCCGCGAAGACCCCGGTGCGGCTTCCCCGCGCCGAGGTCGGATCGATCCCGGCCCGCTCGAACGCCTCCCACGCACACTCCAGCAGCAGCCGCTGCTGCGGATCGGTGCCCAGGGCGTCGTTCGGGCTCATGCCGAAGAAGACCGCGTCGAAGTCGGCCGCGTCGTGCAGGAATCCGCCCTCGACCGCGCAGGTACGGCCGGGCGTGCCCGGCTCGGGGTCGTAGAGCCCTGCGGTGTCCCAGCCACGGTCCGCGGGAAACCCGGAGACCGCGTCCACCCCGTCGGCCACCAGCTGCCACAGCTCCTCGGGCGAACCGACCCCACCCGGATACCGGCAGGCCATGGCGACGATGGCGATTGGCTCGTCGTCATTGCGGCGCTCCAATTCGGCGACCCGGGCACGGGCGTCGCGCAGGTCGCCGGTGGCCCGGCGCAGGTACTGCAGAAGCCGTTCGGTCTCGTCGCTCACCGCGCTACTCCGTTGAGCTGCCCGCCGACCAGGTCGAGCACCGCCGCGGCGTGTTGGGCCAGGAAGAAATGCCCGCCCGGATACACCTGCAGATCGAAGCCCGCAGCGGTGTGCGTCGCCCAGGCGGCGGCCTCCTGCCGGGTCACCTGCGGGTCGTCGTCGCCGATCAGGGCCGTGATCGGGCAGTCGAGCGGCGGGCTCTCCCGGTAGCGGTACTTCTCGGCGGCGCGGTAGTCGCTGCGCAGCGCGGGCAGGATCATCCGGACGGTTTCTTCGTCCTCGAACATCTGCGGATCGGTGCCGCTGAGCCGGTGCAGGTCGGCGATGAACTCCGCGTCGGAGTACAGGTGCACCCGCTCGTCACGGAAGGTCGACGGCGCGCGGCGGCCGGAGACGAACAGGCTGTGCGGGGTGACACCCGCATCGGCCAGCCGCAGCGCGAGCTCGAAGCCGAGCGTGGCGCCCATGCTGTGCCCGAAGATCGCCGTCGGACGGTCCAGCCACGGCAGCACCTCGGGTGCCAGCAGCCCGGCCAGCACGCGCAGGTCGTCCACGCAGGGCTCCCGGCGGCGGTCCTGGCGCCCGGGGTACTGGATCGCCAGCACCTCCACCTCGGGCGAGAGCGCACGCGACATCGGGAAGTAGTAGGTCGAGGACCCGCCCGCGTGGGGCAGGCAGATCAACCGTGTCGCGGCCTGCGGCGCCGGATGGAACCGGCGCACCCACGCGCCGTTGCCCGGCGAGGATCCAGTCATGCCCGCTCGCGTTCCCTTCGTCGTCGCGCAGTGCCGGGCTCCAGACCGCGGCAGCCCGATTCGGCGGCCGTCCGTCTGGACCCGGGCTTCATTACAAGCCCTGGCAGGAGGGTGTGTGAGCCCCTAAAGCCCGCGGCCGCACCCCTAAATCAGGGCTGCCGTGCCGCGCACGTCGGGGCAGCGCGCCGGAGGCGGACAGGCTGAGACGCCGGTCCGGCCCAGGCTCCGGTCGGACTCGGAAACAGACCCGGCTCGGAAACCGACCCGGCTCAGACGCCGGCCGCGCTCGTGCTGTCGAGGCCCGGCGGCAGGTCCATCCGGCGGCTGACGCCGAGCTTGCGGTAGACCCGGGTCAGGTGCTGCTCGACCGTGCTGACGGTCACGAACAGCAGGCCGGCGATCTCCCGGTTCGTGTGCCCGAGCGCGGCCAGGCCGGCGACCCGGCTCTCCGCCTCGCTCAGGTCCGCGGCGGGCGGTTCGAAGGCGGCCGGCGTCTCGGGCGAGGCGGCGGTCTGCGGATACAGCGTGCGCAGCAGCGCGTTCGCCTGGCACTGCTTCGCGATGTGCCGGGCGGTGCGCAGCGTCAGCCGGGCCCGGTTCGCCTCGCCCGCCTCGTTCAGCGCCGCGCTCAGGCCCGCGAAGGCGCGGGCCGCCTCGAGCCAGTCGCCGCAGTCCTTGAGCAGGTCGATCGACTCGCGCAGCAGCCCGGGACGGCACTTGAGTTCGACCGTCTCGGCCAGGATCCGCAGGCAGACGCCGCGGCTGCGGGTCTGCCCCTCGCCGAGCAGGCCGAGCTGTTCGCTTATCAGTTCTCTGGCTTGGCGGGGATGCCCCGCCGCCAGGTGCGCCTGGGCCGCGCCGGCCCGCCAGGGCACCAGCCCCGGGTGGTCCAGCCCGAGCCCGGCCGCCAGCTGCCCGCAGGCCTGGAAGTCGATCAGCGCGTCGCTGACCCGGCCGGTGGCCAGGTAGTACACCCCGCGTGCGTGAACGTATCTGAGCCCGAACGGGGTCTGCGTCACGTCGGCGGGGACGGGCTCGTTCAGGTACTCGGCGGCCGCGGCATAGTCGCCGCTCTCGGTCGCGGCCAGCACCAGCGTCGACAGGGCGCAGCCGACGGACGGCCCCCAGCCGCGCAGCGAGACCCGGCCCAGCGCCTCGTCGGCGTCCGAACGCGCCTTCGCCAGGTCGCCGCGCAGCAGCGCGACCTCCGCGCGCAGCGCCAGCAGGATCGCCTGCCAGGTCCTGGCGCGGCACACCATGGCGACGTCCAGCAGCGTGTCGCACCAGAAGACCGCGGCGGCGGTCGCACCGGTCAGGATCAGGGTGGCGATCGCTGCCACCGCCGGCGCCAGGGTCTCGTCGTTCAGCCGGATCCGGTGCAACACCAGCTCCGCGTCCGCAGCCGCAGGCGCACCCGGCCCGCCGGCCAGTACCGACTGCAGGGCGCGCAGGCAGCGGTGCGAGAGGGTTTCGGCGGCGGCGCTCTTGTCGGACAGCGCAGCCCAGTAGCGCCGGACATGGGCGCTGTAGCCGGGAAAGCAGAATGCGAGCCAGAGCACTGCGCTGCCGATGCCCTCCGCCATCGCGGGCGTGAGGTCGTCGGTGTCGCAGAACACGTCGAGGATCTCGATCGCCTGCTCCACCCGGCCGTGCCACAGCAGGATCCCGACGGGGACGGCGGCGTGCCGGGCGTCGAGGTGACCGTCACGGGCGGCGGCGACCAGCTCGGACAGGTACGGCAGCGCCTCCGAGGGGTTGGTCCGCCACTTGAGCCGGCTGAGCAGCGCCACGATCTCGGCCCGCTGCCGCGCAGTGCGGCAGGCCGGCTCCCCGGCGCGCAGGCAGGCGAGCGCGTGCTCGACGTCGCCGTGCGCGAGGGCCTGCTCGGCCGCCTCCACCAGGGCGGTCACCTCCCAGTCGTCCGCGATCCGGTCGGCGTTGACCAGGTGGCGCGAGACCTCGGTGGCCGACTCGCCGGCGCTGTGCATCAGGTGCGCGGCCTTGGCGTGCATCGCCGCGTAGTCGTCGGGCTCCATGGCCGCGACCACCGCGGCGCGGGCCTCGGGGTGGCGGAACCGCCCGTCGTCGAGCAGCCCGGAGCGGTTCAGCTGGTCGAGGGTGCGGCCGACGGTCTCGGCAGACGCGTCGAGGAGCCGGGGAAGCATCGCGCACACCGCGAGCCTTTCTCCCAGCACGGCGAGCCCCTGAGCGGTGGCCGGCGCGGCAGCCCCGGAGCGGTACAGGCACGTGCGGTACCCCTCCGCGTACCTCTCCCCCACCACGAGTCCTTCGGTGCGCCCGAGACAGTGCGCGATCCGGGCGTCCTCGATCAGCGCGTGCAGGAGCAGCGGGTTGCCGCCGGTCGCCGCGTGCGCCTCGAGGGCCAGATCGTCCGGGAACAGGTCGGGACAGGAGGCGAGCAGCTGCCGGCAGCCGTCCGGGCTGAGCGGTTCCAGCTGGATCAGCCGGTCGTGCGCGTCACAGCGCAGCTCGGCCCGCGCGTGCGGGTCCCCGGACTGCAGACCGACGCCCTCGGTCACCACCACCATGGCTTTGGCGCCGCGCAAGCGCCGCACCAGCGAGGCGAGGCACTGTTGCGAGGCCAGGTCTGCGAAGTGCGCGTCGTCGACGGCGATCACCAGGGGCGTGTCCCGCGCCAGCCGCAGCAGGGCCTTGCAGAGCCGGGACAGGATCTGCGTCTTGTGGTGCTCCTGCAGCCGCGAGGGCCCGTGCCAGGAGTCCGACAGCATGTCCTCGAACAGCCGGGCGACGGCCGCGGCCTCCTCGGGCGGCAGCTGCGCGCACTGGAACAGCTGGTCGACGACGCCCAGCGGCAGCGTGCGCTCGGCCGCGGACGCGGCGGCGGACAGCACCAGCGCACCGGCCTCGGCGGCCCGGTCCAGGAACTGATGCAGCAGTGCGCTCTTCCCGCTGGCCACCGGGCCGCTGATGATCGCCACCCGGCCCCGTCCGCCGACCGACTCGGCGAAGAGGTTGTCCAGCCGCAACAGCTGCCGGTCGCGCTCCACCAGTTCCTTGTTCAACGACGTCATACTCATGCGCGTCCCCCATCGACCCATCCGGCAGCAGTGCATGCCACTCTCTGGTTCGCCGCAGTCCACACCGCGACCGCACTACGGGGCCCGCGTCTCCGCGAACCCTCGCGTCCCTCGTTGCGTCGGTAGCGCCGCGGTCTCCAGTCGTCCCCTCGACGGGTGCCCCCACCCGTCGTCGACCGAATCGCGCCGCGACCGTGCTCTCTCAGTGCTCTCAGTATTACCGGCCCGCCACGGCTGCCAACGGCGCCGGCCCGTTCGTGCCCCAACGTGCCGATCGCGATGCTTGCACTTTGAGGCGTATCTGGGCCGATCGGCGCAAGCCGGCGGCTACGGGATCGCCTTCGCCGCCGTTCACCCGATGTGACCGGTGGGGTGCCATGGCATTGCAGGGTTGGATTATGTCCTACGCGACCCCGTCGGGGTACCCGTACTACGGATTCACCCTACCCCTATGCCGAAAAACAGGGGGTGCCGCAGGTGAAATCGGGAAGGCCCGCGCAATTCTCCTGCCTGCGCAGTTACCGCCGTCGGGGGTGGTTCCGGGCATTCACGGCCATTCCGGCCGGAGCCTTTGCCGGGGCCGCCAGGAAATGTGATCGCGCGTTCAGATATCCCGGCGGGCAGGCGCGCGCGTTGCCCCTAAGCGTGCAATCGCGGCGCATTCGGACGATAGCGGAGTCGATCGGGTACACTGCCCGCTGTTTCAACGAAGTATCAGTATTCTGACTATTTTCGCCGCACGCCGGGCCGCGCATCAGGGCTCGATGCGCACCAGACCGGCGTCGCTGAACTCGACCGCCCAGAAGTGCACGTCGCCGTGCGTGCGGCGCGGATCGGCCTGCCAGATCGCCGCGAGCATCTCCGCGGCGGGCTCGGGCCGGCCCTGGTGCTGGCACAGCGCGATCCACACCGCCGCGCCGACCGGGCAGCACCGGAACCGCGCCCCGGTCGCCGGGCGAAACAGCTCCAGGTGGCCGTTCCTCGACAGGGTCGGCACGACCCCGGATTCCCGCTCGATCAGCATGCCGCCCCTCCTCGCGGTGCACGGACCCCCCGACGGCCGCGCCGACTGGGAAACGGCCCGCACCGCCGTCCGGTTCAGCCGCGCACGCCTTCGCCCGGCCGCCACTCCGCGCGCGCTTTGAATCAGACTTCTTCCTTAGCGTGGCGAGCGGGTCCGCCCGGCCTCCCCTAGCCGGACCGGGGAATCCGGCCGGCACCCCCCTAACCCGGCCCGCACGTCTTCCCAGACCCCCGCGGCACCCTGCTTCAATGGGCCCGCGGCCCCGAAGGTATCAGGGTCACCTATATTCCAGCTCTCATATCGGAGGGGACGATGAACGCGGACGGGATGTGGAACATCACGGTCGACACACCCATGGGCAAGACCGAGGCGGTGCTCGCGCTCGAGACCGACGGCGGCCGGGTCACCGGTACCAGCACCAGCGAGGGCACCACCCACACCGTCGAGGACGGGCGGATCGAGGGCGGCCGGATGCTCTTCTCGGTCAAGGTCAGGAAGCCGATCCCGGTCCGGCTCAAGTTCGACCTCGGCGTGGACGGCGATGCGCTGGCGGGCCGGGTGAAGGTCGGCGTCTTCAGCACCTGCACGGTGACCGGCGCGCGGCTCTGACCGAAGGCCGGGGCCGTGGCGCCTCGGCAGGTCAGGGGGTCCCCGGGCCGGAATAGGGGCCGCCGGCCATACTCGCCGGCCCGGTGCGGCGGGTTCAATGGAATCCGGCCCGAACACCAGGCCGACGACGACGGGAGGACCATGTCAGAGCAGACGGGCGCCGCCAACGGGGTCGCCCTCGGCGATCCCCCGACCCCGCCCGCGCCCGCCCCGGTACCGGTGTCCGCCCTGCCGCGTCCCGACATGCGCGCCCGGCTGGCCGAGCTGCGGGAGGTCCAGGAGTCGGCCCGCGGCGGTCCCGGCGGCACGGCGGCGGACCTGCAGCACGCGAAGGGCAAGCTCACCGTGCGCGAGCGGCTCGACCTGCTCTTCGACGAGGGGACGTTCACCGAGCTCGAACCGCTGCGCCGGCACCGCGCCCACGGCTTCGGCCTGGAGGACCGGCGCCCGTACACCGACGGCGTGGTGACCGGCTGGGGCCGGGTCTTCGGCCGCAAGGTGTTCGTGTTCGCGCACGACTTCCGGATCTTCGGCGGCTCGCTGGGCGAGGCGCACGCGGAGAAGATCCACAAGCTGATGGACCTGGCCGAGGCGACCGGCGCGCCGCTGGTAGGCCTGAGCGACGGGGCCGGGGCCCGCATCCAGGAGGGGGTGACCGCGCTGGCCGGCTACGGCGGGATCTTCCGCCGCAACGCCCGCGCCTCCGGGGTCATCCCGCAGATCAGCGTGATCCTCGGGCCCTGCGCCGGGGGCGCCACCTACTCCCCCGCGCTGACCGACTTCGTGTTCATGGTGCGCGGCACCTCGCAGATGTACATCACCGGCCCGGACGTCGTGCAGGCGGTGACCGGCGAGAAGATCACCCACGACGGGCTCGGCGGCGCCCAGGTGCACGCCGCGATCTCCGGGGCGGCGGCCTTCATCTGCGAGGACGAGGCCGACTGCCTGGAGCAGGTGCGCAACCTGCTCTCCCTGCTGCCGTCCAACAACCGTGAGCTGCCGCCGGTCCTGGAGACCACGGACGCGGCGGACCGCCGCTGCGAGGCGCTGCTGGACCTGGTGCCGGTCGAGCCGAACCGCTCCTATGACATGCGCGCGGTGATCGAGCAGATCGTGGACGACGGGGAGACGACCGAGGTCCACGCGACCTGGGCCACCAACGTCGTCTGCATGCTGGCCCGGTTGGACGGCCGGGTGGTCGGGATCGTGGCCAACCAACCCGCCTCGCTCGCGGGCGCGTTGGACATCCACGCCTCCGAGAAGGCGGCAGGGTTCGTACAGACCTGCGACGCGTTCAACATCCCGCTGATCACCCTGGTCGACGTCCCCGGCTTCCTGCCCGGCAGCGACCAGGAGCACGGGGGCATCATCCGACACGGCGCAAAGCTGCTGTACGCCTACTGCACGGCCACGGTCCCGCGCATCCAGGTCATCGTGCGCAAGGCCTACGGCGGCGCATACATCGTGATGGACTCCCGCTCCATCGGCGCCGACCTCTCCTTCGCCTGGCCCACCAACGAGATCGCCGTCATGGGCGCCGAAGGCGCGGCCAACGTCATCTTCCGCCGGGAGATCGCCGCCTCCGAGGACCCGGCGGGAGTGCGCGGGCGGCGCATCGAGGAGTACCGCCGCGAGCTGATGCACCCCTACTACGCGGCCGAGCGCGGCCTCGTCGACGATGTCATCGACCCGGCGACGACCCGGGAGGTGCTGGCGCGCTCGCTCTCGATGCTGGAGTCCAAGCACCTCGTGCTGCCGGCCCGCAAGCACGGAAACCTCCCGCTGTGAGCGGCGGCGCCTCGCCAGAGCCAGCCGCCACCGCGGTGCTCCAAATCCTGCGCGGCAATCCGGACGAGGCAGAGGTGGCCGCACTGGTCACGGCCCTGTCGGCGGTCCTGGGCCGCACGTCCGGCCCGGCGCTGCCAGCGCAGCGCACCCAGTTCCCGACCTGGACTCACGAACTCGGCTACTGCCCGCCCGGATCCTGGCGCGCGGCCCCCGGCCGCTGAGATACCCCCGGCCCGCCCACCGCCGCCGCGACGCCATACGGCAGACTTGGGATCAGTCACACCGGCCTCGCCGACCACACCCCGCGCCGCTGCCCTCCGCCGCTCATTAGAATGGCCGCACATGCCGAACCTGATGTGGACCTGGCAGGAGGCCGCGGCCATCGCGGGGGCGCTGGTGGTCGGCTGGGGCGGCCTGTGGCGGCAAAAGCTCTGGCCTCGAGTCCAGCCCTTTCTGCGCGAATCCGCACTGATCATCGGACTGTATGCGCTGTGGCAGTTCGCCGGCTCGCTGTCCGGATCCGGCACGTACGCGGCCGTCGGGCGCGGCCGGTGGCTCTGGAACGCCGAACGCTCGGGTCACCTGCTGAGCGAGCACACGGTGCAGGGCTGGATCCTGCCGCACCCGCTGATCGTCCAGGCCGCGAATCTGTACTACGACACCATGCACTTCACCATGATGATCGTCTTCCTGCTGTGGCTGTTCACCCGGCACCCGGACGCCTACTCGCACTGGCGCACCACACTCGCCCTGCTGACCGCCTCGTGCCTGCTGATCCAGCTGATTCCGGTCGCCCCGCCGCGAATGGTCCCCGGGCTGGGCATGGTCGACACGGCGATGCTGTACGGGCAGTCCGTGTACGGCTCGAACGGCGGCTTCCAGGCAGATCAGCTCTCCGCGATGCCCTCGGTGCACGTGGGCTGGGCCGTCATGATCGCGGTGTGCACCTACCGGGTCGGCTCGTCGCGCTGGCGGTACCTCGGGGCGGCGCACGCGGTCGCGACCGTCCTGGTGGTCGTCGCCACCGGCAATCACTTCTGGGCCGACGGGATTGTCGCCGCCGCGCTGTTGATCGGCGCGATGGGCGCGCAGTGGACGGTACGCACGTTATGGCGACGGCACGTGGCGGCACGTAAAGACCCAGCCAACCAAGAAGTGGGACATAGCGGACTTGTCGACGTGATGTAGCAGCGGGTCCATCATCACGGACAGCCGCGCAGTTACCGCACAATTACCTGTCGCTCGTCGCGGCTGCTGCCCCCAGGAATCGCCGCAGTCCCGCCACCTCGCACCGCCATCAGGTCATCAACCAAGGCCTCGACCCGCTCACCAATCCCATCCCGTAGCGGCCGAATCGCGGCGACGCCCTCCCCAACCACCTCGGGCAACCGCCAGTCCAGGTAACGCTTGCCGACGTACACCGGGCAGATGTCACCACACCCCATGGTCACCACCACGTCGGCTGCACACACGAGATCGTCGAGCAACACCTGCGGATGGTCGCGGGACACGCCGAGCCCCAGCTCCGCCATCGCCGCCACCACGGCCGGCCCGACCCCGTCTCCCGCCGCCGGACCGGCGCAGTGGACGACCAGCCGCCGACCTGCCCGGCGGCGCAAGAAACTCTCCGCCATCTGCGCCCGTCCCGAGCCATGCAAGCAAACGAACAACACCCGCGGCGGCCCACCCCGCGACCCCGCTCCCGACAAATCCGCCGGTCTGCGCGCAGCCTCTGCCAGCCAGTCCGCGGCGAACTGGGCGGCGTGGTCCACCACGCCGGCCCGCCGCCCTCCCGTCGCGATCATCAGCTGATACGACTCGTATACCGCGCGCACCACCGTCTCGGCGGAGAAGACTTCCGGATAGCGCGCTGCCAGCTCCCGGCAGGCCGACACCAGCTCGGCCGGGACGGCGGGCGGCGCGAAGCCAATCGGCGCGCTGGCTGACATGGCAGTCATCCTCACACCGGCCGCCGCGGACCGCGAGCCGCTTGCACCGGTCCCGGAGCGGACTTCATCAGGCCTCCGCGACCGATACCGTCCCCGCCGCGTCTCCCACCGTCCCGTCTCCTGGCGAACCGGTACGCCGCGGACGCCTCGGACGCCACCGGCGCCCCTTCGCCACCACTCACCCGATCGCATCAGGCCTCAGATGGACGAAGATCCGCACGGGGTCCCGGTACTTCAGCCGGAAGGCCTCGGCGAGCACCTCCCTGATCGGAGAGTCGTCGGGGTCGATGAGCACGAGGTCGTACCTAGCCGCATGGTCATCCGTCCGGTGCGCTCTCAGCACCTGGTCGGGATGCAGCGCCTGCGCGACGAGCACGGGTGACGAGTCCACGTAGTGCGCGCCCTCGACGATGACATAGCGGGCGGAGACCGAGGCGGAAACGGAGGTCCAGCCCTCCTTGTCGCTGACGAAGGTCAGCGACAGGGCCATGTACTGCTCCAGGGTCATGGTCCTCGGTTGGGACCAGAGCTCGAAGAACCGGGCGTCGACGAACGCCCCGATCGGACTGCGCATGTCGATCTCGAGGTGGGTGCCCTCCTCGGCCAGCCGATCCGGGGCGAGGAACGAGATCAGGCTTCTGTCGTCCCAGCGGTACATGATGATCGACGCACTCGCGTCGTACAGACGCATCGAGAGGTTCTGGGCCAACACCTCCGGCAGGGTGCTCTTGAACTCGTTGAGGGTGTGGATGTTGCCGATGATGAGGTCTGACACCCGCGTGCCCACGCCGCGCAGCTCGCGCTGCCGCTGCTCGGTGGTCAGCGAGTCGGGGTGCAGCAGCAGGAAGTCGACGTGACCGCCCCGCTCGAGCAGCGATCTGACGTTGCCCAGGAAGATGTCGGTGTCCTCGATCTGCAGCAGGTCCGCGAACGTGGAGAACACCTGCACCTGGCGTCGGGCCCGCGCCGACTGCTCGATGAAGTGCCGGAAGTTCAGGTTCGAGTGCAGCTTGATGACGCTGTCCTGGTTCCGCCGTACCAGCGGCGCGACCACGGCCACGGTGATCAGCGTCGTGAGGATCTCCACCCCCGCGTTGAGCGCGAGGTTGCCCGGCCCCTGTGCGATGGAGGTCGTCCCCACGACGGTCAGCACCACCATGAGGCAGCCGAGTAGCACCAGCCCCGCGACCGGCCCGTAGTGCCGAAGAGCGCTGTGGGTGCGGCGCGTGGCCGAGCTGCGTCCAGGTCGCATGGCCTGCACCCGAGCTCCTCCCCTGGCCTCGATCACCGCACGTGCTCGCCCCAGCCCGCGAAGCCGGCGCCGATCCGGCCGATCCGGAGCGGCGCACGGATGCGCCCCACGTTCGCGGGTTACCCTCCCTTCCTGCCCTATGGCCGTGTGCTGATAACACTGGTCCAGTCATTGCGTCATACGTGTGCCGCCGAACGGGTGGCTCGGCGGGTAGCCGTGGCTCCGGTCCGGGCGACGGTACGTTAGGCTCGAGGCGAAGCGACAGCTCTGGTTCGTGGGCTCTTCTTGGTGTGGCTTTGACGCCCTGCCGAACCCGAGTCCGAAACCAGTGCGAACCGGGGGATTGCGTGAGCCTTCCACTGCCCGAGGCAGAGGTCGTGTCGTACGACCTGGCCTATGATCGAATCCGGGCTCTGACAAGTGGATGCGCGAAACATCCCGCGGTGGCGAATCGCTTCTTCACGCTGTGGATGGCGGGCCCGCTCCCCGTGGAGCAGGTCGAACTCGTAGCGCAGAACTTCTATGCACGGGTCTGCCACACCCCCGACCGGCTCGCGCTGGCGTTCCTCGCCATGACGGGGGATACCCGGGCCAGGGCGGAAATCGTCCGGAACCTCGCCGACGAGGCGGGGCACGGCGGCGGTGCGGGCGCGCATTCGGTCCTCCTGCGCTCGTTCTGGGAGAGTCTGCTGTCCCGTCTGCACAGCTACCCGGTCGACTTCGACCAGGTCGACGCGCCCGTATTGCGCACGACGGAGCATCTCGTCAAAGAGGGCGAGAAGCTCTTCTCCAGCCCGTATCCGCAGGAGGTCTGCGGCGCGCTGCTCGCCCAGGAATGGCACGCGTACCCGCAGCTGGTCTTCCTCTACGAAGGCGCGCGCAACTACCGCCACCTCTTCGAGCTCGAGGAGTTCCACGAGGTCTGCGAGTACTTCTACCTGCACATCGGCGGCACCGAGAAGCGACACCTGCAGCTGGCGCTGTCCACGGCGGCGCGGACTTGTCGCACGACGGCCGACCTGGACCACCTCGAGCGCGGCTTCAACCGCTATCTCGACCTGCTCGCCGACAACTGGGCAGAGCTCCACGACACGATCGCCGGCGCCGCGTCCAACCCAGACAGCACACCCGCCGACTGACCAGCATCACAGGCGACGGACCGGCGAGCTCACGCCTCCAGGGCAAGCGCGAAGGGCAGCACGGCATCCGCCCCGGCCCGCCGCAACAGTTGGGTGGCCACGGTCATGGTCCAGCCGGTGTCGACGCGGTCGTCGACGAGGAGGAGCGGTCCACTGCTCTGCGCGACGGCGGCGCTCAGTTCGTCGGCGAGGTGGAAGCCGTCGTGGACTTGATAGAGGCGCTGGGCGCTGTTGCCGCGCGGCGCCTGGTGGCGGGTCGCGCCGGCCGGCTCGATGGCTCCGAGGTAGGGCAGGCGTCCGATCGCGGCGATGCGCTGTGCGGTGTCCTCGATCAGGCGGGGTCGGGTCTGGGAGCCGATGGAGACCACGGCGCTCGGGCGCCGGGACCAGTCCCATTCCTTCAGGACCGTGACGATCCCGTCGAGCAGCGCGGCCGGCAGAGGCTGATCGGCGGCGTTCGGGGCCAGCAGCTCGCGCAGCTTCGTGCCCCAGCCGAGGTCGGAGAGACGGCCCAGGGCGCGTCCGGGCTCGGCCGTCTCGGTGATCTTCCCGGTGAGATGGACTCCGAGGGCCGCCATGCCGGTCGGCCAGAGCTTGCGCGGCACGATCTCCACGCCGGGTTTGGCGAGGGCCTTGCGGGCGGCGTCGGCTCCCTCGGAGGAGGCGGTCGCGGCATAGCGGGGTCCGGCGCAGTTGTCGCAGCGCCCGCACGGTTCGGTGGCGTACGGGTCGTCGAGTTGGCGGCGCAGAAACAGCATCCGGCACTCGCCAGTGCTCTGATAGTCAAGCATCGCCCGCTGCTCGGTCTCGCGCTCGGCGGCCACCCGGGCGTAGCGCTCGCCTTCGTACGCCCACGGCTGTCCGGTAGCCTCCCAGCCGCCCTTGACCCGGCGGACCGCGCCGTCCACGTCCAGGACCTTGAGCATCGTCTCCAGACGGGAGCGGCGCAGGTCGACGCGGGTCTCCAGGGCAGCGGTCGACAGCGGACGGCCGGCCTCGGCCAACGCCGCGAGCGTCTGGCGGACCTGCACCTCGGGCGGGAAGGCCAGCGAGGCGAAGTATTTCCAGATCGCCTGATCCTCCGCGCCGGGCAGCAGCAGCACCTCGGCGTGGTCGACTCCGCGCCCGGCCCGGCCGACCTGCTGGTAGTAGGAGATCGGAGACTGCGGCGCACCGATATGAATGACGAAACCGAGATCCGGCTTGTCGAAACCCATCCCCAGCGCAGAGGTCGCGACCAAGGCCTTGATCCGGTTGCCCAGCAGATCCGCCTCAGCCTCACGCCGCTCGGCATCCTCGGTCCGGCCGGAGTAGGCGGCCACGGCGAAGCCCCGGCCCCGCAGGAACGCCGCGATCTCGTCAGCCGCCGCGACAGTCAGGGTGTAGATGATGCCGGAGCCGGTGAGATTCGGCAGCTGGTCGGCCAGAAACGCCAGCCGCTCGGCTGCACCCGGAAACTTGACCACGTGCAGCGCGAGGCTTTCCCGGTCGAGGCTGCCGCGCAGCACGAGGGTGTCGGCATCGCCGTCGGGATCAAGCTGCTCGGCCACGTCCGTCACCACCCGGGCGTTGGCCGTCGCGGTCGTGGCCAGGACCGGCACCCCCGGCGGCAGCTCGGTCAGGAAGGTCCGGATCCTGCGATAATCGGCGCGGAAATCGTGGCCCCAATCGCTCACCGAATGCGCTTCGTCGATGACCAGCAGGCCCACCGCCGAGGCTAGTTTGGGCAGCACCTGGTCGCGGAAGTCGGGGTTGTTCAGCCGCTCGGGCGAGATCAGCAGCACATCGACGTCCCCGGCCGCGACCTCGGCCTGGATGTCCTGCCACTCGTGCAGGTTCGCCGAGTTGATCGTGCGCGCCCGGATCGCGGCCCGCTCGGCGGCCTCGATCTGGTTGCGCATCAGCGCCAGCAGCGGGGAGACGATCAGGGTCGGACCGGCGCCCCGGGCCCGCAGCAGCGCGGTGGCCACGAAGTAGACCGCCGACTTGCCCCAGCCGGTGCGCTGCACGACCAGGGCGCGGCGGCCCTCGACGACTAGCGCCTGGATCGCGGTCCACTGGTCGTCACGGAGCCTGGCCGACTCCCCCGCCAGACGGCGCAGCACCGCCTCCGCGTCGGCTCGGGTACTGACGGCGCTGATCGGGGCTGCTGGTTCGCTGGACACGAGGTCCTTTGTACAGGAACGCGCTGACTTCAGCCCCACAAGAGGGCTTCCTGGCGCCCGGCTCGCCGTGGCTCTCGCCGGTGGAACACCGATCATCGTTTCAACCGCGCGCGAATCACCGTGATCCGGTGACGCCTCCTCACCTGCCTGGCGGCAAGGCTGGCACAGGGCCAGCCACCCGGCAGGGAATTCAGCAGCGGATTGACATCGGCGAGCGCGCCTGGGAGTGCTGCCAGACCTACCCCTACCAAAGGGAGATCCTCCGTGAGCACCGAGCAGCGAGAGAACCTCGAAGCGATCCTGCGGCAGTCAGCCATCCCTGCCGGCCTCGAAGTCGGCGAGCAACGGCGACTGCTCAAAGAGTTGGTATCGGCGCAGCCGCTGCCCGCCGACGTGACCGTGACCGCAGCCGCACTGGGCGGCGTCCCCACTGCCGAGATCACCGTTGCCGGAATCGAACCTCGCCATGTCGTCCTGTACTTCCACGGCGGCGTGTACGCGCTGGGGGACGCCGTCAGCGCCGCCAGCCTGGCCGCGCAGGTCGGCCGACGCACGCTCGCCAAGGCCATCTCGGTCGACTACCGGCTCGCTCCCGAGCACCCGTATCCGGCAGCGGTCGACGACGCTCTTGCAGCCTACGAAGCCCTCCTGCAAAACGGCATCCGCCCCGCGGACGTCGTCTTCGCGGGAGAGTCCGCCGGCGGCGGTCTCGCCATCGCCACCCTGGTCAACGCCCGCAATCACGGGCTGCCCCTGCCGGCCGCCGCCTTCGTCATGTCACCGTATGTCGATCTCACCCTGGGCGGGACGAGCATGCAGACCAAGCAGGCGGCCGACCCGCTGCTCAGCCGGGAAAACCTGCAACCCCGGGTCGCCGACTACACGGCCGGAAAAGACGCCGCTTCGGCACTGATCAGCCCCGTCTTCGCCGACCTGTCCGGCCTGCCGCCGTTGGTCATCCAGGTAGGAACGCACGAGGTTCTCCTCGATGACGCGATCCGCCTCGCGGGGCAGGCTGCCGCCGCCGACGTCGAGGTCACGCTCGACATCACCCCCCGCGTGCCACACGTTTTCCAGGCTTACTACGCGATCCTCGACGAAGCGGCCGCCGCACTGGACAGAGCCGGACAGCTCCTGTCGGTCCATCTCGCCGCCGCAGGGCACTGAAGAGATGCTTCACCTGTCAGCGGGCCGCGCGCTCCTACTTCCGCTCTCCCCCTTCCTCTGATTCTCGCTTCGGCTCCCGTTTCATCTGATCCTGCTTGGCCCGGCTCCGGGCCGCGACCTGCTCGGCTGCCCAGTCCGCCCACTCCTCCGTCATCACCCAGAGCCGCTTGCCGTACTCCAGTGCCAGGCGGCTGTACTCCGCCAGGTCGGTGTCCGGCCAGTCGGCAGTGGTGGCTTCGATGGCCTCCAGGGTGGCGACCTCCTTTCCTGACGCCTCGGTGAGCCAGCGCAGGTAGTTCTCCGACTCTTCGCGGCTGAGCCCGCCGAGCAGGAAGATGCGCAAAAGCGATTCACTGCGCGGGTGCAGTTCCGGCTCCGTCTCCAGGAGCCAATGGCGCAGTTCGGCCAGTCCGGCCTCGGTCACCGCGTATTCCTTGCGGCCGCGCGAACCCTGCTCGGAGACCGACAGCAGACCGGCGGCGGCAAGCTTGCCGAGCTCCGGGTAGATCTGGCCCTGGGTGGCCGGCCAGGTGTGGCCCAGCGAGATCTTGAAGATCTGCATCAGGTCGTAGCCGCTGGCCGGATGCTCGCGCAGCAGGCCGAGCAGTGCATGTCGCAGGCTCATGACCATTGACTTTAGCTTCCTGTCCGGACGGGTCGCCACTCGACCTCTCGTAGCGCACCGGTCGGCACTGACATTTCTGGCTTGACATGTCGAAGCAGAGGTTTTACTTTCGACCCGTCAATGCTGAAATGACAGTCGCCTCCAGGGAGTCTTCCCGTGTCCTACCTGCGCGCCTTCGCGCCATGGATCGCCTTCGCGGTCATCCCCTCCGCCCAGTGGAAGTGGGCCGCACTGTTCGCGCTCGTCGCCTCCGTCGTCGAGATCGTCCGCAAGACCCGCGGCGGCCTACCACTCGACGCGCAGATCATGGAGCTCGGCACCAGCGCCTACTTCACCGGACTCACCGCGCTCGCGTTCGCCGACCCGCACACCACACTGCACGCATACATCCCGGCGATGGCATCGGGCGCGCTCGGGGTGATCGCCACGGCGTCACTGCTGGTACGCAAGCCCTTCACCCTCGGCGTGGCCCGGCAGAGCATGCCACGCGAGGCCTGGGACAACCCGCTGTTCCTGCGCGTCAACATGATCATCTCTGCCGTGTGGGCCGCCTCCTTCGTGGTCGGCTGCATCGGGCTGGCCGCGCTGGCGCACTCCTCGGCCGTCGGTCGCATCGTGGTGCAGACGGCGGCGTTCGCCGTACCGCTGATCTTCACCATGCGCTACGTCGACCATGTACGTTCCCAAGCCCGCGCACAGGACGCCACCGAGGCCAACCCGGCCCAAGCCACGGCCTGAGCCCAAAACGGCGTGGCGAACGCGGCCAATCGCAGTGCTGTGAACTGCTGGCGACGGCTGAAGAACTCGCCTCGAACGCAGGGCCCGGGGCTCAGGCAGCGGTGCGGTCGGCAGCAATCAGGGTGCTGACCAGGAGGGACAGCTGGGCGCGTTGGGTGTCGGTGAGGGCGTCGGTCAGGGTTTGGATGCGCTTGCCGACCTCAACGCCCAGCGCGCGGGCCAGCTGATGTCCTTGTGCGGTCAGGGCGACTTGGACGGCACGTTTGTCGTGGGGCGCCGGGTTGCGCTGGACCAGGTCGCGGCGTTCGGCGCGGTCGACCAGGCCGGTCATGCTGGACTTGTCCAACCCGAGGTACCCGGCGAGCTCCTGCATGCCGGGCGTGCGATCGCGCAGTATGCCCAACAGCCGCAGCTGGATGATCGACAGGCCGTGCTCGGCGGCGACCTTGCCCAACACGGCCTGCACCAGGAACGAGAGCTGGGCCAGGCCGTCCACGATCCCCAGATCCTCCACCGGTGCGGACACGGCCGCCGCGCCCTCGGGCGGTCGGGCCGAGGGCAGGGCGGGCGGGGCGTCGTGGGGCATACCTCGATGCTACCCAAGGTAGTACGTGGCGCGAACCACTTGACTTAGTACGTGGCACAAACTAGTTTCGTTTGTGCCACGTACTAACTAGTGGCACCGATCCCCACCACACCACCCGGGAGCCACCATGTATGCCGCTGTTGTGCGCGCTTTCGACCAGCCGCCTCGCTACGAGGAATTCGCCATCCCCGCTCCCACCGACGGGCAGGTCCTGGTGGACGTGCTCGCTGCCGGCCTGCACCCCCGGGTGCGCTCCAGCGCCGACGGCAGCCACTACACCAGCGACGGGCGCCTGCCCCTGATTCCAGGCATCGACGGCGTGGGGCGCCTGCCCGACGGCCGCTGCGTCTACTTCGTCGCCGACGACGATGCACCGGGCACCATGGCCCAACGGGCACTGGTCGACCCGCGCCGCGCCGTCGTCTTGGCCGAGAGCGTCGACCCGGTCGTCATCGCCGCCGCGATGAACCCCGCCATCTCCTCCTGGGTCGCCCTGCGCCGCAGGATCAGCTTCCAGCCCGGCCAAAGCGTGCTGATCCTCGGCGCGACCGGCAACGCAGGCCAGATGGCCGTACAGATCGCCCGCCACCTCGGCGCGGCCCACATCGTCGCCGCCGGGCGCGACCCGCGCCGCCTCGACCTGCTCACCGGCCTGGGCGCGACCGCCGTCGTCTCGCTGGCCGACGGCCCGGCGACCGCCGAGCGCCTCGGCCAGGCCGCCGCGGACGTCGACGTCGTCCTCGACTACACCTGGGGCGCGCCCACCGAGCAGGCCATCCCCGCCCTGCTGACCCGCCGCGCCGACCGCAGCAGGCCCCTGACCTGGATCCAGATCGGCTCGACGGCGGGCGAGCAGATCGCCCTGCCCTCCTCCGTCCTGCGCGCGGCCAACCTGCAGATCATGGGCAGCGGCCAGGGATCCGTCACCACCGCCGGCATCATCGCCGAACTGCCGTCCCTGATCGACCAACTCACCGCCGGCACCCTGACCGCGACTGCACTCCCCCTCCCGCTGAGCCAGGTCGAACACGCCTGGAGCGCGCCCACCGAACCCGGCCAGCGCGTCGTGCTCACCACCTCCCCCTGAGCGACGACCTCGGCGCGAGCCTCGGCATCCCCGGGATCACCGCCCACCGCACCGTGTTCGCCAACGTGACGCTGCGTCTGCTCGGTAGCGACGACTTTCCGGCAGCGGCCAAACGGCAGGCCGCCCGCGACCTGACCGCCGCGCCGGCCGTCGGCGCCGTGACGGCAGACATCGCCGAGCACTATCCGCTGGAGCAGATCGCGCAGGCCCGCGAGCACGTCGACGCGGGCGCGCGAGGCCGCATTCTGGTCACCCTGCCCCGCTGAGATGCACGCGGACCCGGCGGAGCCGCTGATCAGCTCAGCTGCGCTCAGCGCAGCGCGGGCTCACCTGCACGCACGGCCGACATCACCCGTTCTACTGTCGCCCGCTGCTCCCCCACCGGTGCCACGTACTCGATGACCGCGCGGGCGGCGTCCTCGCCCAGCGTGCGGGTGATGACCCAGGCTGCAAGGTACTGCGAGGCCAGGCAGCCACCCGCGGTGGCGATATTGCCCTCGGCGTGGAACGGCGCGTCCAGGACCGTGCCCCCGCACGCCTCGACATACGGGCGGCTGGTGACGTCCGCGCACGCGGGCATCGTGCCCAGCAGGCCGAGCCGGGCAAGCACCAGCGCACCGGAGCACTGCGAGCCGACCAGCTGCCGGGCCGGGTCCAGCGGCAGCGCCGAAAGCAGACGCTCGTCCTCCACCACGTCACGGGTCTTGACCCCGCTGCCGATCAGCACCACATCCGCCTCAGCGGCGAACTCCAGCGGACGCTGCCCGGTGACCTCGACGCCGTTCATCGAGGTGACCTGCGGGGTCGGAGTGGTGATGTACGCCGTCAGCCCGTCACGACGGCACCGGTTGATCAACGCGGACGCGATGAAGCTGTCCAGCTCGTTGAACCCGTCGAAGGTAACCACCGCAACCTGCATGACCACTCCCCTGTGCTCGCACGACTCGACCAGGCCAGCGTTCCACGCCACCGGCCACCCGGTCAGGAGCCAATCAGCGAGCGGTGGCCTGCCCGCCACCGGGCCCCGGGCTCGCCCCGGCCGTCCAGCCCGACTCAAATTGTCTAGACCTATTGCCAGATTGGTCTAGTCCTGCTACTTTCCGCGCAGAGTTGTACGTGTTCTGCGACTGAGAACTCAATCCGGCACGGTTCGGTAATGGCGCACCGATCCGCGTCCGAGGGACTGGGGTGCCGAGATGAGCGATACTGGCTGGTCCTGAAGACCGACCTGCGAAAGACGCGCCACCTGCGGGTCGTCGTCCAGAGTCGCGACCCGCTGCTCCGTGAGCTGCTCGGGGACTGGTTGCACCGGCACCCGCGGGTCACCGCCGTAGTGCTCGCCGCCGACGGCGCCGAGCTGTCGCGGCTGTGTGGTCCGTCTCGCCCCGACGCCGTCGTCATCGATACCGCACCGGGTCAGGACACCGAGTTCCTGCTCGACTGGCTGCGAACGGTCGCGGGACAGGCCGCCGTGCTGCTTCTGGTGTCCCAGGGCGCGGTCCTGCGACAGCGTGAGTGGGAACGCGCCGTTCAGCTGGTGGTGCGGGACGACTGCCTCGTGACGCTCGCCGCCACGCTCCACCGGCTCGGGGACTCGCCTCACGCCGTCGCGCCGCGGGCCGCCGAGCTGTTGACCGCGCGCGAGCTCGACGTGCTGCGCCTGCTCAGCCTCGGCCGCCGCTCGCCCGAGATCGGCGCGATCCTCGGCGTCAGCGCGCGGACGGTGGAGAACCACAAGCGCCGGATCTTCGCCAAGCTGGACGTGCACGGCGAGACCCAGGCGGTCGCCGAGTCGATCCGGCTCGGCCTGCTGCGCCATCCGCCGGTCGGCCGCACGGCCCGGCTCACCCCGCGCGAGTCCGAGATCATCAGCCTGGCCGCCTCGGGCAGCTCGGTGAAGCAGACCGCCCGCGCCCTCAACATCTCGGTCAAGACGGTGGAGAGCCTCCAGAGCCACCTCTTCAGCAAGCTCGGGGTGAGCGGGCGGACCGGGGCGGTCGCCGCGGTCTACGGGCGCGGCGAGGCCGGGCCGGAGCAGGGCACCTAGGGGTTTTCCGTCCTATCGCGTCGCACGCCCCTTAAATACCGTGCGCCCCGCAGGGGGGTTTCACTCGAGAGGCTGGATCCATCCATGTCGCCAGAAGAGCACGTACCGGACCTCAGTCCCCCAGCCCCGGCGGCCGAAGCCCGGCCCGGGGGCGCCCGCGGCCTGACCGACCGGCGGACCGTCCTCAAGGGAGCCGGCGCACTCGCCGCCGCACTGGCGACCCTCGAACTGGCCGGCCGCGGAGCCACGGTGCCGGTGCGCGGGTCCCTCGCCGACGCGGTCGCCGCCGCGGCCACCCTGCCCGACATCCAACACGACATCGGCAACTACATCGCCGCCGTGCAGACGATCAACGGCGTCCCGGTGCGCCTCGGCCCGATCAACACCACCTTCCTGACCGCCCGGCTGCTGCGCACCCCGACCAAGGCCGACCAGACGATGCTCGCGAACGCCCTCACCACGATCGAGGCGAACTACCCGTTCGCCGCCGGGGGCATCTTCACCTTCATCTCCTACGGGCTGCCGTACTTCAGCCGGCTGCCCGGCGGCGTGACCGGCGCCCTGGTCTCCTCCCACATGCCCAGGCTCGCCTCGAACCACAACCGCTACGTGATCGAGGAGGCGGTGCCGAGCCCGACCGACGTGTCGAGCCTGAACCCCGGTATCAGCAAGCTGAACTTCAACGTGCCGGTACGGATCGAGACCAACGACCTCCTGATCACCATCCGCGGCGACGACTGGTCCTATGTCGCGGACGTCGTCAGCTGGCTCGGCGGCAGCAACGTGCTGGTCGGCCGCTCGATCCCCTCGCCGGCCTTCTCCGGGCTGCTCTCCTTCACCTCGAGCCGGGCGATGTTCCAGCAGATGGGGCTGCCCCGGTACGTCGCGGGCGCCAACAACCTGCCGTTCGCCCCGTTCGTCCACCCGCAGTCGCCGATGTGGATGGGCTTCGCCGACCAGCAGGTGGACGGCAGCGGTCCGGCCGCCATCACGACCTTCCTGGGCAACGCCTCGGCCCGCCTCACCACGGCCGTCTCAGGGGACTACTTCGACAACGGCTCGGTGCAGCACCTCGCGCACGACATCCTCGACCTCGCGCAGTTCTTCGACCTCGACGCCAGCGGCACCCCCGGCGCCGACGGCACCTTCACCGAGCGGGTGCAGTACATGTTCCGCTCCACGCCTCCGCCCTCGACCGGAAACGCCGACCAGTTCACCAACGGCGGCGGCCCCTCGTTCCTGGACAACGTGTTCAAAGGCACCGGCGACGCGCTGGCCAGTGCCCAGGGGATCGGCACCCCGGGCAACGAGCACCGGATGGGCCACCTGTCCACTCTGCAGCGCTCCTCGCGTGCCGCCGACGGGACCCCGATCCACGTCCGGATGGACGGTCCGGGCTTCGACAGCATGGACGTACCCGACGGCAGCAGCCAGCCGAAGCTGCAGTTCACCGTCTTCGTGCCGAGCGCGGACTTCTTCACCACGATGCGCAGCAATCAGGCCTCGCAGGATCTCGCCGCGCAGAACGCCGTGGCGCCGACGGACAACGGCCTGGAGCGGTTCATCACGGCCACCCGGCGGCAGAACTTCCTCATCCCGCCACGCAGGCACCGCGCCTTCCCGCTGCTGGAACTGACCTGACGGCGGCTTTCGCAGGTAGGCACCGGCCGACTGCGTCGGCCGGTGCACGGGCAGCATCCCCCGTCACGCGGTTGTCCGCGATCGGCCTCAAGCGGTATCAGAGCCGCGGTGGGACCGGCCTACCGAGAAAGGCGGCGAGCCGGTCGATGGCCGCAGCGCTCTCCTCGACGGGTTGCGGCTCGGCGAATCGTCCCGTCCGGAACTGGGAGGCAAGCTGGAACTGGGCGAACGCCAGGGCCTGCTCGGCAATGTCCTCGGGCAGCCGGGCGGGGATTCCGGTGGCCTGGGCGAGGTCCCATCCGTGAACGAGCAGGTCGTACACGCGGATCTGCAGGCGCTCGGCGCCCGTGGCGCTGCCCAGGGGCCCGGGATAACTCCGCTCGAGAACCCCGGGCTGGGCGAAAGCGGCCTGCAGCGAAACACTGGCGCTCCGGTAGGCCAGGACCGGGTCGTCACCGAGGCGGTCTGCTCCACGATCGGGCATCGGACGGCCCTCGATCAGGGCCGTGAACACCAGGTCCAGGCCGACCAGGTGGTTGACCACCTCGCGCACGTTCCATTCCGTGCACGGTGTCGGCGCCGTCCATTGCTCGGGGCGGACCTTGGCGATCACGTCGCCCACGGCTTCGTACGCGCGTGCCAGATCTTCGACAGAGTCGGTAGTCATCCCGGGGAGACTACGGCGTCACCTGCCAGGCTGCCCACGGACAGGCGCGGATCCCGATCCGCACACCGAACGCTGGCTGCGCGTCGAACTGCGAGCCGAGCGGCTCGACTGGCTGCCCCCGCTGCTCGCCTCGCTCGACCGGCCGTTCGTGATCGAGCGACCGGCCGAACTGCGAGACCTCGTCATCGCCCTCGCCGACCGGTTGGCAACCTCGGCCCGCCAAGCCTGACGGCGCCGTCGGTGGCTGGTTACCGCGCCGAGTACGCGCCTGCGTCGAGGTCTTCGACGAGGGTCGGTCCGATGGGCGTCCAGCCGAGCAGCTCGCGCGTGATGGCGCTGGTCGCCGTGAGGTCCATGGCGAAGAAGGTGCCGATCCACCCGAAGTGGCCCTGGACGTCGTCGGGGGCGATCGAGGCGACGGGCAGGTCGAACGCGCGGCCGATCGCCGCCGCGATCTCGCGGGTCGGGACGCCGACCTCCGCGACCGCGTGCAGACGGGCGCCTGCCGGCGCCTTGCTGAGGCCGAGGGCGACCAGGCGGGCGGCGTCGCTTCGGTGCACCGCTGCCCAATGGTTGGTCCCGTCGCCGGGGTAGCCGGAGACGCCCTTCTGGCGGGCGATCGCGGCGAGGATCGCGATGAACCCGTGGTCGGCGGTGCCGTGCACGGTCGGCGAGAAGCGCAGGCTCACCGTGTGCACGCCGCGGCCGACGAAGTCGAGCGCGAGGTTCTCGCTGCCGCCGCGCGGCGAGTCGGGGCCGTGGAACGGGGAGGCGTCGGTCTCGGCGGCGGGCCGGTCCGGGACAAGGGCAGCGAGGCCCGACGCGAGCAGGAAGGGACGGCCGCTGCCGACGAGCGTGTCGCCGATGGTCTGGACGGCGGCCCGCTCGGCCGCGCTCGAGGCAGCCATGTTGGAGAAGTCGTGCTTGTTCGCGAGATGGATGACGGCCTCGGCGGCCTCGGCCCCGGCGCGGATGCTGTCGAGGTCGTCGAGGTCGCCCCGGCGCACATGGGCGCCCTTCGCCGCGATGGCCGCGGCGGACGCGTCGGACCTGGCCAGTCCGGTGACCTCGTGGCCCGCCGCAAGCAGCTCGTCGACCACGGCGGAGCCGATCCATCCGGAGGCTCCGGTGACGAAAACGCGCATGACGTTGTCTCCTTCGACGCCCGCCGCAGGGCGGGACGATTGATCCGGCCGACTGATGTCTGTCACTGACGTCAGTCACAGACATCACCCTACCCTTCAAGTCAGTCGCTGTCATCACTACACTCGGATGCATGGTGCGTTGGGAACCGGGGACTGCGGAGCGGCTGCAGAAGGCCGCGCTCGAGCTGTTCGCCACCCGCGGGTTCGAGCAGACGACCGCCACCGACATCGCACAGTCCGTCGGACTGACCGAGCGGACCTTCTTCCGCCACTTCAGCGACAAGCGCGAAGTCCTCTTCCACGGGCAGCAGTTCTTCGTCCAGGCGTTTCTCGCCGGCGTGGACGCGGCGCCGCCCGGCGCGTCCCCGCTCGGGATCGTCGCCTGCGCTCTGCGGTCCGCGGCCTCCCTCTTCTCGGACGAGCGCCGGGCGTACTCCCGAACCCGGCAAGCCGTGATCGACCAGAACCCCGCGCTGCAGGAACGCGAACTGCACAAACTCGCCAGCCTCGCCACGACGCTCGCCGACACCCTGCGCGCGCGAGGTGTCGACGAACCCGCGGCCACCCTGGCGGCGCAGTCGTGCATGACCGTGTTCGGGATTGCGTTTACCCAATGGATTCGCGAGGGGGAACAGCGAACTTTCGCCGACATCACAGCGGCCGTACTGCGCGAACTGCTGACACTGACCAGCGGCTACGACGATTTCGAACCCGCCGAGCCAGCATCGGAGACCACGGTCCGGGCAGCGCGGTAGATCATCGGTGGGTGAGGACCATGATCCGTTCGGATGCGTGGTTTTGAATTATCCGATAGCGGCGATCTCCCGGAGCTGCACTAGGACAGCTCTGGCGATCTGCTGGAACGGTGTCTGGTCCGGGTCCTCGACCCATTGCTCGAACGCGACGTGCATGACGGTCGTGCCCATGCGCGCGGCGAGGGCGGCGGCGGTGTCGCCGATTCCCCGCACGCACAGTGCCCGTGCCATGGCGGCTGCGAGTGACGCGGACTTGATCAGCTCGCGTTCCTGCAGCTCGTGACTGGAAACGATGATCCGGTACCGCGGGCCGGCGAAGTCGCGGACCTCATCGAACCGGATGGCGGCGGCGTCCAGCGCCGCGCCGATCATGCCGAGAGCCGTTGCGGGCGCCGGGGCTGCCTCGATGGCGGCCACCATCTGCTGCTCGAGTAGCTCCGAGCCCCAGAACAGCACCTCACGCTTGTCCGTGAAATACCGGAAGAACGTTCGTTTCGTGAGCCCCGCGCGTTCCGCGATCTGCGCGACGGTGGTCTCCTCGTACCCGCGCTCGCCGTAGAGGGCCATGGCCGCCTCCTGCAGCCGCACCCGCGCATCCGGCTGCCATCTACCCATGCGCTAAAGGCTACCTGATGTCACCTGGTGTCATAGACGTGCTACGGTGATGACATCAGGTGACATCACTCGTATCTGGAGGGTTTCGCATGCGTGTTTTCGTGACCGGCGCGTCCGGGCACATCGGCTCGGCGGTCGTGCCCGAGCTGCTGCAGGCCGGGCATCAGGTCGTGGGGCTGGCGCGTTCGGACGGCTCGGCCGAGGCGCTCGCGGCCGCCGGCGCCGAGGTCCGGCGCGGCGACCTGGACGATCTCGACGGGCTGCGCGAGGCCGCCGGGGCAGCCGACGGCGTCATCCACCTCGCGTTCAAGCACGACCTGATGGGGTCCGGCGACTTCGCCGGAGCGGTCGCCGCCGACCTCGCCGCCGTCGAGGCACTCGCCTCGGCGCTCGAAGGGACGGGAAAGCCGCTCGTCAACACCTCCGGCACGCTCATGCTCACCTTCGCGGGCATCACCGGACGGCCGGGCACCGAGGCCGATTTCGCTCCCGGCGGCCCGCGGGTCGACGCAGAGAACTTCGTGATCGCTCTCGCCGAACGCGGCGTGCGCTCGTCCATCGTCCGGCTGCCTCCGATCGTGCACAGCTCGCTCGATCACCACGGCTTCGCGCACATCCTGATCGGCATCGCCCGGCAGAGCGGCGTGTCGGGATACGTGGAGGACGGGGCCAACCGGTGGCCTTCGGTGCACACGCTCGACGCGGCGCGGGTGTACCGGCTGGCCGTGGAGGGCGCCCCGGCCGGGAGTCGTCTCCATGCGGTCGCGGACGAGGGCATCCGTTTCCGCGACATCGCAGCCGCCATCGGGCGCGGGGTCGGCGTGCCTGTAGCCAGCATCGCCGCATCCGACGCTGCTGAACGCTTCGCCTTCCTCGGTGCGTTCGTGGGGGTGGACAACCCGACCTCCAGTGAGGTCACCCGGAAGGTGCTCGGGTGGGAGCCGGCGCACCCGGGGCTCATCGAGGACCTGGAGCACGGGCACTACTTCGGGCAGGGCTGAGCGGATCCGGCGTTAGAGAAGCAGGCTGCCGTCCTCCGGCAGGGGCAAGTCCGGCAAGTCCGGCAGGTCCGGCGGGAGGGCGGCGCAGGCGGCACCGATGTCCGTAGTCTCTCTGGCCGTGTCACCTCACGGGGCCGGCTTCGGGGTGAAGGTCACCGGCAGCTCGGTCAGGGCGTGTTGGCGGTGGTCGCTCTTCCACGGCAGGTCCGCGTAGGGGACCGCGAGGGCCAGGTCGGGCAGGCGGCGCAGGAGCGTCCACAGCGCGATGCGGGTTTCGAGGCGGGCCAGGGGTGCGCCGAGGCAGTGGTGCGGTCCGTGGCCGAACGAGAGGTGGGAGTCGGATCCGGCCGGATCGTGGTTCGCGGCGCTGATCGCGAGCATGACGGTTTCGCCGGCCGGAATCAGGGTCCGGCCGATCCGGAGGTCCTCGGTGGGAAAGCGGCGGATCGCGTTCGTCACGGGTTGGTCGTACCGGAGGAAGCCCTCGACGGCCTGCTGCATCTCCGCGGTGTGCGGCGAGGGTTGGGCGCGGATGACCGCGGCCTGATCGGGGTCGGCGAGCAGCCGGGCGGCGGCGGCCGAGATCAGGTGGACGGAGTTCTCGTAACCGGCGAACAGGATCAGGAACGCCAGCGAGAGCAGTTCGTCCTCGGAGAGGCGGTCCTGCCCGTCCCGCGCGGCGATCATCGCGCAGAGCAGGTCGTCGGCCGGCAGTTCGCGCTTGGCGGTGATCAGCTCGGTCAGCAGCCTGATGATCCGGCCGACCGTCACGGCCAGCTCGCCGGGACCGAATCTGCCCGGGGAAAGCAGCACTTGGGTGCAGCCTCGCAGCGTTTCGCCCTGGTCGCCGGGCACGCCCAGCAGGGCGCAGATCACCGCGACCGGGAGGGGCGCCGCGTAGGCGGCGACGAGGTCGGCTCGGCCGGTGTCGGGAAGCGCGTCGATCAGGGACTCGCTGGTGGCTTGGATGCGCTCTTGCAGTGCGTCGACGCGGCGCGCGGTGAAGGCGGAGGTGACCAGGCGGCGCAGCCGGGCGTGATCGGATCCGTCGAGATTGAGCAGGTTCGAGTCCAGCGCCGGAGGCAGGCCGAAACCCTGGTAGCCGTCACCCGATCTGCGCTTGTCGAGGGCCAGTCGCGGGTCGGCGAGCAACCGCTTGACGTCCTCGTGGCGGCTGACGATCCAGATGCGTGCGCCGCCGGGCAGAGGTTCGCAGTGCACGCCGTCGGGCTCGGCGAGCAGGCGTTCGGCCGTCGCGGCGGGGTCGCCGGACAGGACCGGGATCAGGGCACGGGCGATGTCGACGTCTTTGACGGTCACTGAGTTTCCCCTTCGCGCGCTCGAGGCTCGCCGGACGCCTTCGAGAGTTGGCGGAGCCAGCGTATTCGATCACTGCCGCGCGACGCGGTTTTTCTCAGTACGACGCTGTTTTCTCAGTGCTCGATTTTCTCAGTGCTCGATGTGCCCCAGCCGCGGCGCCGCGACGAAGGACACGCCGGCCTGCGCGGCGTGCAGTTCGAGCACGACGATCTCGTTGCCCTCGGCGCGCAGGACCGGGCCCGGGACGTAGAGCGTGCGTTGCGGGCCGCGCGACCAGTAGCGGCCCAGGCAGAATCCGTTGATCCAGACCACGCCCTTGCCCCAGCCGGCGGTGTCGAGGAACAGGTCTCGCGGCGTCCCGTCGCTGTCGCCGTCCACGTCCACGTCGCCGCGTGCCGCTGCGTCGCGCGGCAGGTCGAACCATGCCGCGGCGAATATGGGGCCTGCGAGAAGTCCGGGCACGTTCGGCGGCGCCGTGCGCAGTGCCTTCGCCACTTGCTCGATGTCCCGCAGGTTCAGCGGCAGGACGTCCCACGTGCGCAGCGGCTCGCCGTTCACCGACGCCGGGCCGATCAGGCCCTTGGCCTCGCCGATCCGCTTGCCATAGTCCACCCGGCCCAGGTCCTCGACCAGCAGCTCCAGGTCACCCGACGCGCCATCCGCGGGCCCCACGGGCAGCGCCAGCGCACGGTCGCCGTGGTCGCGGGCCAATACGCCCACGGCCCGGCGCCCAAGGAACACCTGCGCCCGGTCGCGCACCTCGCCCGCCTGGAACACGGCTGTGCCCGCGGGTCCGCCGTCCGGCTCAAGCCGCGCGCGGTACAGCGTGAAGCCTTCGTAGTGCCCGATCGCGTCGGCCGTCGGCGGGCCGTCCTCGTGCCGCTCCCACTCCCCCAGCAGGTCCAGCACGTCCCACAGCGGCGTCGCGCGCTCCAGGCGGGCGCCGAACTCGGGGGCGGGCGACGCGGCCGCCGGGACGTGTTCGCCGACGTCCGCGTACTTCGCCAGCACCTCGCGCAGCGCCCAGTACTTCGGCGTCGGGTTGCCCGCCTCGTCGAGCGGCGCGTCGTAGTCGTAGCTCGTCGTAATGGGCTGATAAGTGCCCTTGTCGTTGGCCCCGTTGGTGAATCCGTAGTTGGTGCCGCCGTGGAACATGTAGATGTTCACCGAGGCGCCACGCGCGAGCAGCTCCTCCAGCTCGGTCGCGCTGGCCTGCGGGGAGGTCACGTGGTGGTGCCCTCCCCAGTCGTCGAACCAGCCGTCCCAGAACTCCGAGCACATCAGCGGCCCGCTGGGCTGGTGGCGGCGCAGCCGGTCGAGCCGCTCGGCCGCGCGCGAGCCGAAGGAGGCGGTCTTGTGCAGGTCCGGCAGGCTGCCGTCCTCGATCATGTCGTCCAGCGGCTGGTCCACCGTGGTCAGCGGGACGGTGATCCCGATCGCCCGGTTGAGGTCCGCGAGCTTGCGCAGGTACGCCTTGTCCGACCCGTAGGCGCCGTACTCGTTCTCCACCTGGACCAGGATCACCGGGCCGCCGCGGTCGATCTGCCGCGGCACGACCACCGGCGCGAGCTGCTGGAGGTACTGCGTGACCGCGGCCAGGTAGTGCGGCTCGTCCCGGCGGATGCCGACCTGCGGGTCGCGGAACAGCCACGCGGGCAGGCCCCCGTTGGTCCACTCGGCGCAGATGTACGGCCCGGGGCGCACGATCGCGTGCATGCCCTCCGCGGCCACCAGGTCCAGGAAGCGGCCGAGGTCCAGCGGCCCGGTCAGGTCGAACTCGCCGGGGTGCGGGGCGTGCGCGTTCCACGCGACGTACGTCTCGATGGTGTTCAAGCCCAGCTGCCGCGCCTTGCGGATGCGGTCGGTCCACTGGTCCGGGTGCACCCGGAAGTAGTGCAGGGCCCCGGACAGGATCCGGAACGGCCGGCCGTCGAGCAGGAAGTCGTGCTCGCCGATCGCGAACCGGGCCGGCGCCGGGTTGTCGGCGGGAGGCGCCGGCGCGCTCGGGACGTGCGTCGCGGTCATGGGGTTGCTGGATTCCTCTCAGACGCTCGAAGGCTCGCCGCATGCGGCGGCCGGCCCGCCGCTGTCGGCAGGCCGGCCGCGCGCGGGGGTCAGCTCCCGGAGACCGTGAAGCCCTGGGCCTGGCCGTAGGAGACCAGGCTGGTCTGCCACTTCGTCAGCGCCGCGTTCAGGTCCGTCTTGTTCGCGTACGCCTGGCCGACGGTGTCCGAGAAGATGCTGTTCGCGTAGACCTCGTAGGGCAGGTAGTTCCAGCCGGAGATGACCGACTTGGTGGCCGCCGACAGCACCTGGTTGATCTTCTGGCCGCCGAAGTAGGCCGGGGCCTGGTCCAGGAACGAGGAGGACTCCAGCACCGAGGTCATCGACGGGAAGCCGCCGCCGTTCGCCAGGATCGTCTCGCCCTCCTGGCCGTCGAGGAACTCCACGAAGCCGGCCGCGACCAGCGGGTTCGCGCTCTGCTTCATGACCGCGTCGCTGGAGCCGCCGTTCTCCGAGGTGGCCGCCGCGCCGCCGGCCGTCCAGGTCGGCATAGGCGCCACCCGCCAGTCGCCGGAGCCGCCGGTGACGCTGCCCTCGAACACGCCGGGCATCCACGCGCCGGTCACCAGGCTGGCGATGCTGCCGTTGCCCAGGGCCTGGTACCACTGCGTGGTCCAGCTGGAGATCGGGGAGAAATCGCCGCCCTGGACCAGCTGGTTCCACTCGCCGGCGAACTTCTTGGAGCCGGCGTCCTGCAGGTTGATGCTGACGTTCGTGGTGCCGTTCACCTTGAACGGGGTGCCGCCGGCGTCCCAGATCATGCTGGTGACGAAGCCGGGGTCGCCGACGTCGTTGGTGATGTACTTGGTGGGGTCGGCCGCGTGCAGCTTCTTCGCGTCCGCCACGTACTCGTCCCAGGTGGTCGGGACGGTCAGGCCGTACTGGGTGAAGACCTTCTGGTTGTAGAACAGCGCCATGGGTCCGCTGTCCTGGGGCAGGCCGACGAGCTGGCCGTTGACGTTGACGCCGTCCCAGATGGCCTGCGAGTACTGGCTCTTCATGCTGCTCAGGCCGTAGTCGCCGAGGTTGGCCAGGGCGCCGGACAGGGCGAACTGCGGCAGCGCGAAGTACTCGATCTGGGCCACGTCGGGCACGCCCGAGCCGGCCTTGACCGCGTTCTGCAGCTTGGTGTACTCGGTGGTGCCGGTCCCGGCGTTGACCACGTTCACCTTGATCTTCGGGTACTTCTTCTCGAAGGCGGTGACCATGGGCGTGATGCCGGCCCAGTCCCAGACCGTGATCGAGGAGGTCTTCTGCAGCGCGGCGTCGATCGCCGCCTGGCCGCCGGTGCTGCTGGAGGAGGAGCTCGACGCGGTGCCGGAGCTGGAGCAGGCCGTGACGCCCGCCGTCATGGTCGCCGCGACGGCTCCCAGGACGACGGCGCGCCGCAACGTGCCGCCGGAGGGCTGAATCGATCGCATGGTGCGCCTTTCACTTCGTTGTGATCGCCGGATCCGGACCGGCCGGAAGTCGGTCGGACCCGGCTCGAGTGCGGCCTGTGTGGCGGCGACTCGACGAGCGTTTGCTGAGCCTTTTGTTGAGGGTGGAGCGGTGCAGGCGAGCCATTTCGCTTGCCGTGCTGTGCGGAGGTGGTGCGCTGGAGCGGTGGAGCGGGGCCGATTGTGTCGGCCGTATGGGGTGGGGACTGTGGGGCGCGGCGGGTGACTGCGCGCGGCGCGGTTACTGTTTGACGCTTCCCGCGGCCAGGCCCGAGCGCCAGTAGCGCTGCAGGACCAGGAAGGCGGCCACGATGGGCAGGATCGTGAGCAGCGATCCGGTGATGACCAGGTTGAACACGGCCTGCCCGCCGACGGTGGCGGACTGCGAGTTCCACTCGTTCAGGCCCAGGGTGAGCGGATAGAGGCTCGGCTTGTTCAGCATGATCAGCGGCAGGAAGTAGTTGTTCCAGGTCGCCACGACCGAGAACAGCAGGACCGTGATGATGCCGGGGGTGAGCAGGCGCAGCGAGATGGTGAAGAAGGTGCGGATCTCGCGCGCGCCGTCCATCCGGGCCGCTTCCAGCAGCTCGGTGGGCACCGAGTCCTGCGCGTACACCCACATGAGGTACAGGCCGAAGGGGCTGACCAGCGAGGGCAGGATGACCGCCCAGATGGTGTTGGTCAGGTGCAGGTTGCTGAACATCAGGAAGGTGGGCACCGCCAGGGCCGTGCCTGGCACCGCGACGGCGCCCAGGACGACCGCGAACACCCCGCGTTTTCCGGGGAAGTCGAACTTCGCCAGGCCGTAGCCGGCCAGCGTGGCCAGGAAGGTCGCTCCGCCGGCGCCGACCACCACGTACAGCAGCGTGTTGCCGAACCACTGCAGATACACGCCGTTGTCGTACGTCAGCGTCTGCTTGATGTTGTCGAACAGCGCGAAGTGGCCGCCGAACCACAGGCCGAAGGTGCTGAACAGCGAGCTCTGCGTCTTCGAGGCGTTGACCACCAGCCAGAACAGCGGCATCAGCGAGTAGACCAGCATCAGGGTCATCACTGCGGTCAGCGTGACGGACTTGCGCTTGCGGGTGGCGCCGCCGACGTGCCGCGAGGGGTGGGTCAGGCGCGCCGGGCGGCGCTTGGCGGGCGTCGCGGGGCTGTCCGGAGTGGTCTCAATGGCAGCCATCTCAGGCCCCCTTCCGGGTTCCGGAGAGCTGGACCACGTAGGCGATGATCATCGTGATCAGCCCCATCACGATCGCGATGGCGGCGGAGTAGTTGTACTGCTGCCCGGCGAAGGAGAGGTTGTAGGCGTACATGTTGGGCGTGAAGTAGCTGCTGATCGTGTCCGGCGCCAGCGGTTTGAGGATGATCGGCTCGGTGAACAGCTGGAAGCTGCCGATGATCGAGAAGATGGTGGCGATCAGGATCGCTGGGCGCAGCGCGGGCAGCTTGATGCTGGACACGATGCGGAAGGCGCCGGCCCCGTCGATCTCCGCGGCCTCGTACAGGTCGCCCGGGATGACCCGCAGCGCCGAATAGAAGATCAGCATGTTGTAGCCGACGAACTCCCAGGTCACGATGTTGCCGATGGAGCCGAGCACGAGGCCGCTGGAGAACGGGTCGGGCAGGTGCACGTGCAGGTCGCGGTTGATCGAGGCGACCAGGCCGAACTGGTTGCCGTAGATGAAGCCCCACATCAGCGCGGCGACCACCGCGGGCACCGCGTACGGCAGGAAGATCGCCAGCCGGTACAGCGGGGCCCAGTGCAGCCGCGCGCTGTCCAGGGCCAGGGCCGCGAACAGCGCCAGGAACAGCATGATCGGCACCTGGACGACCAGGAACAGGCCCACCCGGCTCACCGAGGACCAGAACTGCGGGTCGCGCAGCGCCTGGCTGTAGTTCTGCAGCCCGACGAAGGAGTTTCCGCCGATCAGCTTCTGCCGGTACAGGCTCAGGTAGATCGAGTAGGCCACCGGCGCGACGAAGGCGAAGGCGAACGCGGCCAGGAACGGTCCGACGAAGCCCCAGCCGGTCCAGCTGCGGCGGCGCCTGCGGACCTTGGGGGCGGCGCCCGCGGGCGCTGCCATCGACGACGTTGTCATAGCTCTCCAGGTTGGCGCATGCGGATGTTTACGTGAACATCCCCGGCGCAGAAGCTACCATGGTTACGTGAACATGCCGACGGTAAGACAGATCACAACACCGCAACGAGGCGGTTGCCGAAGGGGCGGGGGGCTGTGACCAAAGCCGGGGACCGCGCGTCGAGAGTCGCGCGGACGTCGATGGCGGACGTCGCCCGGCACGCGGGGGTGTCGTCGCAGACGGTCTCCCGCGTCGCCAACGGGCACACCAATGTGGATGCGGCGACCCGCGAGAAGGTCGCCCAGGCGATGCAGGAGCTGGGGTATCGGCCGAACGGGGCGGCGCGGGCGCTGCGGACGGGGCGGTTCCGCACCATCGGCGTCATCATGTTCACCCTGGAGACCTTCGGCAACCTGCGCACCCTCGACGCGATCGCGATGGAGGCCGCGCACGCCGGCTACTCGGTGATGCTGATGCCGGTCTACGCCCCGACGCTGGTGCACGTCTCCGGCGCGTACAGCCGGATGAGCGAGCAGGCGGTGGACGGGGTCGTGATCATCTTCGAGGCGCACCTGCTCGACCACGCCGAGTTCGCGCTGCCGCCGGGCCTGCCCTTCGTGGTGGTGACGTCGAGCCCCGCGGCCGGCTACTCGGCCGTCGACACGGACCAGGCCGACGGGGCCCGCCAGGCCACCCGGCACCTGCTGCACCTGGGCCACCGCCAGGTGTGGCACATCGCCGGGCCGCAGACCTCGTTCGCCGCGGCCCTGCGAGTGGAGTCGTGGCGCAGCACCCTGCAAGAGGCCGGGATCGAGCCGCCGGACGTGCTCTACGGGGACTGGTCGGCGGACTCGGGCTACCGGTGCGGCCTGACGCTCGCCCGGCGCCCGGAGGTCACCGCGATCTTCACCGGCAACGACCAGATGGCGCTGGGCGCGCTGCGGGCGCTGCACGAGCTGGGCCGCGACGTGCCGGGCGAGGTCAGCATCGTCGGGTTCGACGACATGGCGGAGGCCGACTCCTTCTTCCCGCCGCTGACCACGGTGCACCAGGACTTCGCGGCCGTGGGGCGCCTGAGCATCAGAAGGCTGCTGGAGAAGGTGGCGGGCGACACGGACACGGACGCCGAGACGGGCGCCGAGACGGACTCGGACATGACCGTGGTGCCGACGCGCCTCGTCGTGCGCGACAGCACGGCGTCACCGCGCCCGGCATCTGTATCTGCGTCCGAGCCTGCGTCCGAACCTGCATCCGAGGCCTGATTTCAGTCGCGCCGGTTCGGTCACGTCCGGACATGACCGGACCGGCGCGCGTCCCGGGCAGTACGAGGCGAGGGTATTCTCGCCGAGCGTGAGCACTTTGAAGCGAATCGCACCGATCTTCGCCGTCCGCGACCTGGGCGTCTCACTCGCGCACTACGAGCGGCTCGGGTTTGAGACGCGTGAGTACGAGGGCGGAGGATACGGCTTCGCGACCCGCGACGGCGTCGAGATCCACCTCGGACTCGTGCCCGAAGGCGACCCGCACGCCATCCGCGGCACGGCCTACATCTGGGTTGACGACGCTGACGAAGTTGCTCAGGAGTGGCGCTCGGCCGGTGCGGACGTGCGACCGCCAGAGGACACCGACTGGGGTCAACACGAGGGCGTAGTCATCGATCCCGACGGCAACATCATCCGCTTCGGCTCGCCGATGGGACGGCCGAGAACTAGGTCGTGATCTGGGATATACAGCTGGGGCCCTCTCGCTCGGAGCGCGCTGTCGCGAGTATCGCGGGGGTGGTCACGATCCCGGTGGTGCGCCCCACACGCTGGTGCCCGCGAGCAGGCAGGCTATGACGTAGCTGGCCAGAGCGGGTATGCCGAGCGCGGCCATCATGAGTATCAAACCCCATACCAGGTGCACGATCTGGGGAACGCGCGAGCGCGGCTGCAGGCGCAGAGCACTGCGAGCGTGCCGCGTCACCGTGGCCGGGGGCGTTCCCGGCGCCCCGGCGGGTCGGGTCGCGGCCCAGCGCACGGCGTCGTCGATCGTCTTGTCCCCCGTGCGCGGGATGACCAGGCGAACACCGTGGCGGTCCCTGAGGTGGTACTCGTCGATGGTGGCGACGCGCCCCATTGCACTGTAGAGCCGGACGCTCATCAGAGCGCCGAGCTCGATGGTACGCACCCCGCTGATCGTCCTGGCGGACACCAGCCGCCGTCCATCGTGCACCACGCCGTGAGGGCGTCCTGCCGACCCGTACCACACCGCGTTGATCAGCCCGCCGGCGACGAATCCGGCCACCGTCGCGATCCCGGTGTATGTCTCCTTCAGCACGTGCGTGCGGATGAGGATCACATCGGCGCACAGCACGAACGCCCATCCGGCGCCGATACGGCGCAGCGTCCGACGAGCGCGGCCCACAGCCACACGCGCCTCGACGGGCTCCGGGGGCCGCTTTCGCTGCGTACGCCGTTCTTGCCTACGTGCGCGCCTCCGGTTCCACGAGGTATCCCCAACCGCCTGCTCACGTGCTGAACTGCACCCCTGCACAGCTGGATCATACGATCACGGTCAAGGAGGGCGGGACTGCGGTCATGTGGCTTCGAGAAACAACATGATCTTCGAAGGCGATGCCCGTCTCATCAGGCCCCGACGACCCGCCCGGACCCGGACCGGCCAGACGACCTACAAGTCCATTGCGCGGACGATGATCGCGGCGGCGGTCTCCGTGGCAACGTGACGGCCTACCGTTTCGAGGGTCGCCGCCGCACCGCGCAGGCGCGCCTTGATGTTCGGATCCGACTCACCGTCGGCGGCCTGTACGAGGCCTATGATCAGCTCTTCCACGAACTGGCCCGCCTGCGGACTGTCGTAGGTAGCGTCCGATGCCTCTCGGGGTTCTCCGGGTGCCGGCTTTGTGGCATCCAACGCCTCGTTCAAATCGCTCATAGCCTGACGCTAGCCGTGCATTCGCGGTAACGCGACCGAGCCGGGCTCAAGTCCATCAGTACGGGACGTGGCGCCCCGGGCTTTCAGCGTCGGCCACGTCTCCAGCGTGCGGATAGCCGCACCCACTCGCTTCGCCGGCCTCGTGCGCTCTCGCCGGCGTACGGATTGAAAACCTGCGGCCCTCGGCGGTACACCGGGGCAGCACTCTCGGGGCGCGGGGCCGCGATCCCCGGGGACTTGCCGGTCCAGAACGTCGCGACAGCGATCATGGCGGCGATGATGCCGAGGGCGAGCACCGTCTGGTGCGGATACGCCGTCCTGTTGATCCGCGAGCCGAACTCGACCAAGGCGGCCACGAGTACCACTCGCAGGTACGGCACCCTCCTGAGGGTGATCCCCATGACCACCAGGCATGCCACCGTGATCTGCCAGACAGCCTCCGAGAAGTACCTGTCACCGACCCGGTAGTACGCGTAGAGCGACAGGATCAGACCGGCGTAAGCGAGCATGCCGATCGGGCCTCGGAGCGCCTTCAACAGGCCGAACAGACCACTTGCCGCCGCGCATACGGCAATGACCACGACCAACTGCGTGAGGGGATGGCCCGACAACCCGAATCAGCTCCTCTTCCTGTGCGCCGGTCCGAAGTCCTCGCCGATGATCGGCCCACCTGGCCTTCGAAGGAGCGGCACCCTACCACCCGCGGCACTCAGGGTTCTCACATAGAAGTTCATTCCACGGCGGCGCGGTGCCGACACCCGCGGACGCCTGGATGCCGGTCGGGATCTCCTGGCGAGGCCGCCTGATTCCGAGCACGCGCTGAACCGCTTTCGCGTACCGGCCGTATCAGGGGACGGAAAAGCGAATCCTCACGCGCGGAGGGCGGGCAGCGATGCCGAAGGCGACCGGCGGCCGGGTACCGGCCAGACCGCTCGTTCCCGGCGGTCCGCGTCGCCGCGCCGACGTGTCGGGCCGGGAGCAGCCGCGGGAGCTGCGACGAAAGCCACGGGACCGGCAACGTCTGTCGCGCGCCTTGCGGGCGGCCGTGGGCGTGCTCCTGCTTGCAGCCGTCTACACAATCGTGACGCTGCCGCCCTATCTGATGGCGCCGGGCACCGCTGCGATCCACACGCGCGTGATGCAGTGGGGCCGCGACCATCACGCAAGCTGGCTGGTGTCCTGGCTGGATAGCGATGTGTAGTGCCGACGTACGCGGGCGCCGGCGTCAGGCCTCTGGGATGGCGGAGCCGGCGCGGTCGGCGTGAATCAGAGTGCTGATCAGCGCGACCGTGGCGGCGGCTAGGTCGTGCAGACTGACCACGGGATCTGCGGGTTGCTCTTGAATGCCCGCTTGATCGTTGCGCCATGGCCGAGGAAGTGCGAGAATATGATTCTCCGATAAGAGAACAGTACTCTAAAGCTCGGTCGAGGAGACGTCGTGGTGACAGTCGGCGACAGCAGGGAGCGCGTGCGGCACATCCTGTCCGAGCTCGGCTTCGCGATCAGCCGGGTCGGCGACGAGCTGCACGGCGCCGCGTCGATCACGCCGGAACTGCACGCGCCGGGCACCGCGCAGCTGCGGACCTCCATCCTCGCCACGTGGACCGACCTGCTCGCCGGGCACCTGGCCGTGGAGGCCATGACTCCGCGGGTACCGGTCACCCTCGAGCTCGACGTGCACCTCTACCGCCCGGCGCCCGGCTCCGGGCTCGTCCGTGCCGTCGGCAGGACCGTGAAGAGCGGCCGTTCGGTCTTCGTCGCCGGGGTCGAATTCACCACGGAGCTTGGCGAGCCGCTGGCGATCGGCGCCGCCTCGTTCATGTCCGCGCCGGATCCGGAGGCGAGGCTTCCGTCCCGCCTCAGCATCGACGCCCCGGTCCACGAAGAGCGGCTTCGCGTGCCGCTGGCCGAGCGGGTCGGCTGCGAGCGCCGGGAACCGGGCGTAGCCGTACTCCCCCGCTCCGAGGACGGACTAAACGCCTCCAACTCGGTGAACGGCGGACTCATCGCCCTGGCCGTCGAAGAGGCCGCGCTGTCCCTGGCCCCGGGCGACACGCTGTGCTCGCTCGGACTGCGCTACCTGCAGGCGGTACGCGTCGGACCGGCCGTCGCGACCGCCCGCGTCCACAACGGGCTCGGCCAGGTGGAACTGCGCGACCACGGCAACGACGACCGTCTCGCGGTCACGGCGACCACGAGAACGTTCGGCGCCCCGCGACCCTGAGGGTACTTCTCAAGCTTCACGGGCGACGTTCCTTCACGCGGCTCGGCGTCGCTCGTGCGTCGCCTTCTGCGCGCTCAGGCGTACAGCTTCGTCGGTGTGATGATCATCGCGGTGGAGAAGCTTTCGGCGAACTGTTCGGGAGTGTCGAACAAGGCCGCGATGCGCTCGGCGTACTTGGCCAGATATGCGGGATCCCGGTTCGCGGGCGGCTGGTCGTGGGCCACCCGGCAGGTGCCTTCGACGCGCACGATGTTCCTGCCGATGTCGGTGACGTCCAGGCTCAGACTCACCTTGGGGTTCTCGGCGAGGTTGCGCAGCTTCTGCTTGGCCGGCCGGCTGTAGAGCAGGATCGTGCCGTCGTCGCGCATCAGGAACCAGACCGGGACGCTGACCGGCTGCCCGTCCGGCCGCACGGTCGTCAGCCAGGCCATGAGGTTGTGACGTAGCCGGGCCTCGACCCTCTCGCGGTCGTCCGTCGACAGGTGCGACGTGAGCTTCGTGTCCATGGTCGGTGTCGTCCTCTCAATGATCTTACGGGGACGCTACCCGGCCGGTACGACAGCTGCCTCAGCCGGCGGATAGAGCACCTTGGCCGCTACCAGGGCCGCCATGACCAGGCCCGAGAGGAGAACCGCGTCGGGGGCGAAGGTCACCGCCAGGGTCAGTACGGCCGCCACCGGAGTGGCGAAGCTGCGCACACCGGTGACCGCGTGGGGGCGCAGGTGCAGGAACCACACGGTGATCAGATAGGCCGCCACCGGGATGGTGACCGACGCCCCGGCGACCAGTTCCGAGGAGTGCTGCCGACTACCGCCGTGGGCCGCGGCCACGCCGAGGCCTGCGCCGACGGCTGCCGCCGATCCGAAGATCAGATAGTGGCCGTAGCCCCAGATGAACACACGGCGGTTGGAGGTCAGGAAGCCGTGCGCCGACACCGCGAAGTAGATCCACCACATGCCGAAGACGATCAGCAGCCCGCCCGCCGCTACGCCGAACAGGTAGCGGTCGAACCCGCTCTGGTCGGTCCCCGACTGGATCGCCGTGGTGGCGGCCACCACGGACTCGCCCAGCACGATCAGGGTGAACAGTCCGTACCGCTCGGCGATGTGGTGCGGGTGCCAGGTGGTCGAGCCGGTGCGTTCGGCCCAGGCGGGGACGGCGAGCTCGAACAGCACGAGGACCGGGATGAAGAACGACTGGGCACCGTCCGGCACGGTGAGAAAGGCCACCCAGCACAGCTGCACGAGGGCGATCCCGGCCGCGTACCGGGTCGTGGTCAGCCTGCGTTCCGGATCGCCGCGCCCGGCGCGCAGCCACTGCGCGACCAGGGCCAGCCGCATCACCACGTAGCCGGCGACGCCCAGGGTGAAGTCGTGCTCGACCATGATCCGCGGCACGCCCGCGGCGAGGATCAGCGCTCCGGCGATCTGGACCAGCACCAGCAGCCGGTACGGGGCGTCGTCGGTGTCGTAGGCCGAGGCGAACCAGGTGAAGTTCATCCACGCCCACCAGATCGCGAAGAACACCAGGGCGAAGGCGGCCACCCCGCGCCCCGTCTGGCCTGCGACGAGGAAGTGGTCGAGCTGGGCGGCGGCCTGCCCGACCGCGCCCACGAAGCACAGGTCGAAGAGCAGTTCCAGCGAGGTGGCGACGCGGTGCCGCTCGGACGGGTCTCGGCTTGCCATCCGACGGAGCCTAGCGTTGCCCGGGGGCGCTGGTCGTCGTGGCGCGTGCGCCGGGACTGCGTTCGGGTGAAAGTCGCACAGCCTGAAAGCGCAGGGTATTGCCTGCCTGCGACGTCAGCGGGCCGACCACCCCCGTGCGCGGATGTCCGGTCGCCCTGTCCGTTTAACAGTTCATTGACACACTCGGCCCGGCTGTCTAGCTTTCCGGGCGACACCGCGGAACCGGTCGGCGACACCGGGTAACTCCGAGGTCTGCTTTTGGGATCCGGCAGTCGAGGAGGACTGATGACCCACGCACGCCTACGTGCACTGATCACCACGGTGGCGCTCGCCGCGGCGCCGCTGGCCGGCGCGATCGCGGCGGCCCCGCCCGCCGCCGCGCTGGGCAACGGCCTGGCGCTCACCCCGCAGATGGGATTCAACGACTGGAACGCCTACGGATGCAACGTCTCCGAGTCGTTGATCAAGTCCACCGCCGACAAGCTGGTCTCCTCGGGCCTGGCCGCCGACGGGTACGACTACGTCAACATCGACGACTGCTGGCTGCAGAAGAGCCGCGACTCCGGCGGGAACCTGCAGCCGGACTTCACCAAGTTCCCGGACGGGATCTCCGGCACGGCCGCGTACGTGCACTCCAAGGGCCTCAAGCTCGGCATCTACGAGGACGCCGGCACCGCGACCTGCGCCGGGTACCCCGGCAGCCTCGGGCATGAGACGGCGGACGCCAAGCAGTTCGCCGCCTGGGGCGTGGACTATCTCAAGTACGACAACTGCAACAACACGGGGGTCGCGGCGCAGACCCGTTACACCGCGATGCGCGACGCGCTGGCCGCCACCGGCCGGCCGATCCTGTTCAGCCTGTGCAGCTGGGGCCAGGAATCGGTGTGGACCTGGGGCGCCGGGGTCGGCAACAGCTGGCGCACCACCGGCGACATCTCGGCCGGCTTCTCCAGCATGCTGTCCATCTTCCACAGCAACGTGGTCCTGGCCCCGTACGCCGGGCCCGGGCACTGGAACGACCCCGACATGCTCGAGATCGGCAACGGCATGTCCGCCACGGAGGACCAGTCCGAGTTCAGCCTGTGGTCCGAGATGGCCGCCCCGCTGATCTCCGGCACCAACCTGGTCAGCGCGAGTTCCACCACGCTGGGCATCCTGGGCAACAAGAACGTGATCGCCGTGGACCAGGACTCGCTCGGCCGGCAGGGCACCGAGGTCTCCTCCTCCGGCGGCCTGGACGTGCTGGCCAAGCCGCTGGCCAACGGCGACGTCTCGGTGGCGCTGTTCAACGAGAACTCCTCCAGCGCGACCATCAGCACGACGGCCACCGCCATCGGCAAGTCCGGCGCCAGCAGCTACACGCTGACGAACCTGTGGACCGGCGCGACCTCGACCACGTCGGGCACCATCAGCGCGTCCGTGGCCGGCCACGGCACGGTGATGTTCCGCGTGCACGGTGGCGGCACCGTCACGCGTATCGAGGCCGAGGCGCCCGGCAACACCTTGGCCGGGGCGGCCGTGATCGCCAGTTGCTCGGCCTGTTCGAACGGGGAGAAGGTGGGCTACATCGGCAACGGCTCGGCGAACTACGTGACCGTCAACAACCTCAGCGAGAGCGCTGCGGGCAGCCACACGGTCACCATCTCCTACCTGCTCAGCGGGAGCAGATCGTTCTACGTCAGCGTCAACGGCGGCGCCGATACGCAGCTGGCGTTGACCGGAACGAGTTGGTCGAGTCCGGTGACCACCACGCTGACCGTCCAGCTGAAGGCCGGTTCGAACAGCATCAAGTTCCACAACGACAGTGCCTACGCCCCGGACCTGGACGTCGTCTCGGTGAGTTAGCGGGCGTTCGCCCGTTCGAACTGTCGGCGTGTCACCTGAGTTGAAATCGAACACATGTGCGAGCCATACTTGGGCCATGCCGGTCGTCCAAACGTTCGAACCGTGGCTCGGTACGGGCGGACGACCGGCAGCCCCGGCCGCGGCGGCGTTCCGGTTGCCTGCCGTGGCCACCGCCGCGATCGTGCGCAAGCTCGCTCCTGCCACCGTCTGTCCAAGCGCGGCGACCGAGGTCCCGCGCCTGGCCGGCGGCGTGCCAGTGCACCGGGTACCGGTGCCGTGGTCCCAGACCGGGGCGCGAGCGCGCGTGCGGATCGCCGGCCGGGGCAAGGGCACGGGGACAGTGGCCCGGTTCGCGAGCGTGCGTCTGAGCACGGTCGCAGGCACGTGTTCGTACACAGGCGCGGGTACGGGTACGAACACGGCCCCGTGCCCGAGGCCCCGGTCCCGGGTTGTGGTCACAGCGACCTGCAGTGGGGATAGGCCGCTTTGCTCACGGCCCGGGACCGGGGCAGTCCGAGACCACGAGCAGCGGGTACGGAAGCCGCGGGCTGATCATGCGAAGATGCACATATGATGACCGGCCCCGGAGCAGGAGCAGGGGAGGCCGCTCGGCGCGCGGCCCCCGCTCCCGCCGCTCGTATCGCCTTCACGCTCGCCCTGGCCACCGTGATCGGCGCCGCGGCGGCGTGTTCCTCGTCCTCGGCGCCGTCCTCCGCGGGGGCCGGCCCGGCAACGGCCACGGTGACCCTCGCGCTGGACTGGACGCCCAACACCAACCACACCGGCATCTACGTCGCCCAGCAGCTCGGCTACTTCAAGGCGGCCGGGATCGACCTGAAGATCGTGCCCTACGGTTCGACCGCCCCGGAGACCCTGGTGTCCGCGCACAAGGCCGACTTCGGGATCTCGTACCAGGACGGGCTGACCGAGGCGGCGGCCACCGGCGGCGACATCACCTCGGTCTACGCGATCACGCAGAAGACCGATGTGGTGATCGGTGTCCGGGCGAACAGCGGCATCACCTCGCCGAAGCAGCTGGACGGCAAGGTCTACGCAGGGTACGGCTCGCCGTTGGAGGAGCCGATGCTCAAGTACGTCATCAAACGGGCCGGGGGGACCGGCACGTTCAAGAACGTGACGCTCAACACGGACGCCTATCAGGCGCTGTACGCGGGGCAGGCCGATTTCGCGCTGCCCGAGCCGACCTGGGAGGTCATCCAGGCCAAGCTGGTCGGCAAGCCGCTGACCACCTTCGACCTGTCCGACTACGGCTTCCCGGCGATCTACTCCGCGCTGATCGCCTCCTCGCACCAGTACCTGACCGCGCACGCGGACACGGCGAAGAAGTTCCTGGCCGCGGTGCAGAAGGGATACGCGTACGCGACGGCGCACCCGGCGGACGCGGCGAATCTGCTGATCCAGGCGAACCAGTCGGCGCTCGGAACGCAGAAGGTGCTGGTCGAGCAGAGCGCCACGCTCGAGGCCGACGAGTACTACAAGGACTCCGGTGGCGCGATCGGCGTGCAGAGCGACGCGCGTTGGAAGGCGTTGACCGACTTCCTGTACGCCAACGGCATCCTGACCGACGCCTCGGGCAAGGCGCTGACGAAGGAGCCGGACGTGTCGACGCTGTACACGAATGCGTATCTGCCCAGCGCCGCGTCGTGACTGTGGCTCCGATCGTGGCTGAAACCGCGACCGCGACCGCGGCCCGGACGAGTCCCGGCCGTCTATGGCGGCTGCTCTGGCCCCCGCTGCTGCTGGCCGCGCTGCTGATCGGCGGCTGGCAGCTGGTCGGCCAGTTCGGCCTGCGCGATCCGCAGGTGCTGCCCACGCCCGCGCAGGTCGTCTCGGCCGGCTGGGAGCAGCGCTCGGCGCTGTGGCACAACGCGGTGCCGACGCTGCAGGAGACCGCGCTCGGCTTCGCGCTCACCTTCGTGCTTTCCTGGCTGATCGCGACCGCGATGGACTTCTCCAGCCCGGTCCGGCGGGCGGTCTACCCGCTGCTGGTCGCCTCGCAGACGGTCCCGATCGTCGCGATCGCGCCGCTGTTCGTGGTGGTGTTCGGGTTCTACCTGCTGCCCAAGGTGCTGCTGGTCGCGCTGGCCACCTTCTTCCCGCTGACCGCCTCGCTGGCCGAGGGCTTCGCCGCCGCCGACGGGGACGCGACCCGGCTGCTGCGCTCGATGGGCGCCAGCCGCGCGCAGTCCTTCCTGAAGGTGCGGGTGCCGGGCGCGATCCCGTTCTTCTTCGCCGGGCTGCGCGTCTCGATCACGTACGCGATCGGCGGCGCGATCTTCGCCGAGTACGCGGGCGCGCAGAGCGGCCTCGGCCTCTACCTGCAGCAGATGCAGCAGGTGTTCCGCACGGACCTGGTGTTCGCCACGATCCTGGTGATCGCGGTGCTCAGCGTGCTGCTGTTCGCCTCCACCTACCTGCTGGAGCGGCTGGTCACGCCGTGGCGCAGGTTCGAGGCCGGGCGGGACGGGGCGGCGTGACCGACTACCGGCTGGAGATCAGCGGGCTGATCCACGATTTCGCCCGCCCGCGCCGGGAGCCGCTGCGGGTGCTGGACGGCCTCGACCTGGCGGTGCGGCCCGGGGAGTTCGCGGCCCTGATCGGGCCGAGCGGCAGCGGCAAGTCGACCCTGTTCAACGTGGTCGCCGGGCTCGACCGGCCGACCGGCGGGCAGATCCGGATCGACGGCGCGGCCACCGCCGGACACAACGACCAGGTCGCATACCTGCCGCAGAAGGACCTGCTCTTCCCGTGGCGCACGATCGAGGACAACGCGGCGCTCGGCCTGGAGATCCAGGGCATGCGGCGCAGCGCGGCCCGCGCCCGGGTGCGGCCGCTGTTCCCGGAGTTCGGGCTCGACGGCTTCGAACGCTCCTACCCGGGCCAGCTGTCCGGCGGGATGCGGCAGCGGGCGGCGCTGCTGCGCACCGTGGTGATGGAACGTCCGGTGCTCTTGCTCGACGAGCCGTTCGGCGCGCTCGATTCGCTGACCCGGACGCAGTTGCAGCTGTGGCTGGCCGGGATGTGGCAGCGGCACGGCTGGACGGTCGTGCTGGTGACGCACGACATCCGCGAGGCGGTGTTCCTCGCCGACACCGTGCACGTGCTGTCTGCGCGCCCTGCGAAGGTCACCGCGAGCATCGCCGTGGACCTGCCGCGGCCGCGCGGGGCGGAGACCTTCGCGCAGGAGCGGTTCGCCAAGCTGGAGCAGGACGTGCTCGGCGCGCTCGGATTGAGCGGCGGTGCTGCCGGTACTGGTGCTGATACCGGCGCCGATACCGATTCCGGCGGCTCTTCCATGGACGCGCTCTGATGTCGCACCTCGTGCACGGAATGGGCACGGAGGCGGTGGCGCCGGACTGGCCGCCGCTCACCGTTGCTGAGGCCGACGCGGCGCTGCGGCGTTATCCGGAGGCCGCGGGCGCCCGCAGGCTGCTCTGGCTCTCCCCTCGGCCGCTGTCCGCCGCCGCGCTGGTCGAGACGGCGCGCGGCGGGGCGGTGTTCGTCAAGCGGCACCACGGTTCCGTGCGGTCGGCCGCCTGGCTGCGTGAGGAGCACGGATTCCTCGCGCACCTCCGGCGCAACGGCACCGCGGTCGTCCGGGTCCTCACTGATGAAGCGGGCGACACGGCGCCGGTCGGGGGCGAGTGGACCTACGAGGTGCACAGCGTCGGCGAGGGCGACGACCTGTACCGGGACGCGATCTCATGGTCACCGTTCACCGGGCTCGGACACGCTCGGGCGGCCGGGCGTGCCCTGGCCGAGCTGCACGAGGCCGCCCGCGGATACGACGCGCCGCCCCGCGCGCCGCAGCCCTTGATCGCAGGGTTCTCGGTCTTCGCGGCTGACGATCCGTTCGACGCCCTCGAACGGTACGCGGCCGCCCGCCCGGCCCTGGCCGCCGAGCTGGCCGACCGGCCGTGGCGCGCCGACCTCGACCGCTGGCACCTGCCCTTCCACCGGCGGCTGCGACCGCACCTGGCTGCGCTCGAACCACTGTGGACGCACAACGACCTGCACGCCTCGAACCTGCTGTGGCGGCGCGGCCGGGTCTCGACCGTGCTGGACTTCGGCCTGGCCGACCGGGCCTGTGCGGTGCACGACCTGGCGACGGCGATCGAGCGCAACGCCGTGGAATGGCTCGAACTCGACGCGAGGGGCCGGGCCGCGGTGCACGTGGACGCGGCGCGCGCGCTGGTCGAGGGCTACCAGGAGATAAGAAAACTGACGGCGGCGGAGCGGGCCGCGCTGCCCGACCTGCTCGCGCTCTGCCACGCCGACTACGCGCTCAGCGAGATCGAGTACTTCCGCGGGGTGACCGGCTCGCCACAGAACACTGAGCTGGCCTATCGGTACCTGGTGGACCACACGGCCTGGTTCGCCGGCCCGGCCGGCGCCGAGTTCCTCGACGGCTTACGGGCTGAACTGGAACTTTGAGTGTCCGCGGGGCCGGTCCGGTAGAATGGATCAGCGGTTCGTTTCAAGCGGCCCGCGCCGCAAGTTCTCTGCGCTGACATGGCACTCCGCGCTGGTCGAGCCCGGCGGCATCTACCAGGTACACGGAGCAGTCATCATGGCGGAAATCCGCCCATCCAGGCGTGGTCGCGTGCGCGCGATAGACAATCAGCAGTCCGAGTCGGCTCAGCCGACCGGGTCGGCCCCCACTTCGGCGACGAAATCCGCGGGTACGAATTCCGCACCCCGTGAGCGTCAGGACGGCCGCGGCGCGCGTGCCGACCGCGGCGAGAATCAGCGCGGCGCCGGTCAACGCAGCGCTGGTCAGCGCAACAATGGTCAGCGCGGTGGCAATCAAGGCAGCGGCAATCAAAACAGTGACAGCAGGCGCGGGAGCGGGAATCCGGACCGGGTGACGGCCGCCGAACCGTCCACGGCCACTGACGCGCCCACGACTCCGGTGATGCTCGCGTCCTCGTTCGCCGAGCTGGGCGTGCCCGCACGTCTGATCGAGGCGCTGACCGAGGCCGGCATCACCGCCCCGTTCCCGATCCAGGCCGCGACGCTGCCCGACTCGCTCAACGGCCGCGACGTGCTCGGCCGCGGGCGCACCGGCTCGGGAAAGACCCTCGCCTTCGTGCTGCCGATCCTGACCCGGCTCGCCGCCAACCCGGCGCCGCGGCTGCCCGGCAAGCCGCGCGCGCTGATCCTGGCGCCGACCCGCGAGCTGGCCACCCAGATCCACGAGACCCTCGCCCCGCTGGCCAGGCGCCTGCGGCTGCACAGCACCACCGTCTTCGGCGGGGTCGGCGCGCGGCCGCAGATCAGCGCCCTGCGCGGCGGCGTGGACGTACTGGTCGCCTGCCCCGGCCGACTGGCCGACCACATCGCCTCGGGCTACGCCTCGCTGGACGCGGTCGAGATCACCGTGCTCGACGAAGCGGACCACATGGCCGACCTCGGCTTCCTCCCGGCGGTCAAGCGGCTGCTGGACATGACCCCGCAGAACGGCCAGCGGCTGCTCTTCTCGGCGACCCTCGACCAGGGCGTCGACCAACTGGTGAAGCGCTACATGCACCAGGCGGTGACGCACAGCGTGGACTCCGCGCAGTCCCCGGTCTCCACGATGACCCACCACGTGCTGCACATCGACGCCGAGCACCGGGTCCCGGTGCTGGTCGACCTGGCCGCCGCGCCGGGCCGCACGATCGTGTTCACCCGCACCAAGCACGGCGCGAAGAAGCTGGCCAAGCAGCTGGCCGCGGCCCGCATCCCGGTGGTCGAGCTGCACGGCAACCTCGCCCACAACGCGCGCACCCGCAACCTGGCCGCGTTCACCACCGGCGAGGCGACCACCCTGGTGGCCACGGACATCGCGGCGCGCGGCATCCACGTGGACGACGTCACGCTGGTCGTGCACGCCGACCCGCCGGTCGAGCACAAGGCCTACCTGCACCGCTCCGGCCGCACCGCGCGGGCCGGCGCCTCCGGCACCGTCATCACCCTGATGACCGACGCGCAGCGCAGCGAGGTCAGGGACCTGACCCGCAAGGCGGGCATCACCGCCACCACGACCAGGCTCGGCCCCGGCGACCCGCTGCTGAGCAAGCTGGCCCCGGGCGTGCGCACCTTCGCGGAGCCGGAGACCCTGAACCGGCTCACCGAGAAGCCGGACCGGCCGCAGCGGGCCGCGGGGACGTCGTCGTCCTCCTCGGCCCGGCCGCCGCGGCAGCGCCAGCCGCAGCGCACGACGGAAAGCGCAGCGGTCGGCGGCACCGGACGGCAGCGCGGTCAGCAGCCGCGCGAGCGTGCACAGCAGCCGCCGGTACGCGGCCAGTCGGCCCGTCAGCAGGTACAGCAGCCGGGACAGCATCCGTCCCGGCCGCGCCGCCCCCGCCGGGCGACTCAGGCCTGACCGGACCATCCGGGCATAACAGGGCACATCGACACAACGGAAACCGTGGATTTCCTGAGAATGTAATGAGATCAGGGATTCCCCGGCGCAACACGGCGGTGTCACAATACTGACCGGTAGCCTCCGGCGATCACGGGCCAACGGGACCCCGGCGGTCGGAGTCCGAAAGGTCCGCCGTTGTGAGCGAAATCAGGACCCCTCCCGCCGCGGCCGAGGATGTGCACCTCGCCGCGGCGCGGGCGCTGCGCGAGGGGCCGGGCGTGCTACTGGTCGGTCCGGCCGGGATCGGCAAGTCGCACCTGACCGCCGAGCTGCTGGGTGCGGGGCTGTCCGAGGGCGCACTCGTACTGCGCTGCTCCCCGGTCGAGGCTGAGCTGCCGCTGCCGTTCATGTGCCTGATCGACCTGCTCGAAGCGGTGCCCGACACCGAGCTCGACCTGCTGCCCGCCGGGCAGCGCGACGCGCTGCGGGCCGCCCTGTTGCGCGGCGACGGACCGGGCGGCTCGTCAGCCGGCGGTGCGTCAGGCGGCGCGGGAGTGCACCTGGCGGTGCTGACCCTGCTGCGCAACTTCGCGGCGCGCGGGCCGGTCTGGATCGTGATCGACGACCTGCAGTGGATGGACGAGCCGACGGCGCAGATCCTCGGCTTCGTGGCGCGGCGGGCGGGCGGCATGCGGGTGCGGATCCTGGCCACCGAGCGCGTCGCCGCCGGGCACGCCCCGCTCCACTCCGCGCTGCTGCCGGCCGAGACGGTCCAACTCACCGTGCCGCCGATGAACGCGGCGGCTCTCGCGGCCTTGCTCGACCGGTCCGCCGGCGCGCCCGTGTCGCCCACGACGGTGCGTGAGATCCAGCGGATCGCGCAGGGCAACCCGCTCTACGCCCTGGAGATCCTGCGCGCGGTACCAGCCGGGGGCAAGCTGCCGCACGTGGACTCCGTCTCCGGCCTGCCGGTGCCCGGACTGCTTCGCAGCCTGCTGCTGGACCGGTTGCGTACTCTGCCCGAGGACATCCAGGACACCCTGGTGCTGGCCAGCGCGGCGGACCGGCCCGACCTGACCCTGCTGGCCACGGCGGGCGGCGAGTCGGCAACCACGCACCTGGAGACCGCCGAGAAGCTCGGCGTGATCCGGATCAGCGCCGACGGGCACGTCCAGTTCGACCATCCGCTGGTGCGCGCGGCGGTGTATTCGGAGGCCAGCGGGCGGGCCCGGCGCGAGGCGCACGGACGGCTGGCGGCCACCGCCAACGAGCCGGTCGAGCGGGCGCGGCACCTGGCCCTGGCCAATCCGGCCCGGGACGAGGGGGTCGCGGCGATGCTGATGGACGCGGCGCGCTCGGCCCGCCGCCGCGGCGCCCCGGCCACCGCCGCCGAGCTCGCCGGCCTGGCCGTGGCGCGCACCCCGGTCGAAGCCGCCGCCGAACGCGCGCGCCGGCAGCTGGCCTGCGCCGCGTACTGCTACGACTCGGGGCGCTGGGACGACGCGCGCCGGCTGGCCGGCGAGATCCTGGCCGAGCAGACCGACCCGGAGCTGCGCGTGCACGCCCGGGTCGTGCTGCTGCAGTGCGCGGGCCAGGCCCTGGAGAACGAGGGCCGGCTGATCGAGGACGGGCTGGCCGAGGCGATCGCCGCCGGCTCCCCGGCCCTGGAGGCGCAGCTGCGGGTGTGGGCCTCGGACCGGGAGTACCTGGCCGGGCGGGTCGAGGCCGCGGTCGAGCAGACCCGCCGCGCGGCCCAGCTGGCCGAACTCGGCGACGACACCTTCGCCCACGTCACGGCGCTGACCGCGCTCGCGTATCTCGAGCGGACCGCGGGCGATCCTCGGGCCAAGGACACCCTGCAGAGCGCGCTGGACACCGCGCGGCGCAACGGCATCGACGACGTGCGCCTGTGGGAGACGCTGATCACGCAGGTCATCTTCAACCTGCACGACAACCGGCTCAAGGCCGCCGAGGAGCAGATGCTCTCCGCGCTGGCCAGGTTCGGCGACCAGGTCGGCATCGAGGACACGATGCACGCCTACGTGAAGCTGACCGACGTGCGGCTGCGGGCGGGCGACTGCCGCGGCGCGCTGGAGGCCGCCGCGCGGGCCGCCGCGCTGTACGAGGACGTGGACGGCTCGGCGGGACTGGTCATCTACGCGCAGGCCGCGGCCGAGTCGTACGGCGGCTCGCTGCGGCGGGCCCGCGAGCTGGCGGAGCGCGGCGTGCACGTCGCCGAGCGGGACGGCGACCACTTCTGGGCGATGTGGAACCAGACGGTGCTCGGCCGGGTGCACCTGCTGTCCGACGAGCCGATCCGGGCCGCGGCGGTGCTGCGCGAGGTGCGCCGGGCCGAGCGGGAGCTGGGCATCGTCGACCCCGGGGTCGGCCGCTGGCACGCGGACCTGGCCGAGGCCCTGGTCGGCTCGGGGGCGCTGGACGAGGCGCAGCAGTTCATCGTCGAGATCGGCGCGGCTGCGCAGCGGCTCGGCCGGGTCGAGATGGTGGCCAGCATGCAGCGGGCGGCCGCGCTGCGCGAGCTCGCGCTGGGCCGGAACGGGCAGGCCGCGGACCTGCTGGACCACTCGGTGGAGGTGCTGCGCCGGGTGCACGTGCCGCTGGAGCTGGCCCGGTCGCTGGTGGTGCTGGCCGACGTCGAGCGGCGCCGGCGCAGGCAGGCGGCGGCCCGGCGGGCCACCGACGAGGCGGTGCGGATCTGCCGGGACGCTGGCGCGGCGGCCTGGCTGGAGCGGGTCGAGCAGCGCTCGCGGCGGGCCGTCGAACGGGCGCGGGACGCGGACACCGGCTCGCTCACCCCGTCCGAACTGCGCATCGCGACGATGGCCGCGGACGGGTCCACCAACCGGGAGATCGCGGCAGCCTGTTATCTGAGCGTGAAAACCGTCGAAGCGTCACTCTCACGGGTGTACCGCAAGCTCGGCGTGCGTTCACGGACTGAACTTGCCAAGACGTTGTCGGACCGCAGTATCGCGCCGAGCACGTCTTGATGACCTCCGCCTGACCCTCGCCCGTGCCAGGAAATCCCTCAGGCGCATGCACGGGACGGGCAGGGCCGAACGAGGGATTCCCCAACTTATGCCGGGGCCGCCGGTTGCCTACCGTAAGTGGTGATCGACCCGCCCCAGCCTCCGCCTTCTCCTCCTACAGGCAGGGTCAGGTGTGATCGACCAGAGGAACCGTGCCCTGAGATCCTGCCGCCGCTCCGGTCTCAGGGCACGGTCGTTCCATGGCAGGGTGTTTCTGCGTGCCGAATCTGAACAAATAGTGATCTTTGCCGTATTTTTATCAACGTGAGACGACGACGCGGGGACGGGCGCGCGGTTCCGACCAGGTCCGGACGGCGCGCGGCGCTGTGGCTGGCCTTCGGCCTGGTCGCGGTGACCGGCGGCGGACTGACCGCCGTGGTTGCCACGCCCGCGTGGGCGGCCCGGGTCGTGCAGGAGCTGCCCTCGACGTATGTGTTCCCGGGCAACGCGCCGAGCCTGCCCTGGCCCGCGTCCGGGCAGGCGGCGCTCGCCGTCGCGGGGCTGGGCGTGGTCGGCAGCTCCGGGCCGGTGACCAGGGCGGTGCCGATCGCCAGCGTGGCCAAGGTGCTGACCGCATATCAGATCCTCACCGACCATCCGCTGACGGCGGGGGCCTCCGGGCCGTCGCTGAAGGTCTCGCGGCAGGAGGCCGCCGCGTACGGGCGGCAACTCGCCCAGCACCAGTCGCTGGTTCGGGTCACGGCCGGCGAGGTACTGACCGAGCGTCAGGCGCTGCAGACGCTGCTGCTCGCCTCGGCCGACAACGTCGCGCAGATCCTGGCCCGCTGGGACGGCGGGAGCGTCAGCGCGTTCCTCACCCGGATCAACCGGACTGCGGCGCGCCTCGGCATGACGCACTCGAGGTACACCGACCCCTCAGGGCTCGACCGAGGCACCGTGTCCACCGCCCCGGACCAACTGCTGCTGGCCCGCGCCGCGATGCAGAACCCGGTCTTCGCGGAGCTGGTCAGCGAGCGCAGCGCGGTCGTCCCGGTGGCCGGAGCGATCCACAACTACAACACGCTGCTCGGCAAGGACGGGGTCGTCGGGATCAAGACCGGCTCGACCGCGGCGGCGGGCGGCTGCCTGATGTTCGCGGCGGACGTGCCGGTCGGACCCGGCGGCAAGGCGGGCACCCGGCGGATCTACGGCGTCGTGCTCGGCCAGCCCGGCAACGGATCGACGATCCTGCCGCACGCGCTGGCCGCCGCGCAGCGCCTGGTCCGGGCGGCGCACACGATGGTCGCCACGGCGAGGGTCGCGGCGGTCGGACAGCGGGTGGCCGTGGTGCGCTCGCCGATGCACCCGGACCGGGTGCTCACCACCCGGTCCGAGGTGACCGTGCTCGGCTGGCCCGGTCTGGGCTACTCGCTGCACGTGTCTGGGCCACCGCTGGCCCCGGTGCTGACCGTGCAGAGCCAGACCGAGCCCGGCTACCAGGTCGTCAGCGGCCTGCGCTGATGCGCTGATCGGCGGCTGTACCGATCACAACGCGGTGCCGATCACAGCACCATGCGGAAGTGCGTGGTCAGCCGGCGCTCGTCGTCGAGGATGTGGAAGGCCAGCGCGGCGGGCGGTTCGGCGTCGACGACCTCCTCGCCCTCCCAGGGCAGCACGACCGTGGAGATGACCGAGGGCGAGACCAGCAGCGGCAGCCCGGCGAAGGTGGTGGCGGCCGGGGTGTGCGAGTGCCCCGCCAGCAGCGCGGCGACGTTGTCGTGCCGGACGAGCACCTCGGCCAGGCGCTCGCCGCCGGTCTGCCGCATCGCGTCCAGGTAGGGCGTGTGCAGCGGCGTCGGCGGGTGGTGGAAGGCCACGAACACCGGCGCGCCGTCCGGGGCCCCGGTCAGCACCCGGTCCAGCCAGTCGAGCGTCTCGTCGTCGAGGTACCCGCCCGGCTCGCCCGGCACCGTGGAGTCGCAGAGGGCGAAGACCGCCCCTGCCGCCGAGTGCACCCGGTTGACCGGCCCGTCCTGCTGCTCCTGGCCGAGCAGCACCTTGGCGTACGCGCCGCGCTCGTCGTGGTTGCCGGGGCAGGTGAAGACGGGGTAGGGCAGCATCGCGATCAGGGCGCGGGCCTGCTCATACTCCTCCGGCGCGCCTTGGTCGGCGATGTCCCCGGTGATCACCACCGCGTCCACCGGCCGGGCGAGCGCGGCCAGCCGGCCGAACAGCCGCTCGGCCCGCGCCGCGTTGCGCTCCGAGGTTCCCAGATGGATGTCACTGACCTGCACCACCGTGATCATGACGGCACTCCGTTCGCTGTCATCCGTACCAGGCCCTCGATCTGCTCCTCGAGGCGCGCAGGCGAGCTGTCAGTATTGTGGACCGCGAAATGCGGTACCGGAGGTGGTTCATCAGGGCGCATACGTGCGACGAACTGCGCGTAAGCGTCCAGCTTCGCGCCGTCCCGCTCGCTGCCCCGGGCGATCAGCCGCTTGCGCAGTACCTCCGGATCGCAGGACACCCACACCAGACGCACCGCTCCCCCGCCGAGTTGCTCGCTCCAGTCCGCCCACGCGCCGGGATCGCGGATCTGCCCGGTGACCGGCGCGACCAGCAGTACCGGACAGCCGTGTCCGCGGATCTCGCGCGCGGTGGCCGTCAGACCTTGATACTCGTGGGCCTTGGCGTTGCGGTCATACCAATCGCCCTCGCGCTCCCCTGGCGCGCGTCCGGCCGCCGCGAGCACAGCGGCGACGAAGGATCCGTACACGGTGTCCTTGTCGAGCAGCGCCGGGTGCGGGCTCAGCCGGGCTGCCAGCAGCGCGGCGACCGTGCTCTTGCCCGCTCCGGGCGCTCCCGCCACGATCCACACCGGCGCCGGCGACTGCGTGGCGCCCTCGTGACCGGCGGTGCCCTTGTGATCAGCCACGTTCCGAATCTTCGCACAGGGCGCAGGGGTGAGCACCCGACCCGGGAAACTCCGAGACGCCCAGGAGCCACCGCTCCCGGGTCGCCCTAGGATGGGCCGATGCAACGTGCTCTGGTGTACACACGCACGACGCGCTACCGCCACGATTCGATTCCGGCCGGGATCGCGGCGCTCAGGGAGCTGGGCCGGGACGGCGGCTTCGAGGTGGACGCGAGCGAGGACCCGCAGTCCTTCACGCCGGGGAACCTGGATGCGTACCGGGTGGTGGTCTTCCTCTCCACCAGCGGCGAGGTGCTGACCGAGGACGGCCGCGCGGCCTTCGCCGACTGGGTGCAGGCGGGCGGCGGCTTCGTGGGCGTGCACCTGGCGGCGGGCACCGAGCGGGACTGGGACTTCTTCGGCGAACTGGTCGGCGCCCGCTTCACCCGTCACCCGGCCTACCAGGCCGCCGTGGTCACGGTCGAGGACCAGCGGCACCCGGCGACCGCGCACCTGCCCGCGCAGTGGCCGTTCAGCGACGAGTGGTACGAGTTCGACGCCAATCCGCGCGGCACGGTGCGGATGCTGGCGTCGATCGACGAGCGCTGCTACGAGGACGGGACGATGGGCCCGGACCACCCGCTGATCTGGTGCCACGAGAACTGCGGCGGCCGGGCCTTCTACACGGCGCTCGGGCACGACGAGTCCGCGTACGCCGATCCGGCCTTCCGCGCCCACCTCGAGGGCGCGCTGACCTGGGCCGCCCGGCTGGACTGAACCGGCCTGGACTGGTTCGAACTGGTCTGGTCTGAACTGGACTGAAGCCGCCCCGGTCTGAAATCGTGATTCATCCGATGATCTGAACGCTTGAGTGTTCGATATATCGGGCGAATACCGGACAACCCTGGAGTGACGCGTGCCGGATGTACCAAGCCCTGCCCTCGAACTCGTCTACGCCGAGCCTGCCGCGATCTGGGCGGAGGCCCTGCCGGTGGGCAACGGCCGGCTCGGGGCGATGGTCCACGGGACGTATCCGGTCGAGCGGATCAACCTCAACGAGGACACCTTCTGGTCCGGGCCGGGCGACACGGCGGTCCCCGAGGTTTCCGAGGGGCTCATCGAGGAGGCGCGCGAACACGTACGGGCGGGCCGGTACGTCGCGGCCGGGCAGACGCTGCGGGCGACTCAGGGAGCTGACGCCGAGGCGCTCCAGCCGGTCGGCGACCTGCTGATCGAGTACTTGGACGCGGCCGTCCCCGACGCAGCCTCCCCCGACGCACCCGCGCCGACCTCCTACCGCCGCTCGCTCGACCTGCGCGACGGCGTGGCCGCGGTGGAGCGCGGCACGGGCGGGCACGTGACCCGGCACGAGGTCATCGCCAGCACCGAGCGCGAGGTCATCGCGGTGCGGCTGGAGAGCGACGCGCCGGACGGGCTCCAGGTGAATCTGAGTCTTGCCACGCCGCAGCCGCGCGCCGAGCTGCGCGCCGAGTCGGACGCCTCGCTGGCGCTGCTGCTGGCCGCGCCGAGGCACGTCGTGCCCTGGCCCCGCCAGGACGGCGTCATCCACGAGGACGACGACCTGCCCTCGATCCGGGCCGCCGCGCTGCTACACGTGGTCGCGGAAGGCGGCGAGGTCTCCGTGTCGGACTCCGCGGTCGAGGTACGTGGCGCCCGGGCGGCCACGGCCTACCTGGCGATCCGGACGGGATTCACCAGCTGGGACGTCGCGCCGACCCGGGACAGTGAACAGTGCCTCGTCGCTGCGACGCAGGACGTGGAGACCGTCCTGGCAGTCGGCTGGGAGAAGCTGCGCGCGGCGCACACCTTCGAGCACCGGGCCCTGATGGACCGGGTCGTCCTCACCCTCGACACCGCCGAACCCGCCCCGGACCTGCCCACTGACCGGCGGCTCTCCCGGCGCGCGTCCGGCGAGCCGGACGAGCAGCTCTGCGTGCTCGCCTTCGCCCTGGGCCGCTACCTGCTGGCCGCCTCCTCCCGCCCCGGCACCCAGGCCGCGACGCTGCAGGGCGTCTGGAACGCCGAGGTCACCCCGCCGTGGAACTGCCAGTACACGGTCAACATCAACGCCGAGATGAACTACTGGGCCGCCGAGACCACCGCGCTGGCCGAGTGCCACGAGCCGCTGCTGCGCCTGGTCGCGGACCTGTCCGAGGCCGGACGGGACGCCGCCCTAGGCATCTACGGGGCGCGCGGCTGGACCTGTCACCACAACACGGACCTGTGGCGGATCGCGGTACCGGTCGGCAAAGGGCAGGGCGATCCGATGTGGGCGCAGTGGCCGCTGGCCGGGGCCTGGCTCTCGCTGCACCTGGCCGAGCGCTGGCGCTTCGGCCGCGACCTGGCCTTCCTGGCCGCCGTCGCACTGCCCGCCGCCCTGGACGCCGCCCGCTTCCTGCTGGACCTGCTGGTCGAGGACCGCGAGGGCCGCCTGGTCACCTCGCCGTCGACGAGCCCGGAGAACCAGTTCGTCACCCCGGACGGCCCGGCCAGCGTGGATCAGGGCAGCGCGATGGACCTGACGCTGGCCCGCGAGCTGTTCGACTTCGTGCTGGAGGCCGCCGAGGTGCTGGTGCCCGCGGGGGTTCCGCTCACGGAGCAGGACACCGGCGCGCTGGACGAAGTGCGCGCGGCGCTACCCCGGCTGGCCCCGCTGCGGACCGGCTCGCGCGGGCAGTTGCTGGAGTGGTCGGCCGAGCACGAGGAGGTCGACCCGCACCACCGGCACGTCTCGCACCTGGTCGGGCTGTATCCGGGCCGGGTGCTGGCCGTCGACCCGGAGCTGCGCGAGGCAGCCCGCCAGTCCCTGCTGGGGCGCGGCGACGCGGGCACCGGCTGGTCGGTGGCCTGGAAGGTCGGGCTGTGGGCGCGGCTGGGCGACGGTGCGGCCGCGCACCGGCTGCTGGACGAGTACCTGCGCCCGGTCGGGCCTACGGGCTCTGACAGTGAATCCGACACTGCCACAGCATTATCCGGCGGCGGGGTCTACCGCTCGCTGCTCTGCGCGCACCCGCCGTTCCAGATCGACGGGAACTTCGGGGTCACCGCCGCAATCGCCGAACTGCTGGTGCAGAGCCACGCGCAGAACGAGGGCGTGCCGGTGATCGCGCTGCTTCCCGCCCTCCCGCCACAGTGGCCGTCCGGCCGGGTGACCGGCCTGCGGGCCCGCGGCGCCGTCACCGTCGCACAGCTGGCCTGGTCGGACGGCGCGCCGATCTCGATCGTCGTCGAGGCCACCGCGGCCACCCAGGTCGAACTGCGCTGGCGGGATCGTGACGGCGAGGCCAAGGAGCTCCGGCTGGCCCTGGCAGCCGGGGAGCGCGTGACGGCACTCTGAGATCACCGTGCCCTGATCGTCGCGCTCAGGCCTGAGCCTTCACCTCGGTCAGGCCTGGGCCAGTGCCTCGGTCAGGCCGGCCGGCACCTCGTGCGGTCCGCCCTCCCCGGTCGTGCCGAGGCGCAGCAGGGCCGCGCTGAACCCGGCCCAGCCGATAATGAGCGCGACCACCGCGATGAACAGGGCCGGGCGCAGGCCGAGCCACTGACCGGCCGCGCCGCCCGCCGCGGCGCCGATGCCGATCGTGCCATATGCGGCGAACCGCCTGGTGGCCACCACCTGCGGCATCAGCTCATCCGGGGTGGAGCGCTGCTGCGCGGTGACGGTGAAGATGTTGAACACGGTGAGTCCGAACCCGTACACCATGAACGCGACCGTGCAGAGCAGGAAGGTCCACGCCTTCGAGCCCTGCGCGAGCGGGATGAGCAGCGGACCGGCCGAGGCCAGCGCCAGCGTCAACAACATCGTCCGGGCCGCGCCGAGCCTCAGGCCGAGCCGGCCCGCCAGCATCGGCCCGATGACCGGCCCGAGTCCGCCCATCGTCATGGTCAGGCCCAGCAGCCCGGCCGAGAAGCCGAGCGTGCGCACCGCGTAGACCACGTACAGGGTCAGCACGGCCTGCTCGAACAGGTTGAACCAGGCGGCCAGCAGGCCGATGGTGCGCAGCAGCGGAACCCGCCAGGTGAACCGCAGTCCCTGGCGGATCCGGGTGAAGGTGCCGCTGCGCCGCCTGGGCGCGGCCGCGACCGCAGCGGTGACCGCCGCATCAGTGTCCACGATCTTGGCGCCGAAGTAGTCCACTTCCACGTGATCAGTGCGCGCAGCCGACCGCTCCACGGCGCCGCCGCCGGCCGGAAGGGCGACCACCCCGGTGGGACGCAGCACGACGGCTGTTCCCGTCCGCCGGTGCCGGATCGAGGCGACCGACAGCCCGGCGATCAGGTACGCCCCGGCGCACACGGTCAGCGAGGCCGAGCCGCCGAACCAGCCCATCAGCAGGCCGCCGAAGCCGGGGGCGGCGACGGTGGCGATCGACGTGGTGCTCTCCAGCCGGCTGTTCGCGCCCATCAGCTGCGCGGGTCCGACCAGCTCCGGGGTGTAGGCGAAGGTGGAGACGTCGCCGAAGCAGGTGACCGCGCCGATCCCGAAGACCACCGCGTACATCAGGTCGATGCTCAGCAGCCCGAGACTGGCGGCGGCCGGCACGGTCGCCAGGAGCAGGGCGCAGATGAGGTTCGCCGCGACCAGGACCGGGCGGCGGGGCCGCCCGGACAGCCAGCCGCCCGCGTAAAGGCTCAGCAGCAGCACCGGGGCGTACTGGGCCGCGTTGACCAGGCCGACCTGGGCCGAGCTGGCGTGCAAACCGACCACCGCGACCAGCGGCAGCAGCAGGGTGATGCTGCGCTCGCCGACCTCGCCGAGCGCCTGGCCGAGCCAGAGCCTGCCGAAGTCCGCGTTGATGGTGAATCGCAGCACCCGCTGCTGGAACCGGGTGGGCGCAGCATGCCGGGGCGGCGCCGCAGCCTGCACGAGCATGCGCATCGGTGTCACAGGCGCTCCGCCGGTAGTTCGGCCCGGTGTTCCCGGTCGGCCGCGCGGGTGCGCAGCAGCACCCTGGCGCGGCCCCGGCCGGCGTCGGCGATCTGCACGGTGCGCTCCTCCGTCCAGCCTGCGAAGCGGAACTCACGGTCTCCGAGGTGTACCAGCCGGAACGTCGGCTGTCCGTCCAGGAACAGCACCAGGCCGCCCGGATAGGCCCGATCAGCCGCGATCCGGGCGGCGCGCCGGGGCTGCGGCCACCGGAACGCGCCCTCCGGCTCCTCCCAGTCCGCGAAGGACTGCGGCAGCTCGAAGCGGATCAGGCAGCGCCGGGCCTCCCGGGCGCCGAGCGGATAGGGCTCGCGGGCGAACACGATGCGCGCCGGATCGAGCTGCTCGCGCATCCGCTCCGGGAACAGCTCCAGCAGTTCCCTGCTCGGCATCGCGTCGATCACCAGGTGCACCCGGCGCCCCGGGCCGGGATTCTCCACCCGGTGCAGCCGGCTGAAGTCGCCGAACCAGAGCTCACCCGGCTGCCAGTGGTGTTCGTGGCCGTCGATGTAGAGCCGCGCCTGCGGGGTCGTGGTCACCGGCACGTGCAGCCGCGCGGTGCCCCAGGCGAGTCCGTACTTGGTGTCCAGGTGCTCCCCGCCCAGCGCGTACGGGCCCAGGGCCATCAGCCGCGCGCTGCGCAGCTGGGCCGGGATCGCGTCGAGCACCCGAGCGAAGTAAGGGGCCTGTCTCAGCCAGGGGGTCGGGGCGTGGCCCAGCAGTCCGGGGCCGCCCGCGTCGGTGCGGTACGGATCGCCGCCGATATTGCGCAGCGGCAGCACCCGCCAGTCGATGGCGGCGGGAGAGAGGGCGCCGTCCGCCGAATACGTGTTCTGTAAACCCCACCTGATCCGGCTCAGCCCTTCGAGCTCTCCGACCAGCCGTTCCACGTCGAAGCCGAGGTCAAGGCCGGCGGCCTCGGGCAGCCCGGCCGAAACCGGCGCCATAGTTCCGATCACCGGGCGAACTTATAAGCGCACTGTCAAAATAATCAACCATGTTAAGTCCAAAACAATTGACCGGATTGGGGTCAGCCGGTCGGCACCGGGCGGCCGAGCACCGCGTCGGCGGCGCTCGGGAAGGTGTCCAGGCAGGCCCGGTTCACCGAGTACAGCACGCTGGTGCCGTCCCGCTCGCGCAGCACGAAGCGCACGTCGGCGAGCAGCTTGAGATGGTGCGAGACGGTCGGCTGGCGCACGTCCGCGTGTTCGACGATCTCGCCGACGCTCAGCGGCCGGCGCGCCGTGGCGAGCAGGTTCAGGATCTGCACCCGGGTGGGGTCTGAGAGGGCCTTGAACCAGGCCGCGTAGGTCTGTGCGGTGGCCCGGTCGATGAGGGTGGCCGGTACGAGGGCAGGTGACATCAGTGCACTGTCTTCCAGCGTTCGCGCAACTCGGCCTGACACCGGAGCTACTCGGTGGCTCTCCACCGGCCGCGGACCATGCCGCCGACCGCAACCCGGCTGCCGCCGACTCTAGTGGATCCGGGAACGATTACGGCCCGGCACCGGCAGTTCCGCAGCTTCCTGCAACGGACTCCCGACCGGACCCGCATACCAGTACCCTGTATTGTTCTGGCACGTTCAGCGGGCGGCGGCCAGCCGGTGCTGCGGGCGCGGGGAGTCGGGCCGGAACGAGACCGGCCGGGTCGAGGTGGACACCGTGCCACTGGCCGCGTCGGCGGCCGCCAGCGCGGCGCAGACCGCGGCGTCCAGGGCGGAGGGCGGGCAGGCGACCCGGGCGTTGACCACGGCCGAGCCGAGCTTGATCCGGCGGGCGGCGGTGCGGTCGGCCCGCGGCGGTGCGCCTGCCTCGGTCACGCTGAGCTTGGCCAGCCCGGCGGAGGTGCGCACGGTGACCTTGGCGTGGCCGACCAGGAAGCCGGCCTCGGCGCACCACTGCGACAGGTGCCGCAGCACCGCCCGTCCCCAGGTGGCCGCGTCGAAGACCTCGCCGACCGCGGTGATGTGCACGGCCTGGTTCATCCAGGCCAGCTGCGCCTCGGCCCCGGCGTAGCGGGCGTAGTCGACCTCGACGTCGCGCTCCGCCGTCGCGCCGTCCTGCTTCCACGCGCGTACCAGGTCGTCGACGCCCAGGCTCGAGGTGGCGCAGCAGGGTACGACGACGGCGTGCGGATAGTCGGCGGCCAGGCGCGCCTCGAGCTTCGCGGCCCGCTCCGGGCCGATCAGGTCGGTCTTGTTCAGGGCCAGGATGTCAGCCTCGGCGAGCTGTCGGCCGAACAGGTAGTTCAGGTCCGACTCGGGGCCGCGGTCGGCCTCGCGGGCGAAGGCGGCCAGCCGCAGCGGGTCGACGACGGTGGTCAGCGGGGCCACCGCGACCCGGTCGCCGTAGTAGCGGCGCAGCGGGCGCACGACCGTCGCCTGCAGGTCGGTGCAGCTGCCCGCGGCCTCGGCGATCACAGTGTCGGCGCGCCCCGCCTCGACCAGCTCGACCACCCGGGTGGCCAGCTCCTCGAAGCGGCAGCAGAAGCAGCCCCCGGTCACCTCGGCCACGTCGTCAAGGCCGCTGCGGGCGAGGTGGGTGTCGACCAGGTCCGCGCCCTGGTCGTTGGTGATCACCGCGACCCGGCGGCCGGTGCGCTGCATGGCGATCGCGGCGGAGATCAGCAGGGTGGTCTTGCCGGAGCCGAGAAAGCCGGTGAGCGGTACCAGGGTGATCACGGGCGGGTCCCTTCGCTGGGTCCGGACCGTCGGTCGCCGACCCGCCAGGAGTGCGGCGGGCCGTCGCCGCCGGCCGACGGCCGTGGTGCGGTCGTGATCCCCGTGATCCCGTCCGCCGCCGCGTGGTCACCGCGGGCGGTGGTCCAGAGCAGTGCCGTGGAGCAGGTGGAGCAGTGGTACCGAGCCGTTGCGTGGAACGCGCGCCACCGGGCGGGCGGCGCCCCGAGCACGCATGAGGACACTGGTTCGCCGGGTGGACGCGACTACCATGGCGCACTAGATCGACGCCTGTCAATAATCCGGCGGTCCGAATTCCGAAGTAACCAAGAACTCTGATTCGGTGGGCGGCTTCGGCGGCGCTGGAAGGACCCCGGAGCGGCCCCGGAAACGGGTTCGCCCGCCCCGCGGATCCGGCACCGGTCGGCCGCGCCGTGCCCGCAGCACCCCGATTCTGCTGCCCGGATCTCCCTGCCCGCTAAGGCTTCCAGTCCGGCGAGCGCCCGAGCAGCCCCAGGATCCGCTCGAGTTCCCCGGATCCCTTGGCGATCCCGATGCCCGGCCGGAACGCCGAGCCCGCCTGCTCCCGCGCGGGCCCGTCGGGCACCGCGAGCGAGACGATCAGGGCGGCGTCCAACACCTCCTCGTCAAAGGACACTGATACGTCGAGGGCGCGGGCCACGTCCCAGCCGTGCGCGACGCAGTCCACCAGGTGGAAGCCGATCCCGGTGTTGGCGGGGATCGAGCCGCTGCGGATCTCCGGCAGCCAGAACCCGCGCTCCAGCACCCCGGGCGCGGCGAAGGCCTCGGCCAGCTCGGCGGCGCTGGCCGCGTGCAGCCCGGCCGGGTCCTGCGCGACCGGCCGGGGCACGAAGGCCTCCACGCCGTTGCGCTCCCCGCGGGCCGCCGCGGCGAAGCCGTGGTTCTGGCCCGTCATGTGCGCCAGCAGCTGCCCGAGATCCCACTCGACGCACGGCGTCGGCAGCCCGAGCTGCTCCGGGGTCGCCTGGTTGGCGATATCCACCGTGACCTGCAGCGCCCGCTTGTGCAATACCTGCATCCCTGTCATGGCACTTACCCTAGTCGAGCCCTCAGACGCTCAGGGCTGCTGCGGCGCGGCGGACAACCGGGCCTCGCACTCGGCCGTGAGTTCGGCGAGCCGGGCCGCGTAGGGCCCAAGCCCTTCGGCCAACTCGAGCCGGACCCGTTCCGTCCGGGGGTCGCACCGTCCGGAGAAGGCCAGATCCCCCGCGTCGCGCAGCATGTGCAGGTGGTAGGACAGCACGCTGCGCAGTTCGTTGCGCAGGCCGTCCACGGCCGGGTCGACGGTCAGCTGCTTGAGCTGCTGGCTCAGCCTGGAGTAGCAGTGCGAGAGCTGGCCGAGGTCCAGCGCCACACCGTCCGGCACGACTCCCGGGACGCCGCAGGCCACGACCGCCGTCTCGGCCTGCGGCTGGAGCAGCAGGGCCTGCTCGGCGATGTCGGCCAGCATCCACACCTGCTCCCGCCGACGGGCGCGTTCGACGGCCGGGTCGATGCGCTCCGGCGGGCGGTGGTGGCGGTGGTGTACGTGCACCGTGCCTCCTCCGGGCCCGTTTCACGAGCTGTGAGTGACGAGCGGTGTCCCCTCCCCCCAGCATGGAACCGCGCCCCAGCGCATTCAAGGGCTTGGCAGCACCGGCCGATGTCCGCGGGTGTCACTTGGCGTCGCTTGGCGTCCCTCGACATCACTTCGCGTCGGCGTAACACTCGACGATCGCGGTGGCCAGCGGGAAGCGGACCGGCGTGCGGCCGAAGACGACCCGCCGCGCTTCTTCCCCGGCCTCCGCGACGGCGCGGGCCGCCTGCTCGGCGAGCGCCGTCGGGGTGTGCACGACAACCTCGTCGTGCACGAAGAAGACCAGGTGCGGCGCGGCGACCGGATTGTCTACAGCCGCGGCGCCCAGCTCGGCCAGCCGCCTGCGCAGTACCGCGAGCCAGACCAGCGCCCAGTCCGCCGCGCTGGCCTGGATGACGAAGTTGCGGGTGAACCGGCCCCGGCTGCGCGCGGCCTGCCCGGAACGGCGCCCCCAGTCCGAGTTCGAGCCCGAATCCGGATCCCCGTTCGGCCCCGACTCGCCCACCTGCGATTGCGCGGCGAAGGAGTCACCTGACCCGCCGCCCTCGGTACTCCAGCCGTCAGGATCAAGACCGGGCAGCGGCGAGGAACCGGCGGACGAGTCGGATTCGGACCCGGACCCCGACCCGTCGAAAGCCGCGTCGAGACCACTCACGACGCTCCGCCAACGCGACGACGGCGGCGGGCAGGCGCGGCCGAGGCGCGAGTAGACCACTCCGCCGCGCTCACCGGTCCGGGCCGCGTCCTCGACGTACGCCATCGCGGCGGGGAACCGCTTGCGCAGCACGGCGAGCAGCGGGCCGATACCGCCGCTGGTCTGCCCGTACATCGCGCCGAGCAGAGCGAGTTTGGCCGCGGCTCGGTCGCCGTCGAAGGCCTCTGCGGCGAGCGCCGCGTACAGGTCCCCCTGTGCTGCGGCGCGGGCGAGCCCGGCGTCTTCGGACACCGCGGCGAGCACCCGCGGTTCGAGTTGCCCGGCGTCGGCGACGACCAGCGACCAGCCCTCGTCGGCGATGACAGCGCGGTGCATGATGCGCGGGATCTGCAGCGCGCCGCTGTTGCGGGTCGCCCAGCGACCGGACACCACGCCGCCGACGATGTACTCGGGCCGGAACCGGCCGTCCTTGACCCAGGCATCCTGCCAGGCCCAGCCGTGCGCGGCGTGCAGGCGGGAGAGTTCCTTGTACTCGATGAGCAGCTCGATGCCCGGGTGCTTGATCTCGCGCAGTTCCCAGGCCCGGGTGGACTTGACCGTGAACCCCGCATGTCGCAGCGCCCGCAGCACCTGGTTGGGCGAGTCCGGATTGAAGCCGCGTCCGGGCGGATGGCCGAACGCGGCGCTTACCCTCAGCCCGAGTTCGGCGAGCTTGGCCGGCGGCGCGTCCCCGAACGGGCGTGGGCCGAGCAGGTCGGCAAGCACCGCGTCGTGCGCGTCGACCCGCCACGGCACGCCGCGCTGCGCGATCTCCGCAGCGACCAATCCGCCCGCCGACTCGGCGGCGACGAGGCTGGACAGGCCAGGTGCAGGCGCGGAGGCAGACGCAGTTGAAGTGGCAGGCGTGGGGTTCTGCGACGCGACGACGCGGCGGAGCTGGTCGGCGTGCACCGCGACGAGCATCTCAAGCTGTGTCAACGGATCCGGGGCTCCGCTCGCCTCGACTCCGAACAGCGCAGTCTGCCCCTCCACGGCAGCAGGTCGCGGGTCCTCGGGCACGGGCAGGCCGCGCAACCGTGCCCACGCCGCAGCGAGCGAACGCGGTTCACCGAAGCGTCCGACCCGGGCGAGCAGCAGACTTTCAGTGAGCGCGACGTCGTGACAGCGTTCGACCCGCACCCCGGCGTCCAGCAGTCGCGGATAGTCGGTCTCGGTCGCGGCCCACACCCAGCGCGGCGCCTGCGTCCGCTCCCGCTCGATGATCACGGCGGCCAGGTCCGGGGCACACTGCGGCGGCTCGGCGGGCGTGCCGTCGTCGGCCAGGGCCTGGACCCAGCCGGACAGACTCGGGTCGCCGGGCTCGGCCGGGTCGATGGTCAGCGCAATCCGCACATTTTCATCATCGCGCGGAGCACTGACAAACGCGGCACTGCCGGTTGTCCGTCTGAAACGGACAGCTGGCAACTGTCCGCCTGAACCGGACAGCGACCAGGTGTCGGTTTGAAACGGACAGCTGCCACGTGTCCGTTGTCCGTCTGAAACGGACGCTGGCGTGCCGTGACGACTATCGGAGGTTCGTCCCTGGCTGCCCTTGGCCATTGCCATAACATGTGACATTGTACTGAAGTGGCCCGGAACTCCACCTTCGACGTCGTGATCATCGGCGGCGGCATGATCGGCGCGGCTTGTGCCTACTACGCGGCGCGGGCCGGGCTGGAGGTCGTGCTCGTCGACCGGGGCGGAATCGCGGGTGGGACCACCGGCGCGGGCGAGGGCAACCTGTTGGTCTCGGACAAGCTGCCGGGACCCGAGCTCGACCTCGCCCTGCTGTCCGGGCAGCTCTGGCACGAGCTGGCGAACGAGCCGTTCGGCCGGGACATCGAGTACGAACTCAAGGGCGGCCTCGTCGTCGCCTCCGACGCGCAGGGCCTCGCCGCCCTGGAAAAGCTGGCCTCGGAGCAGCGGGACTCTGGCGTTGAGTCGCGGTCCGTCGCGGCGGACGAACTAAGCGAGCTGGAGCCGCACCTCGCGACCGGATTGGCCGGGGGCGTCTTCTACCCGCAGGACGCACAGGTCCAACCGGCACTCTCAGCAGCACAGTTGATCAGGGCCGCACGACACGCGGGCGCTCAGTTGCGGACCGGCGAGGCCGTCACGCAGGTGCTGCTCACGCCGGGCGGCGCGATACGCGGCGTGCGCACCGAGCGCGGCGAAATCCACGCCCCGGCCGTCGTCAACGCCGCCGGAGTCTGGGGCGGCGAGGTCGCCGAACTGGCCGGGGTCACGCTGCCCGTGCTGCCTCGACGCGGATTCATCCTGGTCACCGAGCCGCTACCGCGCCTGATCCGGCACAAGGTGTACGCCGCCGACTACGTCGCCGACGTGGCCAGCGACTCGGCCGCGCTGCAGACCTCTCCAGTCGTCGAGGGAACCGCGGCAGGACCCGTACTCATCGGGTCCAGCCGCGAACGGGTCGGCTTCGAGCGGACCGTCTCGCTGCCGGTCCTGCGCCGACTTGCCGCGCAGGCGCTCGCACTGTTTCCGGTACTGGAGCAGGTGAACGCCCAACGCGCGTACGTCGGGTTCCGGCCGTACCTGCCCGACCACCTGCCCGCGATCGGACCGGATCCGCGAGTGCCGGGACTCCTGCACGCCTGCGGCCACGAGGGCGCGGGCATCGGACTCGCGCCGGCCACCGGCCACCTGATCGCGCGGGCGCTGCACGGGCTGAGCGCGGAGATCGACGCGTCGGCGTTCCGGCCTGACCGTTTCGCCGTCGCTGCACAGGACCAGATGGAGGAGCCGTGCTGATGGAGGAGCGGTGCTGAGCCGACGTACGCCGCGCTCGCTGGTCGGAGCCGAGCCAGAGCCCTCGTTCGCCATCAGCGTCGACGGCCGCGACCTTTCGGCGCTGCCCGGCCAGACCATCGCCGCCGTGCTATGGCAAGCCGGGATCAGCTCTTGGCGACGCACCCGCGGCGACGGCCGACCGCGCGGGGTCTTCTGCGGCATCGGCGTCTGCTTCGACTGCCTGGTCACGGTCAACGGCCGACCGAATCAACGGGCCTGCCTGGTTCCGGCCCGGCCCGGCGATGTGGTGCGCACCCAGGAGGGGAACGGCCATGAGTACGAGGGCTGACGGACGTCCCCGGCTGACGGTCGTCGGTGCGGGACCTGCCGGGATGGCCGGCGCGGTGGCCGCAGCCGACGCGGGCGTGTCCGTGACCGTCATCGACGCCGGTACGTCGGCGGGCGGCCAGTTCTACCGGCAACCGGCGGCTCGGCTCCACGCGCGCCGACCTCAAGCGTTGCACCACGCCTGGCGCACCTGGTTGTCGCTGCGCTCTCGCTTCGACGGTCATGTCGCAGCCGGCCGTATCGTCCACCTGGCGGACCATCACGTGTGGTTCGCGGAGAAGACGGACGACGATGGATACGGATTCCGGGTACACGCGCTGATCGGTCCGGAACAGCAGGACTCGGTATCAATCACCGCGGAAGCGCTGCTGCTGGCCACCGGCGCGTACGAACGGGTACTGCCCTTTCCGGGGTGGATATTGCCCGGCGTGGTCACGGCGGGCGGCGCGCAGGCGATACTCAAGGGCAACCTGGTGCTGCCCGGACGCAACGTGGTGGTCGCCGGAACCGGGCCGCTGCTGCTGCCCGTCGCCGCGGGGCTCGCGGCGGCCGGAGCACGGGTCAGCGCGCTGATCGAGGCCGCCGACCTACGAAAGCTGATCGATCCACGAAAGCTGATCCCCCACGCCCCGCTGCTCACGACGCAGCCGGACAAGCTCGCCGAAGCCGCCGGCTACGCCGCGCGCCTGGCCCGGCACCGGATTCCGGTGCGATACGGACACGTGGTGCTCGCGGCGCACGGCGCCGAGCGCGTCGAAGCGGTCACGGTCGCAGCGCTCGATGAGGAGGGCCTGGTGCGCGCAGGGTCCGAGCGGCGCATCGCCTGCGACAGTCTCGCGATCAGCCACGGGCTGCTCCCCCACCTCGATCTCGCGCAGTCGCTCGGCGCGCGCCTCGGCGGCGAGGGCGACGGTAGCAGTGACGGCAGTGATACCGGCGGCCTGCGAGTCCTGGTCGACGGCGAGCAGCGCACTGACATTCCGGGCCTTTGGGCAGCCGGCGAGGCCGCCGGGATCGGCGGTGCAGCCCTCGCCCGCGCCGAGGGCGAGCTCGCGGGCCGCTCCATCGGCGCGCGGTTGCACGGCCGGGAACCCGATCCAGCCGAGCTCGCCGAGGCGGACCGGGCGCGGAGCCGGTCCCGGGCCTTCTTCGCCGCGCTCGAACAGGCTTATTCGAGCCCTGCGAACTGGGCCGAGTTGCCGACCGGTGACACGACGGTGTGCCGCTGCGAGGAGGTCCCGGCCTCGGCCGTGCGCACCGCCGTGCAGGAGTACGGCGCGACCGATCTGCGCACCGTGAAGCTGCTCACCCGCGCGGGCATGGGCTGGTGCCAGGGGCGCATGTGCAGTCCTGGCGTTGCCGCCGTCGCCGGTTGCCCGATGACCGCTTCACGAATGCCACTTGCCCGGCCCGTACCACTCGGCGTGCTCGCGCGAACCGATTCCGACGAGGAAGGAACCTGATGAATGATGAATACCTCTGACACCCGCGCGCCCTGGCACGGCGTGCTCGTCGCCACCGCGCTGCCGCTGCGCGCGGACCTGAGCGTCGACTACGAGGCCTTCGCCGCGCACTGCTCCCGTCTCGTATCCGCCGGCTGCGACGCGGTCGTCCCGAACGGCTCGCTCGGCGAGTACCAGGTGCTCACCCCCGAGGAGCGGGCGAAGGTCGTCGAGGTCGCAGTTGCGGCGGTCGGCGGCGAGCGGGTGATCCCCGGCGTCGGGGCGTACGGCAGCGGTGAGTCACGGCGGTGGGCCGACCAGGCCCGCGAGGCAGGAGCCGCAGCCGTGATGCTGTTGCCGCCCAACGCCTACCGCGCCGACGAGCGCTCGGTGCGCGAGCACTACGCCGCCGTGGCGCAGGCAGGCCTGCCGATCATCGCGTACAACAATCCGCACGACACTAAGGTCGACCTCACCCCCGAGCTGCTTGCCGCCCTGTACGCGGACGGCAGCATCCGCGCGGTCAAGGAGTTCAGCGGCGACGTGCGCAGGGCGTATCAGCTCGCCGAGCTGGCCCCGGAACTCGACCTGCTGGTCGGCGCGGACGACGTGCTGCTGGAGCTCGCGGTCGCGGGTGCGAAGGGCTGGGTGGCCGGGTATCCCAATGCCCTGCCGCACTCGACCGTCGAGCTCTTCCGCGCTGCGACGACCGGGGACCTGGCCACTGCGCTAGCGCTGTACCGGCAGCTGCATCCGTTGCTGCGCTGGGATTCCAAGACCGAGTTCGTCCAGGCGATCAAGCTGTCGATGGACCTGGCCGGATACCCCGGCGGCCCGTGCCGTCCGCCGCGCGTGCCGTTGACACCGGAGCAGGAGGAGACGGTGCGCGCCGCCACCGAGAAGGTCCTGGCGGCGGGGTTGCGGTGACTGTGTTCACTACGGTGGTTGTGCCCGCCGCGACGGCTGCGGCACGCTCCGCAGAAGGGTTCTGATCATGCGCAGCAAGCTGGTTCTGCACGCGGTGGACTCGCATACCGAGGGGATGCCAACCCGGGTGATCACCGGCGGTGTGGGCGTGATCCCGGGTGCGACCATGTCCGAGCGCCGCCGCTACTTCATGGAGCACCTGGACCATCTGCGTACCCTGCTGATGTACGAGCCGCGCGGCCACGCGGCGATGAGCGGCGCGATCCTGCAGCCGCCGACCCGCCCCGACGCCGACTACGGCGTGCTGTTCATCGAGGTCTCCGGCTGCCTGCCGATGTGCGGACACGGCACCATCGGCGTGGCCACGGTGCTGGTGGAGACCGGGATGGTGCCGGTCACCGAGCCGGTCACCGAAATCCGACTGGATACGCCCGCCGGGCTGGTCACCGCCCGGGTCGCAGTGCACGACGGGGCGGCCACCGCCGTGACCCTGCACATGGTGCCGTCCTTCGCGGTCGGCCTCGATCGCAAGGCCCTGCTGCCGGACGGGCGCACGGTCACCTACGACCTCGCCTACGGCGGCAACTTCTACGCGATCCTGCCGCTGGAGCAGTTCGGCCTGCCCTTCGACCGGGCCGCGAAGAACGAGCTGCTCGCCGCCGGCCTGTCGCTGATGGACGCGATCAACGACGAGCAGCCGCCGGTCCATCCGCAGGACCCGACGATCACCGGCTGCCACCACGTGCACCTGGTCGCACCCGGCTCGACCGCCCGCCACTCCCGGCACGCGATGGCGATCCACCCCGGCTGGTTCGACCGCTCCCCCTGCGGCACCGGCACGGCGGCCCGGATGGCGCAGCTGCACGCGCGCGGCGAGCTGCCGCTGGACCAGGACTTCGTCAACGAGTCCTTCATCGGCAGCACCTTCACCGGACGGCTGGTCGGCACCACGCAGGTGGGCGACGGAACGGCCGCAGTCCCGGCGGTGCTGCCGACCGTGACCGGACGCGCCTGGATCACCGCGACGGCGCAGTACCTGCTCGACCCCACCGATCCCTTCCCGGCAGGATTCCTGCTGTGACCCCGACCTCCCAAGAGTCCGCGATCTCCCCGGCACTGCCTCCGTTGCCCCCGTTGCCCCCGCCGCCTCCGCTGTCCTCACTACCGTCCCTGCCCTCCCTCGGCGAGCGGCGCAACTACCGCGACCAGGTCGCGCACGCCCTGCGCGCCGCGCTCGTGGCCGGACAACTGCGTCCCGGCGAGCTGTACTCCGCGCCCGCGCTGGCCGCGCGCTTCGGCGTCTCGGCCACGCCGGTGCGCGAGGCGATGCTCGACCTGGTGCGTGAGGGCCTCGTCGAAACGGTCTCCAACAAGGGCTTCCGGGTCACCGCCGTGACCGACCGGCAGCTGGACGAGTACACCAGCGTCCGTGCCCTGATCGAGATCCCGACAGTGGCCGGCCTGGCCGCCACCGCGCGCCCCGCCGACCTGACCGCGCTGCGCCCGGACGCGGAGCAGATCGTCGCCGCGGCCGCGTCCGGTGACCTGATCGGGTACATCGAGGCCGACCGGCGCTTCCACCTCGGCCTGCTCGCCCTGGCCGGCAACCGGCACCTGGTCGAGGTGGTCGGCGACCTGCGCAAGCGCTCCCGGCTCTACGGGCTGACCGCACTGGCCGAGCGCGGCCTGCTGCAGGCCTCGGCCGAGGAGCACCTGGAGCTGCTGGACGCGCTGCTCGCCCGGGACGAGGACGGCACCCGGGCCGTGCTGACCCGCCATCTCGGCCACGTGCGCGGGCTGTGGGCGCAACCGGTACCGTCGGGCGAGGACGTTTAATAGACGTCTCGGACAACTAGTGCCGCGGCACTTGCTTCCGCCGACCGAAGTTGGGTAACGCGTGTCCATGCAGACGCCCCCCGCCCGCAGCCCGTCTGCTGTCAGGGCGCTGCTTCACCGTGCCACCGCGGCGGTCGCCGCCGCCCGCAGCCTGCTCGAAGGCGACGAGCGCGCACAGCAGGATGTCCGCGAGGCCTACGGCGTACTGCACTCGGCCGCGGTGCGCGAGCGGCTCGCGGACACCCCGGTCGAGCGGCTCAAGGACGTGGTGCCGCGGCTGCCCGTCGCCAGGCTGGAGAAGGCCGGGTACGGCGACGTGCACGCGGTGCTCAACGCCGACATCGAGCAGCTCGACCGGATTCCCGGGATCGGACGGCAGAGCGCCGCACAGGCCATCGCGGCCGCGCGCCGGATCGCGGAGGCCGTCGCCGAGGACACCCGGCTGTCCGCCGACGTGGACCCCGACGACGCGAAGGGCGCGGCGCTGCTGGCCGCGCTGCACCGGGTGCAGAACTCGCAGAGCGCGGTGGAGCGCGCCCGTGAACCCGCGCACCGGGTCGGCGACCAGTTCGGGAGGCTGATCTCGGCCGCCACGCCGCTGCGCAGCCGGATGCGCCGGACCTTCACCCGCGGCCGCCGCCGGGACGAGGCCCAGCTCGCCGTCTCAGGGCTCGAGGAAATGCTGGAGGCCCCCGCCACCGAGCGCGACCTCAAGCGGATCGAGACCGCCAACAAGCGGCTGCAGTCCCCGAAGCCGCGCCCGGCCACGATCCGCCGGGACTTCGAGAAGCGCGCCGCGGACTACTTCGGCACCCTGGCCAAGATCGTCGGGGTGCGCGACGACGCCGAGGCGGCCCGCGGCTTCCTGCCCGAGGACCTGGTCGGCAAGATCGGCGAGCAGCAGCTCGACACCCGGCACCTGCGCGTCTCGCTGCGCTCCTACCAGGAGTTCGGCGCCCGCTTCGCGCTGGCCGGGCGCCGGGTGGTGCTGGGCGACGAGATGGGCTGCGGCAAGACCGTGGAGGCGATCGCCGCGCTGGCCCACCTGCGGGCCGAGGGCGAGCGGCACTTCCTGGTGGTCTGCCCCGCCAGCGTCCTGATCAACTGGACCCGCGAGGTGCGCGGTCACAGCACCCTGCGGCCGTACCGGCTGCACGGCAACGAGCGGGACGCGAACCTCCGCGAGTGGGTCGCCTCCGGCGGGGTGGGGGTGACCACCTTCGAGGCGGTGCGCGGCCTCGAACTACCGGCCCGCCCGCGGATCGCGATGCTGGTGGTGGACGAGGCGCATTACGTGAAGAACCCTGATACCCAGCGCTCGCAGGCGCTGCGGGTGCTGACCGACCGGATCGAGCGGGTGCTGTTCCTGACCGGCACGCCGATGGAGAACAAGGTCGAGGAGTTCCGCAACCTGGTCGGCTACCTGCAGCCCGGCCTGGTGGACTCGGTGGACGAGATCGACGCGATCGCCGGGTCCAAGGCCTTCCGCCGCGCGGTGGCCCCGGCCTACCTGCGCCGCAACCAGGAGGACGTGCTCGCCGAGCTGCCCGAGATGACCCGGATCGACGAGTGGGAGGAGTTCGGCGCGCAGGACTTCGCCGCTTACCGGCAGGCGGTGGACGAGGGCAACTTCATGGCGATGCGCCGCGCCGCCTACGCCACGGGCGACGTGCGCGGCTCGTCCAAGCTGCGCCGGCTGATCGAGATCGCCGACGAGGCCGGGGAGTCCGGGCGCAAGGTGGTGGTCTTCTCCTACTTCCGCGACGTGCTGGAGACCGTGTGCGAGGCGCTCGGCCACCGGGCGCTGGGCCCGCTCACCGGCTCGATGCCGCCGCCGAAGCGCCAGGAACTGGTGGACGAGTTCACCAAGGCGCACGGGCACGCCGTGCTGGTCAGCCAGATCCAGGCCGGCGGGGTGGGCATCAACATGCAGGCCGCCTCGGTGGTGATCCTGTGCGAGCCGCAGGTCAAGCCGACCCTGGAGACGCAGGCCATCGCGCGGGCGCACCGGCTCGGCCAGGTGCGCAAGGTCCAGGTGCACCGGCTGCTGGTGGCCGACAGCGTGGACCAGCGGATGCTGGAGCTGCTGGAGGCCAAGACAGAGCTCTTCGACGCCTACGCCCGGCGCAGCGAGACCGCCGAGGCGGCGCCGCAGGCCAAGGACGTCACCGAGACCGCGCTGGCCCGCCGGGTGGTGGACGCGGAGCGTGAGCGGCTCGGCCTGAAGCAGTGAACTGAACCGGTTCACCCCAACCCGGCGGCCTGAACCCAGCACTCTGAATCCAGCACCCTGAACCCAGCGCCCGGAGTTCAGTGGCCTGAATCTGCCCCGTTGATGCCACTTGCGTCACTTCCGTATCAGAGATCATAAGACTCGGTTACCATCGGCTGAAGCAGCGGACGGCGCATCATCGCAGGAGGCGAATATGCCGGAAGGCGACCCCCCGATCCTCGGCGAAGGCCTGCTGGAACCCGGCTGGGAACCGGCCCGGATCGACACCGGCTTGGCGCATCCGGCGCGTATGTACGACTACTATCTCGGCGGCAAGGACAACTACCAGGTTGACCGGGACGCCGCCGAGGAGGTCCTGGCGGTGCTGCCGGAGGCCCGCGAGATGTCCCGGGCGAACCGGGCCTTCCTCGGCCGCACGGTGCGCTACCTGGCCCGGCAGGGTATCAAGCAGTTCCTTGACATAGGCACCGGCATCCCCGGCCCGGACAATACCAACGACGTGGCGCACTCGGTGGAGCCCGAGGCCCGCGTCGTGTACGTGGACAACGACCCGATCGTGCTCACCCACGCGACCGCGCTGCTGGCCCGGCACGACCCGAAGCGCACCACGGTCATCCAGGCCGACCTGCGCGACCCCGAGTCGATCCTGCGGCACCCGGACGCGCTCGAGGTGCTGGACTTCGACCAGCCGATCGCGATCCTGCTGGTCGCGGTGCTGCACTTCATCAAGCACAGCGAGGACCCGGTCGGGCTGGTGGAGCGGCTCAAGGCGGAGATGGCCCCGGGCAGCTACCTGGTGATCTCGCACGGAACCGGCGACTTCGAGCCGGAGCGCGCGAACACGGCGGTGCAGGGCTACAACCAGGCCAGCGCCCCGTTCGTGGTGCGCAGCCGCAAGGAGGTGGCGAGCTTCTTCGACGGCCTCGAACTGGTCGAGCCGGGGCTGGTGCAGATCCCGTGGTGGCAGCCGGACGGCGAGGTCCCCGCGGACTCGGAGCAGATCTGGATCTACGGCGCGATCGGACGCAGGACCTGAGCGAAGCTCCGGCCGCCAACCGGGTGGCCACGACCGCCCGGCGCCCGCGGCGCCTCGCGCGAATGCGATGTATCTCGCTAAGATTCCGGCCATGACTACGGGGGATTCGTCCCAGGCCCCGGCGAAGCGCATCGGCCACGCGGAGCGCGACGCCGCGGTGGAGCGACTGCGCGTGGCGCTGGGCGACGGACAGATCACGCTGGACGAGTTGGAGACGCGGATGGAGGCGGCGGTGGCCGCCCGCACCGGCGAGGACCTCGCGGTGCTGCTCGCGGACCTGCCCGAACCGCTCGGCGGCTCCTCGGCGCTGCTGCCGGCCGCCGAGGCGCCCGCGACCGTGCGCATCGCGGCCAGCCACGGCCGGGCCGACCGGCTCGGCTCCTGGCGGGTGCCCGGCGAGATCCTGGTGGAGCTGCGGCACTCCACCAGCACGATCGACCTGCGCAGCCAGACCCTGCCGCCCGGCGGAGTGCGCATCGCGGTCGAGCTGCGGCACAGCAGCGTCAAGATCCTGGTCGCCGAGGGCACCCCGGTGGAGATGGACGACGTGTTCCGCCGACACAGCACGACGGTCGACCGGCACGCCCGGAACGTCACCGCCTGGAGCGGCCCCCCGGTCGTGGTCGTCGGGGAACTGCATCACAGCACGCTGCGGATCGAACGCCCGCACCGCTCCTGGCTCGCCAGGCGCCGGGCCCGCCGCGCCATGGCCGCCCTGCCCCGGTAGGCCCGAGGGCCGCGGCCCCGCCCGCCACAGCACAGCCACAGCCACAGCCACAGCCACAGCAGCTTGCCCACCACCGGTGTGCCCCCAGGCCGGCCGGGCCGTCCGCCCGTCCCCCGACCCGTCCGCGGAGCCCCTCCCGAAGCAGTTCCCGGACCCGTTCCCACCGCCGCGTTGAACCGGAATGCCCCGCCGTTCGTCCTCGACCCCTGATCGAACCGCGACAGCAGCACAGCCGGAACAACGAAGGGACGCCCCGTCTCATGCCGAAGCGCCTGATCCCGACCCGCGAGTTCGCCCTCTTTCAGCTGGACCCGACGGGCGCGCAGACCTCCGGCCCCGGCCCGGAGCCGTTCGACGCCCAGCGGTACAGCAGCTACAAGCACGGCTCGGCCGCTGCCGCGGAGTGGTTCGCACAGCGGCTGGCGGCCGCGTTCCTGGCCCGCAACCCGCACGCGATGGGGCTGCCCCGGGTGCTGATCGCCTCTTCGCCGTACCACCTGGTGCCGGCCTCCTCGGCCGCCCTGGCCCGCGGCTTCCGCACCGCTTTCAACGCCGAGCGCACCGCCGCCACCGGGCTGGCCGCGGCCCCGCTGGTGCAGATCGAGCGGATGGTCACCACCACCGGCGACTACGCCGTGCTGTCGGCCGGCGCGCGCGAGGAGTGTATGGCGGCCAACGCGCTCTCCTTCGCCAAACTGAACCGGCACGACCTGCGCGGCACGCACCTGATCGTGGTCGACGACGTGAAGGTCACCGGAGCGCACCAGCGCTGCGTGGCCCGCGCCGCCCGGGAGCTGCCGCTGGGCTCGCTCACCTTCCTGTACGCGGCTGAGGTCTGCGGCGCGAAGTCGGGCTTCGACCCGACGGTGGAGGACCGGCTCAACCACGCGCGGATCGGCACCCTGGACGACTTCGCCGGAATGCTGCGCGAGCGGGTCGGCGACTTCGCCTGGAACGTGCGGGTGTGCAAGTTCCTGCTCGGCCAGCGCAACCGCGACGAGTTGCCCGCCTTCCTGGCCCGGATGCCCGGCCGGTTCCTCAGGGAGCTGTACCGGCACGGCCTGGCGGACGGCTACGCGTCGATGACCGCGTACCGGGACAGCTTCACCCTGGTCACCGTGGAGCTGCGGCGGCGCGACGTGGGCACCACCGAGGACCTGCGCGGCGTGCCCGCGGCCGCCATCCTGCCGCGCCGCCTGGTCGGCGCCGGGACCCGCACCGGCTCTGCGTCTCCGGTCCTGGCCTCTGCCGCCCCGGCCCGCCGCAGCGCCTAGCAGACGTGCCTCAGCTCTCTGTCACTCCCGGTGGCTCCGGCGGTCGGCGGCTCTTCGTACCCTTGCTGGACGGCGCGAGCGGCGTGTCCGTGTCGCTGCGCCTGTTCCGGGACTGGGCCGAGACCCGCTGCGCGGTCGGCTTCACCACGGCCGAGCTGCTCGAGAGCGTGCTGGGCACGGGCCATCGGCGCTACCGGATGACCGAGCGGGCGCTGCGCGACCTGGCCCGGGTCCGCGGAGTCAGCAGGCTGATCATCAACCCCGGGCTGGCCGCCGGCCGGCCCGCCGTGGAAATTTCAGGGTTCGATGACCCGTCCGGAGCCCCGGCCGGCGCCCACCGGGGCACGATCCGGCTGGTAGCACGGGCCTGAGCCGTGAGCGGTGCGGCGGTTGCGCCGCGCCCGGTTCCGGGCCCGTTGGATGACAAGCGGCTGACCGCTAGCATCGGCGGACGCTGGTCGCCAGCACGGCCGGATCGGCTCGGTGGAAGGGGTTCGCGATGCACTCCGGGGCGACCGCGCCGCCGCCCGCCGACCGGGCCGGCTGGGAGCGCCGGGTGGCCGACGGCCCGCGGATCCGCGTCGGACGCCCGACCATGAACGACGTGGCCGCCCGCGCCGGGGTGGGCCTCAAGACCGTCTCGCGGGTGGTCAACGGCGAGCCGGGGGTGCTGCCGAGCACGGCGGCGCTGGTGCGCCGGGCCATCGACGAGCTCGGGTTCCGCCGCAACGACAGCGCGCGGCAGCTGCGCACCGGACGCACCGCCGGGATCGGCCTGGTCCTCGAGGACGTCGCAGACCCCTTCTACTCGCTGCTGACCGGCGCGGTGGAGGAGGTGGCGCACGCGCACGGCTCGCTGCTGTTCTCCGCCTCCTCGCAGGACGATCCGCGGCTGGAGGCCGAGATGGCGCTGGCGCTGTGCGCCCGCCGGGTGGACGGCCTGATCATCGTTCCGGCCGCGCAGGACCACGGCTATCTGGCCCCCGAGGTGGACGCCGGGCTGGCCATGGTCTTCGCCGACCGGCCGCCGGTGAATCTGGCCGCCGACACGGTCCTGGTCGACAACGCGGCGGGCGCCCGGCAGGGCGTGGCTCACCTGCTCGGCCACGGACACCGCCGGATCGGCTACCTCGGCGACTCGGCCCGCATCTACACCTCGGAGCAGCGCCTGCTCGGCTACCGGGCGGCGATGGCCGAGGCGGCGGCGCCCGTGGACGAGTCCTGGATCACCCTGGGTGCACCCGAACCGCACCTGGTTCGCAGCACGCTGAGCCGGTTGCTCGGCCCCGGTGCGCACAGCCCGGTCACCGCGCTGTTCACCGCCAACAACCGGGTCACCGTCGCGGTGCTGCGCGAGCTGGCCCGGCGGTCCCGGGCCGGGCCCGACGAGCCCGGTCCGGCCCTGGTGGGCTTCGACGACTTCGAACTCGCCGACCTGCTCAGCCCGGCGGTCACCGTGGTCGCCCAGGATCCGGTCGGACTGGGCCGTACCAGCGCCGAACTGCTCTTCGCCCGGCTCAGCGGCCAGGACGCCCCTCCACGCACAGTCACCCTGCCCACGGTGCTCGTCCAGCGCGGGTCCGGCGAAGTGCCGCCGCGCGCTTGACGGGCGTTGCGGACCGTATCCGGGCCGGGAGTGCGAGGGCCGCCACGGACTTCCGTGGCGGCCCCCGACTTCGTGCTCAATCAGTGAGCTGACTCAGCCCGGCCCGGCCCGGTCGGACTGACCCGGACTCGCTCAGACTCAGCCGGCCGCGATCGCGAAGATCCCGATCGAGCCCTGGTTGAGCGTGCTCGGCAGGGTCACGCTGGCCACCGTCTTGCTGCTGTCCACCGCGATGGTCTGCGCGAAGATGAACGTGTCGATGGCCTGGTTGCCGCTCCCTCCGTTGCGATACGGCGTGTCCGCGATTTCCACGTTGCCGAACGCCGGCGAGGCTCCGCCGCCGCCGAGCGTCCAGTCCGAGAAGCCGAGACTGGCCGTCGACGCGGTGCCGTCGGTGTAGTTCACCGTCACCGAGCCCTGTGCACCGCTGGACCCGGCGTTGACGGCGCTACCGAGGAAGCCGATCTTGGTGGCCCCGGCCGGAGCCACCAGCGCGATCGTCTGGCCGGACGTGAGGATCGCGTCCGGCTGGCCGGCCGCGACGTTCGGCCAGGTGTAATTGAGCCCGCCGGAGGTCACCGTCGCGCCGGGGGCCAGCCCCGCCGCGGTCAGCGCCTGCTCCGAGTAGCTCCACCCGTCGCCGTCGAAGTTGGCCGCCGATCCGTTGCCGTCATTACTGATCCCGGTGTCGTTGAAGAACGGCCCGAGGTCGCCCGGGGTCGCCACGATCGCCGACATCTGCGCCGGGATGATGCTGCCCGCCGCGCTGGTCAGCTTGAACGTCACCGGATAGACCCCGTCGGCGCTGCCCGCGGTCACCGTGACCGGTGCGCTGGCCGTACCGCCGGCCGGCACCGACAACGTGCCGCTGGTCGGCGTCACCGTGATCCCGGAGGGCGCGGTCGCGGTCCAGTCCACCGTCTGCGCGCCGCCGCTGATGGACTGCACCGACAGCGTCGCGTTCGTGGTGGAGCCCGGCTGCAGGACCGGTTCGGCCGGGCTGACCGAGCCGGTGGCCGTGAAGGTCGGACCGTACGACGGCGGGGCGTCGGCCGCGGCCGTGCCCCAGGTGGTCGGCGTGGTGCTCAGCTTGAAGTCCAGCGACGCGCCGCTCTCCAGGCTGGAGAAGGGCACGTACAGCTTGTCGTACTTCACGCTGTTGATCTTCAGCGACTTGACGTAGAAGTTGGTGGCCGAGGCGCCCGCGGCCTTGATGTCGATGGTGTTGCCGTTGGGCAGCGTGATCGTCTCCCGGGGGAAGCCGGGGCTGGCGAAGACCATCGTGTCGGAGCCCGCGTTCTCCGGGTACATGCCGAGCATCTCCCAGACGTACTGCGCGCTCATCGCGCCCAGGTCGTCGTTGTTCGGCAGTCCGGCCGGGCCGGGGGTGTAGAGGCCGTAGCGGATGTTGTTGACGGCCTGCTGGGTGCCGGCCGGGTCGCCCGCGTAGTCGAGCGCGAACTGCTCGCCGTGGCCGAACTCGTTCGCCATGAACGCGTACATGCCGCCGACGTTCGGCTCGGACAGGAAGGTCTCCAGCTCCGGGGCCACCTTGGCATTGCCGCCGAGCAGCGAGAACAGTCCCGCGTAGTCGTTGGGCACGTCCCACAGGTACTCGTAGGCGTCACCCTCGACGTAGTGGGCGGTGGTGGTCGGCGAGATGCCGCTGAGGAAGGCGCCGCTCGCCAGCTTCGGGGTGAGCAGCCCGGTGGAGCTGTCGAAGACGTTCACCCAGTTGTTCGCCCGGTTCTGCAGCATGGTCGCGTCGGAGGTGTCCCCGAGCGCGGCGGCGAACTGGGCGATGGCGAAGTCCGAGTTGTCGTACTCAAGCAGCGAGGAGACGTAGCCGTGCGGGTTGCAGCACCCGTACGTGCCGTCCTCGGGTATGTACCCGTATTGCGTCTCGGCGGCTGTCTCGGGCCGCACGCCGTTGACCGTCGTGGCCTGCTTCACCATGTCGGCCAGGGCGGTCGACGTGTCGAAGTTACGCGCGCCGAAGGCGTAGTAGTCCGCGATGATCGCGCTGGCCGGGTCGCCGTTCATCACGTAGTTGTCCAGGTTCAGGTATCCCCACTGCTGCAGGATCCCGTTCTGGGCGTAGTAGTTGATCAGCGACTGGGCCTGGTCGCTGGCCGCCTGTGGATCGAGGATCGCCTGCAGCTGGGCGACCGCGTGATACGTGTCCCAGCCGGAGAAGATCCCGTACTGGTTCTGTTGCGCCCCGGAGACCGCGTGCACCTTGTCGTCGGAGCCATAGTACTGGCCGTTGACGTCGCTGGTGATGTTCGGCTGCACCAGGATCTTGTAGAGGTTGCTGTAGAACTGCTGGGTCTTGTCGGTCGCCCCGCCGGAGACCTGGATCTTGTTCAGCAGGGTGTTCCACGAGCTCTGCGCGGCGGCCTTGACCGAGGCGAAGTTCCAGCCGCTGTTCTCGGTCTGCCAGTCCAGCCGGGCGTTGGCGGTGCTCACGTAGGAGATGCCGACCTTGGCCTGCACGACCTGGGAGGCGCTGGTGTCGAAGGTGAGGAAGACCGCGTCCGGGTTCTTCTGCCCGGTCTCGGTGACCACCTGCGAGGCGGTGAAGGAGTGGTCGAAGATGATGTCGAAGTAGACGGTGTACGGGGTCGAGTCGCCGCAGAAGCCGCCGCTGGTGTCCGAGCCGACGACCTCGTCGTTCCCGATCACCTGGGCGCTCGACGCGGTGTCCGTGTTCTGGCTGTCCATCAGCTTGACCAGGAAGTCGGCCGCGGTGGTCTTCGGGAAGGTGAAGCGGCCCATCGAGCTGTGCGGGGTCGCGGTGAACTCGGAGGTGATGGTCGAGGGCAGGTTGCTCTCGGCCGAGTAGTAGCCGGCCTGCGCGACCTCGGCGGTGTTGGTGAACGAGGTGGTGGCGTCGGTCGGGTCGCCGCTGGGCAGCGCCCCGGTCAGCGGCAGGATCGGCACGTCCTCGGCGGCCCCGCAGCCGGGTCCGCTGATATGGGTGAGGCTGTAGCCGGTCAGCGACGAGTCGCCGTAGGCGTAGCCGCCGCCGGCGTTGCGGTCCGGCATCGTGTCCGGGCTCCACTGCACCATGCCGAACGGCACGTCGGCGCCCGGGAAGGTGTTGCCGCCGTTGGTGGTCCAGGTCCTGGTGTCCACCAGCTGGGCCGGATTGGACGAGGAGCTGGCCATCACGGCCGCGTTGGTGCTGGTCGCGGGCGCCTTCGTGGTCAGCGCGCGGCCGGCGCAGCTGCTGACCCCGGTGGTGGCGGCCGTGGTACAGGTCGCCGTGCGGCTCGGGTGGGAGCTCGACTTCGCGGCGGCGTTGGACGCCGCGACGGCGGGCGCCGCCGTCAGGGCGCTGACGATCAGTGCGCTCCCGGCGAGTGCCGAGACCGTCCGGGTCCACCGGATGCGGGCACGCGTACGGGTACGTGTGCGCCTACCAGCGGACACATGCGGGCTAGTGCGGGTGTGCGAGACAGCGTGGATATCGGTGTCGGTATCGGCGTGGGCGTCGATACGGGTCGGCGTGTCCTGACTCTTCCGGTCCATGTGTTCCTCCCCCGGCCCCCGCGGACGCGTCGCTCGCACCAGGGACCGGCGCGGCCCCGGGCGTGGCGGCGCAACTCCTCGGCCGGCCGGTTGACAACGTTGTCAGACGCGGGCATCGTTCCGCTGAACCGTGAATGCGTCAACAGTCTGACCGGAAAATGATCGAGCACCGCGACAGCCGTCGCTGTGGACGAACAGCACCTTTCGGACAGGGACCGGGGCGCAGAACCTTTCCGGCCTGCCGTTCCGTCTAAGTGTTGTGAATCGCCACGAGAGCGAAGAACGCGACGCCGACTTCACCGTGTTCGTCGAAGCCAACGGTCCGCGGCTGCTGCACACCGCCCGGCTGCTGACCGGGGATCCGCACCGCGCCGCGGACCTGGTGCAGGCGGCGCTGGAGCGCGCCTACTCGCGCTGGGGGAAGATCCGGGCCGAGGATCCGTACGCGTACGTCCGGCGCATCGTGGTCAACCAGAACAACGACTGGTGGCGGCGCGGGCCGTCCCGGGAGCGTCCCACCGCCGACCTGCCGCCGGACGGCGCGGCGCCGCAGGATCTGGCCGAGGAGTACGCCCGCCGGGAGCAGGTGCGCCTGCTGCTCGGCGGGCTGACGACCCGTGAGCGCACGGTGGTGGTGCTGCGCTACCACCTGGACCAGCACGAGGCGGCGATAGCGGCCGAACTCGGCATCGCGGTCGGGACGGTGAAGAGCACCCTGTCCCGCGCACTGGCGAAACTGCGTTCCCAACCCGGGTTCGACGCCCCGGAACCCGAATCGCAACACCCGCGGGACGAAGCCACGCCACAGACGAGAGAGGCCAGGCCATGAGCTTGGAAGAGCAGCTTCGAGAGCTGATGGAATACCGCCCGTCCACCGGGACGACGCTCTCGGCCGAGCAGCTGATCCGCCGGTTCCGCCGCAACCGGACCAGGCGCACCACCATCGGCGCCGGCGCCTGCGCGGTGGTGCTCGCGCTCGGTGCGGGCACGTTCACCGTCGTCAACCAGAGTTCGACGACGCACGACCCGTCCGCGAAGCGACAGCCCACATCCTCGATTCCGCACGAGCGCTCCCCCGTGCTCGCCGTGGCATCGGAGCAGCAGTTCACCGTGACCGCCGGTTTCCAGGCCTGGCTCACCGGCCAGGGCCTGTGCTCGGGGACCGACTCAGCCTTCGACGGGCTTCCCGAGGCCACCCCGCGGCCGACCGATTGCCTCTGGTTCGCGACGCCCGGCCCACTCACCTCGTCCGGCCCGCAGTTCGCCTCGACCGAGACCACCGTCGACGGGAAGACCGGTCAGCGTCTGGTCGTGCTCGGTGTGTACATGGGATCAGCCGTTCCCGCCGCCATCTCGGTCACCTACAACCATTCGCAGACCACATACATAACTCTGGCGATGATCGTGACCAGCGACAGCCTGCCCGACAAGTTCGGCTTCTACACCGTGCTTCCCTATGCCCGAACCGAGGTCACCACCAGCGCCTCCGGCGTCCCGGCGACTCCTTCGGCCGACGGGCCGATCGTGTACTACACGGCCTACGACGCGAACGGCATTGTCCTCGCGACCACCTACCACCCCTGACCACCGACGCGGGCGACAACGTGTGCGCGATGATGCGGGCGCCGCAGAGCTGATACCTCTCTTCCCCCGCTTCTGGCAGCATGGTCACGTGCTGATCCCAGACTCCCCCTTGGCCGACGCCGCCCGCCAGTACCTGACCGCCGAGGACGCGGCGGCGTGGATCGGCTTGCTGCGCCCCGCATTCCACCTACGCGAGCGGGCCGCGGGTGAGCCGGTCGTCGGCTACCTCGGCGGTAGCCCGCTGCTGCCCGAGGACGTCGAGTGGCCCACCTGGGAACGCCACGGTCCGCTGGCATTCATCGGCGCGATCGACTGCGGCGAACTGCCGGTCAAGGAGCTGGACATTCCGCTGCCCGCGGACGGCGCGCTGCTGTTCTTCTACTTCGACGGCCAGATCGACGACAGCGACGTCGTCGACGACGACCAGTGGACGACCCCCGCTGACGGCGCGGCGGGCTCCCGGGTGCTCTACGTGCCCGCGGACGCCGAGATGTCCGAGCGCATCGCCCCCGAGCCCCTCGGCGAGTACGACAGGATTCTGCTGAGCGGCGAGGTGACCGCGACCGGGCCGGACTTCGACCACCCCGCCTTCCGCGCCGGCTTCGGCGACCCCTACGACCCCGCGTCGCCGCACCAGGCCCTGGCCGGCGACGCGTTCAGCGCCGCGGTCGACGAGGTGTACCAGGCCCAGGCTCCGAACCACCAGATCGCCGGCTACGCCCGTCCCGTGCAGAGCTCGATCGAGAACGAGGCGGCCCGCACCGCGTACCCGGTCAAGAGCGATGCCGCCCTAGTCGCCCGCGCCGAACTCGCCGGGCAGCTCATCGTCCTCGCCCAGATCGACAGCGAGTACAGCAACGGGATGGCCTGGGGCGACGCGGGCACGCTCTACTGGCTGATCCGCCCCGAGGACCTGGCCGCCCTCCGCTTAGACGCAGCGCTATTTACCTGGCAGAGCCACTGACAGCGCGGCTCATCGACGGCGCGACTCACTCACGCCCCTCTCCCCGCCGGTCGCGCTTCACGTCTCCCAACCCACCCGCCGAATCCACGTTGCCCTCGGCGGGCCGTAGCGCCGCAAGCTGCTGTTCGAACGGAACCACGCCGACGTCATCCGTGGACAGCACGGCGCCACCAGGACGGTCACGCATCAGCCCGGCCAGTTCGCCCGCCGCACGGGCGATCCGGGTGGGCAGCGTGTCCGTCAGCGGATCCCCGTCGCCGCCCCAGTCCTCGGAGGCCGCGTACACAGCCGTCGGTACGACGACCGCACGCAGGTACGCGAACAGCGGACGCAGTGCGTACTCCAACGCCAGGGAATGCCGCGCAGTGCCACCAGTCGCCGCAGCCAGCACGGGCACGCCGATCAGCGCGTCCTTGTCGATCACGTCGAAGAAGGTCTTGAACAACCCGCTGTAAGAAGCCGAGAAGACCGGCGTGACAGCGATCAGTCCGTCCGCCAAAGCAACCGACTCGAGCTCCCGCGCCAACTGGCGCGAGGGGAAGCCGGTCACGAGGTTGTTCGCAAGATCAGACGCCAGGTCGCGCAATTCCACAACATGTATCTCAATCTCGCGCCCGTCCTCGGCCAACTGCCGCCGAACCGCCTCGGTAAGCCGATCGGCCAGCAGCCGAGTAGAAGACGGCACGCTCAACCCCGCCGACACCACGACAAGCCGCAAGGCTTCACGCCCACTCATCGAGCCACCTCCCCAACCTCTGCCACAACCTCAACCTCTGCTTCTACCTCAGCCCCAGCAACTTCGACCTCAAGCTCCGACGCCACCTCCACAGCACGACGCTCAACCAACGCCGCATGCGTAGGCGCCTCCGGCACATCCGCCGGCCGGCCCTTCGCGAACTCCTCGCGCAGGACCTGCACCACCTCGCCCAGCAGGTCGAGTTGCTCCAGCGCAGTCTTCAACGGCAGCCCGGCATGATCGACGAGGAACAACTGGCGCTGGTAGTCGCCAAAGTAGTCACGGAACGCCAACGTCTTCTCGATGACTTCCTGCGGGCTGCCCACCGTCAGCGGAGTGTCCCGCGTGAACTCCTCCAACGAAGGCCCGTGCCCGTAGACCGGCGCGTTATCGAAGTACGGACGGAACTCCCGCACCGCGTCCTGCGAGTTCCGACGCATGAACACCTGCCCGCCCAAGCCCACAATCGCCTGCTCGGGACTCCCGTGCCCATAGTGGGCATAGCGCTTCCGATACAGCCGAACGAGCTTCTGGAAGTGCTCCTTAGGCCAGAAGATGTTGTTAGCGAAGAACCCATCGCCGTAATACGCGGCCTGCTCGGCGATCTCCGGAGAGCGGATCGAGCCGTGCCACACGAACGGCGGCACCCCGTCCAACGGACGCGGAGTCGACGTAAAGCCCTGCAGCGGAGTGCGAAACCGCCCGGCCCAGTCCACGACGTCCTCGCGCCACAGTTTGTGCAACAGCGCGTAGTTCTCCACCGCCAGCGGAATGCCCTGGCGGATGTCCTGCCCGAACCACGGGTACACCGGCCCGGTGTTACCGCGCCCCAGCATCACATCGACCCGCCCGTCCGCCAGGTGCTGCAGCATCGCGAAGTCCTCGGCGATCTTCACCGGGTCGCTAGTCGTGATCAGCGTGGTCGAAGTAGACAGGATCAACCGCTGCGTACGCGCCGCGATCCACCCCAGCATCGTCGTAGGCGAGGACGGCACGAACGGCGGATTGTGATGCTCCCCCGTCGCGAACACGTCCAGCCCGACCTCCTCGGCCTTGAGCGCGAGAGCCACCATCGCCTTGATCCGCTCATGCTCACTGGGCGCCCGGCCCGTCGTCGGGTCGACGGTCACGTCACCCACCGTGAAGATCCCGAACTGCATCGCTCTCAGCTCCCAGCTAGTTTAATGTTCAACTACCTGCAGAGCAGCCTACCGCGCCCGCCTATTCCCTCCGCACCCGGCCCCGCCCCACTCGCCCTCCCCGTCCCGCCAAGACCTGGCCAGCCCAAACAGCGTAGACGGCCTTGCCAGCCCCACCTCGTAGTCACCACGCCGCGCGACAGTGCGGACGCGCTCGCACCAACCGATCAGGAATCGAGAAGCCAGGCCGAGCCCCGAGAGGTAGCGTGAAGTCAGCGCAAACGCCAAGTACCTGCAATCTGTGCCAGTATACGAAGATCATTACCAGGAGAATGTATGCCATACACCGTAGACTTCGAGAACGTATCCACCGTCGGCCTGGAATCGTCTCCCGTCGCAAAGGCACTTGCGGGATTGCGGGCCAACGAGGCGCGCTACTACAAGAACAAGTACGATCACGTATTCACTGTCAGCCCTGCGGACGAGGCGCCAGAAGTACTCGACTGGGTGAACGGCGTCCTCTCCAAAGAGCGCGACCTCGTCATCTCCGCCCATCCGCTCGAAGTGACCTCCTTCGCGGTGGACGGCTTTCGGATGGCTTACGTGTTCTACGCATCCGGCCTGTCGATCAATGTGATGTACGGCATCGAGGACGGGGCGAAGCGCGCAGTGGGCTTCAAGCTCTCAGAAGGTATGGAAGTCCCCGAAGAACTCGCGGCGCGCTTCAAGTTCGCTCGCCAGAAGTCAAAGCTGGCCGGCGTAATCCGCGGAACCTACTTCGTGATCAAGGGCGAGCACTGAGCCACACTGATCACGATGGAATAAAAAAGCCCTTGGTACTCACCCAAGTACCAAGTGGCCGATATGTGGAGGTACTACGACGGTACTTGAACCGAGAAAGTGGGTTGAAATCACTTCAAAACGTACTACATCGGATCGAAGAGAACGACCAGACGAACGAGCCAGGGGTGTATTGCAGTGGTGGGCCGGGTGCTCCCCTCAACCGGCTGAGTGAGGCACAGATCGACGAACTGGTCGAGAGCTTCCGCTACGGTACGCGGATTCGGGATCTGGTTGCGCACTACGGCGTGTGTGAGAGCAGTGTGAAGAGAGCGCTACGGAGCCGTGGGGTGGGGCGGTACGAACGGTATTGATCACATGACCGCTGAAACGAGGAGAGCCCCCGGCACGAGGCCGAGGGCCTTCCCGCTAGGGGCTATCGAGATTCGCTCTCGGCGTGGGTTGGTCCTTCGGTACAGCGTCGTATCGCTTAAGCGCAGAACTGCCGAACCTAGCTCGGCAGTGCGTAATCGACGTCGGAACCCGAATGCAGGCCGTCCGGCGTGACCCAGCCGCCGATCCAGGTCGTGAAGTTGGTGGCGCCGTTGAGCACCTTTACTTCGGTCATGCCACTGGCGGTGTTGTTGTGCATCACCACATAGACGTCGATGTTGCCGTCATGGTTGAAGTCGCCAACGGCGTAGTCTGCATCGGAGCCGGAGTGCCAGCCATCCGGGGTGGTCCACCCGCCGATCCACGAGGCGAAGTTTCCCACGCCATTGAGGACCTTCACCTCGGTCATGCCGGAGGCGGTGTTGTTATGAAGAATTTCGTATACATCTGGGGTGCCGTCGTGGTTGTAGTCGGCGACGGCATAGTTGACGTCACTGCCGCCATGCCAGCCGTCGGGCGTAGTCCAGCCGCCGATCCAGCTGGTGAAGTTGGTGGCACCGTTTAGCACCTTCACTTCGGTCATGCCACTGGCGGTGTTGTTGTGCTGGATGACGTACAAATCCAGCGTACCGTCGTGGTTGTAGTCGCCCAATGCATAGTCGACGTCGCTACCTGAATGCAGGCCGTCCGGTGTGACCCAGCCGCCAATCCAGGTGGTGAAGTTGGTGGCGCCGTTGAGCACTTTTACTTCGGTCATGCCGGAGGCGGTGTTATTGTGCTGGACGACGTAGACGTCGGGGCTGCCGTCGTGATTGTAGTCGCCCACGACGTAGTTCACGTCGCTTCCGGAATGGAGACCGTCCGGGGTGGTCCAGCCACCGATCCAGCTGGTGTAATTGGTGGCTGCACTCAGGACTTTGACCTCGGTCATACCGGAGGCGGTGTTGTTGTGCTGGATGATGTGGAGGTTGGGGGTTGGGGACGTGGCGGCGTTCGTTTTGTTGTGCAGCCAGCCTGTAATACCGTCGCCAAGCGTCTTGTTTGTCGCGGAGACTGAGCCCCAGCCGTTTGCTGAAGCGTTCTGCTGCATGTAAGTAACTGTGCCAGTGCCGCTGGCGTCCACGCTGACGCCGGTGACGACAGCGGTGTGTCCGTATGTCGGGTGATTGGTCGAAGCCGCAAAGGCAAGGATGTCGCCCGGAATTGGAACGCTTGCGCCGTTGTTGGCAGTCTTGTCCAGGACAGTGCCGGGGTAGTCGTTGACGACGTTGTAGGCGTCGCTGTTCGTAACAACGTACGGCGCGATCCCGTAAACCTGGTACATGTAGCGCATGACCAGCTCGACACACTCCCACTCGAACTCACCGGCGCCGACTTGAGAACCGTTGCTGTCGGTGAAGTGGACTAGGTGGTCAGATTGCGTCGTGTTATTGGGTCGAGGGCCGCAGGCCTTGACGCCGTTGTAGGACGCGCCCAGGGCGAACGAGCCGGGGTTGTTGTTCACGTCGCAGTCGCCGCTCCACCAGGAGGGAGCGGAAACATCTGCGATTGAGGACTGTGCGTTGACAAGCGTCATGAGCGTTGAGCTGAGGAGCGCGAGCAGGAGGCTTACGACGATCGTCTTGGTACGACTTGTTCGGAGCCGGTTGCGCGGAATTTTCATTCCACACTCTCCCTCTGCTAGTTGGGAGTCTCGTCTCGGCAGTTTAGTCGACGCAGTAGATGCCCATTCACGATTGAGATTGTGAAAGAGTCGGTTTCTACTTGCGGTCGATTTCGCTTGCGCAAGCAGAAACTTCAGCCACTATGCAGTACTATAGCGTGGTGTGTCAATAGAGGGCCTAAATATACCCGGAAACGCTCTGTACCGCGGTTGGTCTAGAGCGCGCTGGCGCTATTGAACGCTTGGCGTAGAAGTAAAGTCTGCGAGAGCTCCAGTTGGCTAGTGTCCGACGCATTTGAGCAGGGTGCTGGTGGGGTTGAGAATGTAACGTAGAAGTTGCCTACCTTCTTTGAGGAGGCTGATGTAAACGTAGCCGGGTCTTCCGAGTATCTGGCAATGGTGCCGATTGATCCGTTCGCAGCAGAGCATTGGGAGCCTGCACCAGCCAATTGCTCAAGCGACGATGTTGAGAACGTACTTGTTGAATATGTTGCCGGGTGCGCCGCAGAGCCCGGGAGGTTCGTTTGCGCTGCATACTTGAGACCAATCAACCCAGCGGGAAGAGTCATCTTGAAGCCGAGTTCGGTAACTTTGATCTCGTTCGCGGGAGCGGGCGTAGCCGTTGGAGTAGGCGTGGATGATGCCTGCGCAACAGCGGTCGGTGTCGGCGAAGTGCTTGCCTGATTAGCCTTGGTCTTCGCGTGCTGTGATTGCCACACGGCGAGGCCTATAACAACGACAACGAGAGCTACCAGACCGATAAGGAGGGGTAAGACGACGCCCTCTTGACGCTTGAGATATTGCATTTAGAGTTTGGTCCAACGTTAATTACTGTCAAAACAGTATACTAGAACGCATTTTCGATCAAGGCGCAGCGTGATGCAGACGTAGACGATCAGATGACGCGGTTCGTCCGGTAACGTAAAATGCTCATATGGCGACACGCCGCATCAGCCCCTCGGTACTGCATCCTCTCAAAGAAGCGCTGATGCTGGCGTTCTGGTACAAGAACGACTTGAGGGCGTTCCTCACCTCATGCCTGGGCCGGGGCGATCTAGTGGCGCACCTCGACTGGACTGACTACAAACGTTCGATCGTCGCGCAGCTGGTCGACAGCCTGGCGGCTGATCAACATCGGCACTTCGACGATCTGCTGAATCTGATCCTGGCCACGGCTGACATTACTGATCCCAGCCATCTCAAGCGGGTTGAGGATGGCGAGCGCAAGTACGCTGATGCGGTCGCAGCACTCGACACGCTACGCAAGATGGTGGAACCGTACCGGAAGCTGCGGAGTGACGAGGAAGAGGCCGACCGACGGCGCGAAGCCGAACGAATCAAGGCCGAGATGGAGCGGGCGGTTGCGGAGAAGCTAGCCGAGCTGAAAGCGTCGTTCTATGAAATCGTGGCTCTGCCGGCTCAACCTCGTGGTTACGCTCTGGAGAAGTTCCTCAACGGCTTGTTCGCGCTGTTCGATATTGACGCAAAGGCACCCTTCAAGATAACGGGCGAGCAGATAGATGGTGCGTTCACCTTTGAGGGCGAGTTCTTGGTCGAAGCCAAATGGCAGGATGCTCCGACACCAACATCTGATCTCGACTCGTTTGCTGGCAAGGTGGGGCGCAAGCTAGACAACACACTAGGTCTGTTCCTCTCGATGAATGGCTTTCAGCCCAGCGCCATCGAGCTGCACTCCCAGGGGCGACCGGTGATGATCCTCATGGACGGCTCAGACTTGAACGCCGTGATCGATGGGCGAATATCGCTGCCGAATCTGCTGCGTAGAAAACGCCAGCACGCCGCCCGCACAGGTGAGGTGTTCATCCGTGCTTACGACTTACTGGGATAAGGGTTGCGGATAACCTAGAGAAAGCTGACTCCCGATGGCAAGAATTAAATTTTCTGATATACCAAGAGCTGTTAGCGCACTCGAGCTTAAGATCAGCCAAATGCCATTGCCCCACGGCTGCTTCGGTATTCAGTCTGTGGTAGTAAAGAAGGGACCAGAGGCATATAAGACGGTAACCCTTCGGACATTTGGCAATCCAAGCACTGGCGAAATATCGCGTCGGGAACTGAGATGCCAGGCTTGGAACGCAAAACTGGATGGCAGCGGCTTCGACTTCGAAGAGAAAGCCGGGAATTGGTTTTGTGAACGCGATGAGATCGACGGCGTGTTAGCTTTTCTCAGTGGACAGCTCGATGCCCCGGGGACCTATCGGCGGGTGTCAGCTGATGGTGCACTTGTATCGGTCATCAGGCAGGTCGAGGCTGGCGAGGCCAGCGCAGAGCAAATTCAGAACCTGGCGCAGGCACTCGCCGACTCGCCAAGTACGGCCGAGGCTCTTGCTCACCATAGCGCCTCGCAGGTTCTCATTGATGGTATTCAGGCCGTAAGGCATCGTGAGGTTATCGCGAGCCTGAAAGCGGTTGTAGATGATCCGTCAACGCGCGAGACAGCCTTACAAAAGGTCATCGAGAGCGGCTGGTGGATCTTTGGCGGCCGCTACATTGGCAAAGCGGATCGCCGAACCGTAACCGCGCTCAACCAGCTCGATGTACCCTTGATCCGGGCGGATGGAGTACTGCAAGTTGTGGAGCTAAAGACGGCCAACATACCGGATCTCGCGGTAAAGCATCGGAACCATTATATCGTTGGCCCACTAGTCAACGAGGCAGTCGGGCAAGTTGCCAACTACCTACGTGATCTTGATGAGCAAAGGCATATCATCCTCGAAAGCTTTGGTATCGAATGCCGCCGAGCACGTGCCACGGTTGTCATCGGTCACCCTAAGTACGTAAGTAATGTAGCCGATGACGAGATCACAAAAGCGATACGCACGTACAACTCCCATCTCGCCCGTATCGAGGTAATGACTTACGACGAACTCATTCGCGGGGCGGAGGCGGCAGTTGGCGCAACGGATTCTGGTCCACAGTCATGAGCGTATGAGAGCGCCTTGGCTGTGAGATTGATGCCTCGATAGCTCATGATTCACTCGCTCTTCGGGCATCGCTTGGTGAGTGTCCGATTGGTTACTGCTGCTGGTGGGCGACTTTAGATTAAAGCAGACAATAGATCTACGAGATCTTGGGGAGCATGGTCGAGCGCTCGCGCAATCTTCGACCCATCGACATCCTTATCAAATTCGCGAGTAAGGAAGCGCTGGTAAAGCTTTTCGAGAACGGTGCTGCCGGGAACGAGCGAGCTCCACTCACTCGGCCACTCCGCCTCAACGCTTTGGGCTGCGTCGTTCCAGAGTGTATTGATCTTGCCGGTCAGCTTTTCGCGAGTTGGCAACACCCCACACGCTGCCGCAATGAGTTTGTTGAGCTTATCGCCCTGCTCGGATAACAAGGCTCGGAGGTCATGCGTAACCAGCCCAATCGGCGGCAGCTGCCACCAGACCCGTCCTAGCACGACGGATTCCTTCAAACCGTCAGCTGCCGATCGCAGCGCCGCTTCAATGTCCTCGACGGATGCGGTCAGCGTCTGTTCCTCGGATAGAACGCGATGCAATGCCGAAGCATCGAGTAAATAGTTCTCGATCTCGCGACAGGGAAGGAACTTGACGAAGCCCTTCTTGGCTAGTTCGGATTGCTGGTCTGCGCCGAGCTCGTCACGGTCTCGCAAGAACACGATCCGACGCGGGCCAACTGTGTCCGCTGCATCCATCCACTCCTGGAGGATGTGGGCGAGGCGGGCTTGGTCACCGCCGCCGCCCGGGACCACGGCGATACTCGGCGTTTGCAACAGCTTTGGGCAGAAGATTCCGAGCAGCGTGCGGTCGGTCGATCCCTCCACTACCAAGACGGTCTCGGCGCTGACCACGTCAGAGAGCCGTACCCCGAGAGCGTTGAGAAGCACCCGAAAGTCGCCTCGAACCTTATTGACCCGCGATCGTCCCTTGCTGCGGTCTACACGATAGAGCAGTCCTGATGCCGCTGCCGACCAGTCGATCATGGCGGTGCTGTGCGTGCTCACGATGAACAGTCGGTCCTTTGACCACTCCTGCAGCAGGCCGAGAAGTGCGCGCTGAGCGCCAGCTTCGAGAGCAGTCTCCGGCTCCTCGATCACGATGGTCCTGGCTTGGGGCTGGGCGATTCCGACGACTAGAGTTAGGAGCAGTTGCTCGACACCTGTACCAAGATTCTGCAGGTTCTGCCGAAGGTGTGGAGTAGCTGGGTCGTCAAAGACGATCTCGTGCACATTGTCGTTACTGCGGAAGTTCAGCTGGCCGAGATCTGGAACCAGGTTGCTCAGCGTTTGCGCGATCTCTTGATACAAGTGTGGCTTATTATCGTCGAGGTGGCGGAGTACCGCGGGCAGGTTCACGCCTGTCGGCTCAAGTAACTGCGTGCTACCAAACGGTACGCTCGGCGGGGCACCTTGGCGAAGTGCTTCGAAGTGATAAAAACCGTCTCGCAGATCGGCGACGCCCTGTATAAGCTCCGTGAACGGATGATCCGGCCCTGACTGATTGAAGTCCGCCGACAAGTGTTGGGCATCTTTGAGCTCGAGCCCAGTGCCACCTGCGATCAATGCCGCAGCCATGACAATACTGCGGCCCCGGTCAAAGGTGATGAGCGGCTTAAGCGATTTCAGATCCGGTCCGAAGCAAATTTCGAACGGTACAATACTTCCACCGCGGAGGCTGAACATTACTTCAGCAAACTTGAATATATGACTTCCGGAGAACTCTGGATTGAATCTCGAAAAGGATTGGATAATTCTGTTACGGTCTTCTGTCGTGGTTGAAAAGGTGAACCTAATGCTGAAATCTGTTGCACCGCTGAACCCCATGTCAGGGAAGCTCGCGCCACGAAGCACCGCATCGAACGCTGAGAGCAGTGCCGACTTACCGCTGTTGTTGGCTCCAGCGATCAGGGCTACGCCACTGGCTGGAAGATCGAGCACGGCGATCGGGTAGGCCCGATAGTTCTCAAGGCGAAGTCGAATCAGGTGCACATGGATACACTCTCACGGGTCGAGAGCGCCTGCAGGCCTATCGGTCTACTTGGCATCACTGGATACTGTTGCGACCAATCGAGGCGGGATTCAGCTGCACGATTTGGCGGCTCAGTACGGCATGAGCGCCAGCACGCTGAAGCGGGCGCCGAAGGGATCAACGTCTTAAGCACGCTTCCGCCTCCCTGGAATCCCAGGGAGGCGGTGCACAGTGCGCGACATGAGTTGCGCCGTTACCCCGATTGGTCAGCTGGTGCTCGGCGGCGAGTCTTCGGGCTGTGCGGCATCGAGCTGCGAGGCTGTCGGTACTGGGGTGGTCTCGGCAGACGTGGCGATGCTCCGACAGAACCGAATGTCCAGGATGAAGACCGCCAGCAGCGCGGTCAGGGCAACGCCGACCTCCGCCTGCACGGCGTCATAGTATGCGAGTACTGCGAGCACGATCAGCATGATGACGATGACGAGGCTGACCATGTCGAGGTGGTCACGATTCTTGCTCATGATCTCTCTCCGTATCTGGGCCTGAGGCCCTCGGTGTGGGTTTGTTATTGGTGACGAACGCGGCAGGCATCACTGCATGAGTGCTGCTTACGGCGCTCGTCAGCTGGACCGGTAGGCCGCTCGGCGGCGGTTCATGACGGCGGTTGCTCCTGCAATCGCCGCAGCCCCCAGAGGACGCGCTCCAGCAGAGCAATGTCCGCGGCACTCTGGAGCGGCAAGGGCGCAGGGGTCGCAGGCTGCCGCACCCGCTTCGGCAAGGGTGTGACTACGGCTTGGTCCACCGGCTCCGGCGGCTCAGCCGCCTCTTCACACACCACGTCGCACCAAACCACCTTGCCCCCAATGCGTGACGGGTAGCTGCCCCATTCCTGGCTGAGTGCTTCCACCAGCACCAACCCGCGGCCGGTCTCGGCCTCGGGACTCGGATCGGCGCGGACAGCCGGCACCGGGTTGGAGTCCCACACTTCGAGCCGGACGACTGGCCCGAGCAAGCGCACCTGCACGCAGGTGATGGCCACGGTTTCAGTCGGGAGCGGAGTCGGCGGCCCATCCACGCGGCCGGTATGGCGGATGGCATTGGTGACGAGTTCGGAGGCCAAGAGCCGGAGCGACTCCCGGCAGTCATCCGAGACGGGCCAGTCCCGAACGGTATGCATGACGAAGGCGCGAGCCAGGCTCGGGGCGGTCGGCAACGCGGCGAGGCGCAGCATGCAACCTGGAGCGGTGAGTTCGTCTAGGTTCACGGCCCGGCCTCGGTGAGCCTTGTGGGCGGCAGCCCATCCTGGGCGGGGACACTGACGGTCGCCCAGAGGCAGCGACCCCGAGCATCGACGCCCGCACCCCACTGGACACCGGGCCGGATGAGCAGGTGCACGGCGAAGGCAGCATCTGCACAGAAGACGCGGGGGTCGGGGAGCGACTGCCCCCGGTCGAACAGCTCGATGTGCACGAGCGGCCCGTCCCAGGTGACGGCCAGGCGCACGACGGACGATGGGTCATGGGCGAGCAGCCACGACACGAGTTCGGTGGTGGTCTCGGCCGCGATGATGCGCACATCCGAGAGCGACCAGTCCGCCACCGTCTGGTCGGTGAAGAGGGTGGCGTCCCGGATGAAGGAGTCGGAGACGGCGAAGGCCATGGACTCGGTGCGCACATCGCTGAGCGGCGCGGGGAGGAAGGGCTGGGAACAGGACGAGGGCGTCATGGCGACTCCGGGGTTGGGGATTGAATCTGACTGTTGATGCACCCGAGCCGGAGTACTGGGAGACCGACGGTCGGTCGGGTGGTCGTGTCAGATTCGGCGCGTGGTGACCCCAGAGGCCATGACGGGGCGCGTATGACGGGTATGCGCGGGTGGGGTATGGCGGAACCGCGACGAGGCCGGGACGGTCCGCGTACACTCCCGTCCAGGGCGTGAGCTGGGCCAATACCGTCTCAGGGATGGATGACCAGGCGGCTGATATGGATGGCAACCGAACGACTCGGTACTGCCGGTGCGGTGCGCGATTGGCACGCGACAATCCGGCGAGCCGGTGCGTGGTCTGTCAGCGGGAGGCGAACGACGCCACGTTGCACCCACCCGTCGTGCCGCCCGACTTCTGGGACACGGACCAGATGCGCGACGCCTTGGCGAGTCGTCATTTGGGCCGCGTGATCCGGGCGTACCGGACGCACGCTCACCACGGGGCGCGGCCGTTGTCGCAGGAGTTGGTCGGGAGCTGGGCCGGGCTGACGCAGGCGCAACTGAGCCGGATGGAGTCGGGGGCGGCGATACGGGATCTGGATCGGCTGACCCGGTGGGTGGAGCTGCTCGGTATACCGCAGCGGTTGCTGTGGTTTGACTTGCCGGGGACGAGCCGTGAGCCGGTCGCGCCCACCCTGCTCGTGGCGCCACTGGCTGTGACCCCGACGCTCCCCGCGCAGTCAACGCGGGACCGAGACCACGAGCCGACGGACGACCAGGCGGCCATGGCGGCATTCCGGGCAGCGGATCGTCAGGTAGGCGGCGGTCACCTCTACACCAATGTCGTGCGCTACCTGGAGCGCTCGGTAGCCCCGCGGCTGTTTGGCGGGACAGGGAGCTCAGGCGTTGGGGTCTTCAGCGCGGCAGCGGCGCTGACGGAAATGGCTGGTTGGATGGCCCACGACGTGGGTCAAGACGGGCGAGCCCGGCAGCACTTTGACCGAGCCCTGTCGCTGGCCGGGGCCGGCCCAGACCATGAGCTGGGAGCCGCAATCCTGGCGAGCCAGAGTCACCTGGCGTATGAGCAACAGGCGATGACGGAGGCGGTATCGCTCGCCCGCCAGGGCCAGGAGCGGGCGCACCAGGGACCGACGAGCCCGGCGGTGGTAGCCCGACTGCTGGCGATGGAAGCACGGGGGCTGGCGGCAACCGGGGAACGGGTGGCGAGCAGCCGGGCACTCGATCAGGCGGAGTCGGTGCTCGGTAGTTCCGCGGTGACACGTGCGCCGTCTATGTGGGCCAGTCCCTTTGATACGGCAGCCCTGGCGAGTGAGGCGGCGGAGTGCTTCCGGCAGCTGGGCCAGTTCGCCGAGGCGGAGCGGCAGGCCCGGCGGGTGGTTGAGCTGCGCACGGGCGACCGGGCGCGCAGTCGAGCACTAGGGCTGCTGAAGCTGGCGGAGATTCACGTCGCGCAAGGGCGCGTTGACGAAGCTTGTGCCGTAGGCCGGGAGGTATTGGCCGCGCCGCCAGGGCTCAGCTCGGTGCGGGTGATTCGGCAGCTGCGGGACTTGCGGTCGCTGCTGGAGCCCATGGCGATGGTGCACGTAGTGGCGGACTTCCTAGATGAGCTGGATGAGACGCTCCGGCAGCGAGCGTGGTGGTACACCTGGGCAGAGATGAGTACGACGAACGAGAGTGAGCCCGAACGGTAATGGTCGACCCAACTGACCCCCAGGCCTGGAACGCGTACCTGGCGGAAGGGAATGCTAGGCAAGCCCGCAAACGGGTAGCGGCTGACGTACTGTTCCGGGACGCCGAGGGACGCATCCTGCTGGTTGACCCGACGTACAAGCCGGACTGGGACGTACCGGGCGGGATGGCGGAGGCGAACGAGCCACCACGGAGAGCGGCCTGGCGGGAGATTCGGGAAGAGCTCGGGCTCGATGTCGAGGTCGGCGCGCTGTTGTGCGTGGACTGGGTGGCACCGCATGGACCCTGGGACGACACGCTCGTCTTCGTCTTTGATGGTGGGGTGCTGGACGAGGAGCGGCAGGCGAAGCTGCGGCTCGCGGATGGGGAGCTGGCGGCCTACAGGTTTTGCACGGTGGAGGAGGCAGCGACGCTCTTGCGGCCGGATGTGTGGCGGCGGGTGGGGGTGGCGCTGGAGGCGGTAGGCGGGGGTGCGCAGTATTTGGAGGGCGGGCGGTAATGGCCGCTTAACTCGGCGGAATTCGAGGGAACTGTAGCAATAGCTAGACTACTAACAACTAAAATCGGAGAGCACTTTTCAGTGCTCTCCGATTTTAGTGACCTCCGCCCGTCATGATGACGCTCTCCATTTAGCACTTTCACCTTACTTCTAAGGGACCTGATCGTCAATGAGCGAGGGAACGTTGTCATCAGCCCAATCCCACGCTATCCCGTAGCTGCGCCCCGCTTTGAGGTCTTGCCAATGCGCGCTAGCGAATCGCGATCCATTGTGTGGCACTGGCACCTGCTCACGATACTTAGCACATCGAACCTCATAATGGGACGGGAGTGAGAATTTCCACACTTTCGCAGGAATTGCATCTTGGTGGAATTGGATCCGTAAAGTGTGTTGATCCATGTCGGAGACCGGAGCTACGGTTACTGCCGGTGGGTGTGCCGGTAGTAGGCTGTTTATTTTCATCCTAAACATGAATAAGTGTGATTCGCCAATCTCAAGCGACCGGGGAATGCGCAGAATCATATGCGCTATGCCGTTCTCAAATATTTGCTCCCCAACTGCTTCACAACCGAACTCGGGAAAAATCTTGACCGCTCCATCACGGTGGTCAGAGAAGTACTCTTGGCAAACGTTTCGCATGTGCACACCAGCAGTGATAGCTTCTACGTGCATGATGTGGAGAATATCGTCTATGACGCGATTTGGTCCAAATCGAAGAAGTGTCTCATTCGATCTAACCCTCAAGGGTGAAGAAACTTCTGCGTGAATTGAGACCTGGCGGCTACCCGCGTCAATGCCTCCAGCATTCACCATACCGCTGTTCGCGATTGCTGCGAGCCGGGCGGCAAGCTGCGCCGCCATGCGCCTTGAATATCGTTCAATACTTGACTCCGAGTAAACCGTCTTCTGAGCCTTCGGTAAGCCTAAGTATCGTTTTACTCGCTCAGCTTGGCTAGTACCCGGAACGATAATTCCGTATGTAGCCTTGAGGCTATCTCGATACGCAATTGGTTGCTCCTCTTCGAGGAAAGTCACAACCATCTCGATCGCAGCATGCGCATCATTTAGGGCGATTATTCGCCCCGCTTGATCTTTCTTCCAGGTGTGGGCCAGTGATTTTAAGTTTTGGCAGTCCTGGATCTGATCAAATACCAGTCCTTTACCCGTGCGCAGCCTTGCCAGCTCCTCGGTGAGCGCGTGGAGGAGGCGGTTCTGGTCTGATTCTGAGCCCTCCGTGACTCGATCCTGATTCTCTTCTGGGGTTGACGCCGAACTGACCACGGATTGCTCCTTTCGTGACCTTGGAACGCAGTTGCATACCAAGCACGCTAGCCCTGTCAGCGAGCGATAGCCGGGATAACTGGAAGACCGGCCGGGCTACTTGCTCAGCGTTAAGCGATCACGGAAGGACTACACCCATGAGCAACATCATCCGAGCCGACGACTTCGGCTCAGATCCCAGCCGGCGGGCGCGCCGGGATCTGGAGCGCATCACCGACCAGGCGAAGCTGGGCCACGCGGCGCTGGAAGCGCGGCTGGGTCAGGAGCTCACCCGGGCCATCGGGAGCGAGCAGGTAGCGCAGGCGCAGGCGTTCCAGCGCATCAAGGGCGGCTACGACCTGGCGGACCACGCCACGCTGCGAGCCACCCACCTGAACACGAAGATCAACCAGTCGAGCCGGGACAACCCGGGGCTGGAGATGACGCTGCGCGACATCGAGGGCCGGACGGCGCTCGGGGCGGGCATCACCATCTTCAACTACATGGCGAGGCCCGAGTCGTGATCGTCCTCATCGACGCGGCGGTCTGCGTGGGCGCGGTGATGTTCGTGAGCTGGCTTATCGCTCTCAGCCGGGGTGGCAGCTCGTCGGGTCGCTCCACCACGCGAGCCGAGGTTGCGCGGCAGGACCAGGCACACCGCACGATCGACGGTCTGTATGACCGGGCGGAGCAGCAGGTCCGGTCGGTGGTCGAGCAGCACCGCCGTGAGCAGTAAAGACCCTGCACGTTGGACGGCCACGGTCTACCGGGCTGTGGTCGTCCTGGTGGGGGTGGCGCTGGGCGCGCGGGTGGCCTGGTGGCTACTCGCGCCGCTCGTCCCGCTGCTCGTGTCGGTCGTGGTGCTGGGCGCGATATATGCGCTCATCTTCGGGAAGTTCCGGTGGTAGCGCCTGAGCGTCTGTGTATCGCAGTACTCATTTATCTCATCCACCCCCGACTGAAGGAGGAGCAATGTTGTGTCCAGAAGGAACTACACGAGGCGCGGGCGCGCGTATCTCAAGCGGGTGCAGCGTGAGGCCGACGAGCGGCGGGAGGAACTGACGCAGCTGGAAAGCGAACTGCACGCGCAATGGAACGGGCAGCAGCAGGCGCAGGCGGTTGACGCTCCGCCGGAAGATGGTGCCGTGCCGGTCAAGCCGCTTGAGGCGCTGTGACGGACTCCAGGCACTGCGCCGGATGTTCGGTTTATTTTCGGGTCATTGCCTAGGGCATCAGGCATCGTAGATCCGTATAACTAGAGTCAGACGAGCGGCGTTCTTGGCCTCGCAAGAGGCAAAATACCAGATCCAGGGGTCTAGCTTCGTGCTGCCAAAAACGCCGTCTCGTCTGACCGAATCACACATGAAGGGAGGTTGGTAATGAACAACGAAGGAACTACGAACACAGATATAGCAGGGATCGGGGCGGCTGGGACCGTCTGGGAGACGACCGAATGAGGGCGGCACCGGGGGCACCCCGGAACACGATCCTGGTGGGCGACGCAATGACGCGGTTGCGGGAGCTGCCGAGTGACAGCGTGGACTGTGTGGTCACGAGCCCGCCCTATTATCAACTACGTGATTATGACCACCCGGGCCAATTGGGGTTGGAGCCATCCGTCGCCGGCTGGGTGGAGGCGATGCGCGAGGTAGCTCGGGAAGTGGCACGGGTCCTCGTGCCAACCGGCTCATTATGGCTAAATTTGGGTGATTCGTTCTCGCGGCACCCGAAGTACGGGGCACCGGTCAAAGGCCTCTTGTTGGCCCCGGAGCGATTGCTACTGGCGCTGGCAGACGATGACGGCTGGATTGTCCGGACGAAGGTGATCTGGTCCAAGATCAACGCAATGCCGTCGAGTGTCCAGGACCGGCTGACGCTGTCGTATGAGGTTGTCTACTTTTTAGTACGTCAACGCTCGTATTTCTTTGACTTGGAAGCCATCCGAGAGCCGTACCAATCGAAGGATCCGCAGCGAGCGCGGGCGCAGCAGGCGGAGCCCGACGGGTGGGCCGGGCCGCTGGCCGCACCGCGCGGGGGGCTGCGGCGGATGCACTCGCAGGTGCCGGGGCGTAACCCGAAGGGACGCACGCCACGGGATGTGTGGAACATCGCGACGCGAGGCTTCCAGGGCGCACACTTTGCCACCTTCCCGCCGGAGCTGGTGCGGCGGCCGATTTTGGCGACGTGTCCAGCCGTGGTGTGCACGGCGTGCGGCGTGGGCCAGAAGTCGAGCACGGGGACGCTGCCGTGCGACTGTCACGCTCCGGCGCGGCGCGGGATTGTGCTGGACCCGTTCTTCGGGACGGGGACGGTGGGACTAGTCGCTCAAGAGCTGAATCGCAATTGGTTGGGCATTGAGCTAAACCCGGTGTATGTGCGGATGGCGCAGCGACGGCTGGGGTTGGTGCCGGAGAGCGAGCGCGGCGAGCCGGAGGGAGCGGCATAAGACACCTCATTGGTGTCATGTGGCTGCCTCGTCAATCCCAACCCGGGATAGGCGGCCGCAACGCACTGAGGAGGAATCCGTCCATGACGGAACCGACTGGCAAGACATCTCCGGGAGTGAAAACTCTCGGGGTGAAGCTCAACGACGGCTTGCACGCGCAGTTCTCGTTGGTGGCCCAGCTCAATGGGTTGAGCCTGAACGACACGGTGCTCGCGGCGGTGGCCGAGTACGTGGAGCGGAACCGTTCTGAAGCGACGTTCGCCACGCGGGCCGCCGCCGTAATGGCGGAGATCGAGCGGGAGGCCGAAGCAAGGCGCGGCGCAATTCAAGCCCTGTTCGGTGAGCAGGGTCCGACCACGAGCGGGGCCACCGGGACGACCCGGAAGCCGCGCGGACAACAGACGTCGTAGGTGACGTCTCGGGGAGCGGCGGCAGATCGCTGCCGCTCCCCACCCAACTGACAATCCGTGAACTTGTAACCGGCGCGAGCGGCGAGCGCCCAGAGGAGGACCCATGACATGGCCAAGCAGTACCGCATCCGTATACGCGGCGAGCAGCGCGAGGAGATCGACGAAGACTTGATGGTTCAGCTGGTGGTCATGCTTGGCCGCCAGCTGGCCCGCGAGGCCGAGGAGGAAGCAGCCCGGGACCAGGAACCTGACGACTGCGGGGACGAGTTCGATGACGCGCCGGAGACGGCGGCATGATTGCGCTCCTTGTGGTCATGCTCCTCGGCGGCCTGGGCGTGATGGCTCTCGTATTGCTTGCCCGATGGCTGGAAGCGCAGGCCTGGCGGGCGTCGCTGGTGGCCTACCGGCTGGGGCTGCCGCTGGGGCTGGCAGCCGACGACGTGGCGGCGTGGCTCGGGCATGTGGTGGCGGGGACCCACGCGCCGCGCTGGGGGCTGGTACCGCCGCCCCCGGTGGGGTTGGAGATCACGGCCACGGCGGACGGCATCCAGCACGTACTCCTCGCGCCGCGCCGGACGAGCGGGGCGATGCTGGCGGCCGTGCGGGCGGCGATGCCCGGAGTGCGGCTGACGCAGGACGATGCGTACCCCAGCCGGCGACCGCGGCTCGTGATGGCGGCGGAAGGACGGCTGACGCACCTGGCCCGGCCGCTGGCCCACGACCGCGCGGAGCGGGCGAGCGCGGCACTGCTGGCCGCGCTGTCGCCGCTCGGGCCGGGCGAGACGGTGATGTTGCAATGGCTCATGGTCGGGGCGGCGATGCCGGCCGTGGCGACAGCCCGCAGCCTGTCGGCCGAGGTGTTGGCGGGACTGGTGGGCGGCGATGCGGCCAGCGACGCGGAGACGGTAGCCGCAGCCCGGCGTAAGCACGCCGAGCCGCTCCTGCAAGCGGTGGTGCGGCTGGGCGTCGCGGCGCCGGAGCGAGCGCGGAGGTACGCGTTGTTCGGGCAAGTGTGGGGGACGCTGCGGGGCCTGAACGCGCCGGGAGTGCAACTGGTGCGGCGGCAACTGCCGGAGAAGGTCGTAGCCGGGCGGATGGCACGCCTGGCGCTGCCCCTGACCGCCTGGCCGATGGTGATCAATAGTCGAGAACTGGCGGGTCTGGTGGGGCTGCCGCTCGGCCAAGTGCGGCACCCCGGCTTGCCGCAGGCGAGCGCCCGGCAGTTGCCGCCGTCGGTAGCGCTGCCGGTGCGCGGGACGGTGATAGCTCAGAGCACGTATCCGGGGATGGAGGCGCGACCGCTGGCGCTGGCGACCCCGGATCGGCTGCGGCATGAGTGGATCATCGGGCCGACGGGGGTCGGCAAGTCCACCTTGATGTGCGGGCAGATCGTGCAGGACATGCAGGCGGGCCGAGGGGTGGTGGTGATCGACCCGAAGGGCGGCGACCTGGTCCACGACGTACTGGCGCGGGTGCCGGAAGCGCGGCGGGACGACGTCATCGTCATCGACCCGAGCTCAACGGCGCGGCCGGTGGGGCTGAACATCCTGGACGGGGCGCGGGGCGAACACGCCGAAGAGCTGGTGGTCGACCACCTCGTCCATCTGATGGCGAGCCTCTGGCACGGCTCGTGGGGACCGCGAACGAGTGACGTCCTGCGCAACGCGCTGTTGACGTTGACGCACGCGCGGACGGCCCAAGGCGGGCGCTTCACGCTGGTGGAGTTGCCGGAACTGCTGGCGAACGCGGCGCTCAGACGGTTCGTGGTGGCGCAACGGGCGGTGCCGGAGACGGTGCGGCCGTTCTGGGCGGCCTACGAGGAGATGAGCGACGGCGAGCGTGCCCAGGTGATCGGGCCAAGTCTTATTGACCCGTAACGCAAACACTTTGTGATCGTTGTTCGTGTATGGGTATTTACGTTCGTGACGCGCGTCGGCTTTCCCCACAGGCGCAAGAGGATCTACGCCGCCGGGTGGTGGCCGCGGTGCAG
>Ga0307507_10000239_pt1 | contig 106263 bp, 22 predicted proteins | sample 7_EM_MG_FD_207223 | JGI IMG/M metagenome (GOLD analysis project Ga0307507, IMG submission 207223) | Populus trichocarpa ectomycorrhiza microbial communities from riparian zone in the Pacific Northwest, United States - 7_EM | ecosystem: Host-associated > Plants > Roots > Unclassified | place... | reverse complement strand
TACCCCCCTTATAACCCCTTCTACTAATAATATTAAAAATAAGAGATAATTTAAGTTTTAGAAGATATATAATATAATATTATATAGATAGGGGATAACCTTTAGGTGTAATATAAAATTTTAGTATACTAAGCAATATTGCAATATTATCCGAACATTGCCAATATTGGCAATACCGATATTTTATTGGTTCGTATTGGATAAGATTTTATTGGTGCCAGCACTAAGCAGCTTATTGATTGGTACGCACGGGCCACAATTTATTGGACGTAAACAACAATGTAAGGGATACTTTCTCTGCCTCTTTTCTCCGGTCTAACGTAGGTAACGGGGTTTTGACCGCACCCTGGGTTATAACCGTTTTGAACATCAAAACTTTGCCTAGGTTGTAACTATCACGCCTAGGTAAGCCTTAGCACGACACACCGCCTTTTAAATATATGTGTTGCTTTAATTTTGGCAGAACAACAAAACTTTGCTTAAAATAGCAGGCGGTACGCTAGCGCGGTCAAAACTAGGGTGCGGTCAAAACCCCGTTACCTACGTTACGTCTGTGTCTGCGTGTATATAAAAAATGGAAACCCCCCCCCAGGGCGCCGCTTCTCCATTAACGTCCCACCCCAAAAAAGGCGTTAATTAGTCGCGTAGAGATTAATATCGCGAATTATACCGAACTACGCGCTAACGCGCAGAGTATCCTCGCCCTTATGCGTGCCGAGAGGCCTAAAAATACGTCTCTAAATTATAAACCGAAGTAGAAAGAGTTTAAGGTAGGTAGGTAGGTGCTTTACGGAGCAGTATACTTATAGCTAACGCGCGTCTTTCTAGGCCTTTTATAAGCGGAAGCAGTACTATAACGGCAATACCGTTACGGAGGAGAAGCTACTCCTTTTCTTTATTAAGGTTATAGGCCGGCTACTAAAAGTAAAAGCCGCAAGGCTAGTAATAACGTACCCTAGGACAATACGCGGCTCTTCTAGCGCTCGTTCATCAGGAAATTTTTTTTTGGGCACGTTGTTGCAGATTGCGGCAACTTGCTGCGAACTGTACGGTGCCGGCAGTGGTATATGGTGATTAGCGATCCGCACAAACCGCACGTTTCGCAGCAAAATTGCAGCATTTACTGGCAAAATGCAGCAAAACGCCTAGGTGCTGTGTAAATTATAAAAACCGTACATATCGTAATAACTGTACAGATCGTAATAACTGTATAGATCGTAATAACTGTATAAATTGTAATATCTTTAATCACCGAGTCGGTCAGAACACCAAGTCGGTCAGTTTCTGCCAAGAATACTAACTATCTCATCATCGCGAAATGCCTTAATAACAAAACGTGTTAATATCTAATTAAGAAGGTAGAATTAATCTTGCCCTTTAAGCCTATCGTATAGATCATTTTCGAAGCCTCCAACGCGCTGCTAACGCCTTTAAGGTGCCATCTTCAATGTTAATTAATCGATACAACGGAATCGTCTATTAACTAGCTGCAACCCCTAACAGCCAGAAGCTCACCCTGACTGAAGAGCAGACAATTATCCAATATATCCTCAACCTTAACGCGCAAGGGTTTCCGCCCCGGAAGTATAAAGCTGAAGATATAGCAAATAAACTATTAGCTAAGCGGGGTGGAGAGCTAGTAGGTAAGAAGTGGGTAGATAGATTTATAACGCGTACAAACAAGCTTAAGATGGCGTTTAATCAAGTAAAGGATATCTAGAGGATAAGGCAGGAAGATCCTAAAATAATAGGCGCGTGGTTTAGGCTTATGGAGGAGACAATAGCCAAGTATGGCATCCACAACAATAATATACACAACTTCAATAAGACTTGCTTCCAGATAGGCGTTATTGGCTCTATAAAAGTTATTACAGGCTTAAAGAGACGTATAAGGCCTAAACTCGTTCAGCCAGGCGATTAGAAGTGGGTAACGGTTATCCAAAGTATCTACGCTGCAGGGTACGCTATCCCACCCTTCATTATCTATAAAGGGCGCGTCCACATCTTAGCGTAGTATAAAAAGGCTAATATCCCGTATAATTAGAAGCTCTCAGTCTCTAAAAACAGATGGACAAACAATGAGCTTAGAGTCGCATAGTTAAAGCACTTTAACGCGCATACAGAGACGCGTTAGGTAGGGGGGTACCAGCTGCTAATTTTAGACGGCTATAAGAGCCATCAGTCCCAGGAGTTTAAGGACTACTGTCTAGAATATAAGATTTTCACACTTTATATACCTGCCCATTTATCGCATATCCTCTAGCCTTTAGATATGGTCTATTTCTCGCCTCTAAAGTTAAAGTACTCTCAACGCGTTCGGGACTTGGCACACAAGTACGTCTTCTATATTAATAAAGAAGGCTTCCTACCAGCATTTAAAGGTGCATTTTTTAATATATTTAAGACAGAGAACTGCCAGAAGGCCTTTAAGGCATCCAGACTTGTTTCTCTTAACGCTATAGTTGTCTTAGATCGGCTTAATATACAGTTACGCACCCCACTAGAACCTCCACTATAAGAGACGCCCTGGCAGTTAAAAACTCCAAGTAATACACTTAAGTTTGGATTGCAGTTAAGGCTAGTAAGCGCTTCCCTTGGTAGGTTACTAATAACAGTTAGTACTAGCTTCTTATAGCTTGTTAAAGGCGCTAAACTAATACTGCACTAAAACGCGCTTTAAGCCTCCCGTATCTCTAAGCTTAAAGAGTAATTAGAGATTATAACTAAGAGGAAGTTATATAAAAGGAAGCGTCTCCAGAAAGGTAGTACCTTAGAGTATAGTTAAATAGCAGATTAGGTAGCCACTGGACCGTCTTTAACAGTTCAGCAGTCCAAGAAGGCTCATAGTAGAGGTAATTAGGATAGGGCTTAACCAACTTAACGTTGCTATAGAAAGTGCGGAGTAGTAGGGCATAATACGCGAACCTATTAGTAGGCTAAAGAGGCGTCTTCTAAATCAGAAGCTAGTACGCAGTATATATTTTCAGATAGTAGTGGTAAGGAAATTGATCCTAAGTAATATAAGATAGTCGCGCTAAGAAAAACTAACTGACTTGGTATTCTAACCGACTTAGTGATCAAAGACGTTAACTATATAAATTATAACTATATAAATTATTATAGATTCCTATAATATGCTTTTAATATATTTATATTATAACTATATAAGATATAGAGCTAAGAGGGGGAAGCCTCCCGTAGAGGCTCTAAATTGTTAATTTGCGGTGTTCTAATAATCCGCTAGCTGTGTAACATAGCTAACTAGGAAGCGAGCCACCCCATAGAGCGAGCCACACAAGAATATTCCTACCATTTTTTATTTTATAGCAAATTACACCAAAATTAAAAGGCCTTAGCATATTACACAATACTAAATTAATCCTTCCCCTCTTGCAAAGCTAAGACTACTATATAAAATATTATATAAGATCTTTCTTCTGGTGTTAAGCTGTTAATTTACAAGGCCTCTAGCGTCCACGGAGCACCCAGATCTACTATTAGATATTGTCTTGCTAGCTATCTCTTACAATATAAAGCTTATCTAGGTTTATTATATCCTTTATAAGAATAGCAAATTATTAAATAGATCCACAAATGTTATTCCTAAGGCCTTCTATTAAAGATTGGTATACTTTTAAAAATAGCTTATTCCCTTTTAGGAAATAGCTAAACTATAGGCAAGCATTAGGGGCAGAGATTTATTTAATGCCACGGTTTTAGTACTATATTAAGTTATTAGCTTAACTGCCAAAGAGCTTAGAATAATAATCTAGTAGTTATATATAATTAGTTTACGTTCTTCTATACCGTTTATAAGCAATACTAAGTTAAGTATTTAAAATTTATTAGCAACTTTAATAAGAAGGGGGTAATACTAGGCCTTATAGCAGTGGCTAGGGTAATTATATTAGGTAAGACATGTAAGGAGAGATTAAAAAATCAAATAGTTATATAATTAGACTCTTATGGGTTAGTATCTATTATTAAGATAATTTCCGCTAATAGCTCTCTACTGTTACGGACGCTTTAAGTACAATATTACAACTACTTAGAGAAGAGTCGGCGGAAGCTAGTTAGTTAATATAGGCACGGTCCAGGATAGAACCAGTAGAACTATATAACGAGAAATAGTAACTAAGGTCATATAGCATTAAACGTATTAACTATGTTAAACGGAAGGGATATTACATTTAATACAGATAATATATACCTCATATATAAGAGAGGATTTCTTAGGCGTACGGTTATATATTTAAAGGACCTTAGTCCCTACCAAAGATAGTTTTTTCCTTATAGTAAATCTCAGAATATAATTAGAGTTAATCTATTAGGTAACCACTCCACCAGTTATTATTATATTGTTAATTTATTCTTACCTATATACCCAGCCTAATAATAGGACCCACCATAGTTCCTACTATAAGGTTCTGTTATACATTTACTACTAAGGTTATGGTATTAAATAAGATCAAACAATATGCCACCTAATATACTAGTCATAACAGCGTCGGTAACAGCCATAATCTTAGGACTAGGAGACACCAGTATAGCAGATACAGATTCTTAAGTAGTTACGCAAAGTTAGTTATAAGAAATAGTTAATCACTTATAAAACAATAATAGGATACTTAAAGAACGTATTAATAGAATTAGAGTAGTAAAAATTAAGCTACCTTTAATTAAACAATTCTTGGGAGAGAAGTTAAAGCTTAAAGGATTTCTTATATAAATGCACTTTAAGGTAATACAAGAAAGAGCGAAGTTAGCAATATTATTAGATTAAGTAGCCTATATAGGATTGTTCCTAACCAGAAGGGCACTTAAGTGGTTTAAACTGTATCTTACAGAAATATAGGCCAATGGTATAACAACTACTAACCAAGACATAAGGTATATATTTGCCAGTTAAAACAGGTTTGTAAAACAACTAATATAGATATTTAAAGACCTAGAGGCCACAACTATAGCGGAACAAAAGCTTTAAAACTTAGTATAACGCACTTTAGTAATTAAGTATACAACATAGTTTCAAACACTAGCTATATAGGTTAAGTGGAATAATAGGGCGCTTATGGCATAGTATAAATAGGGACTTAAGGCTAAAGTCTAGGACGTAATTATCCTAATAGAAGATGCGGATACTCTAAAAGAGTTAATAGACTAGTTAATAAAGATTAATAATAGGATCTATTAAAGGGAATAAGCTAAAAGAGGGTAAGATAGAGTTCCATAGTTATATAAGGCGCAGAGTACGCAATAATAGACATAGAGTTAAAAACCGTGGAATGGCGTAGAGCTAATGGACCTAAGCAGTACTAAAGAAACCTAAAGATGGGAAAAGAAACTATAGAAACCTAGAGGTTAAGGATCTAGTAATTAAAGGACTTAGGAGTAGAGGCTAAACCAGGGATCTTAGCAGTAGAAGACATTTAGGTAGACTTTATAGCAAGAAAAATAGTTTAAAAACGGAGCTTGCATAAATTATGGAAAACAAAGTTATTTCGCCAGAGACTATAGAGGTGGTTAGAGTAACCACGCAGTAAAGGGAATAAGGCTAGCAGACGGTATATATATATAGAGGGACAATAGTGCACTATAAGAAATAAAGGAGTGTTCAATTAACAGTTTTACGTATTATTATAACAACGTATACCAAATTTATAAGGACGCTAAGTACAGCGCAAGCTATTAGCTATAGGAGCTATTATTATCTAAGTTTAGAGGAACCAATAAACTAGCTTATAAATCAGATATTAAAGATAATAAATTTAATATAGGCGAAGCATTTACCAACAATAAGGCAATAAAGGTAGCTTACTAGGAGTATATAGATCTTAAAAAAGTTAAAACAAAAATAGAAACTAAGACCATTATAAAACAAGGTTTAGTAACGAATAATATAACACTATTAAATACAATTTCTATCGCTTCACAAGACAATAGGAGTAATGTTTAGAAGAAACTAAGTAAGTAGACAACTGCTAGTGCTAGCTTATTACTTAATAAAGGCAAAAGGCCACAGGCTTAAGATTCTTAAGAGGAGATAAAAGAAGCTTAAGATTCTTAAAATAAGATAAGACACACCTAAGGACCCACAACGGATAAAAACTAATAGGAAAGGGCAGCTACTTAGTTTAATAACAAACAAATAAGTATAGGATGCAAGTTCAAGAACTACAAGTTTAGAGAATAAATAAGAACGTTAGCAATCCCAAGTAAACGCAGTGTTTAGCCTAAAGATTAAATAGTTAATACTAGGATTAAAAAGCAAAATAACTATAAAGATCCAGCTGTAAGATGCAGAAAATAAGAAACTATGGATAAGTTTAGAATAAGAATTATTATATAGCAGGAGCAAAAGCTAAACAAGAGGTTAGCTATACTAGATTATATAAGGGATAGAGCACCTATATAAAAAGTTACTAATAGGCCAAGTATAGGAACACTTAGGGTAAAATGGTTAAATAAACTAGAATAAGAAGAGGATCTAAGTATCCCAACTAGGTTTAAAAAAAGATATACTAAAGAATATTATAATACAGTGATAATAAGGTACTTTCTAACAGATAGACCATACACACTAAACTAGTTATATAGAAAGTGGTATAGGCAATAACATAATAATAAATAGAAAGACTTTTATATATAGCTAGATAAAAAAGTTGTCTAAGACTAACCTATTACGGAGAAACACATAAATCACATTAAAGAAGCATTAATTATAATATTAAGGAACCTAGAAGAAGGATCTAGGGACTAAAGAAGTAAGCAATATATCTTAGTACCCATAGCAGAAATACTAGTGGTTAGGTTAACTAGGTATAGGTTTAAACTTAAGAATAAAAATAAACCAAGAGTTAACCTAAAATATGCAGCGCATTATACACTATTGTAGATAGCTTATATGGATAATATATACAATATATATAGAGTACTAAAAGATAAGAACTGGAAGTACCTAGTAAGGATATATTAGGCACTAGAGGAAAAGTGGTTTAGGAATGCTAAGTATATACATAGATAGCACCCAGTAGAAGTATAAGGTTAAGGGGACTTAATACTTTAACTAGGAAGATTCCTTATAGAAAAATGCCTAGATAGATAATAGTAATAGGAGTACCTAAAGAATACTTATCTATAGTATATAGAGGAAAAGAAATAAACTAAGTATTAGCCTAAGTTAGACCAAGTATAGGCAGAATCTAGCAGCTAATAGTTAGGAAAAGGGGAGGCGTATAGAACCAGAGGGAACTAGTATTAGAGCCTTAGACCCTTAAAGAAATTTAAGATTAACACCTAAATTTATAAGCTAAGTAGCAAGATCAGCAGTTTAAAGTGTTAGTAGATAGTGGAGTAACTAGAAACCATATATTACTAAAGGTAGTAGAAAGGATAGGGTTACTATACAGATAAAAGGAACACCTATATCTACTTATAACAATTTTAGGAAATTAGATAGCCTATAGAGGAGGCATTATTAATCTCAAAATAGGACCTATTTAGATAACTATTAAAGGGAGACCTGTTAGAATGTCTTTTAATATCCTACTATTGGGACAGGACAAGGCAATACTAGAGATACCTTAGTTATAGAAATACAATCCAAAAATTAATTGGGTTATAGAATAGGTTAATATTAAGGATACTTAATAGCGTAAAATGCGATAATAAACTAAGTTAGTATGGTACCAAGTTAGAGCGATATATAAAGAGACTAAGCATAGCTTAAGTTATATACCAAAGAGATACCATAAGTATGGTAAAAAGTTATGGTTACCAGAAAGTGAAAAGCTATTAAAGCATGCAGTATAGGACTATAAGATAGAATTAGAAGAAGAAATAAGTCCAAAGTTTTTTCTAATCTATAAGCTTACTAAAACAGAGTTAGTAGCACTTAAGGAGTTTATCCAGGAGAACTTATATAAGGGATATATTAGACCGTCACAGTCATCAGCAGAATATCCAGTACTGTTTATCCTAAAGAAAAACGGAAAACTTAGGATATATATAGACTATAGACAGTTAAACAGCATCACTAGGAAGGATAGGTATTCTTTACCTTTAATTAGCAAAATCTAAAACAGGATAGGCAACGCAAAAATCTTTACAAAGATAGATCTGAGATAGGCGTACCATTAGATTAGAATTAAGAAAGGTAATAAATAGAAAGCAGCCTTTAGGTTAAAGGAAGAACTATATAAGCTATTAGTTATACAATTTAGGCTTATAAACGCACTAGTAACATTCTAGAAGTGAATTAATAGTGTGTTAGGAGAACACCTAGATAAGTTTATTATAGTATACCTTAACGACATTATCATCTACTTAGAGAATAAGGAGAAACATAAAGAATACATTAAATGGGTTTTAAAGAGACTATAGGAAGAACAGATGCCAGTAGCAATTAAAAAATGCAAGTTCTTTATAAGAAAAACCAATTTTATAGAATTTATTATTAAACTAGGAAAAATTAGCATGGACCCAAAGAAGGTTAAAGCTATAGTAAATTGGCACAAACCAAAAAATATTACGCAGTTAAGGTCGTTTCTAGGGTTTTGTAACTACTACAGGAGGTTTATAGCACAGTAGTTAAAAAGTATTAAGCCGTTTATAAGGCTAACAAAGAAAGAGGAACTGTGGGTTTAGGGTAGTAAATAAAAAGAGCTATTCTAGGAACTTAAAGAGTTATTCACCCAAAAACCAATCCTCAAGATCTATCAACCAAAGTTAGAAACGGTTGTTAAGATAGATGTATTAGACTTCGCACTAGGAGCATATTTGCTATAGAAGTACTAGGACGCATAGTATCTAGTAGTATACTATAGTTGGAAAATAACACTACTAGAGTTAAACTATAACATCTACAATAAGAAGTTATTAGGTATAGTTACAGCACTTAAGAAATAGAGAGCATTTTTACAAGGCATAGAGAAACCATTTACAGTTAAGACAGACTATAAGAACCTTACAGGATTCCTAATAACAAAGTGTCACGGAGTGAGTACAAGTGGTGATAATATATAGCGAAGTAGATATTATTAAGCTATATACATGAACTGTGTAATAAAGTCAAGACGTTGCGTAAGGAGAGAAGGTAAGGAAACGGGAAGAAAGGGTATATATCGCTAGTTTGGTTACTTGGTCGATATATACACGGAGCAGAATAGGATTCGAGTAGCGGTCCTGGCAGAACTTGGCAGGATTTGGTGGACTTGGCAGAATATGGTAGAATGCGGCAGATTGCCGTTAGATTGCCGTAGATTACCGTCAGATTACCGTCTTATGGTTGGTCTCTTCTTGCTGCGTAGGTGGAAACAGGTGGACGTGTGTAAGGTGTTATGGAGGAGTCCTATAATAGTACCCCCCCTTTAAACTCGAGCTTCTGTAAGATGGGGCTGAGGTAGTTCTGGGTGGAGTTTGTGAAAGTCTTCTGCGGCTTGTGTAAGTCCTACAGAGTTAACGGGTTCCTATGAGGGCTTAGTAAAGCCTCTCCATTTTGTAAGATATATATATTTGCGTTTCCGTTTATTGTACTTAATGTCGTCAACTCTTTCAATAAGGTATTTATCCTCACCATCCACTTTAACTAGTGGGGGAGGGTCTTGGATCTGTCCAGGTAGGGCGTCTAATATAGGGGCGGTAGGGTAGAGGACTGACGTATAGAATACGGGGTGGATTTTAACCGTATTAGGGAGCTTTAGTTGGTAGGTATAAGGAGAGACAACTTTTTTAACCTTATAAGGGCTAGCGTTCTTCCAGTTAAGTTTCTTAGTAGGTTGTTTTGTGTTTAGATTTCTTACGTCTAGCCAGACGAAGTTACTAATTTAGTAAGCTGGTGCTAGGGTTCGGTTCTTATTTGCTATAGCTTTATAGACAGACTGGGCCTATGTTATTTTATTAATAAGGAACTCTTATAGTTCTTCCATCTTCTTTATGAATTCGTTTGCTTCTGTAACTTATAAGGCCTAATAAGCTGGGTGAGGAATATTACTGAAGGGTTTAAAACCCATTTGTAGGTGCTAGCCGTAATTAGCCAGGAATAGGGAGACCTTTATGGTTTCTAAAATAGAGTTATTTGCAGTAAACTCAGCAAATGTAAGCTAGTCTATCCAGTCGTCCTGTAAATACGACGTGTATATCCGAATATACTGTTCCATTATAGCATTTGCACGTTCTGTTTGACCGTCCGTTTCCAGGTAATATGCCGTAGATAATAGCGCTTTAATGCGGAGTTGGGTAGTTAGTTCCTCCTAAAACGCTAAGACAAACTAGTAGCCTCTATTGGAGATAATCGTTTTAGGAAGTCTGTGGAGTTTCTATACATAATCCAGGAACAGTTGGGCGATGGTAGGTATTAATATATTAGGGCAGGCGATTAAGTATCTTATTTTGGATAGTTGGTCTATAACTACTATAATGTTTGTATAGCCTTTACTTATAGGGAGATTAATAACAAAGTTAATTAAGATATCCTTTTATCTTCGGTCCAGAACAGGCAGTGGCTTTAGAAAGCCGTTGTACTTCTTATGCAAGGCTTTAGCTCGTTAGTAGGTATAATAGCTAGAGACATACCTTTGTGTCATATTATATATATTTGGCTAGTAGTACTCCTATTAGAGCAGCTCTAGGGTTTTTCCTCGGCCTAGGTAGCTGGCTACTGGTAAATTGTATATATATTTAAGGAGCTTAAGCTTAAGTTTATTGTGGTTAGGTACAACTAGGCGGTTCTAGTAGTACAAGCGGTCTCTGCGAGCTTTATATTTACTTAAAGAGATCTTTTTAGAGCGTCTAACGCTATCTTAAATTAACTTAAGTGTCTCTTGGATAAACTCGTTATTTGGGTATTTGTTAACTATAATCTACTTAATTAATCAATCAGTTATTTCAAGAATGTATACTATAAGGTCTTTAGCTAGGGGATTAAATAATTTAGGGCGAAGCAGCGTTTAATTATAGTAGGCGCGCGCTTCTTCCTATGCTGTTATATCTTATAAACGTTAAGTTAGGGCATTAGGTTTTTAACCTTAAATGCCTAAGTAGTATATAATTAAGAATTGGAAACGAGACAGATATTCTAACTAGCAGGCTTAACAATAACTTAGCTATTTTATGGTTGTAAAGTACTATAGATTCTTATAGTTACTAAGAACCTTAATTAGAAATCCAGCGCCTTCTAGTTTAGGTCGCCATTGTTTAAAATATCTAATAATGGCTAATAATTCCTTATTGTAGATCTTGTAGTTACATTTAGCTGGACTTAATTATTTTAAGAAGTATGCTACTGGATGTAGTACTCCTTCCTTATTATACTGAGACAGAATACCTCTAGTGATATAGTTAGATGAATTAGCTTCTATAACACTCTTTTGGTTTAGGTCAAAGTGTTAGAGTATAGGTGCGGTAGTAAATATAACTTTTAGATAGGTAAAGGCCTTCTTACATTCCTTATTAAAGATAAAGGCTTTGTCCTTTTGTGTTAAAGCCATAAGAGGTGAAACTAGGGCGGAGAAGTTATTAATAAACCATTAGTAGAAATTAGCAAATCCTATAAAGGCTCTTACGTCCTTAATATTCTTAGGTTCTTACTAGTTTATAATTACTTTAATCTTCTTTAGGTCTATTTATATGCCGTCTATAGAGATAATAAGTCCAAGGTATAGAACTTCTGTTTTATAGAACTTGCATTTATCTATATCTAATTATAGTCTAGCTCTACGTAGGGCTTTTAGAACAAGGTCAACGTATTTCTTATATTTAGCTAGGTTATTGCTATATACTAGGATGTCGTTAATATAAGCAGTACAGAAAACGTCTAGGTAAGGTTATAAGGTATTATTTATAAAGTATTAGAATAAACTTGGGGCATTTGCGAGGCTAAATGGCGTCACTAAGTATTTAAATAGTCTATATCTAATACGGAATGCGGTAAGCCATTTATCTCCTTTTATAATATAGAGGCGGTTAAATGCGTGGATAAGGTTGAGTTTTATATAGTAGCGAGCCTTACTTAATTAGTTTAGTGTCTCTTAAATTAATGGGAGCGGGTACCGATTCTTAATAGTAATAGTGTTAAGAGCTTGGTAGTCTATATAGAAGCGTAGACCACCGCTAGGTTTCTTAATAAAGATTACAGGTATAGCTATAGGCGAAGAGCTTGCTCTAATAAATCCTTTATTTAGGTGTTCGTCCAAGTACTTCCATAGTACTTAGAGTTTGTTTTGGGACATTCTATATAAGGGTCCAAATCCTAGCTGTTTTCCTTCTTTAAGTACGATCTTATGGTTATATAGTTAGTATTTTGCTAGTTTGTTGGCTTTCTTTTGTAAAAATACTTCTAGGTTATTATAGTGGTATACTAGTACTTTTATAGCAGGGTTAGTGTGTTTCTTTAGTACTAAGGCCTTTTTAATATCAGCTATTGTAACAGCAAAGATTGTATATTTAGGTTTCTTGGCGAGTTATGCTAACGGGGTAGCTCTAATTATATAAATATCTAAGGTGTTAAGCGAACTCGGATTATCCTTAGTTTCTTATATAGTTTCTTATTTAGGTTCAAGTTTAGTATTAGGTACGGAGTTAGTGTTAGATTTAGGTTTAGGTTCTTTAAGTATCCTTTTTATAGTAGAGTACCAGTTCTTTTAGTACTTTTGTATATTAAGCTTAAGCTTCTGCTTGGTTCGGGGTATAGCAGTTAAAGTTAGTTTGTGTAGTTATATATTATTTCTGGGTTCTTAGTGGACATCGGTGGAAATCTTAGACTAGTAGATCTTGGTGGATTTTCTAGATTTTGGTTTAGGGTCTAAGTAGTGGGTTATAAGACACTTCTACTTATAATAGAAGGCGGTAAATAGAAGCTTAAGGTTGTCCTAATTAATGGTTACCTTATATAGCTTTATCTAGGGTTGTTTAAGGATTACTAAGTAACCTAAGGTAGTAATAAAAAGCCTAATTAGTTCTTTATGGTTTAGGTATTAAAGTCTTAGGAATACTATATAGGTAATACAGCCTAAGATAGTGTATTTGCTATTAAATCCAAATACGTTAATATACTGGTTAAGGGGGGTTAGAGTAAAACTATTATCTTATATAAAGATCTTATTAATAAATCCTATGCCGCTAGCTCCTGTATTGATTAGGACTTAAGCATTAACCTATTAATCGTTCTGCCGAAGATAATAGTTAATGGTTATACTACAATCCCAAGAGTTAGAGTTTGTAATATTTAAGGCATTTAACAAGATCCTAAGGCAGCGCCGTTTTAGAAAGCGACTTAGCTCTAGGACCTTCCTTTTAGAGGCGATTAGGGTGGAGTTTTTATAGCATATTAGTTATAGCTTCGTTCTCATAAGTAGTGCTTACTGGATACGGGACTGGAACTAGGTAGAGATCGGGGACGGTAACTAGAGGATCGATGCGGTAAACGGCTGCTAGTATTGGCCGTTTGTAATTCGCGTTAGGGTAGGGGGACGGAGCAGTGGTTGGAAAGGTAGGAGCTACTTCCACACTTAAAATAGAGGCCTAGCTTGGTACGTTATTCTTATTTAGAGGACCCTAGTAGGGTGTATCCTAGGGTTCCAGTGTTGATATCCATAGCATTAGGGTGCTTAGGCTGAGATAATGGCTTAGTAGACGTTTATAGGGTTGTTGTATTATATTAAGGAGCGGACTTTGGTGTTAGATGTAGTATATTATTGTACTGTTTATTAATAACGTTTGCGTAGGCGTTAAGGGCTCCTAATAGGTCTATACCTATTAGGAAGGTTTTTAGTTTAGGACTTAGGGATTTAATAAGGCTGTTAATTAGTACGGAGTTGTTCCAGCCTGTTTCTTTTACATAATAATTAAATTTGGAGAAGTATACTAGAAAGCTTTTTATTCCTTAAGTTATATAGTTTATCTTTCTCTAAGCAGTAGCTTGGCGGTTTGGGTCACCATACATGGCTTTAAGAAGTATAATTAGGCTTAGTACTAAGTTTGGTTAAAGAGGTTTAATAAGGTCAGCTATATCTCCTCTTAGTTGACTTAGGGTATAACAGAGTCGGTTAGCTTTAGTTAGGTAGCGGTTAGCGTTACTAGTTAGCTTATTTTTAAGCCGGCTTAAAAATAATTAAAGTTCTTATTATTTACTAGTAAATATTAGAGGGTTTAGTAATCGTTTAGATTATTATAGTGTAGTAGTAGGTTCTACCAGTAGGATAACTATTGCTGGTTTAGGGCTTGTGTTCCGCGTATTAGCTTCTAGTAATAGCAACTAGTCTTAAGGGCTTAGCGTGGATATCTTAAGGGTGCGGATTTCTTCTTAGAGGGTCTTAATTATTTTCTAGTACTATGCTTCTTATTCGGCTTGCTGTTAAGCTATAGTAGCTTGGTTTTGTGTAAGGGCGTCTATAAAGGACTTTTGCATATCTACCAATTATTCCTGGAGTGCGGATATAATGTCGGCGGCTATTATAGGGGCTTTAAGGTCGTTCTGTATTTTAAATAGGGCGGGGTGGAGTGTAGGTTTTAACATAATGTAGTGTTACGGAGTAAGTATAAATGGTAATAATATATAGTGAAGTAGATATTATTAAGCTATATATATAAACTATGTGATAAAGTCAAGACGTTGCGTAAGGAGAGAAGGTAAGGAAACGGGAAGAAAGGGTATATATCGCTAGTTTGGTTGCTTAGTCAACACGTGCACGGAGCAGAATAGGATTCGAGTAGCGGTCCTGGCAGAACTTGGCAGGATTTGGTGGACTTGGCAGAATATGGCAGAATGCGGCAGATTGCCGTCAGATTGCCGTAGATTACCATCAGATTGCTATCTCGTGGTCGGTCTCTTCTTGCTGCGTAGGTGGAAACAGGTGGACGTGTGTAAGGTGTTACGGAGGAGTCCCATAACACAAAGGAACTTAACCAAAGATAGGTTAGATAGGCGGAAATGCTTATAAAATACTATTTTAAAATTTAGTATACTAAGGGTATAGATAATACACAAGCAGACGCTCTAAGTAGAAAAGCTGAACTATAAAGTAACAAAAAGCTATTAGGAGCTTTGTTACAGAAGGATTAAGATGGATTAATTAGGTATAATTATCCAAAGATTATAGCAACCAAGGAAAGTCAGATCTATAAGTCACTAAAGAGTAATTAGATACAGAAGATCTAAGAAGCATAAGTAGAGGATCCAGACTTAAAGCAATATAAAAATAGAGAAGTAATATATATGACTAAGTCTATTATAGAAGAATTTGTTAAGGAATTCCATAAGGGAATAACATAAGGATATAACAGAGCTATAGGCTTAGTATTAAGACTTTAAAAGGAGTACATTATTTAAGGAATCTGGGGACTAGCAAAATAAGTTATAAAGAAATATTTAGATTGCTAAAGGAATAAACTAATAAGGTATAAGCTATACGGAGAGCTACAACCTATTAAAGTACCAGGAAAACCATAGGAAGTCATATTATAGGACTTTATTATTAAGTTACCAAAGTCAAAAGATCCTATTACAGGACAAGATTATGATGTAATCTTAGTAATAGTAGATAAGCTAATAAAGTAGGGATACTTTATAGCATGCACTAAAGAGATATTAGTAGAAGATGTCGCTAGAATCTATATAAAGGAAGTATTTGCAAGGCACGGAGTACCAGATAAGGTTATATCAGATAGAGATCTAAGATTTATAGTAGTATTTTAGGAAGTATTTCTAGCAGAATAAGGGGTTTGCGTAGTAATATCTACAGCATATTATCCGCAGACGGACGGATGAACGGAAAGACTAAACTAGACACTGGAACAGTATCTAAGGCATTATATTAATTACACACAAAATAATTAGGTATCGTTATTACTAGTAGCACAGTTTGCATATAATACAACACTATAAGAAGGAATGGGGACATTACTATTTAAGGCGAACTACGGGTACGAACCAAGAATGTCATTATCACCATATTAAGCAAAGAAAACGAGTAGTATAGCTAAACAAAGAATGGAGACGTTAATAAATCTTTATGCAGACCTTATAGAAACAGCTAAACTAGTACAAGAGTAAATAAAAAGGTACTATAATACTAAAAGATCTAAGGGACCAGATCTTAAGGAGGGAGATAAAGTATAGCTACTATACAAAAATTTTAAGAGTTAACGACTAAGCAAGAAGTTAGACTATGTTAGACTAGAACCTTTTAAAGTTAAGCAAAGAATTTTATTAGTTACGTATAAGCTAAACCTACCAGCCAAAATAAAGATCTACCCTATACAATATATCACAATGCTAGAGCCAGCATATAGGAATATTAAGCTACTAGTTTATAAGGCAGACACGTACAGAGGACAAAAAGAAGACAAATGGCAAGTTTTAAAGATTATTAGTTATAAGGACGTAGATAACAAAACATAGTATAAAGTAAAGTAGGCAGGCTATAGTAAGACTACCTAGAAACCACTAAGCAACCTAAGGAATACTATAGGAAAGGTACAGGAGTATTAGAAGAAAGCAGGTTAGGCAACGTTAATAAGGAAAGATCGCCAAAGAACAAGTTACCTAAGGGGGACCTAAGAGGAGCAATTACCAAGCTACTTAGAGTTGTTTCCCTTATAGGAGGAGAGCTAGTCCTTTTATTACTAAGTTTCTGCAGACCTTATTAGACTAGTTTCCACTCCTTAGAACGAACCTTCTTATAAATATATTTAAAACGTTAAAGACAAGTATAAGCCAGATATTGGGCTTTAAGAACGCGTGCGGACTCTTCTAAGGCATATTAAACCGCAAGCAATACTAAGGCCAGCTTACCATTAAGCTTCGCAGCGGCAGATTAAACATAAGACCCTATAATAAGTTACTTAGGGAACTTAAAGACTGTTAAGAGTCATAGGACGCGTACACTTAGTATTAGAAACAGAGCGAACGTCACAGGACAATTAAACGTTTGCTTTAATACACTTAGAATAGGAAGAGGGTTGCCAAGATAAGGGACTTACCAACATAACACAAACCAACCCCTCTTTCACGCACCTAAAGTAGGGAATCGCTATCACTTCACCAAGTAACAGTATTAAAGAGACAGTACGCAGGCGGCGCTCCACCCAAAAAAAAGAAGAAGAAGCTTTAGGTATAATAAGCAAGGATGTTAACCAGACTAATTAAACAGACATCACACCTCTAGTAGACAACTTAGAGATATTAGGAATCTTCAAAGACAAAGATAAAAGGGAGGGAGATAGTGTTACGGACGCTTTAAGTACAATATTACAACTACTTAGAGAAGAGTCAGCAGAAGCTAGTTGGTTAATACAGGCACAGTCTAGAATAGAACTAGTAAAACCATATAACAAGGAATAGTAACCAAGGTCATATAGCGTTAAACGTATTAACTGTATTAAACGGAAGGGACGTTATGTTTAATATAGATAATACGTACCTTACGTACAAGAGAGGATTTCTTAGGCGTATGGTTGTGTATTTAAAGGACCTCAGTCCCTACCGAAGATAGTTCTCTCCTTATAGTGAATCTTAGAATACAATTGGAGTTAATCTATTAGGCAACCACTCCACTAGTTATTATCACGTTGTTAATTTGTTCTTACCTACATACCCAGCCCAATAATAGGACCCACCGTAGTTCCTACTACAAGGTTCCGTTACATCTACTACCTACCTTCTTAATTTAGAAGGCGTAAATCTACCTAAAAGAATAGTATTAAATCAGTGAGCAAAATAAGGGCCTTTATAGATATATATACGCTACCTTATCTAATAGGTGGACGGACAACTCCTTAGGTCTATATTACATTAAATATTATAATAAATATATAAGACACGTTATAGAAGATTTTAACGGTAAAATATAGTAATATTGCCTACTTTTAATGGATAATTATTTAAGCCACCTTACCTAGTAATTTATTGAGTATGTACTTGCGTATAAGATTATCCTAATAGCCCTATTACCTTATTTAACTTATAAGCTTTAACCACTAGATATAGGTTATTTTCGGCTACTTTTTTACTATTGTAGAAAATAAGTAGATAACTTCTATTAATATGGCTACTTAGGCGTTAATAAGGAATATTTTTTAAAGCTCTACCTAAAGGCATGTATATAGGTATTTACCTATCCCTTAACCCACTGAAATTCATCCATTTATTATCAATAAGATTTAGCCAATTAGATTAGCGCAATCGACTACACGCGTTATTTGGATTCAGGTGTTCTATACAGACCACTTACTCTATAGACACCAGCGGGTTAAGGGATAATATAATCTACAGTACCTAGAAAGCTATAGGTTTTTTACCTTATAACCCTATTACTGTCTTAAAGACTTTTACCTATATAGAGCCTTTTAAAGGCCAGGATATAGAGGAACGTTAGGAAAAAATTTACCAGCATTTTTACAGCATTTGGCAGCATTTGGCGGCATTTAGCAGCTAAATGCGCAATCCGCGCACCGCGCCCTATAGCCTATGGCCTTAACCAAGCAGCGGCAAACTGCCGCATTTAACAGAAACCAACAACGTGGTACAGCTGGTTATACATTTACAGCTACCTAGGTAAGTAGTGCCTTTATTCCATTAAGCTTATTTTGCACTTAATATATAATTAATATATAATACCCTCCTCGCGCATTATGTATATCTTACTCACTTTAAGTAATAGATAAGCGTTACTCTTCCCACGTGGTTGTTATTAAGTGCTTATCCCATATACTTAATAGTATTTGCTTAGTTTGCGCGGTTAGTAGTATTTACCTATTCTGCGCAATTAGTATACTTTACTTAGTTTAAGCAGTTTATACCCTTTACTTATTCTATACAGTTAGTGTTCTTTACTTATTCTACGCGCCTAGCATATACTATATAAAGAACACATTTTAACCTAATAGTAGTATAGTATAACCTTAATACGCCTAATAACGCCCTTTAGTTAACCTACCATTTTAAATTTAATATTTATATTAGCTCTACTGTAATAGTAGCACCATACTACTAAACCCCTAATTATCTTTATTCTTGCCGTTGTTTTCCCTATCTATTCTACTACCCTCTCTACTCTTATCCTCTTTATTAGCAAATTCTAGTATTACCTATCTATCTCTACTCTGTAGGCGGGCCTTTATACCCTCTAGTACAGCACTATCTATAATATTTATAACCTTAAACTTACCAGCGAAAGTATACCGTAAGATATAGTAATCAATTCCTATTTCCTATTTATTATTACCTTAAATTTATTTAAGGCGCGCTTAGATGGCGTTAATATTATAGTTATATGGCATTAAAATTGTCTTATTAGTATACTGCAAGAAGGAGACCTTATATATAGTCTTAGGGTTTATTCTTTATAACAAATACACTAGGCTACTGTTATCCTATTATATTATCTTTGTTAGCCTATATATAACAATTAAAATAGCGGGATATTATGTATAGGGAATAGCGGTAAAGTGATATAGTATATAGCAAGTATCGCGATATAACATTGCGATGCAATTAATGTAATATTATATATTTACACTTATAGTATGCGGTTATTAAGTAAACCTATTATTATACTTAGGATCCAGTTCCTCTAGATCTTCTATAATATCCTTAAAAGGATTACTAATTATTTACTAAGTTAGTTATATCTTGTCTCTGGTTAAGTTCTATATCTTATTAACTTATTATAGAAGTAGCCTATATAGCCTTTTATTATATTTAGAATAGTAGCTCTTCTAGGTATTCTATAGTCGCTCCTAACTATTTATAATACGCTTTAGTAAGTAAAGTAAGAGACTTCCTATAATTTTACCTATAACTATGGTGTTAGCTTTAAACTTATAACTAACTTATATTCCGCTTCTATAGTCCTTAAGTATATATTAAATTGCTATATATATAAGCTATATTATATTAGCTATAATTGGTAAAAAAAGGTCAGTACTATTCTTATTAAGGGCGAGTAACCTTAGCCTAGTATTAAAGAATACGCGCTTAATATAGCGTGCAATAATTAGCGCCCTAAATCTTATCTCTCCATCCTAGCCTTAGTTAGTTAGGTATAGTAAAAGGCAGAGTACTAACCAGGCCACTAAGCGTAAAGCAGTTATTCTTAAGTAGTTCCTCTACTTCCTTTGCCACGGCCTTAGTATTTAGTTTAAGACAGTTATAGCTCCTAGCAACGGCATTACGCACTATATTTATTATGCTAGACCAAAATATACTAAGCTGGTTGTATAGCTAGAAAATTAGTTAGTATAGTGCTACTAAATCTAAGGACTGCGAATCTTGCGTGCCGCCGGCCCTAGTAGTATACTTAATGCCCTATTTATTAGGTCTTTATAACAGTCTAAAATAGTAATTACCTTTTTCCATATCTGCTTTATTAGTGTATTTAGGCCGCTTATATTTATTTTTAGCTAGGGAGAGAGATAGAGCCTTTTAGGTATAGAGCCTGTTATTACTTATATAATAAAATGTGTCTAAGTAATACTGTATATCTTTGTATTAACTAGGCTAAGTTACTGCTTTATATATTATCCAAAGTCATCCCATAGCAGTTATTCTTCTAAGTAATATATGCATTTCTTTTAAGTATAGGTTTTAGATGTCTTGGGGTCACTTAGGGTTTATAGGCTTTTACTTAATAAGAACAGGACTATCCATTAGGATAACATTATTGAAATTAACAATAATGGGTTGTACTATAGTATATAATAATATTAATAACAGTCTTGCATTTTAAGGGAGACAGTTATAGTATAAAGCTTAATATTATCCCCTTTAAGATCTAAATTATCTTAGGAGCTACTGCTTAACTTACAGCATCTTTATTTACTTTTCTATAGGGTAGGTAGAGGATAAGTATATTAGTCTAGTAAAACTGCTTAGCTTTTATACGCACCTTACTTCCCTAGGAGACACTAGATGGTCTAGAGTCTTATACCTAATATACTTTAAATAACAACCTAATTAACTTTTATAGTATAAATTAGTTTTTTCTTACTAAATATAGATAGAAAGGAGCTTTAACTAACTTATAATAATAAGTTAGGAGGGCGGCCTAACTATTTATTAGGCTTTATAATGGTAATTAGTTTACATTGCTATAGTATAGGGTCCTACTTTATGTAATATTTTTTCTATACCACGCAGAAGCCTAGTTCCTTTTAATATTTACCTACTTTTAAGGTAGAGGGTACGGTATATAGGATATAAGGGGTAGTTAGCGCGTAAAGGGCAATATATAGTAGTGTTATGTTCTAGTTTATTATAGTTGCGGCAATCTACCCCTTTATTATAATCCAGCGCTGCTAGTTATAACTTACTACTATTTCGGCTAAGTTATATTTATTTACCACCTAGTATAAGCCTATTTCCTTGTATATATATTAACCTATACCCTATTTATTTACTTAAAGTCTTTATTATATATAGTATTATATATATCCTAATTGCTATAGTTGTTTATAAAGAAACAGTCTATAATATTAATGTCCATTAGTATAAGTAAGATGGGCCTTATAATATAGTTAATGTTATATATCCAGAGGGCATCTAGCGTGCATTTCGTCCTGCTATTAGATAGCTTTATACTCTACACTCTAAGCATTCTAGTTTTTATATTAATCTTATCACTATTATAAACTTAGAGGGTCTCTACTAACGCACTAGCATATTTTAGGTATTTTATTACGGACGCTTTAAGTACGATATTACGACTACTTGGAGAAGAGACGGCGGAAGCTAGTTGGTTAATACAGGCATGGTCCAGGATAGATCCGGTAGAACTATGTGACAAGGAATAGTAACCGAGGTCACGTGGTGTTAAACGCGTTAACTGCGTTAAATGAGAGGGATGTTATGTTTAACATAGACAACACGTACCTTACGTACAAGAGAGGATTTCTTAGGAGTATAGTTATGTATTTAAAGGACCTTAGTCCCTACCGTAGATAGTTCTCTCCTTATAGTAAATCTTAGAATACAATTAAAGTTAATCTATTAGGCAACCACTCTACCAGTTATTATTATGTTGTTATTTTGTTTTTACCTATATACTTAGCCTAATAACAGAACCTACTGTAGTTCCTACTATAAGGTTCCGTTACATATTTACTACTAAGGTTATAGTATTAAATAGGATTGAATAATATGCTACCCAAAGCACCAGTTATAACGGCATTGACGGCAGCCACAACTTTAGGGCTAGGTAATACCAGTATAAATAATGGGGATTCTTAAGTGGTTACGCAAGGTTAGTTATAGGAAATAGTTAATTACTTATAAGATAATAATAGGATACTTAAAGAACGTATTAATAGAATTAGAGCAGCAAAGATTAAGCTACCTTTAATTAAACAATTCTTAGGAGAGAAGTTAAAGCTTAAGGGATTTCTTACACAGATGCACTTTAAGGTAGTATAGGAAGGAGTGAAGTTAGCAATATTATTAGATTAAGTAGCCTATACAGGATTGTTCCTAACGGGGAGGGCACTTAAGTGGTTTAAACTATATCTTACGGAAATATAGGCCAATGGCATAACAATGACTAACTAGGACGTACGGTATATATTTACTAGTTAGAACAGGTTTATAGAACGGTTAACGCAGATATTTAGAGACCTAGAGGCTATAACTATAGTGGAACAAAAGCTTTAGAACTTAGTATAACGTACTTTAGTAATTAAGTATATAATATAGTTTTAAACACTAGCTATATAGGTTAAGTGGAATAATAAGGCGCTTATAGTATAGTATAAACAGGGACTTAAGGCTAAAGTCTAGAATATAATTATCCTAATAGAAGATGCGGATACTCTAAAAGAGTTAATAGATTAGTTAATAAATATTAATAATAGAATCTATTAAAGGAAATAAGCTAAAAGAGGGTAAGATAGAGTTCTATAGTTATATAAGGCGCAGAGTATGTAATGACAGATATAGAGTTAAAAACTATAGAATGGCGCAGAGCTAATAGACCTAAGTGGCACTAAAGAAACCTAAAGGTAGGAAAAGAAACTATAGAAACCTAAAGGTTAAGGATTAAGTAATTAAAGGACCTAGGAGTAGAGGCTAAACCAGGGATCTTAGCAGTAGAAGACGTTTAGGCGAACTCTATAGCAAGAAAAATGGTTTAAAGATGGGGCTTATATAAATTATAGAAAACAAGGTTATTTCGCTAGAGACTATAGAGGTGGTTAGAGTAACCACGCGGTAAAGGGAACCAGACTAGTAGACAGCACGTATATATAAAGAGATAATAGTGCACTGTAAGGAACAAAAGAGTGTTTAATTAATAGTTTTGCGTATTATTACAATAACGCATGCCAAATTTATAAGGACATTAAGTATAGCGCAAGCTATTGGCCGCAGGAGCTATTATTATCTAAGTTTAGAGAAACTAATAAACTAGCTTATAGATCGGATATTAAAGACGATAAGTTTAACATAGGCAAAGCATTTACTAATAATAAGGTAATAAGGGCAGCTTACTAAAAGTATATAAACCTTAGAAAAGTTAAAATAAAAGTAGAGACTGAGACTATTACAAAATAGGGTTTAGTAATGGGTATTATAATACTATTAGATACGATTTCTATTGCTTTATAAGATAATAGGAGCAACATTTAAAAGAAACTAAGTAAGTAGACAACTACTAGTGCTAGCTTATTACTTAATAAAGGCAAAAGGCCACAGACTTAAGATTCTTAAGAAAAAATATAAAAAGCTTAAGATTTTTAAAGTAAGATAAGATATACCTAAGGACCCACAATAGACAAAAACTAATAGGAAAGGGCAGCAACTTAGTTTAGTAATAAATAAATAAGTATAAGACGCAAGTTTAAGAACTACAAGTTTAGAGAATAAATAAGAATATTAGCAATTCTAGGTAAACGCAGTGTTTAGCCTAAAGATTAAACAGTTAATACTAGGATTAAAAAGCAAGATAACTACAAAGATCTAGCTGCAAGACGCAGAAAATAAGAAACTATAGATAAGTTTAGAACAAGAATTATCGTATAGCAAGAGCAAAAGCTAGATAAGAGGTTAGCTATACTAGGTTGTATAAGGGACAGAGCACCTATATAAAGAATTACTAATAGGCTAAGTATAGGGACACCTAGGGTAAAGTAGTTAAATAAACTGGAATAAAAAGAGGATCTAGATATTCTAACTAGGTTTAAAGAAAGATATACTAAAGGATATTACAATATAGCAATAATAAGGTACTTTCTAATAGATAAACCATATACACTAAACCAGTTATACGGAAAGTGGTATAGGCAATAACACAGTAATAAATAGGAAGACTTTTATATATAGCTAAACAAAAAAGTTGTCTAAAACTAACCTATTACGGAAAAACGCATAAGTCATATTAAAGGAGTATTAATTATGATGTTAAGGAACCTAGAAGAAGGATCTAGGGACTAGAGAAGTAAGTAATAAATCTTAGTACCTGTAGTAGAGATACTAGTGGTTAGGTTAACTAGGTATAGGTTTAAACTTAAGAATAAAGATAAACTAAGAGTTAACCTAAAACATATAGCGCATTATATACTATTATGGATAGCTTATATAGATAATATATGTAATATGCATAGAGCACCAAAAGATAAGAACCGGAAGTACTTAGTAAGGATATATTAGGCACTAGAGGAAAAGCGGTTTAGGAATGCTAAGTATATATATAGTTAGCACCCAGTAGAAGTGCAAGGTTAAGGAGACTTAATACTTTAACTAGGAAGATTCCTTACGGAAAAATACCTAGACGGATAATAGTAGTGGGAGTGCCTAGAGAATACTTATCTATAGTATATAGAGGAAAAGAAACGAACTAAGTATTAGCCTAAGTTAAACTAAGTATAAGCAGGATCTAGCAGCCAATAGTTAGGAAAAGGGGAGGCGTATAGAACTAGAGGGAACTAGTATTAAAGCCTTAGACCCTTAAAGGAATTTAAAGTTAACACCTAAATTTATAAGCTAAATGGCAAGATCAGCAGTTTAAAGTATTAGTAGATAGTGGAGTAACTAGGAACCATATATTACTAAAGGTAGTAGAAAGGATAGGGTTACTATATAGATAAAAGGAACATCTATATCCACTTATAACGATTTTAGGAGATTAAATAGCCTATAGAGGAGGTATTATTAATCTTAAAACAGGACCTATTTAGTTAACTATTAAAGGAAGACTAGTTAGAATGTCTTTTAATATCCTACTATTAGGATAGGACGAGGCGATACTAGGAATACCTTAGTTACAGGAATACAATCTAAAGATTAATTGGGTTATAGGTTAGGTTAATATTAAGAATATATAATAGCGCTAAATGCGACAGCAAACCAAGTTAGTATAGTACTAAGTTGGAGCAATATATAAAGAGACTAAGCGAGGCTTAAGTTATATACCAAAGAGATACCATAAGTATAGTAAAAAGTTATAGTCACTAGAAAGTAAAAAGCTATTAGAGTATATAACTTGGGACTATAAGATAGAATTAGAAGAGGGAATAAGTCTAAAGTTTTTTCTAATCTACAAGCTTACTAAAATAGAGTTAGTAGCACTTAAGGAGTTTATTTAGGAGAACTTACGCAAAGGATATATTAGACTATTATAGTTATTAGCAGGATATCCAGTACTATTTATCCTAAAGAAAAACGGAAAACTTAGGATATATATAGACTATAGACAGTTAAACAGTATTACTAGGAAGGATAGGTATTCTTTACCCTTAATTAACGAAATCTAAGACAGAATAGGCAATGTAAAGATCTTTATAAAGATAGATCTAAGGTGGGTATACTATTAGATTAGGATTAAGGAAGGCAACAAGTAGAAGGCAGCCTTTAGGTCAAAGGAAGGACTATATAAGCTATTAGTTATACAATTTGGGCTTATAAACGCACTAGCAATATTCTAGAAGCGAATTAATAGTATATTAGGAGAATACCTAGATGAATTTGTTATGGTATACCTCAACAACATTATTATCTACTTAGAGAGTAAGGAAGAGTATAGAGAACACGTTAAATAGGTCTTAAAGAGACTATAAGAAGAATAGATGCTAGTAGTAATTAAGAAATGCGAGTTCTTTACTAAAAAGACTAATTTTGTTGGATTTATTATTAAACTAGGCCAACTTAGCATAGATCTAAAAAAGATTGAGGCTATAGTGAATTAGTAAGAACTAGAGAACGTTATATAGTTAAGATCGTTCCTAGGGTTTTGCAATTACTATAGAAGGTTTATAGCGCAATAGTTAAAGGATATTAAGCTATTTACGCAGTTAACAAAAAAAGAAGAACCATGGGCATAGGGAAAGGAGCAACAAGAACTATTTAAGAAAGTCAAAAGGTTGTTTACCTAGGAGCCAGTTCTTAAGATCTATTAACTAGGTCTAGAGACAGTTGTAAAAATAGATGTATTAGACTTCGCACTAGGGGTATACTTTATACAGAAATATCAAGATGGATAGCACCCAGTGGCGTACTATAATTGGAAAATAACACCACTAGAGTTAAACTATAATATCTATAATAAGGAGTTGTTAGGTATAGTTACAGCACTTAAGGAATAGAGAGCATTCTTATAAGGCACAGAGAAACTGTTTATGGTTAAGACGGACTATAAGAACCTTACAGGATTCCTAATAATAAAGGAACTCAACTAAAGATAGGTTAGATGGGCGGAAATGCTTATAGAATACTATTTCGAAATTTAGTATACTAAGGGTACAGACAATGCATGAGCAGACACGCTAAGTAGAAAGGCTGAACTATAAAGTAATAAAAAGCTATTGGGAGCTTTGTTGCGAAAGGATTAAAACAGATTAATTAGGTATAATTATTTAAAGATCGCAGTAACTAAGGAAAGTTAGATCTATAAATTACTAGAGAGTAATTAGATATAAAAGATCTAAGAAATATAGGCAGAGGATTTAGACTTAGAGCAATATAAAAACAGAGAAGCAACGTATATGCCTAAGTCTATTATAGAAGAATTTGTTAAGGAATTCTATAAGGAAATAATATAAGGACACAACGGAGCTATAGGCTTAGTATTAAGACTTTAAAAGGAGTACATTATTTAAGGAATCTGGGGACTAGTATAATAAGTTATAAAGGAATATTTAGATTGCTAAAGAGACAAACCAATAAGGTATAAGCCATATGGAGGGCTATAACCTGTTAAGACACTAGAAAGACTATAGGAGGTTATATTATAGGACTTTATTATTAAGTTACCAAAGTTAAGAGATTCTATTATAGGATAAGATTATAACGCGATTTTAGTAATAGTAGATAAGCTAATAAAGTGGGGATACTTTATAGCATGCACTAAAGAGATATTAGTAGAAGATGTCGCTAGAATCTATATAAAGGAAGTGTTCGCAAGATATAGAGCACTAGATAAAATTATATTGGACAGAGATCTAAGATTTATAGTAGTATTTTAGGAAGTGTTTCTGGTAGAATAAGGAGTTCGCGCAGTAATATCTACAGCGTATTATCCGCAGACGGACGGATAAATGGAAAGACTAAACTAGACACTAGAACAGTATCTAAGGCATTATATTAATTACGCACAGAATAATTGGGTATTGTTATTACCAGTTATATAGTTTATATACAATACAACACTACAAGAAGGAATGGGGACATTACTATTTAAGGTAAATTATGGATACAAGCTAAGAATATCGTTATTGCTATATTAAGCAAAAAGGATGAGTAGCACAGCTAAGCAAAGAATAGAGATGTTAATAAATCTTTATGCAGACCTTAAAGAAATAGCTAAACTAGTATAAGAATAAATAAAAAGGTACTATAACGCTAAGAGATCTAAGGGACCAGATCTTAAGGAGGGGGATAAAGTGTGGCTACTATATAAAAATTTTAAGAGTTAACAACTAAGCAAGAAGTTAGACTATGTTAGACTAGGACCTTTTAAAGTTAAGTAAAGAATTTTATTGGTTATGTATAAGTTAAACCTACTAGCTAAAATAAAGATCTACCCTATATAATATATCGCAATGTTAGAGCTAGTATACGGGAATATTAAGCTACTAGTCTACAAGGCAGACACGTATAAAGGACAAGAGAAAGACAAATGGCAAGTTTTAAAGATTATTAGTTATAAGGATGTAGATGACGAAATATAGTATAAAGTAAAGTAGATAGGCTATAGTGAGACTACTTAGGAACTACTAAGCAACCTAAGGAACGCTATAGGAAAGGTACAGGAGTATTAGAAGAGAATAGGTTAGGTAATATTAATAAGAAAGGATTGCCAAAAAATAAGTTACCTAAGGGGGACCTAAAAGGAGCAATTACTAAGCTACTTAGAGTTGTTTCCCTTATAGGAGGAGAGCTAGTCCTTGCATTACTAAGTTCCTATAGACCTTATTAAACCAGTTTCCACTCCTTAGAACAAACCTTCTTACAAACACGTTTAAGACGTTAAAGACAAGCATAAGCTAAACGTTAAGCTTTAAGGACGCATGTGAACTCTTCTAAGGTATATTAAACTTTAAGTAGCGCAGAGGCCAGCTTACCATTAAGCTTTATAGTGGTAGATTAAACATAAGACCCTATAATAAGTTACTTAGGGAACTTAAAGACTGTTAAAAGTTATAGGACGCGTATATTTAGTATTAGAAATAGAGCGAATATCGCAGGACGATCAAACGTTTGCTTTAGTATACTCAGAGTAAAAGGAGGGTTATTAGGACGAAGGACTTGCTAGCGTAACGTATACTAACCCCTCTTTGGCGCAACGAGAGTAAGGGATCACCATTACCTTGCCTAGTGATAGTATAGAGGAAACCGTATAAAGGCGACGCTTAACCCAGAAAAGAGAAGAAGAAGCTTTAGGTATAATAAGTACGGATATTAACTAGAATAATTAAACGGACATTATACCTCTAGTGGACGACTTAGAGATGTTAGGAATCTTTAAGGACAAAGATAAAGAGGAGGGAGATAGTATTACGGACGCTTTAAGTACAATATTACGACTACTTGGAGAAGAGACGGCGGAAGCTAGTTGGTTAATATAGGCATGGTCTAGGATGGATCTGGTGGAACTATATAACAAGGAATGGTAACTAAGGTTACGTGGTGTTAAATGCGTTAACTGCGTTAAATAAAAGGGACGTTATGTTTAATATAGACAACACGTACCTTATATACAAGAGAGGATTTCTTAGGAGTATGGTTGTGTATTTAAAGGACCTTAGTCCCTACTATAGATAGTTCTCTCCTTATAGTGAATCTTAGAATATAATTGGAGTTAATCTGTTGGGCAACTACTCCACTAGTTATTATTACGTTGTTGTTTTGTTCTTACCTATATACCTAGCCTAATAACAGAACCCACCGTAGTTCCTACTATAAGGTTCCGTTATATATTTGCCCTTACTATCTAATTGCCCAGTATCCTGGATTATAAGTAGTAGATAAAGCCTCCCCACTTTATTACTATAGAGGTTGTTATTTGCCTACTTATATTCTTATACTATTACAGCATTATAGTAGGGGGCTTTAGTGTTAGCCTATAATGGGGTATATTGAGCAAACACCTTATTAAGCTTATTAGTATTAGCGGCGTCCTTCCTAAAGTAAATATAGTATATAATGCTATAATAGATACTTAGGGGCATCTTTAATACCTAATTATTATTGGCCTCTAGTTGGTTAATATCCTAGTCTATTTACCGGATTCCATTAATCTACTTATAATATTCCCTTATAAAGGGAGCTAGTTTAGATACAAGATTAGTAATTTCTATCTGGCGCTGTACCTCCTTAACCATACGCTAGATAGATATATTAATTCTTTAATCTTAAAGTGCCTAAGCTATATAGTTATTAAAGTTCCACATATATAAGCGATATGCGTATATATTAACTGCAGGACCTAGTTGTATTATCTATATTACGCTTATTAGGTCTACTATATTAACTATATTAGTTAACGCCTATAGCTTAAGTTTGTTCTAAAGCATTGTATTAAGATATATAGTGTTATATTATAGCATCTACTCTTTATAGTTGTTCCGTTTGTTGGTCCTATAGTAGAATGCCTTCTATAGCTTATATACTTGCTCTAAATACTCTATATTTGTGCCTCTAATTACTCCTAGTCACTAGATGCTCTCTAGATAGTGGGTAATAGTATATAGCTTAGGAATATTAAAGTATAGTAGTCCTGCCTTAGTTAAAACAAAAGGAATATATCCTTTGTCTTATCTATTCTATAAATAGCTACTACTAGGTACTAGATAGTTAATTCGTTATATAATATATATTAAGATAGTATAGTAAAGTCCATAAACGCCTAGATAAATAGCATGGCGCCTTTATTATATTTTAGTAAGGATGCTATAGTGGGGACTAATTGTTATAATAGAGATTTATACATCTTCCCTATCTATTGGCTGACATTTGCCTAGCTATCCCACACTATTATATTAGTAAATTATTCCACCTATATAAAGTAGGTGGTAATAAGTGTATTAATATTTAATATCTCCTGGCCACAACTATCTATATACGGGATATTAAGGCCCAAATATTTTCTGGCCTGTATTTTGCTTTATAAGCGCCCCTTAATCTAGTATATAAGGTGTTTACTAGTAAGGCCTTTAAGTACCTAGTATAGGAAATTAGGCGCCATTATCTTATAGATATTAGATAGATTATGGCCCTATATAAAGTTGCGGAACGGCTAAATATAATCTAAGTTATCCTTATTATTAGTATCGCAACCTTCCTACTGCATTTATATTTAGTTTTTTGTTAATTAGTATATATAGAACAGCTACAGTTGCTAGATGGCAGTTATTAGATTATGCCGTTAATTTGTATATATATAACAAGCTAAATATTTACGGCCACTCTTAATACCTATAAGTGTGACCTATTTTTTATAATTAGCTATAAATATAGCTAGAAGTGGAAAGCAGTATTAATCCTAGCTATCCGTATATAGGAGATATACTCCTTCTTTACTAGCTCTCTCTAACACTATAGGTATTATTAGCATAATTATATAAGTAGTAGGGTTATTGTAACGGAACCTTGTAGCAGTGACTATGGTGGGTCCTGTTAATGGGCTAGGTATATAGGTAAACAAGAAGTCAACAACGTAATAATAACTGGTAGAGTGGTTGCCTAACAGATTAACTCCAATTGTATTCTAAGATTCACTATAAAGAGAGAACTATCTACGGTAGGGACTAAGGTCCTTTAAATACACAACCGTACTCCTAAGAAATCCCTTCGCTCTATTAATCCGTTAATCCGTTAATCCGTTAATCTGTCCCTAGATCCCGCGTCTCCCAAATCTTATAGATTGTAGACCTAACTATATAACCTCGGTTACTATTCCTCGTTATATAGTTCCACCGGTTCTATCCTAGACCGTGCCTGTATTAACCAACTAGCTTCTTCCAACTCTTCTCTAAGTAGTTGTAATATTGTACTTAAGCTGTCTGTAACACTATCTCCCTCCTCTTTATCTTTGTCCTTAAAGATTCCTAACATCTCTAAGTCGTTTACTAGAGGTGTAATATCCGTCTAATTAATCCGGTTAATATTTTTACTTATTATGCCTAAAGCATCTTCTTCTTTGTCTACTGTCCGTCGCAATTATATAGTACTTAAGATTCTTTCTCTGGGTAAGGCCATGCCTTCCTATTCCTAATGTGCGGATAAGAAGTTGGTGTATATTGCGATTATAGCTCCTTCCGGTTGCCAACCTTTTTCTTACGCTAAGTGTACCTGATTAAATATACGGTCTTTCTATAATATTCGTTCTGTCTCTAACGCTAAGTATACGCATCCTATAACTCTTAAAAGCCTTTAAGTTCCCTAAGTAACTTGTTATAGGGTCTTGTATTTAATCTAAGGCCGAGAAGCTTAAGAGCTTACTTATAGCCGCTTATAATGAACTCCGTTGTTCTGCTAAGGAATTAGCTTAGTCGCTAGAGGTTTAACGTTGTGCGTTAGAAGCATCTGCTTATATATTTAAACTTTACTAAACTGCCTTCGCTTGGCTAACCTATCTTAAGAAGGTTTGTAAGAAGGTCCATTCTAAGGAGTTTCATCTGGTTAAGTAGGGTCTCTGTGAGCTGGAAGCAGAGGAGGCTAAGGTAGGCTCGCGTTTACTAGTAGGGGAAACAACTCTAAGTAGCTCAGTAGACGCTCCTCCTAGGTCCCCTTTAGGTAACTTATTCTTTAGCAATCCTTTTTTAATGCTCCCTAACCTGCCTTTTTTTAATACTCCTTTACCTTTCCTATAGCGTTCTTTAGGTTGCTTAGTAGTTCCTAGGTAGTTTCTGTGTAGCCTATCTACTTTACTTTATACTACGTTTTATTATCTATATCCTTATAACTAATAATCTTTAAAACTTGCTATTTATCTTCCTCTTGTCCTCTATACGTGTCTACCTTATAGACTGGTGGTTTAATACTTCCGTATACTAGTTCTAGTATTATGATATACTATATAGGGTAAATTCTTATTTTGGCTAGTAGGTTTAGTTTATATATAACTAATAAAATTCTCTGCTTAATTTTAAAAGGTCTTAGTTTAACATAGTCCAACTTCTTACTTAGTCGTTAACTTTTAAAGATTTTATATAGTAGCTATACTTTATCTCCCTCCTTAAGATCTAGTCCCTTAGATCTCTTAGCGTCGTAGTACCTTTTTATCCTTTGCTGTACTAGTTTAGCTATTTCCGTAAGGTTTATATAAAGATTTATTAAAGTCTCTACTCTTTACTTAGCTGTGCTACTCATTTTCTTTACTTATTGTGGCGATAATAATATTCTTAGTTCGTACCCGTAATTCGCCTTAAATAATAACGTTCCCATTCCTTTTTATGGTATTGTATTATATGCAAACTATATAACTGGTAATAACGATACCTAATTGTTCTATATATAGTTAATATAGTGCCTTAGATACTGTTCTAGTATCTAGTTTAGTCTTTCCGTTTATCCGTCTATCTACGGATAATATGCTGTTAATATTACTGCTCAAACCCCTTATTTAGCTAAGAATACTTCCTAAAATGCTGCTATAAATCTCAGATCTCTATCTAATATAACCTTACTTAGTGCTCCATGTTTTATAAATACTTCCTTAATATAGATTTTAGCTATATCTTCTACTGATATTTCTTTTATGCACGCTATAAAGTATCCCTACTTTGCAAGCTTATCTACTATTACTAAGATTATGTTGTAATCTTATCCTATAATAGGATCTTTTAACTTTAGTAACTTAATAATAAAGTCCTATAATATAACTTCCCATAGTCTTCCTAGTACTTTAATAGGTTATAGCCCTCTATACAGCTTATGCCTTATTGGTTTATTTCTTTAGTAATTTAGATACTTTTTTATAACTTATCTTACTAGCCCCTAGATTTTTTAAATAATATACTCCTCTTAAAGTCTTAATATTAAGCCTGTAGCTCCATTATATCCTTATATTATTTCCTTATAAAACTCTTTTATAAACTCCTCTGTAATTACCTATAGAATGTAAGTTACTTTTTTGTTCTTATATTGCTCTAAGTTTAGATCCTCTACCTATACTTCTTAGATCTTTTATATCTAATTACTCTCTAATAACTCATAGATCTAACTTTCCTATGTTATTACTACCTTTGGGTAGTTGTACCTAATTAACCTGTCTATATCCTTTTGTAATATAGCCCCTAATAGTTTTTTATTATTTTATAGTTTAGCCTTTCTACTTAGAGTATCTACTTGTGTATTGTTTGTACCCTTAGTATATTAAATCTTAAAATAGTATTCTGTAAGTATTTCCGCCTATTTAATCTATCTTTGGTTAAGTTCCTTTGTTATTAGGAATCCTATAAGGTTCTTATAGTCCGTTTTAACTATAAATGGTTTCTCTATACCTTATAAGAATGCTCTCTATTCCTTTAATACTGCAACTATACCTAATAACTCTTTATTATAGATATTATAGTTTAGTTCTAATAGTGTTATCTTTTAACTATAGTACGCTACTAGATGCTATGCGTTATAATGCTTCTATAGTAAGTATACTCCTAGTGCGAAGTCTAATATATTTATCTTAATAACTGTCTTTAACTTTAGTTAATAGATCTTAAGGGAGCGTTCTTCTAATTAAGTTTCTTAGCTGATATATTATGAACTTATCTAAGTGGTCAGAAATCCTATACAGGAAACTTTTGGAGCTCTTGCTGCACCCAGCCTAAAAAGACTAAACTAACCAAAAGAACCCTAAAAAACACCCTAATAATCCCCTAAGATGCATGCATTATAGGGGAGGCACAGGTGGAACGATGGTGGTACGCAGTTATGTGTGACTACCAGACCTATACCCAACAATGGCCCCCCATAATAATAACAAGGACAGGTAAATACCACACTAGAAAGTGGAAATACCCTAATTAAGAAGGTATCTAACAAAATATAAAGCCTTTTAAATGTGTCTAGTATCCGGAACTATGGGGGAGCATCTGTTAGCTATTATAAACTAATACAGCTAGTAGAATGGCTCCAGTCTAGTAAACCTTAGGCGCCCCTCTAGTAAACCCTTAATTAAATCCTCTAACGGCTAAATAAAATTAAAGATAAATAAAACCCCCCCCTATAGGCGAACCGCACTTAGGCCGCCGTAGCTGCACTCCCACAGCACAGGGAACCTACCCCCCTAAAGATAACAACCAGGCATATAATTATAATATGACTAAATACAGAAAAGGTAGAGGAACTTAGGGGATAATTAGAAACAGAAGTTCTTACGGAGATTCGCAAGGAGGTCTATGACGCCGTTATAGTCTAACACCTTAGGAGTGGAGATATTAGAGTTACCCTAAAGGACTAATAGGTAAAGGAATGGGCTGTAAGGGCAGAAAACAGGCTAGGAGAGCGTATTAGCATAAAAGTGCTTTATAAAGATCACCCAGTTAAAGTCCTGTTGGTTCCCATAAGCCTTAAAGTAAAAAGGGGACGCTAGGCAGACAATACAGCAACTATATAGAAGATAGTAAAACAAACGGAACGCCTTATACTAGGACTTATAATTACCCGGATCTAATGGCTTTAATAGGAAAATATAAACTAAGTATACAATAAGAACAATAAGAGGATATAAGGGGCGCTAGAGACTTGCTAGGGAAATAATAGATGAATATATAGCTCCCTTATTATCAGCGTATATACACCAGGAATATAAAAACTCCTTATCTAAAAAGGAATAATTATAAATGGCCTTATATATAACACAAGGCTCTATAACCATAGACTATGCCTGGAATAATATTATCGCTGCGCACAATAGGGACACACCCAATCCACATACGCAGCATAGGTGTGCTGCGGCCACTGTGTAGGCCCCTATAATACAAGATAATATATAAATTAAGACCAAATAAAATGCGTGAACTGTTACTAAAGCACACATAAGGCGTAGGAGAGAGAAGACTGCATTAAATACAGGAGACGGAAGGAAAGGGCTTAATAGCTGCGGGAATAACTGCACACCAGGTTATATAAATGGAAACAATAGGTAATAAGCCAGGGGGATGCAGGTGTCTTCCTAGCGTTTCCTACCTTTAACACTAGGGGGCTAAGCTAGCCATCCCAAGCCTTAACGGGCCAAAAGCAATGCCGTATAATATTACTAGACCAAACAGGGATATAAGGGACATATGGGATATAAGGGAGAGGACGCCTAGTAGGAAGACCCCTATAGATAGCTACAGCAAGTTCAAGGCCGGGATAATTAAGAATTAGATTTAACACAGCAAATATAATATACGCAGCTGGCTTATAAGGGGCATATAGCCAACCGGCGAGAATAGGGGAAGAACCAGAGGCAATAACAGATTTAGATTTAGAAAGGCTAGTAGGAACATAAGACACAGGAATGGAAAGCTCTATATAAAATAAGTAGTGGCTAGGGAGCAAACACAGGAGATAGAAGTTCTAAATATTTTAGAGAAAGTAGAAACGGAAGAAGTGAGGAGCGAAGGAGAGGCGAAGGACCCCTACTGGGGGTCCGCCACTTGACCATTATACAGTATAACTGCGGCAATACAAACTACTGTCTAGCAAGGCCCCTACTAGACAGTCTAGACCTAGAGAAATATTATATTCTTGCTATATAAGAGCCGTATTACAATACCTACACATAATTAACATACTGCCCCTAAGGATTTTAGCTCCTATATAAACCAAAAGCAGCCATATGCGTATGCTTTATAATTAGCAAAAATATCAGCCTTGCCTCATAGTTATGGTAGGCAGTTAACCCAGATATTACAGTTATAACTATCCAGATATATAGGGGACCAGTACAAATTATTAATGTCTATAACCCTAGGGTTAAAGGGGTAGCATAGATAGAGAATATTATATCTGCAATAAGCTTATTAGAAACTAAACACGCGGAGTCTATTTTACTAGAAGATATAAACCTCCACCACCTATGGTGGGGGGGTATCTATGTTGCTACTGATTAACAGGCAAAGTACCTATTAAGAGCTATAGATAACGGGGGCCTTAAGCTAGCTACCCCCCTAGGTGCAATTATATGGCAATAGGGCACCGCCAAAAGTATAATTGACCTTATAATTATGGACGAAAACCTATACTAGAGACTTAAAAGGTGCTCCCCTAAAGAAGAATGGGCACTTACCTTAGACCATATCCCTATTTAGATATAACTAGATCTAGACATTAAGGCGCAACTAAATGGTAAAAGATACGCAACAAGGAAGCTTAATATAGATAGCTTCCTTAATATAATTAAATAACAACTCTAAGACCTAGAAGAAATCCACCTAATACCAAATAAGCAAGGCTTATTGGCTACCCCTGAGGAAATTAATTAAAGACTAAAAAGGATCTAGGCAGTAATTAAAAGCGGGCTAAAAGAGCACTGCCCAATTTTAAAACTGGGCCCCTACGCGCGATATGTATGGTCCATATAGTGCGCGGCCCTTATAGCCGGCCAATGATAAGTAAGGAGGAAATATATAAGCAGCTATGATTCTAAAGATGAGAGACGATATAAAGATATAAGAAACTAGCTAAAGAATACCCTAAGAAAAGAAGCAAGGAATAACTGGAGATGGTTTATAAATAAATACACTACTAACCCAAGTCTCCCCTATAACAAGGGCCTTTAGACCATAGCAAAATGGGTAAAGAAAAAGGCGGGATGCCTAGTAGAAGATCTACACCTACTACCCCTACAAAGAGTAGGTGAACTATAGGCCATAAGCAACAATAATAAGAAGGCAAAGATCCTTATAGAAAGATTTTTCCCTTAACTGGCTCCAGTAGACCTTAGCAATATTACTAGTGAAACACTAGTAACTTGCCTAAGGGTTAACAGCGACATAACAACTGAAGAAATGGCTAGAACTATTAACTGCCTCTTAAATAATATAGTACTAGGACTAGATGGGATCCTAAACAAAGCCCTAAAGACCTATGGACTACTTATAGCACCTTAGCTTACAGACATAGCCAGAGCATGCTTTGTAATAGGCTACTACCTATAACTTAGAAGATCCATAACAACGGTCGTCTTATAAAAAGAAGGCAAAGCAGACTACTTAATCCTAGGAAGCTACCGCCCTATTGCCTTAGAAAACACCCTAAGTAAGATCTTAGAAAAGGTTATAGTGGACCATATAGCAGACACAGCAGAGGAACACGCCCTACTACCATAAAGCTAAATAGGGGCAAGAAAGAATCGCTTAACGCTATTAGCACTTACACTACTTGCTGCTACTATTAAAACTGCATAGGCTATACGAAAGGACTTTATAGTATTAATGCTTAGCCTAGATATTAGCGGCGCCTACAATAATATACCCTATGAGCGTCTCCTATACATCCTTAGGGCAAAGGGCTTCCCAGAATGGATTATTTAGTTTATTTAAGAATTTACAGGCCAGAAAGAAACATTACTAGTCTTTAGCAGATACTAGAGCCCCCCTATTATAATTGCAACAGGAATACTATAAGGATCACCTCTATTACCTATACTCTTCCTCTTCTTTGTAAGCAACCTGCTTAATACCTTTAAGGAAGGGGTAATTTAGGGGATAGGCTTTGTTGATAACACAAACCTAATTATATATAGGCCAATAGCTGCAGAGAACTGCAGGACACTAGAGAAAGCCTATAACACCTATATAGAATGGGCAAGACGATATGGAGTCCAATTCTCACTAGAGAAATACCAGCTAATCTATTTTATAAGAAAACGTAACTAATCTGCAGATCTTTAGTATATAATCCATATCTAAGGCTTTAGGGGTTAACTGGTTTAAGGCCTAAGGGTATTGGGAGTATAGGTAGACAGTAAGCTCTAGTAGAGCGTATATGCGGCACAAGCGGCCTGTAAGGGCCAAGCACAGTATATTGCTATGTCTAGGATCGTCAATTCTATATAGGGTCCATACTTCTAGAGGTTACGCCTACTATATATAGCAGTTGTCTGGCCAACCATAACATATAGATCTAGTATTTGGGCCACTAGAGAAACCAAGAAAGGCCCCCCTAAATTACTCCTTAAACCACTCTAAAAGGTCTAAACAGCCTGCCTTAGGAGTATAACAGGTGGGTATAAGCAAATGGCCACAGCACTGCTCAAGAAGGAAGCTAATATTCCCCCCCTATAACTATATATTAAAGCTAATGTAATATAAAGGGTGTAAAAGGAACGCAACTCTAATATTATAAAGTATATTAAGACACGCCTAAACAAACTATGGAGGGACCCTAGGGTACCCTATAGGAGAAGAAACCAACAACCTTAAAGTAGGGAAGATATATTAGGAAAATAGGTGGAGAAAGCAGAAGAAGAATGGTACGGTGCTAGGGCCTAGGCCTATATAGAGGAGGAAGGGAGACGCGTAAGAGGCTAGTAAAGACAACAGCAAGGGAGAGAAAGGAGCCAAAGTAGAGCACAAAAGAGTACTGGAAAACCATCTACCACAACACAATACTGGTTGGACTGACGCTAGAGAGATAAATAGGAGTTAAAGGTATAGAGGCAGGCTTAGGTAAGGGGAACCTAAGCCGTAGCATGGGCAACGCTATAGGAGGTAAATACCTAAGGGCTCCAAGAGGGCCTAATAAAGGCAGAAAATACAATAGCAACACTCTTAAGGACAGGAATAATAGGACTAAAAGATTGGCTTTACTAGGTGGGTGTCCTAGTGGGTAGCCCAAGGTGCAAATATGGCTGGCCAAGACAGACACTAAAACATGTAATACTGTTATGCCCCTTATACACCGGCTAAGAAGCAATACTTTTAGCAGCTAGCATAGAAAACTATAATATACTGCTCTTAATATAGAAAGGCCTCAAAGCGGCTACCCGGTGGCTTATTGGCTAAAATGTGCTAGACTAGTTCTGGGTTGTAAAGGAAATAGCAATGGAAGGCAAAGGGGCGAGTAATAGGCGCCCCCTAATAACTCTACAGGAGTAGAGTATAGTGTATAATACTAGCGCGTCTGTAGGTTTGTTACGGCAGCAGTAGTTCCCAAGGAGGTTAAAAAGTAAGGTAGTAGAGCACTACTGGTAACTTATAGGCAACTTGCAAGCGAGCCCCAAAAGGCGGGGAGACGGATTACGGGGTTTTCTTAAATAGAGTTTTCTCCCCACATGTATATAAGGAGTAGTCCGCGTGGGCCTAACAGGGATCCAAATCAGACGTTAAGCAATGAATAATAATAATAATAATAATAGATCTTAAGGACTAGTTCCTAGGTAAATAACTCCTTAAGTTCTTTAAATAGTTTCTTTTATTCTTCTGCCTAAACCCACAGTTCCTTCTTCTTTGTTAATCACGTAAACGGCTTAATGTTTTTTAACCACTATGTAATGAACCTCCTATAGTAGTTGCAAAACCCTAAAAATAACCTTAACTGCGTAATATTCTCTAGTTCTTACTAACTTACTATAGCTTTAACTTTCTTTAGGTCTATACTGATTTTTTCTAGTTTAATAATAAATCCTATAAAATTGGTCTTTTTTGTAAAGAACTTATATTTTTTAATTACTACTAGCATCTGCTCCTCTTATAGTCTCTTTAAGACCTATTTAATGTATCCTCTATATTCTTTCTTACTTTCTAAGTAAATAATAATATCGTTAAGGTATGCTATAATAAACTTATTAAGGTATTCTCCTAATACACTATTAATACGCTTCTAGAACGTCGCTAGTGCGTTTATAAGCCTAAATTGCATAACTAATAGTTTATATAGTCCTTCCTTTGATCTAAAGGCTACTTTCTATTTATTACCTTCCTTGATCCTGATTTAATGGTACGCCTATCTTAGATCTATCTTTACGTTACCTATCCTGTCTTAGATTTCGCTAATTAAGGGTAAAGGATACCTATCCTTCCTAGTAATACTATTTAACTGTCTATAGTCTATACACATTCTAAGTTTTCTGTTTTTCTTTAGGATAAATAGTACTGGATATTCTACTAATAACTACAATGGTCTAATATATCCTTTTTATAAGTTCTCCTAGATAAACTCCTTAAGCGCTACTAACTTAGTTTTAGTAAGCTTATAGGTTGGAAAGAACTTTAAACTTATTTTTAGTTCTAACTCTATCTTATAGTCCTATGCTGCATACTTTAATAGCTTTTCACTTTCTAGTAACTATAACTTTTTACCATACTTATAGTATCTCTGTGGTATATAACTTAAGCTTCACTTAGTCTCCTTACATATTGCCCCAACTTAGTACTATACTAACTTAGTTTACTATCGCACTTTACGTTATTAAGTATCTCTAATATTAACCTAACTTATAACCTAATTAATTTTTAGATTATACTCCTATAACTAAGGCATTCCTAGTATCGCCTCATCCTGTCCTAATAATAGGATATTAAAAGACATTCTAACTTGTCTCCCTTTAATAGTTAACTAAATAGGTCCTATTTTAAGATTAATAATGCCTCCTTTATAGGCTATCTAATCTCCTAAAATCGTTATAAGTAGATATAGGTATTTATTCTGTCTATATAGTAACCCTATCCTTTCTACTACTTTTAGTAATATATAGTTTCTTATTACTTTACTATCTACTAACACTTTAAACTGTTAATCTTACCACTTAACTTATAAATTTAGGTATTATCCTTAAATTCCTTTAAGGGTCTAAGGCTCTAATACTAGTTCCCTCTGGTTTTATACGCCTCCCCTTTTCCTAACTATTGGCTACTAGATCCTGTTTATACTTAATCTAACTTAGGCTAATACTTAGTTCGCTTTTTATCCTCTACATGCTATAAATAAGTATTCTCTAGGCACTCCCACCACTATTATCTATCTAGGTATTCTTCCATAAGGAATTTTCCTAGTTAAAGTATAAGGTCCCCCTAACTCTATACTTCTACCAGGTGCTATCTATATATATACTTAGCATCTCTAAACCGTTTCTCTTCTGGTGTCTAATATATCCTTACTAAGTACTTCTAGTTTTTGTCCTTTAGTGTCCTATATATATTACACACATTATCCATATAAGCTATCCACAATAACATATAGTATACTAGGTAACTTAGGTTAACTCTTAGCTTATCTCTATCCTTAAGTTTAAATCTGTACCTAGTTAACCTAACCACTAGTAACTCTACTATAGGTACTAAGATTTATCACTCGCTTTTCTAGTCCCTAGATCATTCCTCTAGGTTCCTTAACATTATAATTAACACTCCTTTAATGTAACTTATACATTTCTCTATAATAGGTTAGTCTTAGACAACTTTTTCGTCTAACTATATATAGAAATCTTCCTATTTGTCGTTATGTTGTTGCCTATACCACTTTCCGTATAACTAGTTTAGTGTATATGGTCTGTCTATTAGAAAGTACCTTGTTATTACTACGTTATAATAACCTTTAGTATATCGTTCTTTAAATCTAGTTAGGATATTTAGATCCTCTTCTTACTCCAGTTTATTTAACTATTTTGCTCTTAGCGTCCCTACGCTAGGCCTATTAGTAACTCTTTATATAGGTGCTCTGTCCCTAATACGACCTACTGTAGACCTTCTATCCAGCTTTTGTTCTTGCTATACAATAATCCTTTATCTAAACTTATCTATAGTTTCTGTTTTTCTGCGTCTTATAGTTGGATCCTCAAAGTCATCTTACTTCTTAATCATTGTGTTATTCTTTTAACCTTTAGGTAGAACACTGTGTTCTCCTAGGATTGCTATAGACCTTATTCGTTCTTTGAAATCTTAGTTCCCTAATGCTAACGTTCTTATTCGTTCCCTAAACTCGCAGTTCTTAAACTTGCGTCCTATACTTATTTATTTGTTACTAAACTAAGTCGCTGCTCTTTCCCATTGATTTTTATCCATTATGGGTTCCTGAGCTGTTTTTATTATATCTTATAAGTCTAGAGCCTTCCTTATCTCTTCGCAAGAATCTTAGACCTGTGGCCTTTTACCTTTATTAAGTAACAAGCTGGTACTAGTAGTTATTTACTTGCCTAGTTTCTTCTAAACGTTACTCCTATTATTTTATAAAGCGATGGAAATTATATCTAATAGTGTTATAATACCTGTTACTGAACCCTATTTTGCAATAGTCTTAGTCTCTACTTCTATTTTAACTTCTTTAAAGTCTATATGCTTTTAGTAAGCTGCCTTTATTGCCTTATTATCAGTAAATGCTTTGCCTATATCAAACTTATTGTCTTTAATATTCGCTCTATAAGCTAGTTTATTAGTTCCTCTAAACTTAGATAATAATGGCTCCTATAGCTAATAGCTTACGCCGTACTTAGCGTCCTTATAAATTTAGTATGTGTTATTGTAATAAAACATAAAACTATTAATTAAACATTCCTTTGTTTCTTATAGTGCACCATCATCCCTCTATATATACGTGTCTTCTACTGCTAGTCTGGTTCCCTTTACCACGTAGTTACTTTAACTATCTCTGCAGTCTCTGGCAAAATAACCTTATTTTCCGCAATTTATATAAGCTCCATCCCTAAACTACTAACTTTACTATAGAGTCCGCCTAAACGTCTTTTGCTCTTAAGATCCCTAGTTTAATCTCTGCTCCTTAGCCCTTTAATTACTAGATTCTTAACCTCTAGGTTTCTATAGTTTCTTTATCTATCTCTTAAACTCTTTAGTACCGCTTAGGTCTATTAGCTCTCCGCCATTCTATAGTTTTTAACTCTACGTCTGTTAATGCGTACTCTACGCCTTATATAACTATAGAACTCTGTCCTGGCTTCTCTTAGCCTACTCCCTTTAGTAGATCCTATTATTAATCTTTATCGCTTAATCTATTAGCTCCCTTAGGGTATCCGCATCTTCTATTAGAATAATTACGTCCTGGACTTTACCCTTAAGTCCCTGTTTATACTATGCTATAAGCGCCTTGTCATTCTATTCGACCTATATAGCTAGCGTTTTAAACTGTATTGTATACTCTATTGCTAAAGTACATTGTGCTAGGTTTTAAAGCTTTTGTTTTGCTATAGTTGCTACCTTAGGGTCTCTAAATATCTACGTTAACCGTTCCGCGAACCCGTTCTAACTAGCAAAGATATACCGTACATCTTGGTTAGTAGTTATTATGCTATTAGCCTATATCTCCATAAGATATAGCTTAAACCACTTAAGTGCTCTCCCTGTTAGGAACAATCCTATATACGCCACTTAATCCGTTGCTGTTGCTAACTTCGCTCCTTCTTGTATAACCTTAAAGTGCATCTGTATAAGAAACCTTTTAAGCTTCAACTTCTCTCCTAAGAACTATTTAATTAAAGGTAGCTTAACCTTTACTACTCTAATTCCATTAATACGTTCTTTAGGTATCCTATTATTATCTTATAAGCGATTAACCATTTCCTATAACTAACCTCGCGTAACTACTTGTAAGTTAGTATCTGCCATACTAGTATCTCCGCCTAAGGTAGTTGCTGCCGTCAATAACGTCGTAACTGGTGCTTTGGGTGGTATATTGTTTGACTTTATTAATACCGTAACCAGGTAGTAAATATATAACGGAATCTTATAGCAGTAACTACGGTAGGTCCTATAAATGGGCTAGGTATATAGGTAAACAAGAAGTTAACAACATAATAATAACTAGTGGAGTAGTTGCCTAATAGATTAACTCCAATTATATTCTAAGATTTACTATAAAGAGAGAACTATCTACGGTAGGGACTAAGGTCCTTTAAATATATAACCATACTCCTAAGAAATCCCTTTGCTCTATTAATCCGTTAATCCGTTAATTTATTAATCTATCCTTAGATCCCACATCTCCTAAATTTTATAGATTATAGACGTAACTACGTAACCTTGGTTACCATTCCTCGTCACATAGTTCCACCGGTTCTATCCTAGACCGTGCCTATATTAACCAACTAGCTTCTCCTAACCCTTCTCCAAGTAGTCGTAATATCGTACTTAAGCTGTCCGTAATAGTTATTACTAAAGTATACATTTAAGGATGGCTATAAGGGTCTTATATTACACCGCTAGTTATATTATTTAGTTGCTAAATATATAGACCAAGAGGTATATAAGCAGTAATAGGGCTGGTTAATTTACAGATTATTAAATACGCAGTTTAATATTTCTAATTAAAATATAGAGCGGCCATGCTTTCTTGCTGCTGGCGTATTATATTAGTTTGGTCTTATTACTGGCTAATATAATTAGCACTACAGTTGCGCTAAGCGGTAGCTACTTTTGCGTCTCCTATTACTAGTCTACTATATTAAGCTTATTATATATTCTTGTTTCTGCTAATAAGTACTGCCTTACTAGTAAGAAAGTTATGTCTCCTTAGAAAGGGCTATAACTAATAAGAAGGGATATAATCTCCAGAGTATTGCGGTAACGTACTAGCAGCTGCTGATCCCCTATAGTTATAATTATTTTAATCCACTGCGGTTGCTTACTCTTAGATTACATCCATTTTTAAAGTAGTTTTACTTTAATATCTTTAGCACTCTGGCAAGAAAAATGGTCAGCAAATATTCCCTAAAGCCTAATATTGTTAAACTACTTGTTAATAGCGCGGTTAGAAGTCCCATGGCTTACCTACTATAAGACCTATATATATTTTGCCTTATCTAGTGCACTACTATTACGTTTAGTACATAGTATAATATTATATACTGCCGTAGTATTATCTGTAGTTTATGGATTTTCTTAGCCCCGTCCTAAAGGCTTTCCTATAGTATGGCCAGTGGCCTCTTTAAATGTTTTAGTCTAAAAGACATCTGTAGATATTCCAGTTAAAGTTTACTAATTAGTCTTAACTATTGCTAGATTATGCACCCTATTAAATATTATAGAATTATTATTATAGTACATATCCGCAGCCCCGTTATTTAGCTTATTAATAATATTATTACCTAGAGCTTATGTGGGTGGCCACTTATTATATTACTCTAATTTGACCTTATAATTAGTTATTTAATACCCTTCTAAGGTTTACTAGTATAATGGTGTATTATCATCCATATATTGTGTAAGTGGCCACTTATTATATTACTCTAGCTTAGCCCTATAATAGGCTGTTTAATACTCCTTTAAGCTTTAATGGTATAGGAGTGCATTATTATTTATCTCTTTAATATTAACAGCCTTATATCTATCCTTCTTCCGTTTCTGTTGTCTTAGACAATATTATTTATAATAGGTTAGACCACCTATGCTTTTTACTTTAGTCCTACACTTTCTATATTACTACTAGATAGAGCTTATTTACAAATTACTATATTAAGCTGTAACTTACTACAGTTTGGTTAAAAGGGGGCTAAAAATAATATCTATATAGAACCGTATGTTTAAAGTAGTGTTTATAGCTTATGCTATATTATAAGCTAGTTAAAATAGGAGGAGTATCCCTTTATCTAGTGGGTTTTGCCTACGCTAGTAGGAGGTAGTACGCTTAGATAGTAGAGTATAATTATTAAGTACAATTGCATATAAATTTATTAGTAATCTATATTATTTAAATAGAATTATGTTTAGCAGTCCCCCTCCTTATAAATTATAACTTTATAGAATAAGGAGGGGGACTACTAGACGCTATTCCATTTAAATAATATAGATTACTAATAAATTTATATACAATTATACTTAATAATTATGCTCTACTGTCCAAGTATACTACCCCCTACTAGGGTAGGCAAAACCTACTAGATAAAGGGATAGTGTTTATAGATACTAACGCGCTAGATAGCGCAACTCGTTATATTTTGCGCTAATCTATACTAGATTGCGTTATATTAGGCTAGGGGGCTTTACTTATTGCCAATATTATACCGCCTCTCTATTATACTAAGCGTAGGATTCTAAACACTACTATTCCCTACTTAGGATACTAGACTGTCTTTTATAATGGGATGCAATATATAACAGTAGTATGCTAAAAATGCGGCGTAGTATAACTCTATAAGCGCCACAGACCCATAAAAAGACATACAGCTTATTACCAGCTTGGGCATCACTATAGAGAGACTTAATACTATTAAGCAGACTTTTAAGTAGGTTATTATTAAGGACGGCATCCTACACGTTTTATTTTGTGGATAACTAAATAATTTACTATCTAAGCAGGTAATCCAGAAAGTTATCTATTAGGTAGTAGAATGTAAAAAGGCACTAGCGCCATAGGTACACAAGGCTATGCAGAATATGCTAGCCTATATATAGTTAAATATATATAAGAAGATAAAGGTGCTAGGGCGGCCTGGTATTAACTATGTAGTAAATATAAAAAGGGGGCATACAGCTGCCGCAAACTCGCAGAGTTTATCCTAGCTTAACTATATGCAGAACTGCAGCTATAATCTTAAATAACTTATTATACTACTTTATAGGCGGAAACTAGCCCGCGAAGCCCTACTGCACGCATCCACGTCGCCGCGGGTGGAAACATCATTAGGAATTCATTCCTTATGATGGCCAAGTGCAGAGGCGATGGTAGGGAGCCGTCGCAGCGCATGCAGTGCGCTAGTGTCGCGGTTCTGTGGTGTTGAGCCCGCGACGCGTTCGAAGCATCGCCCTCAACAGCACCAGGAGCCTCACTGCCTCCAATTGGAGCTCCTGTCCTACCATCTAGGGAGGCCCATCAAGGGAAACTGGGATACGAAAACCGCCCGACGTACAACTACCTGGCTCGCAGCCAGGCCCGAAACTGGCCTTATTCAGCCAGTTAACGTGGACGCGCCCTAGGCGTACGACAGGACACCCTTGGGCTTGCACTAGCTCTAAGACCGAGAGGATGTGGCGAGGGCGTAGGGAACCTCTTTTTATAAGAACTTGTTAAGGTTAACGCGTCGCAGATACCTTATACAAAACTTATTAAGGCCCCATGTCAGAATTAAGCGAGAGATGCTGACTAAGCTCTGGACACGAGCTCTGCATGTCAATCTAGATAGACATCAACCGCATCTACTACATCACGAATCAATCAATATTCATCGTCTGCGTCATCTCTATCATCAATTAGACCCTCAAGACTGCTCCGCTGTGACCTTATAACCTTATAATTCCAACACCCCAAGGCCACCACAAAGAACTTATTAAGGCCCTGCCTAGAGAACTTGTTAAGGCCCCTCTATAAGGGCCTATCTGGTATCCGGTACACCTAGGTAACTCAGAAGAGGGTCTTAATAGGCGTGGTGCGCGCAACCTGGACAACAGTAATATAATGGCGACACAACGGCGACCAGACGGCTTAATAAGGTAGAAACACAGGCAAAGCTCTAGGCAGCGGAAACACAGGCCAGCTTTAACGGCCCCATAGCGTCAAAAGGTGACTCATAGGAGGGTCTTAATAGGCGTGGTGCACGCAACCTAACGCATACGCATATGCATATACATATAGGGGAGGCTGTAGGGGAAACACAGGCCAGTTAGATAAGGACTTGACAGTTAAAGACACAGGCCAGCTTATAAAAAGGGGGGACACAAGCTTAGTTAGTATGAGAGGGGGGAGCAGGTTGTCTGGTGCGGGACCTGGCGTCTCTACGGCCCCTCTCCTGCAAGACACGGTCGGCCTATTATAAGGAGACTCTTACAGGCAACGCGAAACGGGAATTAAAACCTCCCGCGGGGCGTAGTGCGTAGTAGCCACTGCTGGCTCTAGGGACCTTACCCCTTAGCTAGGCTCTGACCCCTAGTACACCTGGTAGGCAGGCAGGATTACGTCCTGGCCGGAGAGACTACTACGCGGCTTAAGAGAACGGATACGCGTGTCGGTGTACTAATAGACGGGACTGCTCGCTAGGGCAGTACGCCGGTAAGGTACGCTTAAGGAGTAAATAGGAGTTACTTAGGCGGGAGAGGCTTTGGCTAGGCCTTAACCGTAGAAGGTATACCTAGCTATATTACAGGATGCAGCCACAACGCCCTCGTAGGATTACGCCAGTAGGTACGTAAAACGGGAGTTGCGACCCCTACAAATGGCAGCTTATGCCCGACCGGCGGAAACAATAAAGAGAGGCGTAAAACCAGAGGCTATAGAAGGCTCCCAAGCTGTATAAAAGTGTATCAACTTTGGGAGGAAACTCTTATACAGACTGCTAGGGGGCAGACTAGTACTTTACTTGGGCTAACCCCATTATAAGATATCCGTAAGAACTGGTGAGAATCCCCATGCGATTGGTGGTGGCAGCTAACTGCTTATGGTTGGGACAAAGCACTAGAAAACTGAGGTAGAGGCCTGGATAAGCAGGCGTGGTAAACTCTACTGTATTATTAGTACTACTAGTATATATAACTACCTGCTCTTAAAGCCCCTAAGGATAAATATCCTAAAATGCTATAATTAGCGTTCTATCAACTAAAACTAGGAAAAGGCTTCTTTAAATCCTTCTCTAAGACAATAGGGAAAGATAAAGAAGGTAGATGCTTTAAGGACTGTAGAGCTATACAGACTCCTAAGCACCTATTACTAGAATGTAGATTATACTGGGAAGAAAGAAAAGAAATGCAAAGACACCTAAGCTCTTCTCTCTCCCTAGAGAAGCTTTTTTGTACAGAGAAAGGAAGAAGGGCGCTTTTTCTATTCCTAAGTAGGACAAAAATAGCTACTAGAAAGTGGCTAATGGAAGAAGGATCTTTAGAAGGAGGTAACTCCTACTAGACTCCTAGTAAATAGACAGTAGTGAGTAAAAGGACAGAAATAAACTATAAAAAGTACAGGGGCAGGCATTAGGATTCTCTTACTGTTTCTTTTACCGTTTTTCTACTGTTTTAATACTACCTAATAGTTGTTGTAACCTAGTAATTTACTAGGGAGTGGTAAACCTCTAGTCTAGAGGTTTATAAACTACTAGGACATAGCTACTAGTACATGTTAAGCTGCCTAGAAAGGATTCATGTATATAGAACTATAGCGCCATAGCCTAGAGGCTGCATGCGCAGTATTGTACGTAGTATAATACAATGGATATAAAAAATAAAAATAAAAAGGCGGAAACTAGATGGTATAAACTTAGCTCTAAGCATAGATATAGCCTTAAGTCTAATATTACTGTCCAATACGCCTTAAGGCCTATGTATAGTTAAATATTAGCTGCTAGTTAAGATATTTTTAAAGGCTGGGGTAGATTATAACAAGGAGTGGATATAGGCCGCCTATATAGAGACTATGCCTATCTAAAACAATAGGGCCTTAAGGGCTGCTCTATTAAGAGCAGTTTATTATAGGGTAGGCCAGGTTATATTCACAGCTATCTATAGAGATAGTATGCAGGTGTTTGTTGTAATTGTAATATATTACTAACGTTTATCTAGCTCTATCTCTAGCGCGGTATATTTCACTAGGCGGGCTAAAAGGCATTAATTAATTACAGTTAATCTAATCTATGTAGAGATAGTAACTTTAGTTAAGTCTACCTTATAGCAAGACCTTCTATCGCACTAGGAAGCCCTAAGATTATTACCTATATATACAATCTTAGGTTATCTAGACGTAGTATAGTAAATCACCTTTACTATAAGCTTTTCTATTAGGGGCAATTATATAGATATTATATTTGTCCTGTATTTTACTAGCTAGTAGCCAGTATAGTGGGATAAGTATTATTCTAAGGACCTATAGCCTTAGTAATAAGTTTCTTAAAATATAGTAAGGGCGTGCTAATACCAGGAATAGTATAGCCTAGGTTAGGGAACTGCCCATATAAGCAGGAGAGGGCGTTAAGTTATATTACCTTAGCAGTAGCTATAGTGAGAAAAGGATTAGATCCTATTTTAGGTTATTACAGTTTAGTATAAATAGAGGCGGCCTATACTATACAGAGAGTAATTAATAATAGTTGCGGTTGTTAGCAAGATGTCTAGACTATAATCTAACTAGTTAAGTACTTAAAATCTAGATTATAGATTAATATTAATTAACCGCTAGCCTATAAGGAATAGAAATTAGAATTACTAGACTTAATAAATTAGGCTATCTTTACTGTAATGCGCTTATCTATTTTAGAGATTATAATTATTAAGAGTTTATTTTATTTAGTTGTGATATATAATGTTATAATATATCGCATTTTATCCAGTACTGTAGCAAAATTATAAATACCAAAGGCCTATAGCTACTGCCGCTCTTAACTTCTATCTAGTATCCCTATTTAAGGGTCTCACTACTAGTAAAGTCTATAATATCCATCCTTACTACCCTTCTTGTGTTCCAACACCACTAACATCCTCTCTATTATTATTATCCTTACTATTATTACCGGCACCGTCTCAGCCGTTATTATTGGCGCCCTCTTTATTAGCCTTATTTTACGCTTTAATATAATTACTAGTGCTACTAATATTTACTCTACCTATAAAGTCAGGAATAGCAATATTAAAGTTAATATCCATACTATATAAAATGGGCATGTAATCGGCTATATGCTAGCGGTAGACATACTATATAGTTTTATTAACATTAAATGGGGCAATAAGTTACTGGAAGTGCTCTTTCTACTTAGGATTCTTAAGGTTAATAAATACCTTATTGTCCTTATACTACATCTTAATTTTATAGTACGCGGTGTTTATAAAGGTCTTATTGCTAGTATAATAATTATAGACCACCTAGGGACTACTAATAATAATAAGGCCTGCTTGTAGTCTAGTAATTATAAAAAGGTTCCTTACTATATCCTAGACAAATTTTAGCGGACTAGCAACTATTATATTATATACTAATAACTCCACCTGGCCGCCTTAGATACCGTTAATAGTAAAGACCTTAATCTCACTAACTACTAGCGTAAATTCCCGCCACTTACTACCATTTTACTGGGCGTAGTACTATTCTTTAAGTGTATACAGCGCTATAAAGTAGACAGTAAGTTAGGCTATATATAGAATGGCAAGGCCAACCTCTAATGGCTTAAATCCAAAGTCTATTAGCGCCATGGCTACCTAGAATACGCGTTAAGCGTAGACCAGATTATACGTTAATTGGCTAAACTTATTTGCCTATATAGTACTATTAACGGCAAGGAAGGCAATAGGGTAGTTATAGCGCAGTATATCCTTAAAAAAGCTCGCCGCTAGCTTTAACTGCTCTTGGTCCTTAACTATTAGGCTTATCTAAAGCTAGCCGTGTGGTAGGATAGTATTTATAAGATATGCAATATCTTTAACAAATTAATATTGTAGCAAGAACTATACTATATCCATACTAGCTGTAAGGAGATATATATAGAGGGAGACGGACTTCTAATAGTGGAATAAATTATTAAAATGGGGATTAAGGATTAGTTTTAGTTAGTATATATTACTAAGGAGAACCTAAGGTATAGGGTTGCCAGCCTAGATTTATAGACCTCCCTTAATTAAATATAGTCTGCTTTAGGCAAATTTAGCAATACTACCTAGCTTAGACGCCTTCCTAGCCTTATTATAGAAAACTGTATATGCGGCGCTAATAAAATATATATAAGTCTGCAAGACTATATTAGGTGTTATAAAAATAATATTAGCCTTCTTAGCCAGGTCTGTAATAACTATATTAGCCATAAGTATTAATCCTATCTTATTATCTTGTGTTATATTATTACTAAGCGCAAATCAGTACAAGTATTAGCGGAATTTAGTATATTTAGTTATATTAGGGTCTATAATAGGATATAGGTTTCTATTACTATCTAGGACACCTATAAGGCATAATAACTACTAACTTTTAGACAAATCTATAACCTATAACCGCTTATTAAAGCTGGTAGTATTGCTAGCCTTAAATATATAGTAGAGCAGGAATACTATATTTAGTATAAATACGTCCTTATTAATTATAGCATAGTCATCCTGTTTCTTAAAATACTTAGGATAAGTATTAATGCCTGCCGCTGTTCGCTGTATAATAATATCCTATATATAGACCTTAGTTTCTATTAAGCGTATATAGCGGCAAAGGATAATAGGAAATTTAGCGGGACGGCCTTACGTAATTAGTGCCTTGTAGTCCTCTATAAGCATATTATTAATTATCTTGGCCAGTATATCTAGTTAATAATTAAGCGGCAATAAGACCTAGATTCTAGTAGGATCCTACTAGGGCAACCTAAGTTAATACTGGTATTATACTAAGACAGTTAGGAAGGTTAATTTCCTAATACTACTAGGGCCTTAGATTAGGAAAATACCGCCTATTATATATTTAAGCGCAGTATAGGCACCTATTTACTTTTTATTAAGTAGCAGCAAGACGGCCTTAAGGGTATTATTGACCAGGTTCTTCCTATACTTAGCAATATTGCAGTTAAAGTAATTAATATGCAGGAGATCTATAAAGTTGTTAGACAGCGCAATTTGGCGCTTAATATAAAAACTATTACCTTTTTGCTATAGGTAGTATAGAGTATTAATCTTTTAGGAGATTCTAACCTTAGGGATATGCTTAGTTATAAGATAATTAATGCCCTATACTATAATTAGGGCCTTACTTAGGTTATTAACTATTATAAAGTTATTACTGCTTAAGATATACTCCAGAGTGAATATAGGGTTTAGTATAAACTTATAACCCACCTATAGTTAAAAGACAAAAGTATAGTAGTTATAGCTGGAGCTAAAGGAAGTAGTATTAATAATAACTCCTTTTTAGTTAGCCTGGCTATCTATATCTTACCTAGAAATAAGATATTAATAATAGAGTTAATGTAAAGGGTAAGACTATTAACTATCTGGATAGTAGTATAGTAGACTTAGTTTGCGCTGCCTAGGAAGGTAATAAGATAAATAATAGTGGGTACCTAGGGGTTCTGGTTAACGGCCTTAAGGCTTATAACTACGGCATAGAACTAGACCGTAAAATACTTAAGAATGCTATTAAACTAATACCTTGCAGGGATTTTACATAATAGTTGGTCCCCTACTAAGAGCTATATACTAAGCTGGATATTTATATTATAGTTCTTCTACTAGCGACCTAAAGGATTATTAACACTCTGCTATTATAGGCTCGCGTTTAGGCTCACAATATAGCTATTAAGCCATTTAGTGCCTAGTGTAAAGAAGTAGATAATAACCGTAGGACTATTTAACAGTATATCCTAAGCTTTATAGATTTGCGGCGTAAATAGGCTAAAGTCCCTATTAATAAAGAAGTACTTACTAAGCAATATACGCGTACCTAGTATAAGTTTATTAGAGGCAACAATAAACCTAATATAGTAAAGTTATAGGGTTGTAGCATCTTATGGGAGAATGTAAGTAAGATACTTAAGTATAGTTGGATATAATAGTTATTAAGTAACTAGAGAAGCAGCATTAGCAGTACTAACCTTAATATTGCTGGTAATATTAGCATCTATAAATTAGACAGATGCTGTCTTATATAAATAATAAGTAGGAATTCTACTAGCTTTATAAGACACCTAGAACATAATACTACATACTATAATATGCTCTTTAATAATTTGCGTGACAAACTAAACTATAAGGTAGTTGTTGTTTGGAAGCTGGAGTATATTTAAAGATTTGGCCATTATAAAATCACTATCCTCTATATAGGTGTCTGGATTATCTATTAGGCTATCCACCACTAGATAGAAGCTGGCTGTATTAAGAGGTTTAGACAATAAAGAGGTAACAGCTGCACTTAAAGCGGTAGTAACTAGTACATCTACCTTACCTAGAGCGGTTGTGGCATCTATTACCTAAATTAAAGTAGGTCCACTTATGCAATTATTAATATTATACCTTACAACTTTATAGTTCTTATATATATAACCACAGAAGACAGTTTAATAGTCTAGAGAGTTATAGTTTAGGCAAGTCCGCTTCTTCTTATCTAATAACTAGGGATAGTCTCGCTTTCTATAGCCTATAGCACTATATTAGTTATATATTATATAAGGCCAGTAGCTCTTAAGATAACCAGCTTCCCTATAATTATTATATATAGGGTTAGGGTAGTTAGCTTTAAGATAACCGGCCTTACTATAGCTGTAATAAAGTTAAGAAGCTTTCTTAAGAGGATAATTAGTATATATATAGCTAGTAGATAGACAGAGATGGCATTTTAAAGCATTATTGGCTAAGAGGTATAGACTGCTAAGCTCTAGAAGAAGAGGCTTATTAAGTATAGGACCCTTACTATTGCCTTATAAAATACTAGAACCTATAGCCGCTATAGTTAAGGTAATCTTAAAAACCATAACGCCCTTAGTAAACTTTTTATGGTTATAGATATAGTTAACATCGCAAGTTATAAAATAATTAGTAGGTAGGTCTATTTTAGTGGCAGGCTGTATTAAGCGGTAGTCTATATAAATATATTAGTAAATATGGATTCTCTATTATATAGCTAAGGTTAAAGATAAGGTAGCTAACTTACTACATTATAAGGTTTTATAGCCTAGATAGATCTATAAAGGCACTAGTTATAGAGGTAGATACTAATAGGGTAGGGGTAAGAGAGGGTAGTTAGTAGAGTTAGGTTAATTAGTAAAGGTAAGAAGATAAGGCGCGCCCTAACAAAATTATATAAGTAAGGCCTTAGCGGTAAAGTATATAGTTATACACTCTGTAGGTTAAATATGTATAAGGGCGAATCTATAGTAATAAGACCAACGTATAGAGGAAGACGTGGTATAGTATAAGTTATAGGGACTACCCTACTTAGCCTATTTCTTAATATAGGCCAGGCAATAGTCTAGCACTATTAAGCTTTTATAGTTTATAATACAAGTATATAAATATATAGAAGGGTAAGGGAAAAGAGAAGTAAGTAGTAAAGTAAAAGCACTTTATTATAGGTAGGCTAATTACGTTATAAGTAAACAGAAACTTAAATACCATAATCTATTAAAAATATTACTAATAAGCACAGCCTACTACTACTAGAAAGTATAAGTCTTTTTCTCCCTTAATTAGTAAGAGATAAGGTATTATTAGCTAAACAATCTTTTATAGGAGTACTAGGTAGGGAGCAGGATATTATAAAACTATATATAGTTTTAAACAGATCTAAAATAAAGATATTAAATATAAGAGACTTTAATGTAATAAATACTATAGTAAAACACTAACCTTTTATATAATACTAAATAGATAAATAGTAAGATAAGTTAACATTACTAAGCGGCTGGATGCTAGGTATATATAATATGTCTACTATTCTAAAATGCCCTAAAATGCTATTAATTATATAAACTTATAATATAAGATACAAAACCTCCTACTACCTTTTGCTATGGATATACAGTTAAATAAGCACTAGATATTTAAGTATAGATATAAAAGCAACCCATACTGTTGGTATTATAAGGTGATATTACGTATCTGTTACGGAGCGAGCACAAGCGGTGATAATATATAGCGAAGTAGATATTATTAAGCTATGTACATAAACTGCGTAATAAAGTTAAGACGTTTCGTAAGGAAAAGAAAATAGGAAATAGGGGAAAAAGGGTATATAACGTTCGCTTGGTTGCTAGGTTAATAGGTACTATACTATACACAGGCAGGGTAAAGCTTAGGTGGCAGTTCTGGTAGAACTTAGCAGAATTCGGTAGTTAGAGGTCCTTAAAGTTACCAGTTAGCAACTCTAATAGTAGAGGCGGCAGATTGTGGCGGAATATAGCAGATTACTGTTAGATTGCTATCTCGTGGTTAGTCTCCAGTTGTTCAGTTAGTAGAAACAGGTAAACGTGTGTAAGGTATTATAGGGGTGTCCTATAATAGTACCCCCCCTTTAAACTCAAGCATCTGCGAGATAGGGCTATGGTAGTTCTAGGTGGAGTTTATAAAAGTCTTCTACGGCTTATATAAGTCCTACAGAGTCAGCAGGTTCCCATAAGGGTTTAGTAAAACCTCTCCATTTTATAAGGTATATATATTTACGTTTCTATTTATTATACTTAATATTGTTAACTCTTTCAATAAGGTACTTATCCTTACCATCTACTTTAACTAGTGGGGGAGGGTCTTAGATCTGTCCAGGCAGGGCGTCTAATATAGGGGCGGTAGGGCAGAGGACTGACGTATAAAATATAGGGTGGATTTTAACCATATCAGGGAGCTTTAGTTGGTAGGCATAAGGAGAGACAACTTTTTTAACCTTATAAGGGCCAGTGTTCTTTTAATTAAGTTTCTTAGTAGGTCGTTTTGTGTTTAGATTTCTTATATCTAGCCAAACAAAGTTACTAATTTAGTAGGCTAGTGCTAGGGTTCGGTTCTTATTTGCTGCGGCTTTATAGACAGATTAGGCCTATGTTATTTCATTAGTAAGGAACTCTTATACTTCTTCTATCTTCTTTATAAATTTGCTTACTTCTATAACTTATAAGGCCTAATAAGCTAGGTAAGGAATATTACTAAAGGGTTTAAACCCTATTTGTAGATGCTAGCCATAGTTAGCTAGGAATAGGGAGACCTTTATAGTTTCCAAAACGGAGTTATTTATAGTAAACTTAGTAAATGCAAGCCAGTCTATCTAGTCGTCCTATAGATATAACGTATATATCCAAATATATTATTCTATTATAGCATTTATATATTCCGTTTAACCATCCATTTCTAGGTGGTATACCATAGATAATAGTGCTTTAATATAGAGTTAGGTAGTTAGTTTTTTCTAGAATATAGAGATAAACTAGCTGCCTTTATTAGAGATAATTATTTTAGGGAGTCTATGGAGTTTCTATATATAATACAGGAAAAGTTAGGTAACGGCAGGTGTTAATATATTAGGATAGGCAATTAAGTATCTTATTTTGGATAGTTGGTCTATAACTACTATAATGTTTATATAGCCTTTACTTACGGGGAGTTTAACAGTAAAGTTAATTAAGATGTCCTTCTATCTTTAGTCCGGAATAGGTAGTAGCTTTAGAAAGCCATTGTATATCTTATACAAAGCCTTAGCTTATTAGTAGGTATGGCAGCTAGAGATATACCTTTATATTATATTATATATATTTAGCCAGTAGTACTCCTATTAGAGTAGTTTTAGGGGTTTTCCATGGCCTGGGTGGCCGGCTACTAGTAGGTTATATACATATTCAAGAAGCTTAAGCTTAAGCTTGTTATAGTTAGGTACAACTAGGCGGTTCTAGTAGTACAAGTGGTCTCCACGAGCTTTATATTTACTTAGAGAGATCTTTTTAAAGCGTCTAACGCTATCTTAAATTAGCCTAAGTGTCTCTTAGATAAACTCGTTATTTAGGTATTTATTAATTATAATCTATTTAACTAATTAACTAGTTATTTTAAGGACGTATACCGTAAGGTCTTTAGTTAGGGGATTAAATAATTTAGGGCGAAGTAGGGTTTAATTATAGTAGGTATGTGCTTCTTCCTATACTAGTATGTCTTATAAACATTAGGTTAGGGTATTAGGTTTTTAACCTTAAACGCCTAGGTGGTATATAATTAAGAATTAAAAATAAGACAGATATTCTAACTAATAGGCTTAGCAATGACTTAGCTATTTTATAGTTATAAAGTACTATAGATTCTTATAGTCGCTAAGGACCTTAATTAAAAATCCAGCGCCTTCTAGTTTAGGTCGCCATTGTTTAAAATATCTAATAATGGCTAACAATTCCTTATTATAGATTTTGTAGTTATATTTAGCTAGACTTAGTTGTTTTAAGAAGTATATTATAGGGTATAGTACTCCTTCCTTATTATACTAAAACAAAATACCTCTAGTAACATAGTTAGATAAGTCAGCTTCTATAATACTCTTTTAGTTTAGGTTAAAGTATTAGAGTATAGGTGTAGTAGTAAACATAACTTTTAGATAGGTAAAGGCCTTTTTACATTCCTTATTAAAGATAAAGGTTTTATCTTTTTAGGTTAGAGCTATAAGGGGTAAGACTAGGGCGGAGAAGTTATTAATAAACCGTTAGTAAAAGTTAGTAAATCCTATAAAGGCTTTTACATCCTTAACATTCTTAGGTTCTTATTAGTTTACAATTACTTTAATTTTCTTTAGGTCCATTTGTATGCCATCTATAGAAATAATAAGTCTAAGGTATAGGACTTCCGTTTTATAGAATTTGTACTTATCTATATCTAATTGTAGGCTAGCTCCACGTAAGGCTTTTAAGATAAAGTTAACATGTTTCTTATATTTAGTTAGGTTATTGCTATATACTAGGATATTGTTAATATAAGCAGTACAAAAAATGTCTAGGTAAGGTTATAGGGTATTATTTATAAAGTATTGGAACAAACTTGGGGCATTTATAAGGCTAAACGGCGTTACTAAGTATTTAAATAGTTTATACCTAGTACAGAATATAGTAAGCTATTTATCTCCTTTTGTAATACGGAGACGGTTAAATGCGTAGATAAGGTTAAGTTTTATATAGTAGCGAGCCTTATTTAATTAGTTTAGTGTTTTTTAAATTAACGGGAGCGAGTACTAATTCTTAATGGTAATGGCATTAAGAGCTTAGTAGTCTATATAGAAGCGTAGACTGCCGCTAGGTTTCTTAATAAAGATTATAGGTATAGCTATAGGTAAAGAGATTACTCTAATAAATCCTTTACTTAGGTATTCGTCTAAGTACTTCTATAGCACTTAGAGTTTGTTTTAGGATATTCCGTATAGGGGTTTAAATCCTAGCTATTTTTCTTCTTTAAGTATAATCTTGTAATTATATAGTTGGTGCTCTGTTAACTTATTAACTTTCTTTTATAAAAATACTTCTAGATACTTATAATAGCGTACTAGTACTTTTATAGCAGGGTTAGTATGCTTCTTTAGTGCTAGGGCCTTTTTAATATTAGCTATTATAACAGTAAATATTATATATTTAGGTTTCCTGGCAAGTTGTACTAATAGGGTAGCTTTAATTATATAGATATCTATAGAAAGGGGGGCGAGTTGCTAGCTAGCAACTTTTTTTTAATTATCTACTATTTCTTATTTAACTTTAGGTTTAGTATTAGGTACGGAGTTAGTATTAGATTTAGGTTTAGGTTCTTTAAGTATTCTTTTTATAGTAGAATACCAGTTCTTTTAGTACTTTTGTATATTAAGCTTAAGTTTAGGCTTCTACTTGGTTTAGGGTAGTACAGCAGTTAGGGTTAGTTTATGTGGTTTAGTATAATTTTTAGGTTCTTAGTAGAATTGGGTAGACTTTTTAGGTATAGGGTAGATATTAGTAGAAATTTTAGATTTTGGTTTAGGGTCTAAGTAGTAAGTTATAAGGCACTTCTACTTATAACGGGAGGCGGTAAATAGAAGCTTAAGGTTGTTCTAATTAATGGTTACCTTATATAGCTTTATCTAAGGTTGTCTAAGTATTACTAAGTAACCTAGAGTGGTAACAAAAAGCCTAATTAGTTCTTTATAGTTTAGGTATTAGAGTTTTAGGAATACTATATAGGTAATACGGCCTAAAATAGTGCGTTTGCCATTAAATCTAAATATATTAATATACTGGTTAAGGGGGGTTAGGGTAAAACTATTATCTTATATAAAGATCTTATTAATAAATCCTATGCTACTGGCTTCTGTATTAATTAGGACTTAAGCATTAGCCTATTAATTATTCTACTAAAGATAATAGTTAATAGTTATACTATAATTCTAAGAGTTAGAATTTGTAACATCTAAAGTATTTAATAAGATCTTAAGGCAGCGCTATCCTGGAGAGTGACTTAGCTCTAAAACCTTCCTTTTAGAGGTAACTAGGGTAGGATTCCTATAGAATGTTAGCTATAACTTTATCCTTATAAGTAGTGCTTACTAGATATAGGGCTGGAGCCATATAAAGATTAGGGATAGTGACTAGAGGATTAGTGCGGTAAACAGTTACTAGTATTAGCTGTTTATAAATTGTGTTAGGGTATAGGGATAAAGTAGTATCTTAAAATATAAGCCTTGCTTTTATACTTAAAGTAAAGGCCTAGCTTAATGCGTTATTTTTATTTAAGGGACCCTAGTAGGGTATACTCTAGGGTTCTAAAGTTAATGTCTATAGCATTAGGGTACTTAGGCTAAGATAATAACTTAATAATTATTTACAGAGCTGTTGTATTATATTAAGGAGTGGACTTTAGTATTAGGCGTAGTATATTATTATATTATTTATTAATAATATTTACGCAGGCGTTAAGGGCTTCTAGTAGGTCTATACCTATTAGGGAGATTTTTAGTTTAGGACTTAGGGATTTAATAAGGCTATTAATTAGTATAGAGTCGTTCTAGCCTATTTCCTTTATATAATGGTTAAATTTAGAGAAGTATACTAGAAAGCTTTTTATTCCTTAAGTTATATAGTTTATCTTTCTTTAAGCAGTGGCTTAGTGGTTTAGGTTACTGTATATAGCTTTAAGAAGTATAACTAGACTTTATACTAAATTTGGTTAAAGGGGTTTAATAAGGTCAGCTATATCTCCTTTTAGTTAACTTAGGGCATAGTAGAGTTAGTTAGCTTTAGTTAGGTAGTGGTTAATATTACTAGTTAGCTTATTTTTAAGCTAGTTTAAAAATAATTAGAGTTCTTATTATTTACTAGTAAATATTAGAGGGTTTAGTAGTTATTTAGATTATTATAGTACGGTAGTTAGTTTAGGGTAAATAGCTACTATAGATTTAGGACTGTTATTTTATATATTTGTCTCTAGAGAAGGTATTTAGTCTTAGGGCCCTAGTATAGGCATTTTAAGGGTGCGTACTTCTTCTTAAAGGTCCTTAATTATTTATAGGTGTTATACTTCTTATTTAGCTTCTTATTAAGTTAAAGTAGCTTAGTTCTATATAAGGGTGTTTATAAAGGACTTTTATATCTCTACTAATTGTTTTTAGAGTATAGATATAATACTAGCGGCTATTATAGGGGCTTTAGGGTTGTTTTATATTTTAGAGGGTAGTATATAAGGTTAATATAACGTAGTGTTATAGAGTAAGTATAAGCGGTAATAATATATAGCGAAGTAGATATTATTAAGCTATATATATAAACTGCGTAATAAAGTTAAGACGTTATATAAGGAAAAGAAAGTAGGAAATAGGGGAAAAAGGGTATATAACATTTGCTTAGTTGCTAGGTTAACGGGTACTATGCTACGCATAGGCAGGGTAGAGCTTAGGTGGCGGTTCTGGTAAAACTTGGTAGAATTTGGCAGTTAGAGGTCCTTGAAGTTGCCAGTTAGCAACTCCAACAGTAGAGACGGCAGATTGCGGCGGAATACGGCAGATTGCTGTCAGATTGCTATCTCGTGGTCGGTCTCTGGTTGTTCAGTCAGTGGAAACAGGTGGACGTGTGTAAGGTGTTATGGGGGTGTCCTATAACAGTATCTACAAGTTGTAGGTAGTATAATGATTGTTATTATATATATTTTTTTAATTAAAATGAGGAAGGGCGAGGAGCCTAAGACTCCTCGCTACGCTAGTGCCGCGGCGTTACGTAACAACCGCTTGCCTCATTCCCAATACTGGCAACTCTTCTTTTATAGTTGCCATCTATATATAAATGCTGCTTAACTAGCATAACAAATATTAATCCTCCTTACTTACTATTACCATTATAATATAAGTCTTGCTATTCTAAAATTTGCCTCTTAGTATATGGTGCTTTCTTACTTAGAGTTATAGGTAGATATTATATTAGGGCCGCTAAGGCGCTAGTTATAAGCAAGCCAATAGCAATTTTCTATACCGGGTATAGAAAATCCTAATTGGCTGGTTAAAATTAGGGTCTATAGAATACTATACTCTTACTCCCTTTTAACCTAACCTTTAACTTATATATATAGAGTATTTATATTAATAAACGTTTCTAGAGCCTTATTTGGGTTTTCCTTTATTATTATATCTACTAGGTTGTCTTAACCATTAATCTATTAAATCTTAAAGAGTTCTTGCCATTTATAGGATTAATAAAGTGCCATAATATTAATTATAAGGCGCTTCTTCTTTATAGTACTAAGCTTAACTAAGCACTTATAGAGGGAGTATAAATTGGTGCATATAATTATAGGGATAATAGGAACTTTAAGTTAATCTATAATTATCTTTAGGGTAGTTCTAATTGCAATTACCATATTAACTCCGCTAACTATTCTATATATCTCTAACGCTAGAACGCTTTAAGTAACATATTTACTCTTAGTTAAGCTTTAATAAATAAGATTGCTATAGATTATAAAGTTATTTTCTCTAGTAAATTTATTTGTAATAATAATCTTATATCCCAACTAGGAGCTAAAATCTTTGTTATTTATAAATAATCTATTAATAAATACAAAGAGCTTAGTGGTAGGAAGATTAATAGGTATATAGAGTAGTCCCTAATTAAGATGGTTTATTTACTAGAAAAGACATTTATTTAGAGCAAGAATATTATCCTTAGTTAGTTCCTAGTATTAGGCGGCAATAGAGAGATTAAATAAAGCCTTAGGTTAATAGATAGAAGCAATATAAGCTCTATAAGCACATTACTCCATATATCCTTGCTTTAGAGAATTAGCGTTAATAATATTAATCTTCTTACCTTAACCCTTCTAGTGTAAAGTAATAGAATCCTTATTTAGGGAGAGGGTGCATCTATTAAAGAGTAATAGTATTATTAAATTAAGCTTTTCCTTTAGCTTTACTATAAGATTTGCCTTTACTAACTTATCTTCTTTAAGAGCTAAAAATTAGTAGTCTCCTAAGATAATTATATTGTTAGTTTACATACCAATAATTCCAAATAGAGTTCCTGTAGTTATAATTAGGAAGCATAGGTTAAATATAGAAGTAGTTATTAAAAGCTTTTCTTTATAGTGCTTACTATAGGTAGCCTACTAATAGGTTCCTACCTCTGCAATTCCATATAATAGCTTAAGCACAACCATAATTGTATCTTTGGGATATTAGTAACAAATTTACTCTAAAAGGTATGCCAATATTAAGCACTAAAGGTATATCTCTAATTAGGTATAGGCCTAAGTAATATCTTATAAATAGACCGCTATTCCATTCTTTATTAAAGAGGGAGCTAGTATAATAATAACTTACTAACTAGCTCATTAAATTATAGGAGATTGTGTAAAAATTACCTCCTTACTATTATTATTATAACCTTAGATAATAAGCCTTAATTTCTTAAATAGGGCATTAGTAGCTTTACCCTTAATCTTATTAATTATTTTTAACTTAAAGATATAAACTTCGTTAAACTTAGTAGGGTTATACTTCTTAAATTTAAAGACTCCTCTTGTAATAAGACTATTAATCTCCTACTTATTAGATACTTAGAAAGAAGCTCTAGAAGTTATAATACAACCTTCCTTTTAGAGCTGTTTTACAAACTTAAAGTTAGCCTTCTCCTTAGTTATTATAAAGGCCATTAATAACTTAATTCCATTCTTAATAGCGGTAACAAATTGCTCTTTAAAATTAACAAGATATTAGCAATTTTGTAATCCCTTTAGGCGACCTTTACCGCGTTATAGTTACGGCATATCTACTATAATTATATTAGGATTGTAGTTGTCTTCTAAAGCATATTAATCATAGTTCTTCTTTAGGGCATTTTTTAGGGCATTTTATAAAGGCTTAAAACTGTTATCTTTATAGTAAGGCTTAATAACAGTTAAACGGAATTAAGTGGGTCTGTAAGGCATCTAAATAGTATAAGTTTAACTATTAATTACAATAAGTTAATATAGGCCTAACTATGCTCCCTTTTTATACTATACGCGTACCTTAGACTGGAGTGGTAGATTAAGCATAGTTAAGGTATTTAGGCCATTTCTTATCCCTAATGCGTTGTTAATCTAGCGTATAGCATAGAGACATTATACCTCCTTTATTGCCTTGCGAATAGCCTTAGCTTATTATATAATAGAGGGAGATAGCAGAGAATTATTAATTATTTAAGGGTAGGCGCTAAAGACTAGCAATATAGGTACAAGTCTATCTAGGCCAGCGGAATTATTAATGGCTTTAACAGCTATTTGTAAGGTAAGTTCTTTACTAGCATCTTCTAGTTTTAAAGAGATAATCTTATATACGCGGTGTAATAGTGTGTAATATTACTCTACTTTTCTAATACTATTATATGCCTTAATAGGAACTTCCTTAACCTTAATTACCATTGCCTTTATCTATTATTAAGACTCTATAGATAAGAAGTTCTTTCCTGTCACGGCACTGACCTAACGCATACTGTTTTATACTGTTTTGTACTGTTCCCTACTATTGGCTGGCCCACCACTAACGACTTGGCAGCCGGCCCTACTATTTGTATACAATACCCCCTTTCTACCTTCTTCCCCTCTTTATACCACAACGTAGTTATTCAGTCTACTTCATTGCAGCACTGTGACAGTTTGTGGTATCTTCAATTTGCGCCCTGTCGCGATCACTGATTCCCTGTACCCCAGCTAATTGACCTCCGCCCCAGAGCAATCGCGACCTGCGCGCGCCTCTGCTGAAACCAACACGTCCCCAGTATAGTCCTAGAACAATCCTCAGTTTTTACCTAGCGCCTAGATAGGCGACACCAACGACGCTGAAATGGCCGAAACCTAGAACCCCTGCGACGTTTTTGCAGACCTATTTACAGAGATATACCCTAATATCATGTGGACAATCCGCCGCTCCCTACTGTACCCCAAGACCTTTAAGCCTAGTAAAGCTTACCTTACCCTTATTAACTATACTAATAAGTTCCTTAATAATATCAAAGCAGGACTACAGTGTATATATAACACAAACACCGCCAACAAGAAAGCTAACAAAAACCTTAGTACCCTTATCACTTTCCAGATAGGAACTATTAACTCCCAAATAGAGACTATTACTGTTCTAAAACAATCAACCCCTATAATAATAGTAGTAACCTAGCAGAAAAAACAGAGATCTAAAGACCCACCAATATTTAGCAGAAAAGGCACCCCACTAGAACAATAAGCTAATTTCAAGACCTGGCATATCAAGATTAAGGGAGTCTTCGACCAGGACTAGGACTACTTTAATATAGTTTAGTCCCAGATCCTTTACATTTTGGATATGCTAGAGGACAAGGCCTATAAGTTTATTAAGTAGGGTCTAGAGCTTATATATAAGAACCTAAACAACATATCTGTGTAGAAATGGCCTACTAAGGAAGATATGCTTAAAGACCTTACTGCCTACTATAAGGTCCTTAATATAACCTAGGTTGTAAAGAATAAGCTTAACTATTTCCCCTAAGGCGAGCGTAATTACTGGTCCTAGAAGGGAGAGCTTAATAAGCTAATAGTCCGCGCCAAAAAGATAGACGAATAGAAGGTGGACCTACTTTAAAAGTTCATCTCTCCAAAGATGGAAGAGCTGGTACTTAGACTGGCCCATAAAATCAATAACAGCGACTATATAGGTTGGAGCAAGTAGATGGATATGTTCGCTAAGAACCTCGCGAACCATGCACACTAAGCTAACCTTAAGAAGAATGCTAACTACTGCCTACCTGCCTAAGCCCCTGCCCCTATATCAACCCCAACCCTAGCAGTAACTGGAGAACCTATAGACCTTAATGGAATCTTAGACACGGAGCGCAAGCGCCGCGTTAACAATAGACTGTGCCTTGCCTATAGCCTATCTAGCCACTAGAAGGATGCCTATAACCCTACTAAGACAGCAAACCTAGTCCTAATGCCACCCTGTTAAATAACGCGAACAAATAACCGCGGACGCGGTGACCGTGGAGTCTATTATAGACGCGGCGACTGCAGAGCCTATTATGGCCGCGGCGGACAACCCCCCCCCTTTAACCCTATGGCTTAGTTACTCTAAACTATGCCCTATATGGGAGCCCAACCTGTTAATAATGCCTAGTATTAGCGACTTTGTGCTAGCAAATATAAACACGGCTATATTATCGGCGAGGTATTATCTTCCTATACCCCAACCCAAACAGAGACTAATACCGCCAGCCAGATAAACACTGGACTACCCTACTAAGACAGCCCTATACCCTAGTTGTTAAAAGGTAGACCCTTAGACTAAGTCGCGCCCAAGGGTCTAAACCATATAAGGAGGAAGATAAGAAGATTAGGTCCCTATTACTAGATTAATTAGTCCTTTCTATTAGTAAACTGCCACTTAATCTTAGATTAGTAAATAGTAACAAGAAATTAATCCTTATTTAAACCCAACTCTCCTTATTATATAACCCATACCCCCAAGTTTATATCAATATAGTAAGCCTAGTGGACTCCGGTAGTACTATAATGGCATTTACCGACGCAGAGTCTATTATAAGAAAGTATAATATTATAACTAAGAAGCTGCTGGCACCTAGGCCACTACGCCTCGCAGACAGCATCCCAACTTCACTTATTATGGACTACTTCACCACCTAAATGTTAATCGGCCTCCATACTAAAGCTATACTCTTTTTTGTTACCAAACTCTCGCCTACTACCCCAATTATCCTAGGTATGCCCTAGCTTCAAAAGCACGAGCCCCGTTCTAGCTTTAGGAAACTCAAGATCCGCTTCAACTCAGACTACTACTCTAGGCACTACCTCCTATAGGGGATAGCCAATGTTAGCAGGAACGCCCTATATAGACACTTAGCACTACCAAGCCTAGTGCCTAGAACTATATATAAAGCCCTAATAGTAGAAGACGTTCCTGATAAAGGGGAGCCTATATAGCTGCAAAGAAACAAAATAGTGGAAGACTAGACTAACCCAGCACTTAAAATCAAAATAACAGGCCAGCCAGCCCTACCAAGACCAAGGAAGAAGGTCTGCTTTGTGCCGCCACCACTAAGAATCCAACCCTAACCTAGGCACCGTTTAAACCCTAGCTGCCTAGCCCAACACCCAGAACTAAGCCATATACCATATACGCACACTATAGCTCGCGTTATAGTAAGGACTAGCTATGGAACTACTAAGACCTAGATAATAGAAACCGCGCTACCACAACGCCTAACCTCACACCTGTCTCCTGCACGTACCATATAGGGCCGCCGCCTCATTTCCACCCCCCTAGGCCAACTAAGCCGTGCCAGCCCAGCCATAGCATTAGAGAGCCAGATACGCCCTAACCTAAACGATATTAAATACACCCATACTGTTAATTTTACCCAGTTCTATAAATAAAAAGATATAAAGGTGATAAGGATCCATATAGCGGAGCTAGTAGAACTGGTTAAATAAGATAAGCACTAATAGCTGCTTAAAGAGCTGCCCACAGGCCTAATAAAAGTACTAAACCTATTAGAAAGGTCTTTCCACTGGCTGGTGGAAGGCGACTATATAATAAAGGAAGCCTATAAAATGCTCCCCCCCTATTTCTATAACTTCCTTAAGATAAATCTAAAAACCAAACCTAAGCTTTTACGTTGGAAGATAGTCGACACCAATGTTAAAAAATTCCTAAAAGGCAAACCAGGATTGACCTACAAAGACATTCTATAACGCCTACTAAAGGAGTTTAGTAAATATATTAAGCACTTCCTCCCTAAGAATATAGACAAGCTGCCCCTTTACCAACTATAGGACTATAAAATTGAGATCACCCCCGGAAACCAGGCCCTATACTATAAAAATAGACCACTCTTACCTGCTAAACTTAGGTGTGTAAAGAAGTGGATTAATAAGATGCTAGATAAGGGTTTTATTTGCAAATCAACCTTACTAGCTGCCACACCACTCCTCCTCGCTGCTAAGCCTGGCAGCAGTATATAAATCTGCTATAACTACCAAGGCCTAAACACAGTCACTATTAAGAATCAATACCCACTGCCACTAATCCGCAAGATACTTGACGCACTTTATGGCGCCAAGTACTTTACTAAACTTAATATAATTACTGCGTTTAACTAGATCCAGATTGCGGAGGGCTATAAGTAGCTTACAGTATTTATTACCCGGTTCGGACTCTATAAGATGCTAGTTACACCATTTAGCCTCTATAACGCACCTGCTACGTTCCAGAACTATATTAACTATATTCTACACAACGCCCTTAACAACTACTGTACTGCCTACCTTAATAATGTCCTTGTCTTTTTTAAAACACGCGCCGAGCATACTAAGTATATAAATAAAGTCATCCAAAGACTCAGCAATGCTGGACTTTAAATTAATATTAATAAGTTTAAGTTCTACTCTACTAAAACAAAATACCTTAGCTTAATTATCTCAACTAATAGCATAACTATGGACCCTAAGAAGATACAGGCCTTACAAAAATAGAAGGACCCGACATTAATTAAAGAACTATAACAATTTCTTAGCTTCGCGAACTTCTACCAACAATTTATCCAAGGCTACTCTACTATTACTACACCTATAACAAAACTCCTAAAGAAGGATATCGGATGGCTATAGGGCCCAGAACAAGCCAAATTATTTAAGGCCCTTAAGGGAGCCTTTACTTCAGCACTAGTACTAGCATACTATAACTACACAAAGAAAACAGTGGTAGAGATAGACATATTAAATTAGGCTTCCAGTAGAGTCCTTTCCTGGTATAACAACAACAGAAAATTAAAACCAGTTATATTCTTCTCCGCAAAGTACTCCGCGCCGGAATATAACTATAAAATCTACAATAAAGAACTCCTAGCTATTATTAAGGCTTTAGAGGAATAGTATCCTAAGCTACAAGGGACTAAGGAGCTGTTTAAAATCATTACCGACTATAAAAACCTACAGACGTTTATAACTACCAAGCAGCTAAACTAGCGCTAAGTCTAGTAGGCAGAGTTCCTTTTATAGTTTAACTTTATAATTATATATAGACCTGGCAGCAAAGCTATGCTCCCTAACGCCCTAAGCCAGCTACTAGGAATAAGGCCCAAGGACGCCAATAACAAACGCCTCCGCCACCAAGCCTAAGTCATTATACCACCTTAGAAAGTTAACCCTACAATCTTAGAAGAATTACTATATAAGTCCTGTAACTCTAACAACACAGAGTTCATAGCCGCTCTAGACCCTAAAATAGCCGAAAAGTCACTAGACAAGTTAATCCGGCTAGAATACCAGGAGAACGAACTCGCAAGAGATATAGTAGCAGCCCTATATAATCGGAAAGCTCGCCATTAGCCAAAGAAGATCAGGAAATTACTCCATTACAACAAGTTAGAATGCAGTATCGTTAACAAATAGATCTACTTCTGCTAACGTCTCTTCGTCCCTAACGCCCTAGACCTCCACCTAGAAGTTACCCATCACTTTTATAGCAGCGGCCCCGCTAGTCACCCTAGCTAGGTTAAGACTCTTGACCTCTTAAACCAAACATACTAGTGGCCAGGAATCTCCCAGTTCACAGCTACCTTCATTAAAGACTATACCCTATACTTTCACACTAAGACCCCCTATTCTGCCCTACCTAGTTTCCTAAAGCCACTAGAATTACCCGCCTGCCTATAGACCGATATCTCGATTAACTATATTATAACGCTGCTAGTATGCCAACGCTACAGCAAGGTATATAAACATATCCTTATTATTATAGACTGCCTAACTAAAATATAACACCTTGTTTTAGTAACAGGTCTCTTAACAGAGGAGCTAGTTAATGGCTTTATTAATAACGTATATAAGCTCCATAGTGCACCAAGCACGATTATCTCCGATCGCGGTATATAATTTGTCGGCGACTTCTAGCAACGACTAAGTAAATGCCTTAAGATAACCTTGCAACTAAGCTCAGCCTAGCACCTAGAAACGGACGGCCAAACCGAAATTATTAACGCCGCCGTAAATAAATACCTTCGTGCTTTTGTTAGCTTTATATAGGACGACTAGGTTAACTACCTACCGCTTACCAAGTTTGCTACAAATAACTAAGTCAATAAGAGCACAGGCATCTCCTTATTTTTTACAAACTATGGCTTTAACCCTCGCCTTGAAATTAAGCCTACTGGCCCCTACCTACTAACACTATCAGCACAAGCAAAGAAGGAGTTCTTTTACGTAGACTCTATGGCTAACCACTTTAAGCAGATATTAACATAGCTTAAGGCCCTAGCCTGGATTTCACAGCAACGCTATAAAGACAATACTAATACCCGTAGGGACGAGAGCGCGTTATTCTACAAAGGTAACATAGTTATGGTTAGCTTAGAAAATATAAAGACAAATAGACCTAAGAAGAAATAGGACGACAAATGGGACGGCCTGTACCCCGTACTCGCAGTATACTAAGGGGCAGTCGTAGTAGACCTCCCGGACTATATCCAAGTAAACAAATCCTTTTATACATCTAAGGTCCGCCTCTAGGCTGCTAAAGAGATCCCTGGCCAAGCAAATATTAATACTATAGAGCGCCATAATATACAAGGACGAGTGGCAGAGAGAGACAATGACGGCAACATAGAAGACAAATAGGAGTTTAAGAAAATCCTTAATATACACAACAAAGACCCCTAGGGCCTAACTTATAAGATTAAATGGAAATATCACAAGGATATAACCTAGCAGCTAGAGGAAGACCTAAAGGGTTGCAAATAAGCTGTACAGCGCTTCTATAAGCAACACCCTAAGAAGCCAGGACCCCCAGACTGGGCACGAGATAAGGAAAAGTCACGCTAAGGTCACAGCCAACCACCGCATTAAAATTTGTAGTGGTTGAGATGTCATAAAACTTTAACCAGCGGTTAAAGTTATCTAATTAGCCAAATTCTCGCCAAGAAACGCCACACGGACCGGTTTAGGTGGCAGTATGGAGTTCTGCCGACCTTACTCACTAAACTAACCAATCAGGATTTTCCATGCCCGGTATAGAAAATCGCCATTGGCTTATTTAAGGGCGGTAAGCAGAACTAATATCTTTACGGTAGAAAATAGGCAACCCTATACACTACCTATTTTTAAGTTATTTGTTCAGTTTAGGGACCAAACTATCTAGGGAAGAGGAGTACTGTCATAGCACTAACCTAACACATACTGTTTCATACTGTCTCGTACTGTTCCCTACTATTAGCTGGCCCACCACTAGCGACTTGGCGGCCGGCCCTACTATTTATATACAATACCCCCTTTCCACCTTCTTCCCCTCTTTATACCACAACGTAGTTATTTAGTCTACTTCATTGCAGCACTGTGACATTTCTTATATTATAGACAATTTAGTTAGGGGGTCCTAGGTAGACATTAATCTAGTATAATTAAAGGGTATCCTATATGTTCCTAGCTAATATATCCTTTAAGAATTGTGCGGCTTAGAAGGAGGTTAAAAAGTTAACAACTTAGAATACTAGCTTACCACTAAGATATATAACGTTGACAATAATATAGAAGTTAAAGTTATAGTTATCTTTAAGGGTAAGCTTAAATCGGCTAAGGGACTTCTGGTTTATTTAGCAGTAATAATAGTATTTTATAAAATGCTTAATTGCCTTAACCTTAACTTTATAGCCTACTTACTAAAGAACCCTAAGCAATTAATAAACGGATAGGTAGCTAAAACGATAGTGTAGTTGGCGTAACTCTAACTTAGTTAAGTGGCTTTAAGTAATACTCTTTTTTAGTTAATAAAGGAGCAACTAGGGGTAACCCTACTTACACACAATAGGTACTTAATTATCTCCTTAAATAAGTACATTCTTAAGGTTATTAAGCTTAATGCCTAATTTATCTATATCTCTAATACAAAATAGAAATAGGGTGTTTGTGGGAATAATATAAAAAGTAATATACCCTAAGGGGGTTTAAACCCTAATTATACCAAGAGAGATTATAGTACCCTTGCTAAAATAAATCGTATGTTAGCCTGCCATTAAATAGTTAATCTAAATAGAGCTATTAAGCTGCTAAAGGGCTTAAACTTAAGGTTCTCCTACTATAAATACTCCTACAGCTTTAGTGTCTAGCATAATACCATAGAAGACATTTGCTAAGTATCTATTATTAAAGAAGAACATAGAACTCTCCCTTAGCTTATTAAAGATATCTAAATTTATAATAGAGTAGAGCGTAGATTAGTTATTAAGAATAGCAACAGTTTATATCCTATTTACCTTACCATACTTAGTAAAGTATTAGTTAAGTAAGTAGTCCTTAATTTCCATATCTATAAGGAGCTGTTTAGTCTTATTAACCTTATCCTTAAAATCTTTTACACCTTTATATTCAACCAGGAAGCTTTAGAAGTAGGCCATAGTAACCTTATAATTTCTAACATTTCTTATACTCTAACGGAACTTATTATATGCCTCCTTTTACTTATTAAGGGAGTGTCTAGTTAACTAGCAATTTAGCTTCTTATAAATATAGCACTTCTTTTAGCAATTACTTTAAAATAAACCTCTATAAGGACCTCCATAATTGCCTTATAGTTAATATTAATTATATCCTTTACCATATTCCCTACTACAGCCACCATATATTTGGTCAGTCCAGTTATAATTATATTAGTTAAAAATACTTAATTAGGTAGGGTTTTTAGTATAGAACTATTAAGATTCTTATATTTATATTATAGTATCTACAGCAGAGCGTAGCTTAGTATATACTCCTTTAAATATATCCACAGGTTTATATAGCGCCAAATTGCACTTAGGAATGCCACAGCAGGCTAAGATAACCTGGTCCCTTAGGCTATTCTTATTTTAGTAAGTTTTAGTAAGGCTATATTAGATTTTCTAAAGTTTATTAAAGAGTAGTTAAAGGCACTCTAAACAAGTCTTTGTTAAGTTAGAAGCAATAACTCTTTAAAATATAGTCTCTTACTATTCGGATATATAAAGCTGGCGATTCTTATTAGTTTTAAAGTGGGCTCTAGTAAGCTAAAGCATTATATTAAAGCTATAGTTTCTACCCATAATATAGTTATAATAAAATATCGCCGCCTATCCCTTTAACATAACTAAGAAAGTATAATAAAACTAGTGGCATTGAATTCTTACCTTACTATAGCAGTTATAAAAGACCTATAGTTTTATTTTAAGTATATTATATAGTTCTCCTCCAAACTTCTTCTCCTTGTCCAAATATACCTTCATTAAATTCGTGACTTCTTGTAGTAGAGGCTCACCGGTTAGCTAGGGTAGAGGAGCTAGAGGCAGCAGAGGTGGAGGAAGAGTACCTCTAGGTAGAAGAGCACCTCTAGGTAGGAGAGCACCTCTAGGTAGGAGAGCACCTCTAGGTAGAATAGTAGCGTTCTAAGGGTTTCATTTCGAATTAAAGTTAGCTTTTAAAGAATACAGGTTAGTTCTAGGTTTCTATAGTTAATGTATAATCTCAGCTTCCATCTATACTGGTTCTTCTATACTAATAATAACGGCCTAGATATTACTAGTAATTAGGTTACTGTTTTTAGTAATATATACCCCATTCCTACAGAGGAAGTCTTAAAAATCCTAAATAATATTAACATTGCCAAGTGCCTAGGTGTTAGCGGTCCATCCTATAAAATCCTCCCTAAAATATTCCTATAGCTATAGATTAGCATAGTGTCTACTTTAGTAGAATATAATATAGTATAAGAGAAAGCCATTAACTTGTTTTATAGTATAAATTATTGTGTTAATAGTAAATTCACCCCAATCTTTATTAATAAGTTTTGTGTATAAAGCTACCCCTAGTAGTAAGGAGTCTTCCTAGTTATTTAAGGTAGGCGTAGCCATGTTTTTGGGGGGAGGGAAGTGTTATTAGGGTAGGGATTATCGTTTAGTACGCGTTCGTTATTTAGTACGCATTTGTGACGTATATTTGCAATTATGGGGCTTAGGACCAGTTCTAGCCTTAAATCGCGAAGACTTATAAAGCATGTTGTTTTACGTAATAGACGCAAGAATCTATAATCTAGGAAAGGCTTAGGACTAGTTCTAGCCTTTAAATCCTTAAATTTATAAAAGAGTTCTATTTAAGGTTTAGGACCAGTTCTAACCTTAAAAAACAGCTTCCTCTAGCATAAGTAGCACTGGTATAGTGGCTTATCTCTTCTTAGTGGAATACCTAGCTATTCTATGGTATAACAGTAAAGTTAACTACTAATTAGTGTTGGTATTATAAGGTGATATCACGTATCTACAAGTTATAGGTAGTATAATAATTGTTATTATATATATTTTTTTAATTGGAATGAGGAAGGGCGAGGAGCCTAAGACTTCTCGCCACGCTAGTGCCGCGGCGTCATGTAATAACCGCTTGCCTCATTCCCAACATATATACTAGATAATTATTATTCTAGATAAAGTTACCTAGTAGGGCCTTAAGTGCTATATAGTAGTATAATAATAACACTAGTAATTATAAAGTAAGTATAATATATTACCGTTTATTAGAAGTACTACCTGTTATATACTAAGCACTTTATAGTAATAGAGTTTATATATATAGATATAGGCCAGCCCTTTAACTCTAGTGGCGCGTATATCTACTAACTTTATATAATAATAAGAAATATAGTAATGCCTATAATAAGTACAATACGTTACTATCTACCAGAAATACTACCTATTGTATAGTAAATACTTTATAGTAATAGAGCCCGTATATATAGACGTAGGCTAGCCCTTTAACTCTAGCGGCGCGTATATATACTAACTTTATATAATAATAAGAAATATAGTAATATCCACAACCTCCTATATTCTACTATGCTATAATAACTAGTTACCCCTCCGCAGGCACTTAATAAATTGCTTATATTAAAAACTATAAGATTTTAGTGGTACTAGACCGCCACCTAGCCCTAAATAAACTAGGTAGGGTAGTCCCCATAAGTTATATAATTGTGCCCTTATTTAACTGTATAGCACTAAGTCTAGCCATATTTACCCTAACTAGTAGCAGTAAATAGTAGCTAATTTTACCTCTATGCGGGCATGTATGGGTAATTATAAGATTTACTACTTTACCTCTCCTTTATTTACCTTACTTACCCTACCTTTTATCTCTTTAATAACTAACCTCTAACTATATCTAACACTAGAGTTATACTAGTATAGCGCTAGCCAGCTACTATATAAAGCCCCTCTACTTTAACAGTCACCTTTTACTTAATATATGCTGTAATATTATATATACCTAACCAAATAAGCATCTTAATAATAATGCAACTATAGGCAAAGCCAGATATATGGTATAAGGCAAACCTAAAGCTAACTAAAGATATAGATATTGCCTAAGGCTTTAGAATAAGTATTAAAAACTATAATAGACTAAAAGAGATGGTTAAAGATATTACAATTAAAGTTAAGCCTAAGCATGTAATATATTATGGTAATTCTATAATAATAAAAAAAGGATACGTTAAGGAGTTTTATAAGTAACTCTTACAATTTACTAATGCTTTACTAGATTAGAAACTGTAGGTAATCCCGAAAATTATAGGAAGTGCTTATTCTAATTATATAAGGAGGGTACTAAGTACCTCTAAGAAATTAAAAAACCTACCTCTATGTGAATATATATCACCCCTAAAGACTAAAGTATAAGATAAGATAACGCTACCTTAGCTGCTATATACGACACAGCCTATAGATGTTACCGCAAACCCACTATATAGTATCCCTTTGCCTTAGCTAGTAATCCTAGTAGTAAGCAATATAATTAATATAGGAGATATTAAGATTAAAATCTAATCTACAGGCTTAATAGGCAAGTTAATAGTTAGGGTGGTCTAAGTCTTATATCTAATAAGCGGAAACCTATATATAGCTCTAGGTAAGCTATAGGAGGAACTTCAAGCCTATATAGAGCTTAACATTAACAGTCCGCCTGAAAAGAATATCTATATATTGCTGTAGAGACATAAAAACCTTATAATATAGTTAGAGGGCACACTTATTATAGCTCTTAGTAAAATGGCAAAAAATAGCACAAAAGAGGCCGTGCTTATAGCATTATTCTTACCTCCTAGCTTAAACTCCTAAGTCGCTACCACTAATAATATACCGTCAGCTATTAAATCTAAGGCGCCTAGATGCAACAGATATAGCATAAAAGACAGCTAGTAAGTCCTAACACTATATAAGGCCAGCAGTAAAAGTAAACTAGGAGAAGGCAAAAAGTGGAGTTATTTAGGATTAGTAGTATATGGCTCTAAGGAAGACAGTAAGGGCAAGCCTATTAGACATAAGAAATTAAATAATAGTAAGACTAAATTAGACAGATATAATAAGTGGCCTTAACTAAGATTGGTAATAAGTACCCTAGTAGAGGATAATAAAAGCAAGCCAGCTACGCCTAGGAAGTTAAATAGTTATAAGGCCAACCCAAATAGATATAGAAAGCGCCCTCGGCCAGAATTAGCGGTAGGCACCCTTATAGAAAATAGTAATAGTAAGCCAGTTATGCGTAAAAGGTAATTAGTGAAGGGAAGATATAACCCATCTACCTATAAGCCCATATTAGCAAGTAACAACGGTACTAAAGAAATTGCTATAGATAATGGTAAATTACCGCAACCTATTACTAAACCTAAAGGTATATACTAGCCTAATAATATAATAGACAACCCTACTACCGCATTACTAACCATTAATACCCCTTAAGATATTACTATAGAGGATAATAAATTACTACAACGTGCCAGTAGACATAATAATTAGTTCCTATATTACACTAACTCTAAGAACGTGGAGAGTAGAGACAAAGATAAGAATTTAGTTAATAATAATAACCAAGATAAGGATTTGCTTAATAATAATAACTAAGATAAGGATTTAGTTAATAATAACAACTAAGATAAGGATTTGGTTAATAATAATAACCAAGACATAGATGTAGAGGAAAAACTTAACTAGTAAAATTTTTTAGCCTAGCTCTATAAGGCTAGGAAGGATAATCTAAATAGCGCACTAGCGTATATAATAGAGGCGGATCTTCTACTCACTCTAGAGTATTTCCCACTTATTTTATTAAAAGCACTCTCTAAAACCGCCCTAATTGAACTCCCTAATTAGGGCCTTGCATTAGGCTTTAAATTCAGCCTATACTAAGTGGTATATATAGCTTAGGCATTTAAGTAAGAGAGGACAATTAAAGAAGGTGGTATCTGTGTAGACAAACCTAGTACAGGCAAGACTATATAAATAATCACTTAATGGCTAATAAACTACTTTTATTATTAGAATGTAATAGATGTTTAAGAGGCCTAAGCCACTAGGGATATAACCCACTACCTACCTAAAATGTATTTACTAGATATAAAATACCTACAGGCAGCAAAGCAGTTAATTATATACTACTATAAAGATAACTCTAAGAAGCTGTACCCTATAGACTTATAGCAAGGCTACTTAGTTGTCTTTATGCCAACCCTAGGCCTACTAGGATTCCTAAAGGACGTAAGTATAATATTATAAGACAGCGCAATTATAAAGCGCCTTAACCTACCCTAGATTGCAATTCTCACCCCTAGCTATAAGAAAGTTAAGATATTTAGTAAACTAAAAAAGGATAAATAGCCGTAAATCTATAAGGCTCTTAAGTGGACCAATAAGGAACAATAGGAGAATAACAACAATATATATCTAGTTGGTAAGACTTTCCTATTATACCTATAGGGTAAAGCTAGGTTTAAGAAAAATTATTGCTCTACCCCTAATATAATGGAACTATTAGCGCTAAAACACTTAACCTAATTCCTTCTAATTACTACGCGAAATTGTATTACTATATAACTAATATATAAATTTACCACTATATAAACCAGTATATAGAAACACCTAAATAGCCAAACCCCTAGACTGTATTAGATATTAAAGAGTGTAATATAGGTTAGGCGTATCCTCTAGGATAAATGCTACCTAGACACAACTAGTAGAGTCTTAATATTGTTTATTTAGGATATAGTTAAGGAGTACCGCATTATGTATAATTGCAGCCCTACTGTATAGGGTATATCTAGTACGCCTAATAACAGGAACCTAATGCAACTAATATAGTTCATTATAACAGGATTAAAGAGGCCTAAGTAGAAAGAAGTAGATAAGCTAAAGGGAACAGAGTTTAAAGTACTGCTTAAGCTTAAAGAAGAAAACATCCAGCTAAAGAAGAAGGAATTCAGCCGTCTCTATAAGGATGTGAAGACTAACCTAGCCAGAGTAATAGCAGATAAGAAATTCGGCAAACTGGTTATATTTTTCCGCATAGTTATTCTAACGTTTTAGATATATAAAGGGGAGTTAACACTTTGGTTTAACCAGTAAAAGCTTATTCTAAAGAATAGATATCTCAAATTAGTTATATTATAGGCTGACCATAATAACACTAAGGTGGCTATAATTATAACTATAAAGGACTAAGTAAGAATAGAGTAGAGGCGCTAATATAAGGAACTTCTAGCTACATAGGAGGAAGATAGCAGCAATCTAAATACTAAACCTAAGATACTAAAACTCACCCAAGCTAAGTTATACACTAATGCGAAAACGGTAGCAAGCATAGCCTAGGTTGTCTAATACTGGGACCAGCAAGCCCCTGTTATAATTAAGTCCAATAATAAATACCTAAAAACTTAGAGTTACACACTTAAGGACCTAATTGTTACTAAGTGGGCTACTAACCTACTTAGTAAGGAGTTTACCAATATGCTTAACCGCCATTTTTAACAGAATATAAAGTTCTTTAAAGCTAAAAAAATCTATAATTATGTTTATGTTGAAAAACAGACAGATAGTTTAGCGTGTAAGATTATTATTGCTACTTACTTACCTTTTATACTAGCTTATTAGTTTAATAGGTTGTATAAAGAATACAGTAAATATAAGGTGCTTTACTATGTAGCTGGCATGTCTAATATTAAGAAGGCTGAGGCTAGGCAAACCTTTAACACTAATAACTCTAAGTAGATCCTACTTTGCACCTTTATATTAATTAGGCTATCTATTAACCTATAGCGTATAAATTACACCATTATGGTCAAGCTAAGCCATAAGTTCTTAGAGGTAAAGTAATTATTTACTTAAATAAATTAACAAGGACAAACTGAGCCCGTTTACTATAGTACTATTATAGCTAATTAGAAGTTAAGTATTATATAGAGAATGTTAAAGTTAACTAAATTCACGTTATTACTGCAGAAGTTAGTGTATAAGGAGAAGGCTAATTTAAGCTTAAAAGTAGGCTAAGGTAAGGAAGATACTAAAACTATATAATGCTGGTAACAATTATAAAAGTATAATATAACTATAGATAGTTTTAAACATTATATATAGCTACTATATAGCAAAACCTGTTATAATTATATAGTGGCGTATATATGGCCAAGGGATATATCTTCTAGTAACTTATAGGTAGTAGTGTAGCGTATATAGTAAACTTAACCAATTAAAATATTTTTAGCATTATTATTTCTAAGAGAGCATTAAGCTATAGTTTATAGCACTTTTATTATTAAGGTAGCGTTTAGCCGCAAATTGCAGTATTATTATTAGTGGTATAGCATATAGCCGCAAAATGCAACTAAATGCGGCTAAATGCTGAAATTGCTAGATTAGCATAAACCTAACTTAAGATACTAGTAAACTTTTTTGTAATAACCCCCTATACTTACTAATATTAATAAAATATATATAAAATATAAAATATAAAATATATTATTTTTATTAATAATATTAAATTTATAAAAATTATACTTTTACGTATGCTTACTAATATTGATAAAATATAAATTAATTTTTTATTATTATTGTCGGTATACATACTTTAATTAACGGGCACGAATATTACTGTATAATACGTATGCGTTGTTAATTGTTAGATAATTGATTGTTTTAAAGTAAGGGGTTGCTCCAAGGTTAGGTTAACTAGCCTCGCTTCGCGGTCTCGTAACCACATCACATAACTAATATTCCAACACTAGAGCAACTCTAAAAAGAAGGCTAATCTATATTCCAAAGCTAAGTTTACTTCTAGACTTATTTACAGCGTATACGCAATAGCTAGAGATCCAATCAATACGCAATAGCTTCCACGCTCCTTTTATAGGTCCGTAATTGCAAGAAAAATTGTTAGGGGTAGCAGGTTAACATATCGCGAGGGCCGCTAAGGCGCTAGTGGTAAGCGAGCCAATAGCGATTTTCTATCCCGGGGATAGAAAATCCTAATTGGCTGGTTAAATTTAGGGTCCATATCGTTACAATTAGTTACCTAATGCTAAGCTAAATCTGAGTTCGTTTGTTCAACCCATCCTATAACTTGTAGGTCGATTCGGTTCGTATTAATAAGCCATTAAAGAGCCGCGCAGGGCTTTCCCTTTGTTATAGCGTTAGTAGGGTTGGCCTCTCCGTTAATCCATTTCACCTCCGTAATCTGTCTCCGTTTATAGGCTTGCCGGAGGCACATTACGTCGATTATTAGGCGCTTTTCTTGGGTGGTTCTAAGTCGTACTAAACAGTTATATAAGGACTTGGAATCAGTGCAAAGCATAAATAGGAGGTTAATTTGTAGGATCTTATCTACTATAGATTTGATTATAACGCCGATGTTAAAGCTATAGGCTATACCGTAGAGTTTAGAAGCTAGTACGCTCTAAGTAACTCTTTTGCACTTAACTAAGCTCTAATGGATAATGTTGGCCTTCTTTATAGCATTAGCTAGTACGATAACGTAGCCAATCTACAAAGAGAGGTCCTTATTATTAGTAAATAACGCGTCCGTAAACACTAGGAGCTATAGGGTTTTAATATCTAACTTAACAAACTTAAGGCCTCTATTAGCGTTCTTAATTTGCCAGTTTAGACGCTTATTTAACTGTTTTACATCTTCCTCGTTGGGGTTAATTACCTAGGCGGCAAAGAATAAATTAAATAAGGCTTCTAGCTAGCAAACTAAAGCGATATATGCACCTCTAGCGCGTTAAGCGATGTACTGGTCCTTTGGAGTTAAGGTTCTTATAGCTTCTCTTAATCCTATACTCGTGGCAAGCTTGGTGCTAATCGTACTAAGGTTTATATATTATCGTTCCTAAGTAAGCGTAATACTCCCGTTAGTTAGTAGCTGAATAACTCCACTGTTGAACTTAATGGGCGTATTAACGGTAAGTTATTCCCGTTCTTTAGCTATAAACTTGGCCTTATGCAGCTCATTTTACTCTGCGTTTGTAAAGGTCTTATCTACCAGGAATAGAGTATTGTCAATTTATAGGCCTATAATGCCGAAGGGTTTGTTGCTCTATAGGAGATAGAGGTTGTATATAGACTGGTCCATATACAACTGTTGGATATAATGTAAGTAATATATCTTAAATTAGTGGTTACTAGCTTCTGGTACTCCGTAGAGTGGTTTTATAACCTTTAAAACGGAGGCCTTATCAATCCTAAGTTGCTTAATTAGCTTATATAGAGGTTGTACGTAGAATTCTTAATTTAGTGTGGTGGTTAATTATATGTAGGCCTATAAAATGTCTCGGAGGTAAAGTCGTGCCTATAGAAGCTTTATGGCGGCGATACAGAGAATTAGTTGTTAGCTAACTTGTTAAATAGTTAGTAATTAGGTAAGAACTAGTTCCTTTTCTAAGTTATTATAAGCTTACACAACTAGTTAGGATTTCTTAAAAGCCTTATTAGTTCCCTTATTCTTAATCTCGTCAACGAATCGCGAATTAAAGAGTTATACGCCTTATAGTATGTCCGTAAGTCTTACAATCTTAAAAACTCCCTTCTTAAGTAGACCAGTAAGCTCCTTCTATTAGGAGGCGCTGAATTGAGTACTAAATTAACTGTCATCCTATAGGTAGATGGTAATGTCAGCCATAGCCGTAAGTAGAGGGTATTTGCGAGGGCGTCCTCTGCCTTATTTTAGGGGTTGTTGCTAAGCTTTAGTAGGTCTCTCTAAGACAGTCTTAGAAAGGGCTGACCCAAATAGAGGTTTAGGTGGCGATTTTAGTCTAATAATTTGCTCCTACGATTCAGTTACTTAAAGGTAGGGTTTTACAACCATAGATTAGAAGGCTGTAGGTCCGCTAGACAGTTTAATAATATATATTTCACCCTTAATAGTAAGCAAGGTAAATAGCCCGTCCTAATAGCCGCTTTGGCCAGTGTTTCCTTTTCTCCAGACCAAAATAGGCAAATTTGGTGGGAGATTATAAATCGCATTAGCATTAGGTCCGTTTCGCATATTTAGCGCGTTAGCGATCTGTCGTTTAGCTTATAGCTTCTATATCTCTACTATAGCCTTTTTGATTGCGGCAGCGCGTTGTATAACCGTAGGGGATGGTATATTGGATTTAACCATTTGGGGGTAGGCTCTAAAGACTAGAAGTATAGGAACTAGTCCTCCAGGGCTAGCTAAATCGTTAATTACTTTAAACGCCATTTAAAGTCCCATCTCCTTATTAATTTTGGGGATTTCAGTTATAATGATCTAATAGGCTTAGCATAATAGACTATAGTAGCGCTCTACCATTCTAATAGAGTTATATGCTTTGACCGGTACTCCCTTTATACTAATTCCTATAATGGTGGCGTATTGCTTAAATTCCTTACTAATAAAGTTCTTTCTAGCGTTGTGGGTAATTAGGTCTAGTGGCCCTAGGTAGATATTAATCCAGTATATCTATAGAACGTCCTATATGTGTTTAGCGCTGATGTTTTATAGCTATCTGCCGGCTTGGAATTGCGTTCCTTCATTAATAATATATAGAAGGGGTAATCCGCTAATATACATAATATTAATAATGATATTGTAGTTAAAATTAATATCGTCTTATAGGGTAAAGCGGAATCTGCCTAGTGATTTACTAAACTTCTGATAGTAGTGGCAGAACTTGGTTAGTTGCTTAATAGCCATTCTATCCATTTCATGGCCAGTATAGTAGAGTAGTTTTTGCAATTTCTTAACTAAGGGATATCCAAATTGACAATATAGGCGCCGTAGCTCTATATCTATTAAGTAGCAGGGGTTCGCGTTAAAGGATTCAGACAGATATAACTGTAGTAATAAGCTCTATAAGAGAAACGGGTGGCCAAACCGTTGTACTACTGGTACTTTTTTAGTGTAAGTGATGACAACGTTTCTAAGGTTATTATAGTAGATTTAGAGTCTGTCCATATCCGCTAAGCAGAGCAAGAAGGGGGTATCTATATAGATAATATAAAACTGTATCTTGCCTATAGGGGTAATAACATCCGTAGTTCTAATAGAGGTAGCGATTCTAATGCCAAACTACACGTTAACTTGTCCTTTAGTTAAGGTATTAAGTCTTATAGATTAGTCCGCGTTCTATAGTGCCTAGAATTATCCGTAACCGGCCATAGACTTCTTTAACGCACTGGTATCAATTATAATTCCTATAAATACCATGGAAGTATAGCGTAAAGCGGCGGTTGTTGTGTTATAGTTAAATGGGTCAGTTTCCATAGTAGGTTCCGTAGAGATTATAGTAAGTAAGTAAGTGTAAGCCTTATTAGCTAGTTCTACGCTTATAGAGGTTGCTTCGTCTATAGTAAGAGTCCTAAATAATATAAGGTAGCAGCTATTAGGGTCTTCTAATTCTTCCTCACTGTTGTCGTTATCAGTGTTTTTGTTAGTGTCTATATTTAGCATAAGAGCTTTAAAAGTCTTATTGTACTCATTGTTGTCGTCTCCTTTATAGTAGATAGTGTATTGTTTAAAGCGTTCTTCAAAGTTACCATTGCGGCCCTTATTATTATTAAAACATCTTTTATACTTATCTCTAGAACAGTTCCGCTCCTTCTCTATATATTTCCATAAGCGGCAGCTCTCCTTTTGGTAAACATAGCACTTAGCCTTTAGGGATCTGACGGTGTTTTGTCTATAGGAGCGGGTTCAGTCATAGTTGTTACAGATGTTACGGCGGTATATGCGATCCGTAAAATAGGTTCCTTAAAACGGTCTTATTAAGGCCTAGGAAGGGTGTTCCTTCTCCTATATAACTATAGAAGATTGCAACTTACTAATCAACTAGGAGAGGTCTTTAGAAGGGTTGGAAATAGCGATACGGCATACTAGTACTCCTTGGCAAGCGGTAACTAGCTTATTCGTAAAAAAGAGGTCTATATAAAACTCTAGGTGTAATCCATGGCGATGTTTTAAGAGCTTATTAAGGAGTAGTTGGAAACTCTAATAGATTTACTTATTAGGGTTCTCGTTAATAATTCCTTGGAAGTTGGTAGCGTTCCATTTAGTAAGGTTTCTCCGATAGTACTCTGGTCCTTTAAAGAAGTAACGCATGTGGTTACATACCTCAGTAAATAATCTAGTTAAAAGGCTGCTATTGTAGTAGTAATCCTAAGCAAGTCCCTTTAGCATAGTTGGGAGTGCGGTTATATAGCCTTTAAGAGGTAGACCAGCTCTCTTACAGATATTATAGAAGATAGTTAACTTAAAGTTAAAGCTATTATTTACTCCATCATACTTCTGGTCGTCTGTGTAGATCTTAGCGATAGTGGCTGCCTCTTTGCTGTATATAGGCAGGTGCATAGCAGGGTTGGTATTAGCAGTACTAGGGTGAAGATACTAGGCAGGAGGAGGACCAGGTAGGATAGGAGCGGTTGCTAGAAGGAGGGTAGAGGCAGTTACTGTAGGCGATGATTGCTAATTCTGCGTCTATAGGAGTTAAGTAAGGAGAGTAAGTAGTTAATCTTGGGTAGAGGTAGGTACGGCTTGCTATTAGGTGGCGGTTGGTGCAGTTTGCTAGGGTATAGATGCAACAGCTAGTTGGGGTGTTATAGGGGTAGGTATTTACGTTCTAGGTGTTGTGGCTATAGCTATAGGCTGGATTGCAGGCGTTAGAGGTAGTGGAGGTAGTTAATAGCTTACAGGCGTCGGCACCGTATAGAAAGGTAGTGGGCTGCGGGGGGGGGTTGTAGGAGCTGAAGAGGCTATAACTAACGGGGGTATAGCTTGATTTAATATTAGAGCTATTTATATCGAGTTAAGCCGTTCTCGTAGCGCCACTGTAATTATAGGGCTAACTGCCTTAAGAGCTTCTATGATTTTCTTATCTGTCTATTTATAAGGTTCTTCCTCTTGGAGGAGGTTAAATAGTGCTTCTAAGATTAAATATCTGCTATTGTGCTTTCCCATATACACTCCTCTCTTGAGTAGATGAGTGCGTAACTTTGCTCTTATATTAATTCGTATGCGTCTAAAATCTTTGGTAGTAAAGCCTTCAAATTCCTCCTTAAATACTGTCTATAATGTATAGTCTGTGAAGTTCTCCTGTGTGTATATATAGACCTTTGTTGCTATATAGTCTCCTAGCTCATCTTTAGAAGCTATAGTAGCAGTGATTCCATTACTATGCTTTAATATCTTCTTATACCACTCCATTGTAGTTATGGGTTGAGTATCCATAAGGTTTAAGTAGAGGTTTAAAGGTAAGGAGGTTTAAGGTTTAAGATTTAAGGTTTAGGGTGTTCTCTACAGCCTTAGGGCCTATAGAGTGTTCTTAGTCTGGGAGTTTAAGGGTTAAGGCTTAAACAGAGGTCAAGGTTGAGGTTAAGGTCAAGGGTTAAGGTTAAGGTCGAGGGTAAGGTTGAGGGTAAAAGTGTAGTTAAGGTTAAGGTTTATATATACGTTCTCTACAGCCGTCGGACCTGTAAAGTGTTCTTAGCAAGGCTGCTATTCTCTCAGCAATCTACTGTATTAGCTGTAAGGCCAATACACGCTCTTAAGCTTAAGTAGAAGTCGTAGTCTTCTCCTTTAATAAAACAGACAAGAACTAGGCGATCGGTGAACTGTTTCTAGTACTACTCCTTAAGCGCTAGCTATTGCGTATTTCCTAATCTATACGTCTACTAATCAGTATCGGTATACATGCTTTAATTAACGGGCACGAATATCACTGTATAATACGTATGCGTTGTTAATTATTGGATGATTAATTGTTTTGAAGTAAGGGGTTGCTCTAAGGTTAGGTTAACTAGCCTCGCTTTACGGTCTCGTAACTATGTCACATAACTAACATTCCGACAATTATTAATAATATTAAAATTCTAAAAATTATACTTTTATATATGCTTAGTAATCTTATAGTTGGCACTTAGTAGCTAAATACTAAGACTTAATTATAAGTGCCGTATTTAGCTACTAAATGCTAGGAAATGCTAGAAATGCTAGCAAATGCTAAAATAGCAGAAAGGCAAAATTAAATGCTAGTAAATTTTTTCCTAATGAATTAAATATACCTACTACTTTATATACTCTAAAGGTGCTAAGAACTATAAGGGAAATTAAATCTTTATATAATTAAATTAACAAATTAATAACTGCGCGACTTAACGGCCTGCTTAAGACTCTAACTTAATAATGTCTTAAAAAGCTATTTAAAGCCTTAATAGGCTTTGTAACCGACTTCTATATTTAAAGGGAAGAAAATAAGAAATATTAAAGCTTTTATATTAACAAGACGTTAAGTAGGCAACTCCTTAGAAAGGGTAGAGTCCTTAGTTAGGAAGACGTTAATTAATTAAAATCTAAAGATCTATAGAAGCAGGAGGCCTTTATATAAAAGTTAACTTAAAGGGAGTATAAGGAAGGAACGACTCTACTAGAGCTTAATATTGCTATATTAAGCAGAGCTGTTTTAAACCCTAGTAAATATAATTAGAATTAGGCCTACCTCTCTTATATATTTAGATGTGATCTATAGCCTATAAATAAGTGGATTGATAGGTTGTTAATCTAGAAAGGGACGTTATAGGAATATAGTAGTTGCTCATATAATTAGTCGGCGCGTAGGTCTGTATTACCACCAAAACGTAGATAAATTATTTTAAGTAATATTATAATTAAAATAGTGGTATAAAAGCTTTAATTTGGCCTATTTGGAATATATATAAGCTCGTTGTTAATTTTATTATAAATTGATCAAATATCACCTATATATGGCTCACTTTGTAGGGTGGCTCACTTTCTAGTTAGCTATATTACTAATTTCCTAACTAGGCCTAGTGTCTACTGACCTGCCAACCTACTGACCTGCTGACCTGCTAACCTGCCAACCTACTGACCTACTAACCTGCCTGCCTGCCTACCTATCTCCCTACCTGCCTACCTATCTCCCTACCTGCCTACCTATCTCCCTACCTGCCTACCTATCTCCCTACCTGCCTACCTATCTCCCTACCTGCCTACCTACCTACCTACCTGCCTGCTTGCCTATCTATCTACCTATTTGTCTGTCTATCCATCTATACCTACCTGTCTGTACCTACCTGCCTATCTGTCTAGATCTGCCTCCTATTAGTATCTGCCTACCTCTCTAGATCTACCTACCTATTAGTATCTATCTAACTGTCTACATCTGCTTACCTATCTGTATCTACCTACCTATCTACATCTACCCACCTATTAGCATTTACCTGTCTATGCCTACCTATCTATACTACCTTAATTCGACTAATCGATTGAATCATTTATAGCGTTCGCTGGCTGGTCATTGTTGTCTGGCTCTAGCAGTAGTTATCTAGCTCTAGTGACAGTTATCTAGCTTGTCTGGTTCTGGCGACGGTTGTTTAGCTTGTCTAGTTCTGGCGACAGTTGTTTAGCTTGTCTGGTTCTAGTAATAGTTATCTTCTGGCCGCCGTTCTAGTGCCTCCTTAGGTAGGGAGAATGTAAGGAAGAAAGGGTAAAAATAAGGTAGCTACCTGGGTGTATATAGGGGGTATACTTAGCAGAGGCACGTGCAGAGCTCCGTGTAGGGCTTTGGTGGAGCTCTATGCAGAGCTTTAGTGGAGCTCCGTGCAGAGCTTTGAGCTCTACACGGCGCTCTACTAAAGGCTCTACCAGAAGCTTTGCCAGAAGCTCTGTATAAAGCTCTACTAAAGCTCTGCACGGAGCTCCCTTAAAGCTCTGCATGGAGCTCTATCAAAGCTCTACACAGAGCTCTATTAAAGCTCTACGTGAAGTTCTATTAAAGCTTTACACAGAGCTTTACATTTACTATAATATCTACTATAATACTCTATATATAAAGCTCTATATAGAGCTTTGCATTAAAACAAAATAAAAATTTTATAGCTAAAAATTGGGGTCTGCTTAACTTGCTTAAGTCGCGATTTTAGCAATTTGCGATAATTTGCAGCGATTTGCTTTAAACACACAGACAAGGTAGGCGCGTGTATAAGTAGCCTGTGTGTTTGTAGCAAATTACTGCAAATCGCTGCAAATTGCCAAAATCGCTGCAAAATCGCAAAAATCGCGACTTACGCAGACCCCGATTTTCGCTTGCCCAAAAAAAAAATCCCGATGTTGTATTACAGTGCTAGAGTCTCGATTAACTAAGTCGCCGTAATATTAAATACCTTAGCAAAGAAGCCGTATTATATTATAGTTCCGACTAATAAAGCTAAGCTAAAGAAAAAGATTAATAGTAATATAGGAGAGCAAAACGTAGTTAAAGGAAAGAAACTTAAAGGACGGTTAAAGGCCTACGTAGGTTTTCTTATTAACGTTATTAAAGACTAGAGCCTTCCAGCTTAAAAAGTAGCCTTTAATATAGGGCTTATATTTTATATAAAGCTATACCGTAATTAGCTCCTACTACTACCTAGAAATTAGAGGGAGCTTTAAGGATATCTATATAAGAAAGAGTTTATAGCTACTGTCTAGAAAAAATATATAGACCTTTAAAATTAAGGAACGTTTTAAGTTGTTAATAAGACAATCTATATTAAAACCGTGCTTATTATCTGGGTATTTACCTATAAAACTAGTACCAATAGATATCTAATAAGGTTTAAGGCTTATTTTTATATATAAAGTAATTTATAAGAGTTAGTTTATAAGGATACCTATGCCGCAACTCTAGTAGTAAGATTATTTAGAGCCTTAATAGCGATTATTGCAATATTTAACCTAAACTACTAGTAGGGCAACGCTATTAACGTATTTATAAATAGCGTGATTAATAAGGTTGTCTATATTAAGTATCTAGATAGATTTATAATTAAAGGTAAGTACTACTACTTTAATAAGCGCTCTATAGATTATGACGATTATCTCTACTATAGTATAGTAACTTAACTATAACACTAAAAAAGGAAGGCTTAAAGCCAATAGCGGAGAAGCCTTATCTATATTATAACAATTAGCTAATAGTCTTCTTTTATGTTAATAATATTATAGCTATCTATAAAAAAACCCTACTTAAGCTTAAAACCTTTAAGGAGCACCTTATAAAAAGATATAAAATTAAGGACTTAGGTAACCTTACCTAGTTTTTAGAAATTTAAATAATTTATAATAGGGAGAATAGGAAGCTTTAGCTTAGCTAGGACTTCTATATTAATAAAATCGCGACTAGCTTTAAAGTAAATAATTATTATAACATATATATATTTATATATTGTTAGGTAAAACCTAAGTAGATAGTTATATAGCTGTAAGGTACGGGCGACCCTAGGGTAACCTAGGGGTAACTTACCCGTAAGGCACGTGCGCTATACATACCTAAGGAAAACCCTTCCTACCTCACACATAGACTCCTTCTTTTTCCCTTAAGGATTTGTCTGTCTATATAATATACCCTATTATTCTATTATTGGACTCCCTATCTACATTCTTACCTTATATTTAAATCCTTACCAATCCCCTTAGGAGGATAGCCGGTTTAATTTTTCTATAATACCTCTAAAAAGAAAACCAACGCCTATACTTAATGGTAATACGCTAACAATATAACCGCTAAACGCCTTAGGATCTAGTGCAAATAAAACCGCTAGAAATATACTAGTAGGATTTAAGCTACCTTCCAAACCTTAAAATAATCAACTACCTGTAAACGCTAGAGACTAATTTAACTTATATACCTAGGCTTAACAGGAGCTTAGCAGGATTACTAGCATCTCTCTAAATACTACTAATATAAAGGAGCTAGATAAGCTAGCTAAGAGAATAGCCAACTTATAGAGTATTATTAATTTAATAAAGCCCTCTCGTTGCCTCTCTAGTAAAGAGTATAAATTATATGGCGAATATATACGCCAAACAAATCTTAACGCCCTAGTTAAGAAGTTACCACCTAATATTAGCGGTACTACTCAACAGCATTTCGACCGCTAGATTGCTATAGTTAAGAACCAATTTAAGGTTAATAATACTAACTATAACTATAAGCGACGTATACGCTGGGCCATTAAAGGTCTTATAAAAAAAAGACAATTACCTAACTAGTTTATTGCTGGTTAGGCACTAAAGATAAAGGTCCTCTACTATAAGATAAGTTTAAGACTATAGTCTAAGACCAGATTAGGAACCCTATAGTAAGACGCTTTAATAACGCTACTATATACTATACGGCTGTTATAAAGGAGAACTAGAGGTTTAACGTCTTCCTAGCCTATATATATAGCTTAAAGAACCTCTTCTTATATACCCCTTTTATTAATCCTAAGTAATAGGTAGACTTTTAGTTCTTATATCCCCCAGCCTACCTATAAGCAGAGCTCTTCCGCTAAAACTTTACCTAATAGGTAAAAACCGCTAAGGACCTCTTTAACGAAATCCACCATGTAGAGTAATTGCTTAATACTATAAAGCTCGCGAAAGATTGCGTAAGTAGTAGCAGCAAATTATTGCGTATAAAGCGTGGTCGCAGTACAGGCTTTATAGAGTTAGGTTTAGGGAACAGAACCTAAAAAGGGTAACGCTTTTTAAAGCAAACTCTAGGGGAGACTATTTAAAAACAAGATAGCCTAGAAACCCCCTTAGACGCTAGTAGTACGCATACGAGTTAAAAGAGACCTATAGGTAACTACTATAAAGAACACTGGAAGCAAGCTAGTAAAAACAAGTTAGGCTAACCTTTAGAAAACCTAAAGCCCTAATAGCGTATCTCTCTTAACTATAACTAAGGCCTAATATAGAGGGAAAGAAGAAACGTATTATAGTATATATTATAATAGATACGCGCTAGGGTAAAGTCCGCCTATATTACTTATACAATAATAGGTGCCAAATTAACCTTATTAACCAAGATATTGTCCGTAGTTTTAACCTACCTATAAGCTACACGCTATATTTATATAAACCTATTGCACGTTTTCTTAATAGTAACTAGATAATAATCTAGGATGCTTATAATCTAACAGTTACTACTAGCAACTCCTAAGGTACCCCTTGCACTATTAGCCCCCAGACCTTTTAGGGTGGCTTATTTAATAGTTATAATATAGTTCTTAGATAGGATTAGCTTGCAGAAGCAGATCTATTAATTAGCTTTTATTCTAGATAATTTATCTAGGGTACTTTAGACCCTAGACGCCTCTAAATAGGTACCCTTAATGCACTCCTAGCAGATATTAAGGCTAGCAAAATAGTCTATTTGCTATAGCTAGAAGACTCCTTCTTTATACCAGTTGTAAATATAATAGAGGACCTATTGTTACTAGTATGAGTACCCATACAGACCCTCTGGACGTAGAGATACCGGTTATAAATATAATAGAGGACCTATTATTACTGGCAGTAAGTACCTATAGAGGCCCTCTAGTGCTAGTATAGATTACCTTAACTTAGGGGGGAGGTAATTAAAACCCTAAAATTATTAAGTATACTATAGCAGAGCTATATGCACTCTTAGTATAAGTATACCTACAAAACGCATATTGGCTACACCCTTCTCTTTACTAGCTCCTAGAGGCACACTACTATATAATAGTCGCCTTAACCTCTACAGACCCTAGCCTACTAAATATATATAAAGAGGAGATTAATATCTTCTCTAATAAGCTAGCAAGCATACTACCTTAGAACTCTAAGTACGACTATATAATCAACTTAAAAGAAGGCAAGACGCTACTATAAATTCCCCTCTATAACCTCTTACAGAAAAAGTTGCAGATCTTATAAGAGTACCTAGACAGTGCTTTTAAGAAGGGCTAGATTAGGCCTAGTAAGTCGCCTACTAGAGCGCCTATTCTCTTTATACTAAAAGTAGAAGGTATAATGCGGCTATATATTAACTATAGACACCTAAACAAGATCACAATTAAAAACCAGTACCCCCTACTGCTAGTCGGCGAACTCTTTAATAGGCTTAGCCATGCGAAGATATTTATAAAGCTAGATCTTCATAATACGTACTATAGAATTTGCATTAAAAAGGGAGATAAATGGAAAACTATATTTAAGACACGCTACGGTCACTTTAAGTACCTAGTAATGCCCTTTAGTCTTACTAACGCCCCTATGACTTTTTAGAGCTATATTTATAAAACTCTAAGAACCCTAGTAAATACTATTTACGTAGTTTACCTAGATAATATTCTCATCTACTTAAATAATGAGGATAAGTATATTAAGTATATTAAGCAGGTACTATAACAGCTCTATACTTAGGGCCTATACGCCAAACTATTAAAATATATCTTTTATACTAAGAACGTTAAGTTCCTAGGCTTTATTATTACCCCTAGGGGTATTATAATAGACCCTACCTATATAAAAGCTATTAAGGAATAGCCTAAGCCTAAGTCCTATAGGGATATCTAGGTCTTTTTTAGCTTTGCTAAGTTCTATAAGCAATTTATCTAGAACTACTTAAATACCACATACCCCCTATATATATATTTTGCATAGGCGTATCGCAACCTAACATTAAATAGAGAGAAGAAGTAGAAGCATAAGTTAAAAGGGCCTACTAAATAGTATTAACCTTAGTCCTGGCCTAATAACGCTTAATAGGCGTTTTATAAGCTACGCGCTATATTTATATAGGCTCCTCTACTTTACCACTTTAACCCTAATCTACCTCTAATAGTAATTACTAATACTTCTAACTATACCTATAGCGGTATACTTCTGTAGCCTTTAGGGTAGAAAGATTAACTCTACTAGCACCTAATTACTTATTATAGTTAGAAGCTTACTAGCCTAGAAGTATAGTATAATACGTATAATAAAGAACTGCTTGCTATAGTATAATGCTTTAAGATATAGCGCCATTACCTTAAATACGCCGCGTATATAACGCGCGTGCTCTGCAATTATAACAATCTTAGGTACTTTATAACCACTAAGAGCTTATCTACTTACTAGGCCTAGTACGCCAAGAAACTGGCTAAGTTTAATTTTAAGATTAAATATAAGCCAGGTAAAGTAAATCCCGCTAATATACTATCCTAGCGCCCGGATTATACTAAAGGCTTTAAAAATAGTAGTAAGAAAACAGTCCTTAATGCTATACTACCTATATTATAGCAAAAGTTATAGGTTATAGGCCTTATGGGCGGCCCTAGTGCTACTATATTACACTAGCGAGTAGTATACGTACAGTATGTAAGTAACCCTTATAAACTTAGCGCCAGTAGACTAAAGTGTCCTACTATTCTCTCTAAGACCACTTTAACTAGCCTAATAGTGCTTAACCCTAGGGAAGACCCCTTAGCCCAGGCTATAGTCCCCCGTAATAACCTGGTAAGTTACCTGTATATTATACATTACTTCACTAGCACCGACTTTGCGCAGAGTCTCGTGCTATAGCAAGAGGTAGTAGTAGCTACCTTAGCCAAAATGGCGTTTACAGAACACCCCCCCAAGTTACTAGTTAATTTTATTTATAGAGTGCAAAAAAGGGACGCCTTTATACGCTTTATATACAATTAGTTAACTTAGGGCGAGTCCCTACGAGTAATAAGGATTATACCCTTAATAATTAAGGACTTCTAAGGCAAAATAACAAGGTCTAGGTGCCGAATTATACACTACTATAATAGGAGATCCTTAAGCGGAATTATAATAATCCTATAGGCGGCTACTATAGTTTTAACTGTACCTTTAAGGTAATTATATAGAAGTATACTTAGAACAGCCTTGCCTAGGACCTCCGTAAATACCTAAATAACTATAATGCCTGCCAACGCTTTAAATCGCGCCGCCATAAACCCTATAGTAAGCTGTAGCCTCTCTAGGTCCCCACCTAAGCCTAGCGGCATTATTTACTTAACTTTATTACGGATCTTCTAAAGTCTAAGACTCCTAATAGCGTAGAGTATAACTCCGTTCTTATCCTTGTAGACCGTTTTATAAAGCTAGTACGCTACTATCTAGTATATAAGATAATTAATACTACGCAACTCGCAGAATTCTTATTTAGAGTCTTTATATAAATAGGGCCTCCAGATAATATTATCTCTAATAGGGGTAGTATATTTATAAGCGAGTACTAGAGCACTATATACTACTATCTCCGTATTTAATGTAAACTTAGTACCACATTCTACCCGTAGATAGATAGTTAGATAGAGCGTTAGAACTAGGAGCTTAAGGTATACCTACGTATATTTATAAACTAGGAACAGTCTAATTAGGCCTCCCTACTTAAAGAAGTAGTCTTTACCTATAACTCTAAGGTCTATACCATAACAAAGCGTTCCCCTATTAAGCTTGCCTATAGCTAGCTACTAAACGTCCTAGATAAAGTCCTAGACAGCGTCTAAGACGCCTAGTAAAGTACGGAGGGGTCTAAGTTAATAAATATCTAACTTGTAGAGACGTATCTATAACGCCTACGCCTTATATATAAGGCAGCGGCGGCGTCGATAATACACGCTTAAAAGCTTTAGGCAAAATATTATAATCGTTACTATCTAGCCAAGCACTTCGCCATTAGTAAACAAGTCCTACTCTCCTTTAAAAACATCTACATAAAACATCCCTATAGGAAGCTTAATTATAAGTTTATAGGACTATTTTAGATTTTAGAGCGTGTAGGGCAGTAAGTATATAAGCTAGAGCTTTTACCTACTATAGCACGACTCTACCTAGTCTTTTATATCTCCCTACTAGAGCCTTACAAGTTACGCCCTAGGTTTTAACCCCTAGTAGTAAAAGAGCTTAAAGAAGGTAGCTAGGAAGTAGAAGCAATTATCGCCTACTAGGATTATATTAGACAACTATAGTACCTTATTAAATAGCTAGGATGGCTAAATAAGTATAATAAATAGAAATACAAGACAGAACTTAAAAATTGTTAATAACTGCTAAATAAATACTATAAGTGGGACACCCTAGCCTTGCAGCTAAAGCACAGGCAAAAAGTAAGTGCCGCTACTAAGATATAACCTGTATAAAAGCAGAGCAGAGAATGTCCTAAGGGATTAAAGAATAAGTTAACGCTTATAGTAAGAACTGCGGTATATATATGGGGTAAAGCGTAATTTATTAATATCCTATATAAGCTACACTCTAACGCAACCTAGTCATGCTAGCGACTTGTAGGCGACTTATAGGCGAGGCTATGGCAACGCTAATAACGAAACTTAATTTAGAAAATACCCTTCCTAAACCTAGTCTGTTACTCTATACTAGCTTAGCAGATTGTTTATATTAAAGAATAGGCCCGCTTTAACTAGGGTTTATTTAACTAGGGTCTAAGACCTTCTAGTAACTCGCTAGCAGCAACCTATACTAATAACTTATACTATTCCACGTATATACTATACAGATAATATATAAGGCTAAAGTAGGGTCAGCGGCGGATTTAATAGGTATATAGCTTTACCGTCTATAAATCTGGCTGTATATAAATAACCTATGACCTACCTATAAAGTACTAGCGACCTGCCTATATAAGTAAGCTTTTGGAATATTTCTAATAGTCTACTAAATTTAGGCAACGGCGTTAAGCTCTACTAGCTCCAAGTATTAAATAGACTAATTAGGATTTTCCATACCGGGTATAAAAAATTACTATTAGCTTGGTTAAATGTGGGGAAGTCTTAGTAAGTTAAATCTAACTAATTAGATAACTTTAACCACTAGTTAAAGTTCCTTAATATCCTCGCGCCGCGTATGTGTACTACCTATCTCTCTATACGTAAAATTAAGACGCTTTTTCCCCTCCAAAATTTTTCCTTATTAAGGTTTTTTTATAGGGTTTTATTAAGGCTTAAGTATATAAAGGATCGGGGACAATCCTTTTAAAGGGGGGGTATTATTAGGTAAAACCTAAGTAGATAGTTATATAGCTATAAGGTATGGGCGACCCTAGGGCAACCTAGGGGTAACTTGCCCGTAAGGCATGTACACTACACGTACCTAGGGAAACCCCTTCCTACCTCGTACATAGACTCCTCCTTTTTCCCTTAAGGATTCGTCTGTCTATATAATATACCCTATTGTTCTATTATTGGACTTCCTATCCACATCCTTACCTTATATATATATTAAGAAACTTAACCCTAATTTAGAATAAGCCTTTAAATAGGATATCTATATTTATTAAAGGAAGTTAAATCTATACTCTATATAGCTAATATTACTTATTTAGATATAGTAAGAACCATAAGTAAGCTATTATAATTCTTTTAAAATCTATTACTAATTTATAACGCAGCTGCTATAAGGATAGTTACTTATCTTTATTAAACTAAGACTTTTATAATTAAGTACTTAAAGGAGAATATAATAAACTATATCTTCATAAGGGCAAGTAACGCGTTATTTAGAGATAATCTAGTTAGTAGGAAAAGTATAAAAGGCTATTTATTACCTTATTTAGAGGACTAATTAACTAGCAATTAACTAAGTAAAAATTAGTAATAAAATTAAGCACGGAGACGGAGCCTCTAGCTTAATTATATACAGTTATTAAGTTAATTTAATAGCAGCGATTCTTTAAAGAAGTTAGATTTAATACTACTAAAAAGTAAGTAATATATTGCGACAATATATAGATAATTTAACTCTTAACTAAAAGCAACGCTAAGCTTAATGCTAAGCTTCAGTACGTTAATATCTATTACCACTAGCCCTACTAGGAAGTTTATAAAGAAAGGATTAATATTAAATAGGTCCCTACTATGGATATAATAGTAGACGGCTTAACAAAGGCTCTACCTTATTAAAAGCATAATATGTTTATTTAGCAATTAAATATTATAGATATTAAGGATCTAATTTAATTTAATTTAAATAATATTTAGGCAAAGTAACTATATAGAGGATTCTTTAACTTAACACCAAATTGCTATTGTGACTTTTTGGTACTCTACAGCAGCCTAGAAGGCTCTGTGCAGCTAGGGGGGTATATTTAGGCCTTTTATTAATATTCAATATCAATATAAGGCCGTATTGGAATTGATATTAAAACTAAATTTTATATTAAAGTTTTTACCAAATATTGAATCCAAATTATATATATATAGTCTTAGCACAATAATGTAGTTGTAGTCAAGCTCCGCACGGCTCTAGGCCTTGGTAAAGCTCCAAAATACAGCTACCCTCTCACCTCTGCTCTCACCACTGTCGTCAACTTCACGATCCTTGGCTTAATATAGTTGGTAGTAGCTCCTTAGGCCCCCTTAATCCGCCAATACGCCAAAAGCTTCTCCTATTACGCTCATCGCCACAAACCCCCCCCCCAGCCGTAATATTACTGAGCAACCAACTTTTTAAGCACTCTGTACGCTTAATATTTGTAATTCTGAGTAAAATATGGTCCTATAAGACCGTTTACCGTGCACCCAAAAATACTTACTCAGCCTCTGCCGATATAGATAAAATAGACACATGCCTTATATTAAGGTGGGCTTCCCTTTAATAAATTCCTTGTACTCTTCCTTGACGCTACTAGTAACGTTAAAAATAAGGCAGTTAAAAATTCGGTATATATAGGGCGCGTAAAAATCGACAATATAGTGTACAATATTCTATAAAATCACATTTAATATTTATATATTTCAACTTTATATAGGTTACCTCATAAATTTAAAATACACACATATCGCTTAGGGGCCGGAGTTATCTACCAAGGCATCTATACCCTATTTTCACTACCTTAACTCCATAAATTGTCAATATTCAATAACTTTCAGTATTGAAATTATTGTATTGATATTGCTTATTGAGCGTCAATATTCAATATTCAATAATCGTTAATCAATACTGAATATGAATAAAAGCACTGGGTATGTTAAGCTAAATCGGATTTACTTACCACCATCTTACTGCTGCCTTCAAGACTAGAACCCTATGTCTTACTACCCCACTACTTACCATCAAATGTCTCATCGAATGTCTTATTACCTATTTCCATTACCAATTACCGACTGAATGACGACGTAGTCGTTAGTCTATTTGTTACCTACCTAATATATATAGAGAGCTTCTAGAGCCCTCTTTAATAAACAGAGTTCTCATTCCTAATCGTCCGTTCAACAATTGTGCTGGCAATAAATTTAAGGTTAAATTGGACTGGAGTATATTTGTAGCAGCTTCTGTCATACCCATATTTTTTTATACATGGAATATGATCGTACCCTGTCCTTGAATGCAGGCCAAGAATAGTCAGGACTATTCGCTGGACGACCCCTCTCAGTGCCTCCATGTGCTTGCTCAGACATAAATCCATCTAACCAGACCTCATCAGCATCCTTCCCTTTAAACACCCCTTCGCCATCTTTCAATTCAAGTATCTCCCATTCCTTTATGACCTCAGCATCTTCCTCTTAATATATACTGTCCATTCTTGAAGTCCACACATATTTAACCTTATTTGGATTCCGAGCGTCGAGTGACGGAGGGCCTTCATCACCTTCAGCACTTTCTTCGTAGCCTAGACATCTGTAATGGACTGCTTTCTCTGGAATGCTGCCGAGACCTCCATCAATATCGGAAAACCAGCCATGAATGTCGCAGGTATGAAGTCGGCGTAGTTTCGAGAATATTCGAGCGCCAAGCTCACAGACAGGATCAAAATGCTCATCGCAGTCTAACGTTAGACTTTCCCCGTTTATCTCCAGGTAGAGTTCCTCTAGAGACTGAGGAAGTGCCACAATAAATTTGAGTAAGTGCTGTGGTTTAAGTCAGATCAAAAACAATTCATCTCTTAAGAAGCTCGTGCTTACCGGTCTGTATGAGCCAAAGTCAAGTCTTCCATCGTTGTCGTAGGGACCATTATTATTATTCCCATCTCCCATTCAAAGAAATTTGAGACTTTCCCAAGACTGAAATAGCTTGCCAATATCGGCTGAGAATGGGCATTTAATGCTCTCGACAGAGAAACGTTCAATTAAGAACTTGGGACTCGAGAGTTTAGTCGTAAGTGCATGGAAAAAGTCATAAGGTGTCATTCCTTCGCCTTACCCACCTCCCATTAAATGTAGCTCTTTCAAATCTGGAAGCATTTCACAGACTTTCAGGACAAATTCCAGTTTTCCTCTCAACCAAGGCCTATGACTCAAGGGAATAGCGATGGATTCCAATGATTGTCTATGTCTTTCAATGAAGTTGAGAAAGTTTATTTCAATAGCCCCTTGCTCGCTTAAGCCGTACTAACATCGAAATCCAAAGTGCCGTAGATGTGGTAGTGTCGTTGGCCCTTCGTTAGGCACTAATCGATATTGCCGAGCCCTCTCTGGCGCCACTGCTGGTAGCTCAGATTGGCCTTCTCTATTAGAAAACCCGATATCCAACAAAGTTAGAGCTGGGCATGTATTTTCAACAACATTAACGATATAATCGGCAGCAGACCACATACTGCCGAATGTTCGAAAATAGCTGGTTGGCATTTCCCATTTAAGGGAGGTGAGGGATATGGGACTCATGGCCCAGATGTGCTGCTCTGGATGAATTCCATGCAGAGTTGGGAATAAGCAAGCGAGCCAAGCTAAGCAGGCTCAGCTTGCTGGCTTGTAATTTTTAACACCTTAAGCTTGCTTACTTGGCTTGTTTGGCCAAAATTGTCGGCTTGCTTGGCTTGCTTGCCCGCTTGATTAAATTTTATATAGAAGTCTTGGTGTTATATACAAAATTGAGGCTGTAGGCCACCCCAAAATCTCTCCTCCGCGGCCCGACTCGTAGTTATATAATGTAGTTACGTAGGGGTAGTTATCGCAAAGCTTGGCGAGGTGTTGAGAGCGGCTTTGAGGAACGCGTTGATGGAGGCTTCGAGGGAGGCTTTGAGGGAGGCTTTGAGCGAGACTTTGAGGGAGGCTCTGAGGGAGGCTCTAAGGGAGGCTTTGAGCGAGGCTCTGAGGGAGACTTTGAGAGAGACTTTGAGAGAGGCTCTGGTGATAAGGCTTCTACTTTTAAAGTACCTAGATGTTAGCTATCGCCTATGTAGATCGTGGCTCACTTACTATCCGTACTAGATCTTTTAAAGCCCGTCCTTTTGTAGCTACGATTACACTGCAAGGCAGTAATAAAATCAGGCCGAAGCCTTAAGCGACGTGGCTCTAAAAGATCACCAGCTTCACTAAAGGCTCGTTCACAGTTATCGCTTGTAGCTAGTGTTGTTAATATATTAAGAGCCATCTTTGAGAGCTTTGGCTGAGTTAATTGCTCCTGCCACCAATATAATATAGGATCGCTCGCAAGCGGATGATCGTGATTAAGAGGCTCTTAAACTCTCCAAGCTTTGTACTTATTGAGGTTAATAAGGCCTTAAGAGCCACAAGTGTTGGCTTAAATATAGTCGTCTCTACTAGACGCCGCATGCGATGGTTTTTGCCGCTAAGTTGGTAACTAAGTTGGTAATGTAATTAAGGTCTCTAGTTTAGCTTTATATTAAAGCCAAAGCTTAAGAAAAGCTAAGTCGTTTTTAATCAGCCAATCTAGGCAATCTGCCCATGTATATTTGCAGAAGTTTTTATATAAAGGATGAAGTAGAACGGCTGCGTAGTAGATAGGAGTCTCATTAAGTTTCTTAAAATACTTCTGCAGTTTTAACCACCCGCGATTAAGGTTAATTGCGTAGTAATCCTTAATTGGTTCTTAATTAGGATAGCCTTCTATTATTGCTTTAGCTACTTAGGCCTTCTTTTCTTTAAAGAGGTTAAGCAGCTAATTTAGTGTAGAAATCACCTCCCAAATCGCGCCATATAGGCCCGATTTGCCTCTAGCTTTAAGCATCTTAGTAGCTTCGCGAATTGGTAATAGAATGTTAATATAGTTGATAATAACGTCCCAATCGTCAGAGGTTAACGCTCCGCCTATAATAAGTGGTGGAGGTAGAGGTACCTTCTTTCCTTTGGCTATTAGAGGAGCTACTTCCTTATTATATTTCCTAATTATATATTATATAATTAAATCAATTGGGCCGTGAAGAAGGACAGCTTAGGCGAAGGCGTTGTAATAACTATTCCATCTAGTTTTAACTGGCTTTACTACTTTAAGAATTCTGCCCTTAGCCTCTGGTACAGTAACCTACTCCTATTACTGGTACTCTTTAAAAAGTTAATAAAGCTAAGGTGTATTAATAGAGTTAAGGATATTAATAAGAACGCCAAGAGGACCTTCTTTTCGCCATTCTTTAAGGAAGCATTCTTCGTCCTATTTAGTAGAAGTTAGTAAGAGAGTAGGAAGTAAAGATTTATCAATTAACTCACTGGTATATTTAAATCCTCATTCTTATATACTTCTTTATCTTTTCCAAATAAAATTAACTGGGCTATAAGGTTAAGAATGTGGGCCACGCACTAAATCTAATGGTCCTTTTTCTTAAAGCTAAACTTGGTAGATAGATAATCTATATAGGTGCCGTTATTGGCGGCGTTGTCAGTAATAAAATAGCTAAGCCTCTTACTACTGACATTAAAACAAGTGAGAATGTCACCAACTACTTAAGCGTAGTTGATTCCTGTATAACGGCCAAGTTGCTCTAGCAAAGTAATTAAGTAGTTAACAACTCGGCCTTTGCGATTAAGGTGGTGAATATATACACTAGTAAGAGTGTGTTTGCCACTATGTGTAGTCTAGCCATTAAATAAGAAATGAAGCTTTAAATAGGCGCTTGCAAGCTCCTTAATTACAGCTAGCTAGTAGGCCTTATAGTCCTGCATTATATAAAGCCGAACTGATTTATGGCTTTTCCAAATCCACTACTCTGCGTCGCGATTGGCAGCGGCTATTATAATACAAAAGGAAGGTGTTTCAACCTCTCGTAGAGGATGATTATTATTAGTAATCTATTTAATTACAGCTTGCTAAAAAGCCTTTTTATTAAAGCCGCTAATAAGATCGTTTGCGAGGCCTTAAGAGATTCTATGCTTCCCATTAAGTACTTTAAGAATTATCGCCTTCCGCTTCTTTGTGAATTTAATTACACCTTGCTTATTATAACCATGGCCTTCCCTCTTTTCTGCAAGGTGTTAGAAGGCAGAAGAAGTAGCAGAGGTAATATTAAATCGGCCACCAGGTATAACATACTAATAGCAATATTTACATTCCCAAAATAGTCGCTTGCTAGTGCGATGTTAAAGTTAATATCCATACTGGTAAATAAAGCTTACATTCCTTTCTAAGATTCTAAATGGCTTCTAATATTGGTTAAGTCGGCCCCAGTTAATCCCATTATAGTTTCTCTTAAAGTCAGTATCATCTAAAGGCAGTAGAGATGTGTCTGGAGTGACAGCTTCGGAAAGTGTAATTATAGGCGTTAGAGTGGCTATCGCGTTTAGGTTGGCTTTAGTAAGATCCTAAGGCATTACTAATAGAAGGGCTAGTAGATAGCTGTAATTGTGGTAGTATTTTAGGGGGGTTTAGTAGAGAGATCTCCTTAAATATAGATCGCAACTTAAGCGCAAGAACGCTCGGCGCGGAAAAACAATTACACAGTCAAAATCACCACCAAAAGTGTATCATAAGATTCAACTCTCAACCAAAATCTAGTATATATATTTCCTATCAAGCGGGCAAGCTAGCTTGCAAGCTGAGCCTCATTTTGGCTTGCTTGCTTGCCCAAAATAGACCTTCCAGCTTGCTGGCTTGCTTAATTAGTCAGCAAGCAAGCAAGCCAATCTAGCAAGCCAGCTTGCTTATTCCCATGTCTGCCAGTAGTACAATACAAGCGCAGGTTAAACCAGAGGGCAGTAATGTGCTCATTCAAAATCGGTAGCAGTAGGGTGCAAGCCAGGTCGTCTTATAGGCGTAACAGCACGAGGTCTTGTCGGCAGGTCCGTATGCAAATCAGCGTAGAGTCTTGTTGTACCAGTTCAGAACCCTAACATCCCAGTCTACCTGCAGCCAGCAGCTCTGTTCCTACCCTCGCAAGGCGTAGAAGGCATGCTCCGCAACTAGTAGCCCTAGGCCCGCTAGGCACGTAGAAAAGGGATCTAATGTAGTATTACGGAGTAGGCACAAGCCGGGATACAATGCACTAAACGAGGTAGTAATTAAGAAGGCTACGTACACGTAACTATGCATGGTTGATATAAAGACATTAGATGAAGAAGAAGAGTCTTTATATGCCAGGTACGGGTATAAATAGAGGTTGTAGGGGAACGTGCGTAGGTGTCTTGGGACGAACGTAAGCACAGGTCAAGAACGTTAAAGACGCGCAGAGACGTGAGAACGAGTGAGTCCCGTAACACTATAACTATCTATAATTATCCACTATAATCTACTATTTTTTTCTAGAGCTATAATACTAAAGTATATTAAAGACTATTAAAGACCGTATATATATACACTAACCACTAAAACCCTAACTGTTTAATGATATAGTTCTTTTATTATTCCTTTCTCTTTTTTATATAATGTCTTGTTCTCTACAAGAGCTATATATCCTTAAATTTAGATAGAATTTATATTATTTCTTTAAATATTCCCTAAAGCCTCTTCGTGCCCTTATACTAACTTAGTTTTAGTAAGCTTATAAATTAGAAAGAACCTTAGACTTATTTCTAGTTCTAACTCTATCTTATAATCCTATACTATACACTCTAATAGCTTTTTACTTTCTAGGCTCTATAACTTTTTACTATACTTATAGTATCTCTTTAGTGTATAACTTAAGCCTTACTTAGTCTCTTTATACGTTGCTCTAACTTAGTACTATACTATTTTAGTTTATTATCGCATCCTATTTTATTATATATTTTTAATATTAACCTATTCTATAACCCAATTAATCTTTAGATTGTATTTCTGTAATTAAGGCATTCCTAATATTACCTTATCCTTTCCTAATAGTAGGATATTAAAAAATATTTTAAGTCTTCTTTCTTTAATAGTTAACTAAATAGGTCCTATTTCTAGGTTAATAATACCTCTTCTATAGGCTATTAGATCTCCTAAGCTTATTATTAATAGGTATAGGTATTTCTTTTATTTATATAGTAACCCTATCCTTTTAACTGCTACTAGTAATATATAGTTCCTTATTGCTTTACTATCTACTAATACTTTAAACTTCTAATCTTACTAACCAACTTATAAATTTAGGTGTTATTCTATAATTCCTTTAAGAGTCTAAGGCTCTACCACTAGCTCCCTCTGGTCCTATAGGCCTCTGCTTTTCCCAACTATTAGTTATTAGATCTTAACTATACTTAGTCCCTCTATAGCTAATACTTAGTTTACTTTTTATCCTTAATATGCTATAAATAAGTATTCTCTAGGCACTCCCACCACTATTATCCCTTTAGGCATTCCTCTATAAGGAATCTTCCTAGCTAAACTATTAAGTCTCCTAGTTCTTAAACTTCTACTAGGTGCTAATTATATATATACTTAACGTTCCTATACCGCTTTTCGTCTATTATCCAACACATCCTTATTAGATACTTGCGATACTTATCCTTAGGTATTCTATGCATATTACATATATTATCTATATATGCCATCTACGCTAATATATAATACGCTAGGTGCTTTAGGTTAACTCTTAGTTTATCTTTATCTTTAAGTTTAAACCTTTCCTATATTAATCTAAATGTTACTATATTATTTACTAGTACTAATATCCGCATTATTTTCGTCTAGTCTATGGCTTATTCCTCTAGATTCTTTAATATTATAATTAACGCTCCTTTAATATAGCTTATTTATCTTTCTAATATAGCTTAATCTGGTATAGCCTTCTTATCTAGCTATATACAGAAATCTTCTTACTTATTATTTCCGCGCTATTAGTATCATTTTTAGTATAGCTCTATAAGTATATACAATCTATCTATAAGGAAGTATTTCTTTATTACTATATTATTATTATTTATTGCTTAACGTCCGATTCGGATCCCTGTTGGGCCCACGCGGACTACTCCTTATATATATATGGGGAGAAAACTCTATTTAAGAAAACCCCGTGATCTGTCTCCCTGCCTTTTGGGGCTCGCTTATAAGTTGCCTATAAGTTACTAGTGGTGCTCTACTACCTTACTTTTTAACCTCCTTAGGAACCACTACTGCTGTAACAAACTTATGGACGCGTTAGTATTATATACTGTACTCTACTCCTGTAGAGTTATTAGGGGGCGCCTGTTACTTGCCCCTTTACCTTCTATTACTATTTTCTTTATAACCCAGAACTGGTCTAGTATATTTTAGCCAATAAGCCACCAAGTAGCTGCCTTAAGGCCTTTCTGTGTTAAGAGCAGTGTATTATAGTTTTCTATACTAGCTGCTAAGAGTATTGCTTCTTGGCCGGTGCGTAAGGGGCATAATAGTATTATATATTTTAGTGTCTGTCTTAGCTAGCTATATTTGCACCTTAGGCTACCTACTAGGACACCTACCTAATAAAGCCAATCTTTTAGTCCTATTATTCCTGTCTTTAAGAGTGTTGCTATTATATTTTCTGCCTTTATTAGGCCCTTTTGGAGCCCTTAGGTATTTACCCCCTATAGCGTTACCTATACTATAGCTTGGGTTCCCCTTGCCTAAGTCTGCCTCTATACCTTTAACTCCTATTTGTTTCTCCAGCGTTGGTCCAACCAGTATTGTATTATGGTAGATGGTTTTCCAGTACTCTTTTATGCTCTACTTTGGCTCCTTTCTCTCCCTTGCTATTATCTTTGCTAGCCTCTTACGCGTCTCCCTTCCTCCTCTATATAGGCCTGGGCCCTAGCGCCGCACTATTCTTCTTCTACTTTCTCTACCTGTTTTCCTAATATATCTTCCCTACTTTGGGGTTGTTAGTTCCTTCTCCTATAGGGCACCCTAGGGTCCCTCTAT
>Ga0307507_10000238_pt1 | contig 106286 bp, 22 predicted proteins | sample 7_EM_MG_FD_207223 | JGI IMG/M metagenome (GOLD analysis project Ga0307507, IMG submission 207223) | Populus trichocarpa ectomycorrhiza microbial communities from riparian zone in the Pacific Northwest, United States - 7_EM | ecosystem: Host-associated > Plants > Roots > Unclassified | place... | reverse complement strand
CAACTATTTATTATATAACTTTAATAGGAGCTAGAGAGTATATATAAAAGTCCAAATTTAAATTATTAAAATTTATTATTAAGTGGTTGTTAAGATATTAAAGTGTGATTTTTCCATTTTTTGGTATGTTTTTGAAGTGATTAGCTCACCCGTTTGACCAGCTCACCCGTGAAATACGTTAATAAATTAATAATAGAAATTTATAAATCCTAGAAATCCTTAAACGTCTTATATATTACTAGGGCTTTTCTAGTTTATAATTGCAGCGACTTTCTTAGGGTCTATTTTAATTCCATTGTGGGATATAATTAAGCCTAGGTATATAACCTTAAATGCGTAGAACTTGTATTTCTTAATATTGCATTATAGGCCCGCATCTTATAGGCGTTTAAGGACTATTCTAATATATTTTTAATATTCCAAAAGCAAGGACGAGTAGATTAAGATATTATTAATATACACGGTAACAAATACATTAAGGAATTCGCAAAGTGTATTATTAACATATTACTAAAACATGCTGGGACTATTCTTTACGCTAAATGGCATTACTAGGTATTTAAAGAGTCCCCATTATATACAAAAAGCTATATACTTTTTATCTCCTTTATATATACAAATTTTATTAAAGGCGGTGACTATATTAAGCTTTATAAAGTACTATACCTTTACTAAATAGTTAAGTGTCTCTTAAATTAAAGGAATTGGATATTAGTTTTAAATTATAATTGCGTTTAGAGCTTAATAATTAATATAGAATCTTAAGCCTCCTCCTGGCTTTTTAATAAATAGTATAGGTAAGGCAAATAGGGATTAACTAGGATAAATAAATCCTTTCTCTAGGTGCTTATTAAGGTATTATTATATTATAAGCAGTTCTTCTTATAACATACCATATAGCGGACCGAACTTTAGTGTTATACTAGGTTTAAGTTCTATCTTAAAATTATGCTTATTTTAGTACGGGGCTAGTTAGTCTATAAATTGTTTTTTAAATTTATTAATTAGATTATGGTACTCTTTAGGTACAAGAGGTTAAGAATTAAGGTATTATTTTAGTTCTAGTGCCTTTTTAATATCTTCCATAGTTATAGTAAAGATTTTTGTTATAGACAGCTTAAGTACATTGTTATAACTACTTGGAGAAGAGTCGGCGGAAGCTAGTTGGTTAATATAGGCACGGTCTAGGATGGAGCCGGTGGAACCATGTAATAAGGAATGGTAACTAAGGTTATATAACGTGCTATGTATTAAATAAAAGGAACAGGAGGAACTTATATACCTTATATATAACACGTACCTTATATATAAGAGAGGATTTCTTAGGAGTACGGTTGTGTATTTAAAGGACCACAGTCCCTACCTTAGATAGTTCTTTCCTTATAGTGAATCTTAAAATATAATTAGAGTTAATCTGTTAGGCAACCACTCCACCAGTTGTTATTATGTTGTTAATTTGTTCTTACCTATATACCCAGCCCAATAACAGGACCTACTATAGTTCCTACTACAAGGTTCTGTTACACATTTACTACTAAGGTTATAGTATTAAATAAGGTTAAACAACATACCACCTAAAGCACTAGTCACAATGCCATTAACAGTAGCAACTACCTTAGGATTAGGAGACACCAGTATAGCAGATACGGATTCTTAGTTAATTACAAGAGGTTAGTTATAGGAAATGGTTAATCACTTATTAAATAATAATAGGATACTTAAAGAACGCATTAATAGAATTAGAGCAGTAAAGGTTAAGTTACTGTTAATTAAACAATTCTTAGGAGAAAGATTAAGACTTAAGGGATTCCCTATATAAATGCACTTTAAGGTTATATAGGAAGGAGTAAAGTTAGCAACACCTATAAATTAAGTAGTATATATAGGATTGTTCTTAATAAGAAGAGCACTAGAATGGTTTAAACCTTACCTTATAAAGATACAAGTTAGCAGTATAACAACTACTAACCAAGATATATAATTTATGTTTACTAGTTGGAATGGGTTTATAGAGAGACTAATATAGATATTTAGAGATATAGAGGTATTAACTACAGCAAAACAAAAGCTTTAAAACTTAGTACAACGTTCTTTAGCAATAGAGTATATAACACAGTTTTAGACACTTATAATATAGGTTAAGTAGAATAATAAGGCGCTTATAGTATAGTATAAATAGGGACTTAAGGCTAAAGTCCAGGATGTAATTATCCTAATAGAAGATGTAGAAAGTCTATAAGACTTAATAGATTAATTAATAAAGATTAATAATAGAATCTATTAAAGGGAATAAGCTAAGAAAGGGTAAGATAGAGTTCTATAGTTATATAAGGCACAGAGTACGCATTAACAGATATAAAGCTAAAAACCATAGAATGGCGCAGAGCCAATGGACTTAAGTGGTATTAAAGAATCTAAGAGATAGATAAAGAAACTATAGAAACCTAGAGGTTAAGGATTAAGTAATTATAGGACTAGGGAGTAGAGGCTAAACCAGGGATCTTAGCAGTAAAAGACATTTAGGTGGACTCTATAACAAGAAAAATAGTTTAAAGATGGAGCTTATATAAATTGTAAAAAATAAGGTTATTTTGCTAAAGACTATAGAGGTAATTAGAGTAACCATATAGTAAAGGGCACTAAATTATTAGAGTATAATAATGCGGATATAGGAGTATTATACAGGACTAAGGAGTATTTAATTAAACACTTCACGTTTTGTTATAATAATATATACTAAATTTATAAGGACGCTAAGTATGGCGTAAGCTATTAGCCATAAGAGCCAGAGTTAAAAGGACTTAAAGGAACTAGAGAGTTAGATAAAAAACAGGATTAACTCTATAAGCTAGATTAAGATATTAAAGTAATATATAGATAAAGATTAGTAATAATAATAATAGAGTTAAAGTACTTATTAATTAATAGTAATAAGGAAGAAAAGAAGGCTAACTGGGAGCACTTATACCTTAGTAACGCAATAGAAGTAGAGACTAAAACCACTATAGAACGCGGATTAGTAATAGGTATTATAACACTATTAGATACAATATCTATTACTTTATAAAATGGAAAAAGTAATATCCAGAGACAATTAAGTAAGCAGATAACTGCTAGTGCTAGCTCACTACTTATAAAAGGCAAAAGGCTATAGGTTTAAGATTCTTAAGACAAGATAAAGAAAGCTCTAGACTTATAAAATATAATAAGGACAGTTTAGGAACCTATAATGGACAAAAACTAATGGGAAAGAGCAGTAATTTAGTTTAGTAATAAATAAATAAGTATAGAATGCAAGTTTAAGAACTACAAGTTTAGGGAATGAATAAGAACGTTAGTAAGAAACCAAGATTTTAAAAAATAAATAAGGACTATAGCAGTTCTAGGTAAACACAGTATTTAGCCTAAAAATTAAAAAGTTAATACTAAGATTAGAAAGCAAAATAACTTTAAGGATCCAGCTATAAGATGTAGAAAATAAGAAACTATAAATAAGTTTAGGCAAAGAATTATTATATAGCAAAAGCAGAAGCTAGATAAAAGGTTAGCTATGCTAGGTTGTATAAGGGATAGAGCACCTATATAAAGAGTCACTAATAGGCCTAGTATAGGGATACCTAGAGTAAAATGGTTAGACAAACTGGAACAAGAAGAGGATTTAGATATACTAGTTAGGTTTAAAGAAGGACATACTAAAGGATATCACAATATAACAATAATAAGGTACTTTCTTATAGACAGACTATATACACTAAACTAGTTATATAGGAAGTGGTATAGGTAATAACACAACAATAAATGGGAAGACTTTTATATATGGCTAGACAAAAAAGTTGTCTAAGACCAACCTATTATGGAAAAACATATAAGTTATATTAAAGGAGTATTAGTTATAATATTAAGGAACCTAAAAGAAGGATCTAGGGACTAGAGAAGTAAGCAATAAATCTTAGTACCTATAGCAGAAATACTAGTAGTTAGGTTAACTAGGTATAGGTTTAAACTTAAGAATAAGGACAAGCTAAAAGTTAACCTAAGTCACCTAGCATATTATACGTTATTATGGATAGCTTATATGGATAATATATATAATATACATAGAGCACTAAAAGACAAGAACTAGAAATACCTAATAAGGATATATTAGGCACTAGAGGAAAAACGGTTTAAAGACGCTAAGTATATATATAGATGGCACCTAGTAGAAGTACAGAGTTAAGGGGACCTAACACTTTAACTAGGAAGATTCCTTACAGAAGAATGCCTAGATAGACAATAGTAGTAAGACTACCCAGAAAACGCTTATCTATAGCATATAGAGGAAAAGAAATAAACTAAGTATTGGCTAAAAGTAGACCAAGTACAGATAGGATCTAGTAGCTAACAGTTAGGAAAAAGGGAGGCCTATAGGACTAGAGGAAACCAGTAGTAGAGCCTTAAACCCTTAAAGGAATTTAAGGACAATACCTAAACTTATAAGTTAAGTAGCAAAATTAACAGTTTAAAGTACTAATAGATAGTGGAGTAATAAGGAACCATATATTACTAGCAGTAGTAGAAAAAATAGGGTTACTATATAGGTAAAAGGAACACCTATATTTACTTATAACAATTTTAGGAGATTAAATAGCCTATAGAGGAGGCATTATTAATCTTAAAACAGGACCTATTTAGTTAACTATTAAAGGGAGACAGGTTAGAATGTCTTTTAATATCTTACTATTAGGAAAAGACAAGGTAATACTAGGAATGCTTTAGTTATAGGAATACAATCTAAGGATAGATTAGGTTATAGGTCAGGTTAATATTAGGGATACTTAATAATATAAGATGTAATAGCAAACTAAGTTAGTATAGTACTAAGTTAGAGCGATATATAAAGAAACTAAGCAAGGCTTAAGTTATATACTAAAGAGATACTATAAGTATGGTAAAAAGTTATAGTTATTAAAAAGTAAAAAGCTATTAGAGTATACAGTATAGGACTATAAGATAGAACTAGAACTAGGAATAAGTCTAAGGTTCTTTCTAGTCTACAAGCTTACTAAAACTAAGTTAGTAGCACTTAAGGAGTTTGTCTAGGAGAACTTATAAAAGGGATATATTAGACCATTATAGTTATTAGCAGGATATCTAGTATTATTTATCCTAAAGAAAAACAGAAAACTTAGGATATATATAAACTATAGATAGTTAAACAGTATTACTAGGAAGGATAGATATCCTTTACCCTTAATTAGTAAAATCTAAGACCAGATAGGCAATATAAAGATCTTTATAAAGATAGATCTAAGATAGATATACTATTAGATTAGGATTAAGGAAGGTAATAAATAGAAAGTAGCTTTTAGGTTAAAGGAAGGACTATATAAGCTATTAGTTATATAATTTAGGCTTATAAATATACCAGCAATATTTTAAAAGCGAATTAATAGTATATTAGGAGAACACCTTAATAAGTTTGTTATAGTATATCTTAATAATATTATTATCTACTTAGGAAGTAAGGAAGAATATAGAGAATATATTAAATGGGTTTTAAAGAGACTATAAGAAAAACAAATGCTAGTAGCAATTAAAAAATACAAGTTCTTTATAAGGAAGACTAATTATATTAGATTTATTATTAAACTAGAAAAAATTAGTATGGACCTAAAGAAAGTTAAAGCTATAGTAAGTTAGTAAGAACTAGAGAATATTATATAGTTAAGATTATTTCTAGGGTTTTGCAACTACTATAGGAGGTTTATAGTATAATGGTTAAAAGGTATTAAGCTATTTATAAGGCTAATAAAAAAAGAGGAACTATAGGTATAGGGAACAGAGTAAAAGAAGTTATTTAAGAAACTTAAGGAGTTATTTACCTAGGAGCCAATCCTTAAGATCTATTAACTAAAGTTAGAGACAATTATTAAGACAGATGCATTAGACTTCGCACTAGGAGCATATTTACTATAGAAGTATTTGGATATATAGCATCCAGTAGCGTACTACAGTTAGAAGATAACACTACTAGAACTAAACTATAACATCTATAACAAGGAGTTGCTAGGTATAGTTATAGCATTAAAGAAATAAAGAGCATTCTTATAAGGCACCAAAAAACCATTTATAATTAAGATGGATTATAAGAACCTTATAAGATTCCTAATAATAAAGGAACTTAATTAAAGATAGGTTAGATAGGCGGAAATGCTTACAGAATACTATTTTAAAATTTAGTATACTAAGGGTATAGATAATGCACAAGTAGATACTCTAAGTAGGAAGGCTAAACTATAAAGTAATAAAAAACTATTAGGGGCTTTGTTGCGAAAGGACACAGACAGATTAATTAGGTATAATTATCCTAAAGTAGCAGCAATATAAGAAAGCCAGATCTATAAATTACCTAAGAGTGATTAGATATAGAAGATCTAAAAAGTATAGGTAGAGGATCTAGACACGGAATAGTATAAAAACAGAGAAGTTACTTATATTCTAAGGTTAATTGTAAAAGAGTTTATTAAGTTATTCTATAAGGGACTAACTTAAGAACACAATAAAGCTATAGGCTTAGTGTTAAGACTTTAAAAGGAATATATTATTTAAGGAATTTAGGGACTAGTAAGATAAGTTATAAGAGAATATCCAGATTGCTAAAGAAATAAACTAATAAGGCATAAGCCGTATGGAGGGCTATAACCTATTAAAATACTAGAGAGACTATAGGAAGTTATATTATAGGACTTTATTATTAAGTTATTAAAATTAAAAGATCCTATTATAGGATAAGATTATAACGTAATTTTAGTAATAGTGGATAAGCTTATAAAGTAGGGATACTTTATAGTATGCATAGAAGAGATATTAGTAGAAGATATCGCTAGAATCTATATTAAGGAAGTATTTATAAGACATAGAATACTAAGCAAAGTTATATTAGATAAAGATCCAAGATTTATAGCAGCATTTTAGAAGGTATTCTTAATGGAATAAGAAGTTTGTGTAGTAACCTTAATAGCATATTATCCACAGATAAATAGATAGATAGAAAGATTAAACCAGACACTAGAACAGTATCTAAGGCACTATATTAATTATGCACAGAACAATTAGGTATTATTATTACTAGTTATATAGTTTATATATAATGCAATACCATGAGAAGGAATAGGGACATTACTATTTAAGGCGAATTATGGGTATAAGCCAAGATTATTATTATTACTATATTAAGTAAAGAAGATAAGTAGCATAGCTAAAAAAAGAATGGAGATATTAATAAATCTTTATATAGACCTTAAAGAAACAGCTAAACTAGTACAAGAATAAATAAAAAGGTACTATAATGCTAGGAGATTTAAGGGACCAGATCTTAAGGAGGGAGATAAAGTGTGGCTACTATACAAAAATTTCAAGAGTTAATGACTAAGTAAGAAGTTAAACTATGTTAGACTAGGACCTTTTAAAATTATATAGAGAATTTCATTAGTTATATATAAGTTAAACCTACCAGCTAGGATAAAAATCTACCCTATATAGCATATTATAATATTAGAACTAGCATATAGAAGTGTTAAACCACTAGTCTATAAGGCAGACACATATAGAGGATAAAAGGAAGATAAATAGTAAGTTTTAAAGATTATTAGTTATAAGGACGTAGATAATAAAATATAGTATAAAGTAAAGTGAATAGGCTATAGTAAGACTACCTAAGAACTATTAAGCAACCTAGAGAACGCTATGGGAAAAGTATAGGAGTATTAGAAGAAAGTAGGTTAGGGAGCATTAAAAAAGGATTGCTAAAGAACAAGTCAACTAAGGGGGACCTAGGAAGAGCAACTACTATATTACTTGAAGTTGTTTCCTTCTCCAGAAGCTCTACTCTTTTATTACCTAGCTTAGACAAACCCTATTGGACAAGCTTCCACTCCTTTAAACGGACCTTCTTATGAACTTTCTTAAGACGAAGTAGTTGAGCGGACGCTGCAATATGAGCGTCTAGGGCCTTCTGCTCCGTATCCTAAGAACGCTTAAACTTAGCCAGGGCCTACACCAGCTTACCATTAAGCTTTGCAGCGGCAGATTAAACATAAGACCCTATAACAAGTTACTTAGGGAACTTAAAGACTATTAAGAGTTATAGGACGCATATACTTAGCGTTAGAAGTAGAGCGAATGTTACAGGACGATTAAATCTTTACTTTAGTACACTCTAAATAGAAAAAGGGTTGTTAAGACAAAGGACTTGCCAACACAATATAAACTAATCCCTCTTTTGCACAACAAGAACACAGAGACGGTATAATTTCACCTAGCAACAAAATAGAGGCAACAATACAAGTATGTCACTACGCGTGTAAAGAAGAAGAGGCTTTAGGTATAATAAGTAAGAATGTTAACCAGATTAATTAAACGGACATTATACCTCTAGTAGACAACTTGGAGATATTAGGAATCTTTAAGGACAAAGATAAAGAAAAGGGAGATAGTGTTACAGATAGCTTAAGTATATTATTATAACTACTTAGAGAAGAGTTGGCAGAAGCTAGTTAGTTAATATAGGCACAGTCTAGAATAGAGCTGGTGGAACTATGTAACGAGGAATAGTAACCAAGGTTATATAATGTGCTACGTATTAAATAAAAGGAATAGGAGGAACTTATATACCTTATATATAACATGTACCTCACATATAAGAGAGGATTTCTTAGGAGTACGGTTGTGTATTTAAAGGACCACAGTCCCTACCTTAGATAGTTCCTTTCTTATAGTAAATCTCAGAATACAATTAAAGTTAATCTGTTAGGCAACCACTCCACCAGTTGTTATTATGTTATTGATTTGTTCTTACCTATATACCCAGCCTAATAATAGAACCTACCGTAGTTCCTGCTACAAGGTTCCATTACAATTTTATAATCTTATCTTTTTGCTAATAAGATAAAGGGCGTAGCCTATATTATATAAATTTTAAAAGGTTTTAATAAAACATCTTTACGTTCTTTACCATAATTAGCAGTTATAGATTTATTATATTGGTTTAAGGTTTGTAGTAAGGGTAATTTATATTATAATAAATTTAAATAGTTATATGTATGTTTGTAGGGTAAATGGTTTTTTAAGTAATAACTTTAATAATAGGTTGTACAGAACTTTAGTGTTTCTTTAACCTAGCTAATTAAAGGGTTGTGTTGTTTTAGCCATCTATATCTAAGTATAACTTTATATTACTTTAAGGGTGTAACAAATAGGGAGATGTATTTAAGGTATTCGCCTATCTATATTTTTACTAGGGCGTAGTACGTTATTTTACCATATATTAAGGGTTTGCCATTAAAGCCTTATAGGCCTTAGGGCTCATCAAGTTTCTTTAGATTTAGGCATTAAGTTTTTATATAGTTTATATCAACAAAGCCCATACTAGTAGCTCCGCTATCTGTTAGGATTTATACCTCCTTTTATTTTCTAAGTGTTTAAATTTCGCCAAGTACATTAAGGGAGTTATGCCATATATTAGCGCTAGAAGAGCCTAGACACTTATACTCTTCCACTTTTTATCCTAAGACGCGACTTGGCCTTAGGACGATTCGTTTTCCAAGTTAACTAAGGGTGAGGTGCTTTATAGTGTCCGAGTATAATTTATAGAGCGGGTACAATTTAAGGAATAAGTACGACTTAAGGAATGGGAGAAACTTCAGCGGACCTTTTTAAAGGGGTAAGTTTAACAATGCTTTTAAATATATCCTTTTTTACCACATCCAAAGCATTCTCTATTTGTGGCTCAAGTTCTTTATTTATTGGTTCCTAAGGGTGCATAGGATTAAGCAGCATTGAGGTCCATAGGGTTGTATATAGGGTGTCACGGAACCCGACCGCAGGGGCCTCCATAGGAGAACCCCGTGCTCTCGCGTATACCTCGCGTACAGCTTATATCAGCTACGCGAGGGTATATCACCTCCTTACGCCCTCGACCCTTACGATCGATCGCGCAACGTCTTATAGACTCCCCGAATACATACGCTTTATAGCCATTGCCCACGTTCCGTAACATTACGTTGCGCCTTTTTCCTCACCGACGCTCAGCCTATAACCAATTCTACGTCTTTATAATACTGCAGACGCTGCCAGAAGCAGCGTGTCTATAAGTTACCTTACTTCGCACTCCTAAAGAATTAATAATAGTAAGATAAAATTCCTTACTAGCCACTATGTTAAACTTAAAGAATAACCTAATACCTATATTAAAACCACAACACCAATTAGTCCCAGAAGGATTTAATTTATTAGCCCTAGCCTTAACCCCTAAAGGGAAGCCTAGTGGCTTAAAAGACTATAATAACCATAAGGGGGATATTAACAATATCTTATCCTTTATTAACTATATAACCACAGATAAACAAGCCAAAGGGCTACTACCTATTAAGATTAAGATATGAGATGCTAAGATATTTATAAAAATAGTAGCACAAGAACCTAATAAATACTACCGCCTTCTATAGAACTACCATCTAAAGCTTATATAAGCTAAGATATATACTACCTAAGATTATAATATTATCTAAGACCTATAAGCTTATAAGGCGCTCGCTAATAACACACGCTAAGAGATTAAAGATAACCTCTATATATCTAAACGCAACGTCTAATAATTAAAGAAGGCCAAGATTATACTTATTGCTACAGTTACTAAAAGAGAGGGTATAATTAAATACCTACAATCTCAGCTTAATAAGCATATTTGTAACAATACCAGATACCTTTTTACTATATACAATGCCACCTAAGTCTTTATGCCCCTAGCAACCTTACCTACTTAACATTTAATAAAAGGTTAGTACTAAGTAGCTTTACCTAACGGGAACCCCTACTACAGTAGTGGCGACAATAAAAGTCATAATAATTAAACCTAAACTACCACTATAGGGTCTAATATACGCTACCCTAATCCCCTAATCTTTAAGGGTAACCGCAAGAAATATAGCCACTAGAAGATATAAACCCACAAGAAACTAACCCAGAGCGCCTACCTTTTCCCTATAGAAGATACCAAAATTAGCTATATTATTAGACAAACAAAGGGCATCCTATTTAATAGGCTTTTTACTTAATAGGAGACTAGCAGTCCCTAGAAGTGGCAGTCCCACTAGGAAGTTCTTAATAACCTTAACTAAATATACCATAACTATAACCTAGTGGCCACTAGTTAAGCTAAACTACGCGCCCTAAAAATAAGTCCTACTAAATTATTTAATAAGTTCTATATTAAATTCTAGGAATACACCAAAGTCCTTACCTAAGACAACGCTAAAGACTAGGAAGATCTTTTTAAAAAATTCACTTATTACCTTAGTTATATAGCTGCCAGCCATAACTATAACGATGTTTATAATATAGTAGCAGCCCTATAGAAGATAAAACAACAGCTAAACTAAATTACTACTACAAACCCCTACCCAAAGACCTCCCTATAAAAGCCCTCTAAACCTACTAAACCACTAATACCTACTACCCTAAGCAACACCACTGGTCCTAATATTAACCTCTCTATACTAGCCTTTCCAAAGAAGCTACTAGATAGAGAGCACAAGCTACTCTAAAAGCTAAGGCGTTACTATAAATGCCGTTAAGAAGGCTGTTATAGCTATAGCCCAAACTGCCTAATAGCTAGGTTTAGCAGCCGCCGTTAAACACCTAACCCTATACCCTAGACACCAAATACATTATTATACGCCATTATCATATAAAACAAAGATGTAGTAATAGTAGTAGAATTAGACGCAAAAGCGGAAAATGTAAAGTCCTAGCCCTAAGTTGTAGGTTAGGACACTCTAACAATAGAGGGATCTATATATTAGCTTACTTAATAGATAGCTTAGTAAGAATAGAAAGATGGAAGTAAATAGTCTTACCTATAGAGGGAACTACTGCTAAGAAATAATATAAAACCAATTCTATAATTAACTACAGAGCTACTAATAAATTTATAGATACCTAATTTATACGCACTTATAACCTACCTACCTTACCCCTTACTAAAGCCCACGCCCTATAACTCGCTAACGGTAGTTATACTACATAAAAGATTACCTATATAGCATAACTCTACCTAAACATAAACGGACACTAGGAGGAGCTCTAGGCTTATATTATACCACTTATAAACTACCCTATTATCCTTAAAATAAACTAGCTTAAATAATATAACCCTGCCATTAACTGGTAAAGAAGAGAAGTAACCTTTAACTCTAAATACTGTAGAGAGACTTGCCTAGGGCACGGCCTAGCCGCCTCTATCTACTCCCTAGGATATTAACCTAAGAAAACCCTTATTACCCCACCTATAACCAACTACCACTATATAAGCGCTGCAGCCTCCTACCACATAGTACGTAGAAAAGGCTAAACCGTTGCTGTAGCCTTCTAATTATAACTATATAAGCTTAATAAAGATTAGGACCACGTCCTCTATAGTAATAGGATAGATATAGTCAACCTCCTAGAAAACAATGCCCCTATAAAACTTTATAGACTTTTACTCTTAGACTTTAAGAAGTTTATAAAGCTTAAAAAAGGACTTACTAATAAGGAACTCTATAAGCTCCTCCCTAAGAGATACTATAACTTTATTAACGTATACTTATAAAAGAGCGTAGATATACTCCCCCTATATTAACCTAATAACTATACTATTAATATTAAATAGGGAAAAACGCCGCTCTATAAGAGACCTTACCTAATATTAAAAGACAAACTTCTAGTTATTAAAAAGTATATTAACAAGCACCTTAATAAAGGGTTTATTCATCCTAGCATATCCCTAGCAGCCGCCCCTATCCTCCTTACTAAAAAGCTAAGAAGAGGTATTTAATTCTATATTAACTATAGAGAACTTAACGCTATTATAATTAAGAACTAATACTCCGTACCGCTTATATGTAAGACCCTTAAACAGCTTAGCTAAGCTAAAATCTATACTAAGCTTAATATTATTACCGCCTTTAACCGCCTCTAAATATAGAAAGGTAATAAATGGAAAACCGCATTTATATCGCGCTTCGGCCAATTCAAATACACTATTATACCTTTTGGCGTATGCAATAGCCTAGGCAGCTTTTAAAGCTATATTAATAATACCTTATAGGACTACCTCAACGACTTCTGCTCCGCGTACCTGGATAATATACTTATTTATAGTAACAACCCTTTTAAGCATACTAAGTACATTTAAAAAATCCTATAGCGCCTTAGAGATATAGGACTTTATATTAATTTAAAGAAGTGCGAATTCTTAGTTACAGAAGTAAAATACCTTAAACTAATTATTACTACTAAGGGTATCTATATAGACCCTAAAAAAGTATATATAATTACCGGATAGCAAACTCCTACCTATATTAAGGACGTATAAGCCTTTTTTAGTTTCACTAACTTCTATTAGAAATTTATATACAACTTCTTAGGTGTTATAGCACTACTTATAGCAATAATATAAATAAAGGGCCTTTCTGCAAAAGGAAGAAAAATATATCTATATTTTATCTAGACGCCTAAATGCGAAAAGGCGTTCTAAGACTTAAAAGATATGTTTACCAAAGCACCTATCCTAACTCACTTTATACTAGAACAATAACTCTATCTTAAGACTAACTCCTTAGACCATGTTAATGCGGGCATTCTTTCCTAGATGGGTAATAACGGTCTCCTCTACCTAGTCGCATTCTACTTATCTAAGCTTATACTATAAGAATGTAACTATAAGATCTATAATAAGGAACTCCTTGCAATTATACAAGCGTTTAAGAAATTCTAACTAGAACTCTTCTTAGTAGAACCTAACTAGCTAACTAAGGTCCTTATGGATTATTACAACCTTAAGTACTTTATAACTATAAAATAACTAAACTAATGCCAAGCACGTTGGAATGAGTTCCTCTCTAGTTTTAACTTTAAAATTGCATATAGGCCAGGAGTATAAGGTACTAAGCCTAATAGCCTAACACGCCGTTTGCAAGACCTTCCTTAGTTAGAAGATAACCCTTATAATTAATTCCAACAATAAATAATCCTAAAAGTATGAAACTTAGCCCTAGGTATACTACCCAAGACAGAACTAACTGCCCCTTAGCTTTATACTATAGAACTAGAGTTACTCCCTAAAATTAACAAACTTATTACCGCAGTATATAACACCTCTATTAACCTATTACTGCATTAACTAATTACTGCAAAGATTACTAGCACCTATATACTACCTACTAACCTCTAAAGCTTAGGCTAGATTAATATAGCAGCCTTAAAAGTAAAAGAGAATAGGCTCTATTATAGAGGCCATCTATTTATCCCTAACTTAGAAGACTTATAACGGCAACTAATCTAAATAGCCTATGACCTTTAATTAATCGGCCACCTAAGTAAAGGAGAAACCTATAAGCTCCTTAGCTAATACTACTTCTAGCCTAAAATAATAGACTTAGTTAAATGCTTTATAAGCGCCTGCTATAGCTATAAATATACTAAAGCATTTCATATAAAGTACTAAGGACTGCTATGCCCTCTACTAATACCTATATAACAATAGGCAGATATTGCTATAGATTTTATTGTTAACCTACCGCCTTATAAATGATATAGCCGAACCTATAAGAACATCCTTATAATAATATACTGACTTATAAAAGAACGCCACTACGTCCTAACTGAAGGCGTAGCTATAAGTAATATTGCTAATACCTTCCTCCGCAAAGTTTACTAACTATATAGGTTACCTAACTCTATTATGTCTAACCAAGGCACGCAATTTAACTCTAATATATAAAGGCTGATCTGCTAACGCCTTAGTATCTCTATTAAAATATCTATATCCTTTTACTATAAAACTATAGGATAACTAAAAAACGCTAACGCTAGTATAAAGGCGTACTTATAATAGGTAGTCGCCTATAGTTAGGACAACTAGGTAGACTACCTTCTGCTAAGTAAATTCGCAGTAAACAACTATATCTTAGCTACTATAGGACTTACCCTATTCTTCGCAAATAAAGAATATTACCTACAATCTAGTATAGAGCTACTAGAGCCTATTAATAAGAAACTGCTATATAGAAAACGCCTTAAGATACTACTTACTAATTAATATACAGACTGTATAAAAGACCTACTTAACTACTATAAAGGAGAGATAGCCTAGGCCTAAGTAAAATAAGCTTACTTTACTAACTGCTACAGAATACCACCACCTAAGATACGTGTTAGCGACTAGGTATAGTTAGATATACATAATATCTCCACACAGAGACCTATAAAGTCACTTAATTATAAGAACCTTAGCCCTTACTAGATTAAACAAGTCATTAATAAAGGAGCTGTATACAAACTAGAGCTCCTACCTACCTTAGCCACCCATGGGATATAGCCTATGTTTTACCTATAGCTACTACATCTTTACTAGCCTAACCCTCTACTAGGATAAACATATCCTAAACCCCTATTAGTACTAATCCGAGATAAGAATAAAGACAAGAACCACAAGAAATGGACCGTTAAATAAATTATTAACTCTAAATACTTTAGCAAAGGTAGAGGACGGCAGCTCTACGATAAGGCTACCTATATAGGATTTAACATAGATTAGCCGGAATGGCAACTATGAGAAGATTTTAAAAATATAAAAGATCTAATTAGCAATTTCTACCACGTAAACCTATAGAAACTAGGCCTAAGCAGAGATTTTATACCTAATCCCCTATAGAAGCCGTCACAGCTAAATTATTATATATTACCATTATATAACTACCCTAATAAAATATTAAGGAACTTTAACCGCCGGTTAAAGTTGTCTAATTGGTCAGATTTTAGACGCTAAGAAGAAGCTAGCTAATTAGGATTTTCTATCCCCGGGATGGAAAATCGCTATTAGCTCGCTTACTACTAGCGCCTTGGCAATACCCTCACACCTCACCAAGTCCCCAACAGCCTCCTTCCCCTCTATAGCCCAGTACCTTTGCATAGTAGTAATCCATAAGCTTTAAGTCAGAAGCACCTGTACGAGCCTGTTATACCTATAACAATATTTCTTCTTCTAGATACCCTAAGCATTTCCCCCTATATGTATATAGTAACTATAGCGTCGCCAGAGCTCCGCCTTAATAGAAGGGGGGGGTAGTGTTACGGAACCCGACCGCAGGGGCCTCCATAGGAGAACCCCGTGCTCTTACGTACACCTCATATACAGCTTATATCAGCTACGCGAGGGTATATCACCTCCTTACGCCCTCGACCCTTACAATCGATCGCGTAACGTCTTGTAGACTCCCCAAATACATACGCTTTGTAGCTATTGCCCACGTTCCGTGACATAGGGCTTTTAGGTCTTGGAGAAGGATCGCGCCTTAAAGTATATACCGGTTTTGTGGAGTTTTAAATGTAAGGTGTAGTTAACTTTAGGAAATAAGTCTATTTGTTATATTAAAAGTCCTTGTTAATTTATTAACATATTATAGCAAATTTGGATAGGTTTTTTGGCAGTTCCCTACCTACTAACTAGGCTCTAATCTTATCTAAGATAGCTTATTAAAGAGCAGTGACTCTAGTAGCTTTATTCCAATCCAGCTCTCCAATAAGGCCTAAAAATTCCAAAAAGAAGCTGGTAAAATCTCGGTTTTGTTATTATAGGTTTTCAAGTTTAGTAACAGCTGTGTATTTGCGGCTAGTGTTATTATACGTTCGTTCCAGTAAAGAGGTAAAGGTTTTAAAATTAACAAAAGTGCCATTGCAGAAGAATGGATCTATGGTTTATGTAGCGTCTTTATTTAATTGGGACATTCTATAGCTAACCTTACTAGCTTTAGTAGGGTATTAATTGTAGTTTATTAAGAGTTTAAGACGGAGCTTGGTTATAAAGGGATATAGGTTATTTTAGTTTCTATTAAACATTAGAGAATTAGGGAGCATTTTAGATTTTGTAATAGGTATTTAGTTTATTACATATATAGGTTAAGCTACCATTACTGGTTCTGTTTTCTTATTTAACAGGCCAGGTTTAGATACCATTATATTAATCTTATTTATAGGTGTTATTATTAGGGTTTATAATATAGGTGCCTTAACATTACAGAGTTCTTTATAGAGTACTTCCATTAATTGCTAGTATTAGGCTTCCAGTGCAGCTCGCTATTAAGCTAAGGCTTCCATAAAGGACTGTTATATTATAGTTAACTGTTCCCTAACTAGGGTTATGATACTCATAGTTATTAAAAGGGATTTGGGTTTGTTTGCTATTTTAATGGTAGTTATTTTAACGCAATATAATATAAGGGCGCAAAGAGACTTTAGGGAAGATTTAAAGGAATAATATAAATTCTATCTAAATCTATAGGTATATAGCTCTTGTAGAGTACAAGACGTTGCATAAAGAAGAGAAAGGAACATAGGAAACGTGTAACTAAATATTCAAGGTCTTGGCAGCAGACGCGTGGGCACAAGCCCACGCGGATTTCAACAGGTTTCAACCAAATTCCATTACGTTAGTGGAATTTGGTGGAATTTAATTAAGTCGGCGGAATTTAGTAGAATTTAATCAACTTGGTAAAATTTAGCAGAATTTGATCAAAGCGTTGAAATTTATCTGTCGAGTGTTTCACCAAGACATTCCTATTGTAACTGGGCTAGTCCCGTTACAAAAACCTTAGTTCTATAGAAATCTTTATCTAGTACTTATCTGCTTATTAAAATACTAAGCTACTACTCTAGTTTACTTAGACTTTTAAGCTACCCTTATCTTATTTTAAGAACCTTAAACTTATAGCCTTTTGCTTTTATTAAGTAGTAAATTAATACTAGCAACTATTTACTTACTTAGTCCATCTTAGACACTTTTCCTTTTATCTTGGAAAGCGATAAATATTATGTCTAATAGAGTTATAATCCCTATTACCGATTCGTACTCTATAGCTATTTTAGTCTCTACCTCTATTATTACGTCTTTAAGGTCTATATACTCCTAGTAAACCGCCTTTATTATCTTATTATTGAAAAGTTCTATATTTGTTCTAAATAGGTTTATTAGATTCTTGGGTTTATTATATTTATATATATCTTTCCCATACTAAAGCCTGTTTTACTTATTATCTAATTTCTATATACTCCAAAACCCTTATAATTTAGGTTCTTATAGCTAATAGCTTATACTATACTTAGCGTTCTTATAAATTTAGTATACATTCTTATAATAAAACGCAAAATATTTAATTAAATATTCTTTTTTTTATAGTACACTAGCATCTTCTTACGCGTTTATATCTTAGGTACCCCTTACTATATTAGTACTCTAACCGCTCCTATAGTCTTTAGCGTAATATCCTTATTTTCTACAATTTATATAAGCTCCTTTAAACTACTTATCTTACTATAAAGTCCGCTAAAACGTCTTCTACTACTAAGATCCCTAGTTTGGTCTTTACTCCTTAGTCCTTTAATTACTTAATTCTTAACCTTTAGGTTTCTATAGGTTTCTATTTCCCTTTTTAGATTCTTTAATACTTAGGTCTATTAGCTCTACGCTATACCATAGTTTAGATACCTATTATTGTGTCTTTTTTATATATACTGGTTCTATTATCTTCTACTCGCCTTTTTGATTTAGTATAGCTGGTTGTCTATCTTAATAATTTACTTAATTAGTTCCCTTATGTCGCTTGAATCGTCTATTAGTATTATTATATTTTAAGCCCTACTCTTTAGTCCTCGTTAATACTACGCTATTAGTGCCCCTTAATTCTATTTAGTCTATACTACTAGGGTCTAAAACTGCGTTGTATATTCTATTACTAATCCCTTTTACACAAGTTAGTAAATCTTTCCTACTACCATTACAGTGCCAAGACATTAGTCTATGCACACGCGAGCCAACACTATACAATCGCAATATTGTTACCAAATTTAATTAATTACTACATTACAATACAACGCTCGTTTGGCACGGAAATTAGTGGAAATTAAAGGTCTGGAGTAGAGCTTTTAGATAAATAAAGAGCTAGAATCCTTAGCGCAGTAGAAGTAGGGGAGGAAAAGACTAAAATCGGGACTAGATACTACGTTAGTTATCGCGTTGTTTGCAATACAATTAATTAATAGAGTAACTACTATATATTTAAATCTCTACTGAGACCCGGAGCGCCCAAAAAACTTAATTAATACTAAAATTGTCTACTTATTTAAATTATACGTAGAAATCCTTAAATTAACTATATAGCTCTTAAGTACTAAGTTATAGGGATCACCGTTAAGTATAAAACTTTATACTATCTCCTTAAAAAAAATACTGTATTATAAACTAGCGCGCTAAAAAGAGGCCAAAGCTAACGCCAGTAGTGGCTTAATTAAGGCTTTATCAGTATGGTTTTCGATAACTTATTATCAATAAGATCAATTAATAATTCTCACCGCTTAACCAAAATTTCTAAACTTCTTCCTTCTCTTTAATTATTCTATATAAATTATAGATTCTAAAATCAATTTATCTCTTCCTGCGCCTTTAACTACCTATAATTTAGTCAAAACTAAATTAAAAGGAAGGGGTAAATCTGCTTATACAACATGGGTCCATACTTAAATAGCATGTAATAGAGAGAATTCTCAGCTTAAGTTCTGTATACACTATATAGCGACACCACCGTATAGCACTTTGGTTAGTATAAATATGCGTAGACATCTTAAGTTAAAGTATAGAATATATGTCGACCGAACTCCGGGTCTAATTTAAGAAGAAACCGTCCGCCAACTATAGTAACTTTATATCCAAGCAGAGTCTTTAGGCCAAACAAAAGAGATTAATACTTAAGTCTACCGAAAATATCTAAATCAGGATATAATTAATAAGGCTTTAATTACACTAATTGTTATACAAAACCTTCCTTTTTAAGTTATTAAATAGCCTAAATTTTATGCTTTTTACTAAGTGCTTAATCCAGAATTATCCAACTTTATAACTATGGTATACTTTTAAGTTATAAAGAAGATTAAGCAGTTTTGGCAGACTTATAAAGATATTATATAAAAGAAACTTTAGTTAGCAATATTAAGTATTTATCTTTTACTTAATATCTAGACCTCCCTAAATAGGCTCCTTCTTCTAGGTATCTGCGCCTACTTTATTAACTATAGTTAAGAGAAGCGCTTAAAGGCCCTCCTTGCGCTTTATATAGTAGCAAACTATAGCAGAAATAAGTAATTTGCTACTCTTCTCCTAGTCCTTAAGGACTATAGTATTATATAAAAGCTTAGGTCTATTATTTATAATAACGCCACTTTAAACAATACACTTTATTATATAGTAGAAGCCTATCTCTAAAAAGAGGAGGATATTAAATAAGATTTTATATATTAGTGGATTTGCTATACTAGCTATATTATTAATTTAGCCATATAAGCCTCCCTATTTTATAGTCTAATTAAAATAGAGTAATTAGAGTTGTATAATAAATAAGAAGAAAAAGGAGAGATAGTAGATAAAGAGAAGAAATAGGCAACCTTTTAGGTTATAGGACCACTTAGGAAGCTTTATAATAATATTATATATATCTATAGTTCCGCTAGTTATATAAAAGAGTTTAAAGATCTAGTAAAGAGAATAATTCCACTTAATAACCGTACAAGATGGAATAGCTGGTTTTAAATGCTAGCTATAGCCAATTAAAAGGCGGGAGCTATTAATACCTATACTAAGAACCATTTTACTACACTTTAGGCAGACTATCTCTCTTTAGAGGACTGGAAATAGCTTTATATAATTAAGGAATTCCTTTAACTATTCCACCGAGCAACTCTAGAGACTTAAGGTAACCACGCAACAATTAATAGTATACTCTTTACTATGGATATTATTGTTTAGTACTTTAAAGCTGTATTTATAAGTAGACCTCCTTCTAAATTAGATAATACTAATACTATATAATAGTCTGAATATGCTTCTAATAAGGAGTTTAGCGCTTAAATTAGAAAGGGGTAGGAGATCTTTAATAAGTACTATAGTAAAATAGACAACTTACCACTTTACGCCACCACCCTTATTCTTTATCTAAACTATTATATAAAGTATATTAAGGCAAACTAGAAAATAAAGTGGGTTAAGCCCGTATTAAAAAAGATTAAAAAGCTTTAGGAGTCCTACTAGAAAAAAGCTCCTACTCCTCTAAGTCCTCCATTATATAAAAGGAGACCTTAAAAGCAGGAACTTAACGTATTTAATTATATTACTTAAAGGCTAGGGAAGTATACTTAACTAGCAAGTTAGGATAAGTACCAAGATTATTATAATAGGGAACCGTACAATATTGGTAAGATGTCAGCGCTTAAATGGTAGTGTTAAGATTAGTAAAAAAAACATTGGCCAAGATTATTGTATATGGCAATTAATATTCTCTTAATTCCAGCTATAAGCAATAGACTAGAGCGAGTCTTTTTGGGGGGACGTTATACGGTATTATAGGAAAGGGCGCAGATGGGAGCAGAAAACCTTAAGAGGGTAGAGTGTTTAAAACATTGCAAATAAAGTAGTATTTTAGACGAATGATATCTAATATTAGGCAACTATTAGGCCCTTTTCTGGAAGCCTTCCTCCAAGTTCCCTTTATAAATTAATCAGCCTTAGGCACGTACCATAATGCTAAGTAATTATCAATAATTATCGATTATTGGCTAATAATAGCGATGATTAATTAATGCCTTATCGATAGCATCAAAAACCAGCCTGGGCTTTATTAGGCTTAGAAGTATAAGGGATTTCCTTAAAAAGATATTAAGTTTTTTAATAAATATTTCTATAAACATAGCTCTGGAAAGAAGACTACTTAGGTATTCCATACATCTCTATAAAGTATGATTATAATTCTATTAAAGAGGTATCTAATAGAAAAGACCTTATATAGATAATCTACGCCGTTTTCTAGTGTAACGGCCGTTTAGAGTTAATTACCATAGAAAGTGACGTTTTGGCGCAAAAGGAAGGCTATAGTACTTAAAGCTATATCTAGGCCTTCTTCTAAGGCTTTATACTAATCTGTAAGCCTTTAGATATCTACTAAATAGATAACGCTCTAATCTATACGTTAAATCTTATAAAAGAATAGTTAGAAATGTACGGTATTTAGACCCTAGAAATTCTCTTTATACTTACCCAATTTTAACCTAATTAAGTACCTTTAGCTAGCACTAAAAAGGAAGGTTCTTAAGCTTTATCTAGAGCTTAAAAAGATGGAACAAAGTAGGGGGGATTTAGAGCGCTTAATTAAGGCATGCAAGGAGGCGTAGATGGTGTGAGGGGACTTTGTAGACAGGGGGCTATAAGGACACGATTGTGAAACAGGATAGATTTGTGACGGCTTAAACAAATGCCTCACGGCTCGAACAAATGCCTCTAAACCGAAGCTTGAACGAATGCAACGATGGGCTTGAACAAATGCTATATTACAAAGATATCAAGGTAAGGAGCAAGAGAAGTGGTAAGGCCACGTCTAAATACACAAGCCAAGCCCTAAGCGAACCCCTGACTAGGTGACGCGCCCCAGCGCCGTCACCAGATTGGTGAGAGAGACGAATCCTTGAGGAGGTGAGGCCTTAGGGATCGTGGAGACTATATACTACGGGCATGTGCCTTTAGCACGTAACTAACGGACGTCTAAGGGATGTCTGGGGGTTGTCCTAAAGGCAACCCAAGGTAACCGCAATAATATCCCTTACATTGCCCCCCCCTTCTTATGGTTGGCCCCCAATCGCCATTACCTTATAGTAGAGGGAGATTATAAGGGCTTGTCCCAGAAGGGGTTTAGAGAGATATTGGCATGCCATTATATATCATCTATCTATCTAACCCCTGCTTTAAACTCCTAAAAACCTTAATAAGGAAAAAACATAACTAGAGAAAAGATGTAAGGATTACTAGGAGACCTATTAGAAGCCTGCTAGAAGTATGCCGGTGACTACCTAGGCTAACCCAAGGATTTTTATATAACTCTACTTTTAAGCCTTTATGCCGGTCTGTAATTAATTGTAAGTTTTATAGGCAATTTAGTGTTCCTAATATGGTTCTGTAGAACCTTTTAATATGGGATTTAATATATAGGGTCTTGGCTTACTGTTGTCTTTAACTGTTGGGATATAATCTATAATCTTATAATTCTTTCTTATAATTCCCTATGTCACTAACGCATTGCTCCTATATTTGCCCTTAGGCTATTATATACAGTTAGGTAATTAATTAGTTAATTAAAGAGACTTGTCTTGTTTAGGTATAATTTAACCTATATACGTCTGTAATTGATATCTTAATTGCCTTCCCTGGCCGCGTAATTAGTTTTTGTAAGGAAGTAATAGCTAAATGGTATATACGCGTGTTTCCTTCCTTCTGAATTGCGTTATTATAACGGAGTTATATTAGCAAGGTTGCGGCTATTCACTAGAAGGGTATTGGAAGGTAAAGTATAGAGACATCTTGCTTATTAAGCTGCTCCTTTTCCTTAACACCTTACTTCCCATTATTAACCTTTGTCCAATTTTGGACGTATCTTTAATATATTATTAAGATTTTCTTTTTTTCTATTATTAATTTAATATACCTCTTTATTCTCCTACTAACTGCTCTTCTAAGCTAATTCCTTAGTGTATTTTAGCCCTACCGCTATATATAAAACCCTAACCTCTGCTAACCCGCAACTGGTACTAGTTCTGCCTAAATAACTTTGCCTACATATCCTTAAAAGACTAGAAGTCTAATAAGAAGATTCTGGACGCTTATAACAAGACCTACTATATAAGGTCTAACACCTTTAGTCCTTATAATTAATGCATACGTACTAAGAGCGGCAGTTATATTAAGGTGAGCTTTCCTATCCTTAATAGGTTTCCATTGCTAACTTTAGGCTTTAATAGCCTGGGCCTAAGTGGCAATGATTCTTTAATGTTCTTAACTACTACATTGCCTAGGCTCTCTTTTATTCTAGCGCCAATGCTAAACATCTAGGTTGAATTTAAGACTATGCTATAGCCATTTATACCGCCTATAATTCCTAGTAAGCTAGCCAGTAACGCCTAATAAAGGAGTAAGGTTGGTGTATTAAGGATAGGGTAAAGGATAGGGGTAATAAAAAGAAGGTTGCCGTTTACCATAAGGAGTTCGCGTATATACATTAAGTTTTAAAAGAGCACAATATAATGCGGTATTAGGTAGGTTACCCTTTGGATACCTAGCGGATGGGTTACTAATAGTTGCCATAGCAAGGTCTTGGTAGTTTTGGACTTTACTAGCTAGCTAATGTCTTTATTTATTCTAGGCTTAAGCGTGTCTTTATTGACTATAAGCTTATACCTTAGGAACTTCGTTGGTACTGGTTTGGACCTAATATTAGTGCTAAGCGTTTAAGAGTCTCTGCTCCTTCTATACCTCATTAGCCTACCCTTGTTTTTATACCTACCTGTACCCCTATAAAGGGATCTGGATCTTATTCTTATTAGCCATTACTTAGTGGGCCAATGGATACTGATCCTATACCTAAGGATAAGGTATAGTGGCTTTTAATTTGGGCATTTGGGATTATTCTTGTATATAGTAGCAATTGAGGATCTTAACTAGTGCTTGGGAAGGCCTTGTAAGGCATTTAGGAAGGTATAGGAATACTATTCCTAATATAGACTAATAAATAGGAATATAATTCTAGCAAAATGCCCTATTAATTCTATACTATATATATGAAAAGGCTAAGGACCTGTCCTGCCTTAGGCCATAGCCTTAATTAATCCTTATAGTTTCCGGAGCCTGTCTGTTTTATATCTAATTTAACCTATTTCTTGCTCTTTGCGTAAGTCTTCTTTATAGGCTGCGATAATACTATAGTATTAGAGCGCTTTTTGCAATTTGTAGATTGTAAACCTTAGTCCTAATATTCTTTTAGAATATCTTCGCAATAATTAAGGTGATCCTCTAGTTCCTATATAGAGTCCTTAATAGGCCAGCCTAGCTATTTAACTTTATATTAAAGCTTGTTCTTAATAGACTTATGGCGTAGTATAGCTTTAACCTTGTACCACTTGCCTACCACTTTAGGATGTTTAATTGGGCCTAGATAGAAGTTCTTTTCTGGCAGTGGTTTGTGCTATAGCTTTAGTACATTTATATAAAATACTGGATGTATATAGGCTATGGATAGGGGTAGCTAGAGACGGTAGGCTAGCTTACTAATTTGTTTCTTAATTTGGAAGGGACCTAGGTATCTGTTATGGAGTAAGCATAAGCAGTAATAATATATAGCGAAGTAGATATTATTAAGCTATGTATATAAACTACGTAATAAAGTCAAGACGTTGTATAAGGAAAGGAAAGTAGGAAACAAGGGAAAAAGGGTACATAATGTTCGCTTGGTTGCTAGGTTAATAGGTACTATGCTATACATAGGCAGGGTAGAGCTTAGGTGGCGGTTCTGGTAGAACTTGGCAGAATTCGGCAGTTAGAGGTCCTTAAAGTTGCTAGTTAGTAACTCTAATAGTAGAGATGGCAGATTGCGGTAGAATACGGCAGATTACTGTTAGATTGCTGTCTTATGGTTAGTCTCTGGTTGTTTAGTTAGTAAAAACAGGTGGATGTGTATAAGGTATTATGGGGGTGTCCTATAACAGTACCCCCCCTTTAAACTTAAGCATCTGTGAGATGGGGCTGTGGTAGTTCTAGGTGGAGTTTATAAAAGTTTTCTATGGCTTGTGTAAGTCCTACAGAGTTAGCAGGTTCCCATAAGGGTTTAGTAAAACCTCTCCATTTTATAAGGTATATATATTTACATTTCTGTTTGTTATACTTAATATTATTAACTCTTTTAATAAGGTACTTATCCTTACTATCCACTTTAACTAGTAGGGGAGGGTCTTAGATCTGTCTAGGCAGGGCGTCTAATATAGGGGTGGTAGGGTAGAGGACTGATGTATAGAATATAGGGTGGATTTTAACCGTATTAGGGAGCTTTAGTTGGTAGGCATAAGGAGAGATAACTTTTTTAACCTTATAAGGGCCAGCGTTCTTCCAATTAAGTTTCTTAGTAGGTTGTTTTATATTTAGATTTCTTGCGTCTAGCCAGATAAAGTTACTAATTTAGTAAGCTGGTGCTGGGGTTTGGTTCTTATTTACTGCGGCTTTATAGACAGATTGGGCCTATGTTATTTTGTTAGTAAGGAACTTCTATAGTTCTTCCATCTTCTTTATAAATTTATTTGCTTCTGCAACTTATAAGGCCTAATAAGCTAAATAAGGAACATTACTAAAGGGTTTAAAACCTATTTGTAGGTGCTGGTTGTAATTAGCCAGAAATGGGGAGACCTTTATAGTTTCTAAGATGGAGTTATTTACAGTAAACTTGGCAAATATAAGCCAGTCTATCTAGTTATCCTATAGATATAACGTGTATATCTAAATATACTGTTCTATTATAGCATTTGCACGTTCTATTTAACTATCTATTTTTGGGTAATATGCTATAGACAACAGTGCTTTAATGTGGAGTTAGGTAGTTAGTTTTTTTTAAAATACTAAGATAAACTGGCGGCCTCTACTAGAGATAATTGTTTTAGGGAGTCTGTGGAGTTTCTATATATAATCTAGGAACAGTTAGGTAATAGCAGGTACTAACATATTAGGGCAGGCGATTAAGTGTCTTATCTTAAATAGTTAGTCTATAACTACTATAATATTTGTATAGCCTTTACTTTTAAGGAGATTAATAACAAAGTTAATTAAGATGTCCTTCTATCTTTGGTCTAGAACAGGTAGTAGCTTTAAAAAGCCGTTATATGTCTTATATAAAGCTTTGGCTTATTAGCAGGTATAGCAGCTAGAGACATACCTTTGTGTTATATTATACATGTTTAGCCAGTAGTACTCCCGTTAGAGTAGCTCTAGGGTTTTTCCTTAGCCTAGGTGGCCGGCTACTAGTAGGTTGTGTACATATTTAAGGAGCTTAAGCTTAAGTTTATTATAATTAGGGACAACTAGGCGGTTTTGGTAGTATAAGTAGTCTCTGTAAACTTTATATTTACTTAAAGAGATCTTTTTAGAGCATTTAACGCCATCTTAAATTAGCTTAAGTGTCTCTTAGATAAACTTATTATTTAGGTATTTGTTAATTATAATCTATTTAATTAATTAATTAGTTATTTTAAGGACGTATACTATAAGGTCTTTAGCTAAGGGATTAAATAATTTAGGATAAAGTAGGGTTTAATTATGGTAGGCGCGCACTTCTTTCTATACTATCATGTCTTGTAAACATTAAGTTAGGGTATTAGGTTTTTAACCTTAAACACCTAGGCGGTATATAATTAAGAATTAGAAATAAGATAGATATTCTAACTAGTGGGCTTAATAATAACTTAGCTGTTTTATAGTTATAAAGTACTGTAGATTCTTATAGTTACTAAGGACCTTAATTAGAAATCCAGCGCCTTCTAGTTTAGGTTGCTATTGTTTAAAATATCTAATAATGGCCAATAATTCTTTATTATAGATCTTGTAGTTACATTTAGCTAGACTTAGTCATTTTAAGAAGTATACTATGGGGTGCAGTACCCCTTTTTTATTATACTAAGATAGAATGCCTTTAGTAATGTAGTTAGATGAGTTAGCTTCTATAACACTCTTTTAGTTTAGATTAAAGTGTTAAAGTATAGGTGCGGTAGTGAACATAACTTTTAGATAGGTAAAGGCCTTCTTACATTCCTTGTTAAAGATAAAGGCTTTGTTCTTTTAGGTTAGAGCTATAAGAGGTAAAACTAGGGCAGAGAAGTTATTAATAAACTATTAATAGAAATTAGTAAATCCTATAAAGGCTCTTACGTCCTTAACGTTCTTAGGTTTTTACTAGTTTATAATTACTTTAATCTTTTTTAGGTCCATTTATATGCCATTTATAGAGATAATAAGTCCAAGGTATAGAACTTCCATTTTATAGAACTCACATTTATTTATATTTAATTATAGTTTAGCTTTACATAGGGCTTCTAAGACAAGGTTAACATGTTTCTTATATTTAGCTAGGTTATTACTATATACTAGGGTGTTGTTAATATAAGCAGTACAGAAAACGTCTAGGTAGGGTTATAAGGTATTATTTATAAAGTGTTAGAATAAACTTAGGGCATTCGCAAGGCCAAACGGCGTTACTAAGTATTTAAATAGTCTGTATCTAGTACGGAATGCTATAAGCCATTTATCTCCTTTTATAATATGGAGGTGGTTAAATGCGTAGATAAGGTTAAGTTTTATATAGTAGCGAGCCTTACTTAATTGGTTTAGTGTTTTTCAAATTAACGGGAGCGGGTACCAATTCTTAATGGTAATAGTGTTAAGAGCTTAGTAGTCTACATAGAAGCATAGACCGCCGCTAGGTTTCTTAACAAAGATTATAGGTGTAGCTATAGGCGAAGAGCTTGCTCTAATAAATCCTTTACTTAGGTATTTATCTAAGTACTTCTACAACACTTAGAGTTTATTTTAGGACATTCCGTATAAGGGTCTAAATCCTAGCTATTTTCCTTCTTTAAGTACAATCTTGTGGTTATATAGTTGGTACTCCGCTAACTTGTTAGCTTCCTTTTATAAAAATACTTCCAGATGCTTATAATGGTATACTAGTACTTTTATAGCAGGGTTAGTATACTTCTTTAGTGCTAGGGCCTTTTTAATATTAGCCATTGTAACGGTAAAGATTATATATTTAGGTTTTCTGGCGAGTTGTGCTAATAGGGTAGCTCCAATTATATAGATATCTATAGAAAGGGGGGTAAGTTGCTAGCTGGCAACTTCCTTTTAATTATCTACTATTTCTTATTTAACTTTAGGTTTAGTATTAGGTACAAAGTTAGTATTAGATTTAGGTTCAGGTTCTTTAAGTATCCTTTTTATAGTAGAATACCAGTTCTTTTAGTACTTTTATATATTAAGCTTAAGTTTAGGCTTCTGCTTGGTTTGGGGTGGTATAGTAATTAGGGTCAGTTTATATAGTTTAGTATAATTTTTAGGTTTTTAGTAGAATTAGGTAGACTTTTTAGGTGCGGGGTAAATATTAGTAGAAATTTTAAACTAATAGATCCTATTGGATTTTTTAGATTTTAGTTTAGGGTCTAAGCAGTAAGTTATAAGGCACTTCTACTTATAACGGGAGGCGGTAAATAGAAGCTTAAGGTTGTTCTAATTAATGGTTACCTTATATAGCTTTATTTAAGGTTGTTTAAGTATTACTAAGTAACCTAGGGTGGTAATAAAAAGCCTAATTAGTTCTTTGTAGTTTAGGTATTAGAGTCTTAGGAATACTATATAGGTAATATAGCCTAAGACAGTATATTTGCCATTAAATCTAAATATATTAATATGCTGGTTAAGGGGGGTTAGGGTAAAACTATTATCTTATGCAAAGATCTTATTAATAAATCCTATGCTAGTAGCTCCTGTGTTAATTAGGACTTAAGTATTAGCCTATTAATTATTCTGCTAAAAACAACAGTTAATAGTTATGCTGCAATCCTAAGAGTTAGAATTTGTAACATTTAGAGCATTTAATGAGATCTTAAGGCAGCGCCGTTTTAGAGAGCAACTTAGCTCTAAGACCTTCCTTTTAGAGGCAACTAGGGTAGGGTTCCTATAGAATATTAGCTATAACTTCATCCTTATAGGTGGTGCTTACTAGATACAGGGCTGGAGCTATATAAAGATTGGGGATAGTAACTGGAGGATTAGTGCAGTAAACGGTTACTAGTGTTAGCCGTTTATAAATTATATTAGGGTATAGGGACAGAGTAGTATCTTAAAATGTAAGCCTTGCTTCCACATTTAAAGCAAAGGCCTAGCTTAATGCGTTGTTTTTGTTTAGGGGACCCTAGTAAGGCATACTCTAGGGTTCTAGAGTTAATGTCTATAGCATTAAGGTGCTTAGGCTAAGATAATAACTTAGTGGTTATTCGCGGAGCTATTATATTGTATTAAGGAGTGGACTTTAGTGTTAGGCGTAGTATATTATTATATTATTTATTAATAACATTTACGTAGGCGTTAAGGGCTCCTAGTAGGTCTACACCTATTAGGGAGGTTTTTAGTTTAGGACTTAGGGATTTAATAAGGCTATTAACTAGTGCGGAGTTGTTCCAGCCTATTTCCTTTGCATAATGGTTAAATTTAAAGAAGTATACTAGAAAGCTTTTTATTCCTTAAGTTATATAGTTTATCTTTCTCTAAGTAGTGGCTTAGTGGTTTAGGTCACTATATATAGCTTTAAGAAGTATAACTAGACTTTATACTAAATTTAGTTAAAGGGGTTTAATAAGGTTAGCTGCGTCTCCTTTTAGTTAACTTAGGGCGTAGCAGAGTTAGTTAGCTTTAGTTAGGTAGCGGTTAGTATTACCAGTTAGCTTATTTTTAAGCTGGCTTAAAAATAATTAGAGTTCTTATTATTTACCAGTAAATATTAGAGGGTTTAGTAGTTATTTAGATTATTGTGGTGCGGTAGTTGGTTTGGGGTAAATAGCTACTATAGGTTTAGGACTCTTGTTTTATATATTTGTCTCTAGAGAAGGCATTTAGTTTTAGGGCCCTAGTGTAGGCATCTTAAGGGTGCAGACTTCTTCTTAAAGGTCCTTAATTATTTATAGGTGTCGTGCTTCTTATTCGGCTTATTATTAAGTTAAAGTGGCTTAGTTTTATATAAGGGCGTCTATAAAGGACTTCTATATCTCTGCTAATTATTCTTAGAGTGTGGATATAATGCTAGCGGCTGTTATAGGGGCTTTAGGGTTATTTTGCATTTCAGAGGGTGGTATATAAGGTTAACGCAATATAGTGTTATAGAGTGAGCATAAGTGGTAATAATATATAGCGAAGTAGATATTATTAAGCTATGTACATAAACTGCGTAATAAAGTTAAGATGTTGTGTAAGGAAAGGAAAGTAGGAAATAGGGGGAAAAGGGTATATAACGTTTACTTGGTTGCTAGGTTAATGGGTACTATACTACGCACGGGCAGAGTAGAGCTTAGGTGGCGGTTCTGGTAGAACTTGGCAGAATTCGGCAGTTAGAGGTCCTTGAAGTTGCCAGTTGGCAACTCCAACAGTAGAGACGGCAGATTGCGGTGGAATACGGCAGATTGCTGTCAGATTGCCGTCTCGTGGTCAGTCTCTGGTTGTTCAGTCAGTGGAAACAGGTGGACGTGTGTAAGGTGTCACGGGGGTGTCCCGTAACAGTATCTTACATTAAGCTTCTTTAATGGTTAATAGGTTTTGATATTTGTTAAACGTAATAAAACCTTATCACCTACGCTGAAATGCTTGTCCTAGTGTTTACGGTTATACTAAAGTCTCTGCTACTCTTGCGCATCTTATAGGCTCTGCTTTATATGCTTTTATTGCTCCTCCTATTCCTTAAGGTATCCTTATACCCTTTGGTAGATGTCCTTAAACTTCCTAGTAGGATTCTATAATTGATCCTGCGGCCTTAGCTAGTGATTATTAGGTATACCATTAAATCCTAATAGTTGGACGCCATAGGCAATCTGGATTGGTGTAAACTGATATAATAAATGTTGCTTTAAGTTATAAGCGTACTCTGTGTATGGAAGTAGCTTACACCAATTGTCTTGCTGGTAGTTTAAATATATTTGTAGATAAGACTCCAGTTCCTAGTTCTGGTGTTCTATTTACCCATTTGTCTATAAATAGAAAGCTGTGCTATAGCGGTGGTCTATCTTTAAATAAAAGCATAGATCTAACCAGTACTGGCTTATAAAGATGCTGCCCCTATTAGTAATAATGGAGTGTGGCTAATCTACTTTAAGAAAGCATTTCTCCTTAATTAGGCTGGTAAGTGCTTATATGTTAATTGTCTTGTTAATAGGAAGGTATTAGACGTACTTCAAAAACCTATTAATAAGTACTAGGACTGAATTATATATTTATCTTTGCCTATCTTTTAAGGGCGGGAGATCCGTAATAAAGTCTATAGTGTAATGTTGCCATAGCTTACTAGTGGGGGGAACTGATTTAAGTAAACCCTATAGCTTGTGCCTTTGGATTTTATATACTTAACACTTCTTACAGTAGCTAATGTACTCCTTTGCTTCCTGCTTAAGCTTTAGCTAATAGTATTTACGTTAAAGTAATTCTACTGTCTTAGCTTGACCATAGTAGCCGCCTAGAGGATTATTATAATTCTTTATAAGAATCTTCTGTTGTAGATTTGCTTCTTATAGCATCTAAACCTTGCTATTTCTATGCAATAGGCCCATTGGGTCCAGTTCCTAATTTTAGCGCCTTTTAGCTTCCTTTCTATTATGTTTCCGGTCTACTTCTGCATTGAAGATAGCATAGGAGGCGTCCCTCTATTGCACCTTATAGATAAGATCTATTAACCTTTTAGATAGTTCCCAGGTAAAAGCTGTTTTGTCTTATACTGCTCTAAGTATGTAACTAGATAGTACCATAGATCTTATAACTCTTTAGTACGTATATATTAGGAAGGCCGCTACAAGGTTAAAGTCTTTTGGTTGTTATAGGGCTCTAAGTTCTAATTACTCTATGGCTTCGCCTTTGGTTTAAGGGGATAGCTTAGTAATTAGGGGTAGTATATTACTAGGTTCCGCACTTGTATTAGGGACATCCTATCTAGGTATCTTTAGACCCTTATTGGCCATGGACTGGGTACTAGCTGGGACGTTAGTGGAAGCCAATGGGGTTTATACTGCCTAAGACTTAGTGCGTGGAGCTGTAGGTGCTTAAGCATCCTACACCTAGAGCTTGTTCTGTAATATAGAGAGTAAGATATCTATTATCTGTTTTCCTTCTCCCGTTTTAAAGCCTTTGGCATAGTCTGGCCGTCGTGATGGTCTATTAGTAGGGTTATTTTCCCCTAGCTTATATTTAATCTTAAAGTTAAATCGTATAAGCTCCTCTGCCTATCTGGCTTGTTAAGGTGTAAGCTCCTTTATAGTTATAAAGTAGCGTAGATTATAATGATCTGAGAGTATACAAGTGGTATAGCTCGTGTGCTTAAGGTAGTATCGCCACTGTTTAAAGTAGTTGACTATAGCTAGTAGTTCCTTATTGTGGGTATAATACCTAACTTTAGGTCCCTGGAATTTTCTGCTATAGAATGCTACCAGTCTTTAGTGGAGCTAGGTAGTATCTAGATGCCTATTAGGTTACAGTAGGATACTAGCAAGGGCAAAATTTAATGCATTAGTGACCATTATTAGTGGCTAATCTAGGTTAAAATGCCGTAATAGTGGAGCTTTTGTGAACTTTGTGCATAGTTCTTAAAAGGCTTCCTATACCTTTCCGGGCCATGTCCATAATTTGTACTATTTAGTTGGTCCCTTTTTGGTTTTCTTCCTTTCTACCTTTAAGCTTTTTGCTTCCTAGGCTGGGTCTTAGAAAGCTTTAGCAATATAGTTGGATAGGTATTGGGTGACGTCTAAGTAGTTATAGATAAAGCGCCTGTAAAAATTAGCAAAGCCTAGGAACACTTAAACATTTTAGTAGCTCTCTAGCTCTGGCTACTCTTGGATTGTCTGCACCTATACTGGGTCTATAACTATACCTATAGGTGTTATAATATACCCTAGGAACTTGACCTGCTTGGTGTTAAAGACATATTTTAATGCTTTGGCGTAGAGGCCCTAATTATCTAAGTGTTTTAGTACTTGGCGGACGTGTTGCTTATGCTAATCCTTATCTTTTAAGTAGATTAGAATGTTATCTAGATAGATAATATATATACGGTTGACTAGTCCCCCTAAGGCTCTGTAAATATATAATTGGAATATTGTAGGCGCATTGGCTAGCCTAAAAGGCATTACTATATACTTAAAGTGGCCGTATTGGTTCTTAAAAGCGGTCTTTTACTTATCCCCTTTTTTAATACGGAGCCTATAATAGGCGTCTTATAGATCTAGCTTTGTAAAGATCTTCGCCCTAGATAGCATTTTACTAACCAGTGGTAGTAGGTAACGGTTCTTAATTATAATCTTATTAAGGCCGTGGTAGTCTATATATAGCCTTATAGTTCTATCTGGTTTTAGGATAAAGAGGATTAGCGCACCTACCGGCAACTTACTAGGCTATATCCATCCCTTTTCTAGTAAGCCGTTAAGGTACTCTTATAGGATCTTAAGCTCTTTATAAGAGAGGTTGTAAATAGGAAGGTTTAGCGGTTATTTGCCTTCTTCCAGATTAATTATATAATTGCATTCTGAGTTCTGCTAAAGGACTTTAGCTTATCTACCTAAAAATACCCTAAGTAAGTCCCTTAGGCCTAACAGAATTTTTAATAGGTTAGGGTTATGCTCGTCCTCCACGTTATTGTTGGGTAGGTCCTAAAGATCCCTTAAAACGCTTACAGGCAGCGTCACGCGCTATAGTGGCTGTTTGTATATGGTTGCTACTGTATATTAAATAGCTTTATGCAGTAGCTAGTGGAGGGTAAAGAACTCTTTAACACAGCGTTTAAGGTGTTGTAGTATACTCTCTACATATTGCTTAAGCCAGAGTAGCCTATGGCGGTGGAAGTATCTTATAAGATCTTTAAGATCACCGCCTTCTTGCAATATCTTTGTGACCTGTCTAGTAGTTCCCCGTAGGGTATCCATTATAGAAGGGTTATTGCCTATACTAGGCTTTATACCCATCTTGCTATGGAATAGGGGTTAGATCTAATACTTCTTTAGGTATAGAGTATATATTGTTTCTCCTAAAGCTATATCTTTTAGGATGTCTTTTAAGCTTGTTAGTGAAATACACCCTTCTAATTCTTTATCGTTCTACTATTTAAAGGCTCCTATCTTAAAGCGTATCTTAGGATCTACTTCCGTAAGCCAAGGATATCTGAAAATGAGGTTGTAGCCTACGAAGTTAGCCGCCTAGAAAGGTTGTGGGCTAACCACCTTAGTGCGGTTATATATATCGGCCACTAACACTATAAGCTTATAAGCACTGTATAGTTTAATCTAATACTTATCTAGGAACCCTATAATAGGCTTCCGCTACCTTAGCAACGGGATAAGCTTATACTCTTTTACTAAATTATATTGTATGAGATTAATTTCGGCGCTGCTATTATATATTGCTTGGAACTAACATACCTCGCCTATAGGGAGTACTATTTCCAGCTTAATAGCAATATAGAGAGTCTCTCCTTCTGTATCTTGCCCTAGTTATAGCTAAGAGAGGTCCGTAACTAGGGCTTTTTTTTGGATTATTAGTGCGGTTATCGCCCTGCTTATTTTTCTAATTGGGTTTGCCTTTAAAGAAGTTTTCTCTTAACTTTTTAGGGTATTCCTATAAGGGTGCCGGACGGGTATTAGGTTGGCCCTAGGAGTCTTTTCCATTGCTTAAGGTCCCTAACTTTAACTATTTTGGATTTCTCTTTAAGAACGGCTTCTTTGGAGCTTGGGTCTGCCCTATATTGCTACTAGAGTGCCTATACTTCTAGTTACCCCCTAGCTTCTTGCTAGAAGAGGTCTGGTTCCTTACTATATCCTTAGCGTTTAGAACCGCTCGTTTAAAATCCGTATAGGTGGTAATCCGCGATAGGGCTCCTATGCGCTTTATTTTATTATAAATTGCTAGCTTAATTCTAGCCTATATAAATCCAATCTTCTTTTTTTTATGGATACTACCATTCTTGTTTTTAAAGGGTTCTAGATCTATTAATTAAGTATAAGTTTCTATGAAGTTTATAAACTGGCGGAAATTGTAGTGGTTGAGCTGTGTCCCATTCCAGAATAGCTCTATATTATTATATTATATAATATATGGATTTTAAGTCCATTTCTTTAGGAAGGTTTGCAGCTGTGGCTATATAGTAATTTGCTCTTTATTGAGCTGATTTAGTACAATCTGGTTTAGGGATTGATTTTTAATCTTGCTAATAATCTATTAAGTACGCTCTTTAGTATTGTCTTGTATTATTAGCATCTTAAAGAAGTTATCTATTTTATAAACCTAATTGTTTAACTGTTAGGCGTTAGGTTTATGGCGGAGTTCTAGGCTACTAGAGGCCTTGGCTAGTTAGTCTATATCCTTTTTCTATTTACTGTATAGATATCTCTTTAAGTCTTCTACACCTCCTTAAATAGGTACTAGGTAGCCCCCAGGAGGCCCTTAGCCTTGGCTAGGTTGTAAAAGATTTTATCTAGCCTAGATTAAGCTCTATTAGATCTAGACCTGCCTCTAGAGATTTCTAATATGTTTATTAGTGGCTTCTTCCTATATAGCTTCTAAGAGCCTTGCGGCAGCTTCCCAATATCCACCTTAGAGAAAATTGGTGTGGGGCTTTTAACTTTCTAACCTTAGGCCTAGGGAAGCTCTAGCTATGGAGGTAGTGTTAGTACTAGTAGCTAATACGGGTTTCCCTATAAGGCTTAAGTCTTAAGTTAGTAGTTGGGTTAGATTACCTAAAGGGGTAGGCCTACTTGGCTTATAAGCAGTCTATATGCCGCTACTATGCTAATTATAGGCTAGTGGTCTTCTAGGAGGGTTCCAGTTGGGTCCCTAATTAGGCGCATTGATATATTCCTCTGCTGGCATTTCTAATTTAGGGGAAGATCTTAGATTTACCTCTGGCGCTTAATCTTTTAATTGGCTTAAGTGGGGCTAAAGGGGTTCTGGCTACTTTCTAGTAGTATTATAACCATTATAGAGGGTGTCTGTGTTTTCCTTAGCGTTGCTAGTAACTATAGGTGTGCAAGAGTCTTTAAGCTCTTGGTGCATCTAAGTATTAAGGCTTATTTGGCCGTCTTACCTAGAGGTTTATATTATTGCAATCTCTTACTGTTAGAGGGACCTTCCTGCCTTGGCGCGATGGCTTTTCATAAGGTATTTATGGAGTTTCTGTTTAGGTCGTTGTGAGATTTTAAAGGAGGATGGTAGATGTAAATAAAAGATGTAAATAAATAATCTGGTTCTTAAAGCTAGCTGCCCTTTTAAATATAGTAGAAAGGATTTAAATGTAAGGGGACTTTGTAGACAGGGGGCTATAAGGACATAATTGTGGAATAGGATAGATTGGTAACTAAGATAAATCCTTAAGAAGGTAAGGCCTTAGGGATTGTGGAGACTATATACTACGGGCACGTGCCTCTGGCACGTAACTGACGGACGTCTAAGAGGTGTCCAGGGGTTGTCCTAAAGGCAACCCAAGGTGACCGCAATAATATCCCTTACAGATGGCCCTCGATCAAGATCTTATCCCTTAACCCGCCGACGTCCACCAAGTATATAGTCCGTGCGGAACACCAGGATTAGAAGTACGCGTATAGCCTAAGTAGATTTAATCAATACAATACTATCAGACCTGCATTCTAATCGTACTTCTAATGATATAGACCTTGTTCAGCCAACTTAATATAACGTTTAACCAAACCGGGTCGCTAAAAGCCCGCTACCAGAGCCGTGGCCGCTGCCCGATTTTACAACGGCTTTATATTTCTAATCACGACGATTTGATTGCATTGATCTTGTTGGTTGGCTCTTATCAATACCAAGTAGACGAATTTCGGCGGGTTAAGGGATGCGAGGCTTAATCGATAGTATAAAGCAAAGGCTGAATGCAGTAACAAAAGCATATAGTTAGCAGACAAAGTATTAACTACAATTAAATAATCTAGATACTGATTTGGCTGCATTTAATTGCTACGGCGTTATGCAATCGTTTAAAGTCGTGTTAATTTTGGTAAGAATTCGCGTGTGCACAAACTAATGTCTTGGCACTGTACTATAATCTACTATAATCTACTAAGTCCGCGGAATTTTACTAAATTCTACTAAAACCGTATACTTAATAATTTAGTAACTAAGTAAATAATATATACCCCTTTCTTTCTAATCCTTACTTTTTTTCCTTATATAATGTTTTAACTTTATTACATAGTTTATATATATAGCTTAATAATATCTACTCCGCCATATATTACCACTGCTTATACTTACTGTGTAACAATATTATATATATAGAGGTGCTACTAAAAATCTAGTATAAAATACTATTTGTTTATATCAACTTAATAATACAAGTAAGTTGTATCCAGGGGCACGAAATACGTATAGTATTGTATGCTTATTTGGATGGTGACTATCAATTCTATTAAAATAGACTACGTAGTCTATATACTAACGCGCCCTCCCCCTAATTAGTCAGCACTTTATAAACAAGTGGTTAGTGCACCAAATGTGTAAGTACGCGTTTGGTATACCAGGTGCTGTAATTATATACTAGCGGCACCTAAAAATAGACCCACTTGTATATAGCCTCCGTAATTGCTTTAATAGAACTATAAAACACAAAAGAAATCTATAAGAAATCCCTCCTAAGGTACCTTCTAGGCTGCCTTCCAAATAATGCTTTAGTCTAGTTATAAGTCCTACTTATAGTCTGTAAAATAAACCGTACGGCCTTCTAATGGGCTGTAAATAAACTATATAGCCTTCCAACGGACCATAAATAAACTATAAGTACTCTATTAGCCTCGTTCCACCCACTCTATAACCTTTAGATTAAGCTTATTTATATTAATTAGAGTTTTAAGAGCTTAACACGGCTTTACCTTAGTTATAGCGTCTGCTAGGTTGTCTCTGCCGCCAATCCACTTAACCTCTATAATCTTATATCGTTTATAGGTCTAACATAAGCATATTAGGTTAACTATAAGCCTCTTCTCTTGTATTGTACCTAGTTTAACTAGGTAGTTATAAAGGGACTTTAAATCGGTGTATAGAACTAGGGGTAATTGCTCCAATTATAGAATCTTCTAAATTGTTAATTTAATTGCGGCTGCTATATTAAAGCTATAAGCTAGTATATATAGTTTAGAAGCTAGTACACTGCGGGTTACTTATTTACATTTAATTAAAGACCAATATAGTATATTTACGTCCTAATTATAGTCTATAAATACAATTATAAAGCCAATTTATAATAATAGGTCTCTATTATTAGCAAAGGAGGTGTCTGTAAATACTAGTACGCTAAGGGAATTTAGGTCTAGTGGTATAAAAGTAAGTCCTCTTATTGCATTATTAATTTGCTACTAAATACGCTTATTAAGCTGCTTAATATTTTCCTTTTATGGATCTGTTACCTAGGCTATAAAGGATAAATTATAGGTAGATTTGGGTTAATAGACTATAGTAATATAGGCGCCTCTTATACGCTATACAATGTATTAATCCTTTATATTTACGGTCTTACAGGTCTCTCTGCGGGAACTAGTAAGGTTTATAGGCTTTACTATAACAAGCCTTAGGTTTTAAGCTTAGCGTTCCTAAGTTAGCTAGATTAAGTTGCCCTTTTATATAATTAAACCTCTATTAAATTTAATTAGAGTCTACTTAATTAACTACTCTCGCAGCTTTACTAGGAACTTAACATCTTATAGTTTAATCTCTTTAGCGTCTGCAAAAGTCTAGTCCGCTAAAAAGAGGGTATTATCTGTTTAAAGTCCAATAATACTAAGGCCATTTAATGGGGTGTATAGGAGGTAGGGGTTATATATTAACTGCTCTATCTTAAGTTTACGGACGTAATGCTAGTAATATGTCTTAAACCAATAGTTTCTAGCTTCCGGTACTCTATAAAGGGGTTTTATAACCTATAAAATTGTTCCTAATTTTAAGTTAAGCTTAAGGGGTAGTTATATAAAAATGTCCCTACTTAGGTAGGTGTTAGACTATATATAGGCTTGCAAGATATCCCATAAGTAGAGGGCTATGGGTTTAGTTTGCTATAGTCTAGGCATAAGTATAAGTATAATCCGTTAACTAACTTATTAAATTATAGGCAATTATATAAAGACTAAGTCCTTTCCTTAGTTATTATAAGCTTATATAACAAGCCTTAATTTTTTAAAGACTTTGTTAGTACTGGGGTGCTTAATTTTATTAATAAAGTGTAAGTTAAATATACAGACGCCTTGCGGGATATCTTTCTCTATTATAACCGCAAAGACGCTCTTTTTAAGTAGTCTATTAATCTCTTTATGTTATAAGTCCATAAAAGGGGTTTCCTATACTAGAACTAATATATTTATAGGTAGGGGTTGTCTTATAGATATGCCTGCGGAGGTTAAGTAATTTTTTATTATAGGGTTCTTAGTTATGGGGTGCTTTTAGGGGCATCCTTAACCATGCTTTATAGTAGGTTTAGTAGGTTTCCAGGGGACTTCTAAAGTGGGTAAAAGTGCTTCCAGTTCATCTAGTTTAGTAGGTGCTTCTAGTTTACCTAGTTTAATATTATAGGTATTTTTGGACCAAAAATAGGGTTTTATAAATGTGCTTCTAAAGTTAGTTAGTCCACTAGGAAGTTATACACAGTACGTTTTATTTTCTACAGCTAGTAAGTAATAAGGTCCGGTCTAATTACCGCTTTTATACTATATAAGGACTTTAGAATTAAGTGGGAGGTTATAAACTAAGGTTATATTTAGTCCGTTATAGTAGTACAGAGCGCTATTAACAACTTATTTAGCTCGTAACTTAACTATTTTGGCTATTGCCTTCTATATTATAGCTGCTTATTCTATAATAGATAGGGCAGGAGGGTCTAGGTTGCTTATCCTTAGGTAGGCTCCATAGACTAAGAGGGTAGGTACTAGTTTATTAGGGCTAGCGGTGTTATTAACAGCTTTTACGGCTATTTATAAAGCTAGTTCCTTTTAAATGTCTTTACACTTATCCATAATAATCTGGTAAGCTCTCTATAAAGTTAGGTAAGCTCGCTTAATAAGCCTAATAGACTAATATGCCTTAACTGGAATAGCTTTTGTTAAAATAGCCATAGCTATAGTATACTATTAGAATTCCTTACTAATAAAGTTCCTACTAGCGTTATAGGTAATATACTTAAGGGATCTAATATATATGTTAATCCAGCAGGCCTATAAAATATCCTAAGTATACTTTATAAATATATTTCGCAACCAATAGGCAGCTTAATAGCGGGTTACCTTGTTAATTATATATAATACTAGGCTACCGTTAATATATATAATGTCTATATACACTAAGTGGTTAAAATTAAGGTCCTTATAAAGGGTGAACTTAAATTAGCCTAGGGAATATCTATATTTCTGGCAAGAGGAACAGTATTTAGTTAGGTAGTTAATTGCCTTCTTATTAACATCATTATATCTAGAGTATTTAAGGACTCTATACAGCTTTTCGGCTAATAGGTGGCTAAAACAGCAGTATAGGCGGTGGATTTTAGTACTAGTAAGGTAACATGGGTTGTAGTTAAAAGATTCCTAAATATAGGTCCATAAAGTCTCTCCCCATATAAGAAACGGGTGTCCGAATTATTATATAATTAGTAGGGTAATATACTTGCTTCCTAGGGCAATAGCGGGGCCAATTAGGATATCCGTAACATTGTTATAGTAAACCTATAACCCATCTATGTCTGTAAGGTAGAGTAGGAAAGGGGTGTCCACTTTTACTATATAGAAGTTAACTAGGCTAATTAGAGTTTTAACTATAACTAATCTAATTAATACAGTTAAGCCGATGCTAAATTAGACATTTATGGCCCCAGTTTACATAGTATTAATATCCATATTATTATTTATGGTGGTCTTATATATAAGTTATTATCTATAACCTATAGTAGACTTCTTAGAGGCACCTATATTAATTATAACGCCATAGAATTCTTTAGGGGTATAGCGTTTTATAGTAATATATGCAAATAGGTCCTATTGGCGGTCTATAACGTCCGTAATAGGTCCAACAGGTATACTTATAGGTTAGTTTTTAGGTGAAATTAAGTGTATAAAGAAGCAGTCGGCTAATACAGTTATAATATTAAAGGCTTAGCTGTCTGTAAAAGGTCTAAAAGTAGTTAGAAATATCTCTAAGGTCTTCTATTCTTAAATATTTAAGTTAAAGTTAATTATAAGGGCTTCTATTAACTTATTAAAAGACTCCTCTACTTCCTCTCCTTTATAATCTAGGATAAACTAGTTAATCTATCTATTAAATCTCTTTTTAGACTTATTATACTCTTCCTAGGTATACCTTATAGACCAGTATCCTTCCTTACTGCACACAAAGCACTTCTAGCTGATTTGTCTATAGGGGTATACTTTTATATGGGAGTTACTATAGGGGTTTTGGGTGGGGCTTGGTTAATACAGGTACTGCTAGCGGTAGCGGCGGTCTGTAAAATAGGCATCTAAGTCAGTTAGTGGGTTTTATAAGTCTGTAATAAAGGCTTAAGCACTACCTAGTGGGTTTAAGACTTTATATATTATAATAGAGGACTATAAATTATTAATAAGGCTAGCTAGGGTGTCTATAGGCTTATAATAGGCATATTTATAGGGCTCCACTTTCTAGTAAGCCGTAATAAGTTTATTATATAGGAAGTCGTCTATTCAAAGCTTAATATTAAGGCCGTGCTATAGGTATTAAAGGTCTTTAATAAGAATTTGCAGGCACTCTATAGTTGATTTTTTGGTATTCTTATTAATTACTATCCGCAACCCAATTATATTCTATTAGGTAAGAATATTACGCTTATATTCTAGCCCTTTAAAGTAGTTACATATAGCTTTATATAGCTTATTAAAGGGAACACTAAGGGGGTTGCTCTTAAGGTTAGTACAGTAGTAGTTAAGGGCTAGGCCATGCAGTATAGTGGAATAGGCTTAGCTAAATTCCTATTTAGGAATATCAGCCTTCTAATAAAGGTCCATAAAGATAATTAGTTTAAAGTTAAAGTTATTATTTTTACCGCTATACTTAGATTTGTTAGTATAGAGCTTAGCTAGATTAGCTAGTTCCTTGCCATAGATCTTTACTTATGTAGTTTGCAGATCTATAACTTAAGCAATAGAAAGGTTTTAGTCCATATTTTGGTTTATAGAGGTATTATAGTCTATAACTTGCGGGTTAGGTATACTTTAGCCTATAAAATTAATTCTAAAACCACTTTAGTCTATAGGGCGAATTTAGTTAAATAGGTTGTCTATAAGGCTAGAGATCCTATTAAGTTTAAAGGAGGTAAAGAGTCTACTAGTTTTAATATAATTTAGGATCTGCTCTTTAGTCTATTCTGTTTAGTCCTCCTTACATAGGGTATTATATAGAGACCGTATAATAGTAACTTGCTTGTCCTTTTTAACCCATATACCTTAATTACATAAGAGGGTTTATAGATTGTAGGTAGTTATAAAGTTATAAGCCTTAAAAATAGCTTCTGTAAAGTCCGTAAAGTCTTTCTTATATTATTCCTATAGATCATTATTTAGAAGCTTAAAGTGTCTATATTTAAGAATTTTAAAATTAATATAATTATTAATACCGTTTGTAGACGTGAGGTTAACTCCCTAACTCCACTTCTTTTAACCTTTATTAATTTACTTACTTATATCTACTATATTATATAGCGTAGTATATCTATATAAGCTGTAACAGGTTAAGAGGAGCTTATAGTAGGTGGTAGTGGCTTATAGCGGGTGGAGGAGGTCTTATAATGGTCTATAAAGGCAATTAATAGGTCTATAATAGTTTGTAGGAGGGCAGGGGGTTCTATAAAGGTCTATATTTATATCTATAAACTTCTAGTAAACCATACTAAGACTTAAATAAGTATATAGAGATGGTACTATAGTCCGTAATCCCTAACTTCTAACCTTTTAGTAGGTTATACTAGGATATAAACAGGTAGTTGCTGTTGTGTATCTGTCACAAAGTTCGTGTAGAGCAGTTCATTAATGAAATGGGTTGATAGATTGATGATCTTGATAATCGTCTTGACTTGACGTGTTCTTGAGGCCCTAGGGCTTCGAGCTACGAAGAGATTTTACAGTGCACGTGACCCACGCCTTTAGAGAATACAGATTATCTAACAGTATCGCTTAGGGGGAGGTGTTAAGTAATTACTAATATATGCATGCTTACTAATCAGTATTTATATTAACTTAATAATATAAGTAAGTCGTATCCAGGGGCACGAAATACGTATAGTATTATATACTTATTTGGATAGTAACTATTGATTCTATTAAAATAGACTATATAGTCTATATACTAACGCGCTCTCCCCCTAATTAGTCAGCACTTTATAAATAAGTGGTTGGTGCACCAAACGCGTAAGTACGCGTTTGGTATACCAGGTGCTGTAATTATACAGTTTATAACGATATACTCTATTATAATCTACATCCCTTAATTAAAGCTTTTCCAAACAGCCTGTCTCTAAAGTATAACAGGCGGGTACAAATGAACGGCTATAGCACTGCTTGAGAAGGAAGCTAATATTCCCCCCCTATAACTATATATCGAAGCCGCTACAATGCAAAGGGTATAAAAGGAACGCAACTCTAATGTTATAAAGTATATTAAAACACGTTTAAACAAACTATGGAGGGACCCTAAGGTGCCCTATAGGAGAATAAACCAATAACCTTAAATTAGGGAAGATATATTAGAAAAATAGGTGGAGAAAGTAGAAGAATAATGGTGTAATATTAGGGTAGGTCTATATAGAGGAGGAAAGGAGCTGCGTAAGAGGCTAATAAAGCTAATAGCAAGGGAGAGAAGGAGAGAAAGGAACTAAAGTAGAGTATAAAAGAATACTAGGAAACTATCTACCGCAATATAATACTGGTTGGACAAACACTAAAAAGATATATAGGAGTTAAAAGTATAGAGACTAACTTAGGCAAGAGGAACTTAAGCTATAGTATAGTTAACGCTATAGGGGATAAATACCTAAGGGTTCTAAAAAGGCCTAATAAAAGTAAAAAAAATATAATAGCAACACTTTTAAGGATAGAGATAATAGGACTAAAAGATTGGCTTTACTAAGTAGGTATTTTAGTAGGTAGCCTAAGGTATAAATATAGCTAGCTAACATAGATACCAAAATATATAACGTAGTTTATAAGCGAGCTGGCCATATAAGCGAGCTGGCCACCTCAAAACTCACCAAAAATTAGAAAAATCGCACCTTAATATCTTGACAACCACTTAATAATAAATTCTAATAATTTAGATTTGGCCTTTTATATATATTCTGTAGCTTCTATTAAGGTTATATAGTAAACGGTTGTATAGTTTATAAGATATAGCAATTTGGCCTTATTTTGGCCCCCAAATTACTCTATATTAAAAACTACTAAACTATATACTATATAACTTTAATAGAAGCTATAAAGTGCATATAAAAGTCCAAATCCAAATTATTAAAATTTATTATTAAGTGGTTGTCGAGATATTAAGGTGCGATTTTTCCAATTTTTGGTGAGTTTTAAGGTGGCCAGCTCGCTTATAAACTACGTTAATACTATTATGTCCCTTACGTACTAGCTAAGAAGTAATACTTTTAGCAGCTAGTATAGAGAACTATAATATACTACTCTTAATATAAAAAGGCCTTAAGGCGGCTACCTAGTGGCTTATTAGCTAAAATATACTAGACTAGTTTCAAATTATAAAGAAAATAGTAATAAAAGGCAAAGGGGTAAGGAATAGGCGCCCCCTAATAACTCTATAGTGGTAGAGTAAAGTATATAATACTAGCGTGTCCGTAGGCTTATTATAGTAATAGTTTCTAAAAAGGTTAAAAAGTAAGGTAGTAGATATAAGGCTATTGCCTAGGTATATAATATGGAGTAGATAAGCCGAGTATAAATTATAAAGAGAGTTAATAGAAGAGGGCGATATGGTAAAGAGTAGGTATAGTAATACCTTATATAGAAACAAACCAATAAGAAGGGAAAGGGCTGTAGGCCTAAGGAGCTTATAAGGAGGTGCTAAGGGCTAGCTAAAGGCTAGCCTTAGCAGCTCCTAAGAGCCCCTAGGCGTACACCTAAGTAAGGGGCCAAAAGATCCCTTATATTACCCCCCCCCTTTATTAGGGCTAGCCCCTAGCCTATATACCTAAATAAATTAATTTCTATATATAAAAAGGTAAGCAGTACTAAAGCCTTACTTATATAGGGAAATAGGGAATAGGGAGAAAAACTAGCCAAGTAGCCTTAATAAAAACCTTAACCTATAGCCAAAACCTAGTAGGAAAAAAGGCCTATTTAGGAAGAAAAGGGGCGTCTGCTAATAGGGAAAGACTTAATTGTATATAATTAGTCTTAAAAAGATAACTATATATAGTTAAGTCTTATTAGCTCTATAGCTAATAGCCAAATAGTCTCCACTTAAAGCTGGCTTAATTATATAGGATCTTTAAGCTATAGCTCTATAAGAGATAATCGCCTATAATTAGGTCTTGGCAGCCCTATAGCTGCTAACTAAAGAGTCTCCAGGTTAGAGCTGTAGCTCCTAATTACCTTCCCTAGCCACGTAATCAGTTTTTATAAGGAAGTAATAGCTAAATAGCTTATATGCGTGTTTCCTTCCTTCTAAATTACACTATTATAACAGAGTTACATTAGTAAGTTTAAGCCGTAGCTTAAGAAATTACGTAGAATCTAAGAGCTACTACCATCTCTTAGGCAAGCTATAGCTCTTAAAGCAACTAAGCAGTCTTAATAAAAACCTTAACCTATAACCAAAACCTAGTGGGAAAAAGGTCTTTTAGGAAGGAAAAGAGTATCTACTAGTAGGGTAAGTTTTAATTACGTACGATTAATCTTAAAGCTATAGCTCTTAATCTAGCCGTAGCTTTAAATCGAAGCCATAGCTTAAGAATAAGCCGTTGCCACTCTTAGGCGAATTATAGCTTAAGGTAAGCCATAGCTCTAAGAAACAATCGCCTGCAATTAAGTCTTAACAGCCCTTAGGCTAACAGCCAGAGAGTCTCTAGGTTAAGCCGTAGCCCTTAAGCGATTGCGAACGATCTAAGAGCTATAGCTTAAGATTACATTTAATCTAGAAGTAAGGGTAGTAGCTATAGCTTTAAAAGCTAGCCGTTAGTTCTTTAGATAGCCATTAAATAGCAGTTAGATAGCCTCTAGGGTATCTATATCTTTTTAATAGCGTTTAACCTTCTAATCTCTATTAGTAGAACCTGCTTACATTATAGCGATCCGCGGTTAACCTAGAGTATTACTAGCGTAATTATATATAATCCCCCTTAACTCCTACTAGAAAGCTTTTAGATAGTAATTAAATTACCTTTAGGTTACCGTTGGGGCAGAGTTACACTATAGCACTTAATTATATGCGGGTATACTAATTGCCAGGAGGTAATTGCGTATAATCTAAATAGCCCCTAACCTTTAACTAGGTAGCTACTATCTTCTTTCCTTCTTCTAATCTATGTCTATTTAACTATTATATGGATACGATTTACTAAATATATAGTGTAGCTGCTCTGTAGCATATATAATTATCCTAAAAAGGTAGAGGACCTAATTTGTATTTTAATATCGTTATATAGATATAATCTACTAGGCGTCTACTAGTGTACCTACTCTTATAGTATATGTAGTCGTTTTAGGTAAAAATAGAGGATTATAAAATGTGAAATTACTTAAGGGCGGAGCCCTTAACTTACTACCGGCTACTACCTATAAGGGTATAGGATTGGTTTAAATATAAGGCTATTTCCTAGGTGTATGGTAGGGAGTAGGTAAGCCAAGTATAAGTTATAAGGAGAGTCAATGGAAGAGGACGATATGGTAAAGAGTAGGTATGGCAATACCTTATATAGAGACGAACCGATAAGGAGGGAAAGGGCTATAGGCCTAAGAAGCTTATAAGGAGGTGCTAAGGGCTAGCCGAAGGCTAGCCTTAGCAGCTCCTAAGAGCCCCTGGGCGTGCACTTAAGTAAGGGGCTGTTAGGAAAACGGGAGAGTGGTAGGGGCTAGCCCGGGGTCATTTCAGCTGGATCCGCTGATCTGCTCATGTACACTTCTTTACGCTAGCCCAGGGCCACATTAGCAATATTAGCAATATTAGCAACATTAGCAACTTTATATCTAAAATTATAATATTTCCTATAACTGCAATATTTATAATTATAAAATAAATAATAAAATTCAAAATTCAAAATTCAAAATTTAAAATTAATGGTAGCTATAAGGGGTATATATCGCAGAAGCTCAATCTATGTCGTGATACTGCTTCCTCAATTGGCGGTGTTCCTAATAATCTGCCGGCCGTGTACTGATTTCCTAACTAGGCCCAGTGCCTACCTACCTACTTACCTACCTACCTAACTACCTGCCTGCCTGCCTGCCTACCTGTCTGTCTACCTATCTACCTATCTATGTGTATATGTGTGTGTGTGTGTGTGTCTATGTCTGTGTCTATTATAGGAGCTCTACATCTTTTTAGGGAGACCACCGCTTAGGCGTCGAGCGATCAATTAAGGAGACGAGGGGGAAGGCCCTCACAGAGGCTCCAAATCGTCAATTAGCGGCGTTCCCGATGATCCGCTGGCCATATACTGATTTCCTAACTAGGCCTAGTGTCTGCCTACCTGCCTTCTGTGTCAGTGCCTGATTGAATTTAGGGAAGGGGTCGGCCTGATTGAAGGCTCTAATTGATTTGAATCGTTCTCTATAAGCGTTCGCTAGCTATATATTCAAACAGTGGTTATCTGGGGTGCCTCCTTAGGAGGCCTTGATTTGGTAACGGGTTGATATCGAGGCTCTAGTTTGATTCGATCGATCGATCGAATCGATCGTGGTGTTCGCTAGCTGGTCGTTCGAACGGTGATTATCTGGGGTGCCTCCTTAGGAGACCTTGATTCGATTCAATTCGGTGACGGGTTGATATCGAGGCTCTGGTTGGATTCGATTGATCGATTGAATCGTTTGTGGTGTTCGCTGGCTGGTCGTTCTGACGACCGTCGTCTGGTTCTGACAACCGTCGTCTGGTTCTGACGACCGTCGTCTGGTTCTAACGACCGTCATCTGGTTCTGGTCACAGTCCTCTGCTGGCCGCCGTTCTAGTGCCTCCCTAAGTAGGGAGGATATAAGGAAGGGTAAAAAATAAGGTGGCATTTAGGTATACAAGGGGTATGCAAAGGCACGTATAGAGGCTATCGGGAATATAGTAGGGACCCGATGGTACTGTTGGGACGATTTGGATAATTTAGAAAATTAAAGTCCTGCTAGGAGCCTGCCAGGAGGCCTTTCAGCTAGCGTAGTACTGGCGTATAGCTCTAGGGTTCAGCTAATATGGCGGAAAGCTAGCGTACAGCTCTAGGGTTTAGCTAATATGGCGGAAAGCTAGCGTACAGCCCCAGGGTTTGGCGAAAAGCCAGCGTGCAGCCCCAGGGTTTGGCTAATATGGCAGAAAGCTAGCCCCAGGCCCAAAAATACTTTTAGGAAAACCAAATTTCCTGCGCCACTCCCCGTTTTCCTAACGGCCAAAAGATCCCTTATAGTAGAGCACCACAGGTAACTTGCAGGCAACCTATCTCTTAACCCGTCAATTCGGGTCCTACGTTATCGATAAGGACCTGGCCAATAGGAAGCTTCTGTTTAAGCCTCCGTAATAAGAACTGCAATAACCTAAGGTTATTTGAATATGCGATTTCTGTATATATATCTAACTATAGAGCTAGTCCTTGGTGTTAAGCCTAGCTAGATATTTGCTCTAACAGGGCCCCATCATACAGAGCGGAATTTCGTATACAGAGCAGCCCTAATAGGTTCTTGTGTTAGAAAACAAGCCCATAACGATATCACGTGATGAGACTTGGGAGAACCTCTTGGCAGGAATCTGACCAATTAGAGAACTTCGACCGCCGGTTGAAGTTCCTTAAAATCTCTTTAACTACCTATATAGAAAATAAGTAATGCACAGAGTTTTAGCCCTAATAACCTCATTTTAACAGGTTATGAGCCTGGGTTCGCGCCTAACGAGCTAAACCTAATTGCTTTATTGTTTATAATAATTGCTATCGCAATATTACCGTACGGGCGTTAAAAAGTCATTAAGTATTTAACCAACTTACGACGCCAAAAACCTACAACGAGCGGCTACGTAGCTGCCAACAACGGACTCTACGCTAAATGTGACAAGAGGATCCTACCAAGGACGAGCCTAACACAGCCCATGACAAACGGCGACACTAAAGGCTTAGGAGGATACCTCGCATTTAGTAGACAACCTTACTATTGTTATTATAGAATAATAGAGTTTTAAGAACAAAGCCTTATAATAGCCATATTAGTAGCGGATTAGAAGAAGCTTATTGGAACTGCCTATACTGGCTAAGGAATATATTAAGTTAAAACTTATACTGTATATACACTCCTTATAAAGGAAATAAATCTAATAACGTTATTACAATAAGGCCTACAGACTGCCTACTACAAACTACCTATAAGCCTTGTTAATATAAGCGACAAACGTACCGCCTAAGCCTCTATCCGAAAGCTTGTTAAATGGGAAAACTGGCTAATGTTTAGTATTAATATATAAAACCACCTCCAATCTAAAAACATTAAGTAGGTTCTTAATAACCTACCACGGCTTCTTCCTATAATTAAGTCAATTAGAGAGAAATGGGTAGACTTAGGCTTTACTACTAAATAGCTAAAAATTAAGCTAGCTGATTTAGTAAAAGAACGGGAGAAATATAAGGAACAGCTAGCCTATACATATTACGGACAGCTTAAGTATAATGTTATAACTACTTGGAGAAGAGTCGGCGGAAGCTAGTTAGTTGATATAGGCACGGTCCAGGATGGATCCAGTGGAACCATGTAATAAGGAATAGTAGCTAAGGTCACGTGGTGTAATCTATGTAATCTATATAATCTATATAATCTATAGGACAGAGCGAATAGAGCAGATAGAGCAGACAGAGCAAAGGGATTTCTTAGGCGTAAGGTTGTGTATTTAAAGGACCACAGTCCCTACCCAGATAGTTCTCTCTTTGTAGTAAATCTCAGAATACAATTAGAGTTAATTTGTTAGGCAACCACTCCACCAGTTGTTATTACGTTGTTGATTTGTTCTTACCTATATACCCAGCCCAATAACAGGACCCACCGTAGTTCCTACTATAAGATTCCATTACAATACAGCTGGTTTTATTAACTAGAACGTTAGTAATATCTATAAGCCGTTTATATTAAACGCTAGACAGGCGCTTAAGAAATAGAAGGCTTTAAAAGAACGCTTTAAGGATCTTAATCCAGCAGCTATTACTAATATTGTGGCTACCTTCTTTACTAAATATATTTAAGATTTTAAGAACGTAGAGGAGTTTATCTCCTATATTATATTAAACCTTAATTGCCTTATTAAAATGGACTAACCTATTAACTATGAAATCCTTACCTAAGCGGCCCTTCTATACGGAGTTAGCTCTACTAATTACGCTTAGTTTAAAACAACTTAATAAATAAATTAGACGTAGAAAAATACTGACCTATAAGCCTTAGGTAAGGAACTTATTATCTTTAATAGCGAGCTTAATTAAGAAGCTTCTATTATACTAGTAGCATATTTAAATAACGGAACGTCTATAAAGAGAAAGACTGTACTGGTAGGAACGTGTAAGTACCCTAACTGCGTAAAATATAACAGAACTACGCATTCTAAAGAAGACTGCTAGGAGAGAAACCTAGAAAACGCACTATAGAGAATTAGTAATAGAATCTGTATAAGGAAAAAGTAGAGGACTAGGCCACCTATTTAGCTTAATAAATACTCTAATTGAGTTAAAAATAAAGTAAATCTATAACGCGAGCTTGTAGCAGCAGTGATATAAGCCTAACTAAGCAGGTATAACTTTATCTATAATACTACTGCTACCGTTTACTGCTGTAAGAATTATAAACTTCTCTTTAACTACGTTAATGACAATACCTTACTAGATACAGTTGGTCCCTATAGAGCTTAATTAGTAGGTAAAGAATCTATCTCTATATAAACCGTACTTCTTAATAAAAGTCATGGAAGTACGCTTACTCTATATAATGTTCTTTATGTACTATATTTACTAGCAAACCTACTATCTGGAAGCCGACTTAAGGAAATAGGCGTCTTTTTTAACAATGAGACTTACAAACTTAAATGCAATAACGAGGCGATAGGATACGCACCTAAAGTTTAACGACTCTACCTAATTTGGCAGTATAACTACTTATTAGAATTAATCCTCCAGATAATTAAAAACGATGAAAGCCTACCTATTTAGCATTACTAATTTAGCTACCTTAACTATAGTGACCTTAAACGCCACCTAAGTAAACTTGGTATTAAGTTTAATAACATTAGTGATAAACACTGTAAGCCCTGCGCTTAATCTAAAGCTAGAAAGAGGTATAATAGAACGCCCCAGGAATGAGCTATATAACTGTTTTAATTTGTCTATATAGATCTAGTGGGACCTATTACCCCCGTTGGCTTTAAAGGCAAAAGATACTACGTGTTTTTTTACTGACAACTATATAAGGTTTACTATAGTCTACACCATCCGTATAAAGGACGAGTGGCTTAGTACTTTATAGAGGTACTATAATTGGATCTACACTAAATTCGACCTTAAAATTACTAGAATTCGTACTAACTACGGAGCAGAGCTCCGTAGTAAGAAAGCAACCACCTAGATAAACGATCTAGGTATAGAATTTAAACCTGCCGCCTTATATGCTTAGGAAGAGAACGGAGTAGCAGAGCGCTTGCAGTAAACCTCTACCGAGATTACCTGCTTAATAATCCTTGCCGGCAATATACCAGACTTTCTATAGCCCAACGTACTCCTTATAGCTATATATATTAAAAATAAACGCCCTATAAGAGCTCTTCTTAATGGTATATTACCTTATAAAAAGCTTAAGGGTAAACCTCCCTTAGTATACTATCTGAGGGCTTTAGGATCTACCGTCTACTCCCTTATAGCTAAAGAAGATTACGTAAAATTAGCTAGGTTCGCTTTATGAGCAAAGAAGAGTGTTCTAATTGGCTATAATGGCAAGACAATCTATTGCGTTTGGCTACTAGATGAATAGAAAATTGAGTATCTTAAAGACGTCGAAATCTATAAAGGCGATATTAGCTTAAAAACTACTACTATATTTATAGAAGAATCCGTTAACTTGTCTAATAAGTAAGGGAGGGAAGACACTACTACTCCTTAGCTAAAGCCTCTATTAAGAAAAAGACAACGAAGAATTAATTAGAAGGAAGGTTGCGATAGCTTGCCCTGTAGGCTTAAGTCTCTACCTAAAAACCTTACTATAACTACTACTCGATTAGGCCGCTAGACGTTAAGAGTTGACCTACTAAGCAACCCTACTGCCTTTCTTATAATCTTTATAGGTACAAACCAAAGCCTTAACTAATGGGCTGATAATATTAATAAGCTACTAAGTAACTGGGATGACGAAGTAGGCGACAAACTAATAGCCTTTTTATCTACCTTTCCTCCTTAATCTATACCTTAAAACCCTTACTTAAATAATTGCGACGCGGTCGATCCTATAGCTTTACTAGCCGGCCATATTTGATATACTAGCTCACCCGATCTTAAAACGTATATATCTACTACCTTAATTGATAAAGATGAGCCTTATATATATAACTAAGCAATTAATGGCCCGAACAGCGAAGAATAGATAAAAGCAATAATAGAGGAGGTAGGGTCTCTAATTGAGAACTAAACGTGGGAACTTATTAACCTTACCTCCCTTAAGCCTCCTTATAAGCCTCTTACTGGTAAATAGGTGTTTAAAGTTAAAAAGGGAAAGGACGGTGAGGTCCTCCACTATAAGGCTAGATGGGTTGTTAAGGGATATCTATAGTAGTATGGTGTCGACTACGACCAGACCTTTACTGCGGTAGTAAAACCTATGGCTTTTAGGGCTCTATTCGCAATTGCTGCCTACTATAACCTTAAAATTAAACAGATGGATATTAAAACCGCCTTTCTCTATAGACTAATTAATTAAGAACTCTATGTTGTTATACTAAAAGGCTATAAAAAAGCTGGTAAAGTCTGCCGCCTTAAAAAGGCCCTCTATAGACTAAAATAGTTACCTTAAATCTAGTACGAGACGCTCTTAAAGTTTCTACTAGAAAAACTTAGACTTTACCATCTACGCGCGGATTATAGTATATTCGCCACCAGCAAAGGATAGAAAGGTTTAATTATTTCTGCCTACGTTGAAGATACTAAGATTATCTATAAGGATATAGCGACGGTTAATTGGGCGAAAGCAGAGCTTAAAGCAGCCTTCTAAATGATAGATCTTAGGCTAATAAGCTTTTACTTAGGTATAATAGTCATGAGAGATCGAACAAAGAAGAAGATTATACTCTTATAGCGAGCCTACCTTATTAAAGCTCTTAAACGTTTTGGATTATAAAAGGCTAATACCTTACCAATACCCATAAAGCACTTAATTAAGCTCATAGCCAATTAAGAAACTACCAGTAAGGACGATGTTAGAAAATACTAGAGTATGGTTAGTTTAGTTATATTTCCTATAGTAGAAATAAGGCCAGATATCGCCTTTACGGTGTTAACGGTGAGCCGTTTCGCCTATAATCCTACCTCTACCCATATAACGGCCGTAAGACTTATCCTTTAATACCTGGCCAGCTTACTTAATAGAGGAATTACCTATAGAGGTGATAAGAACCTAGACCTTATACTAATTAGCTTTAGTAACGCCAACTGGGGACGAGATAAAACCACAAGACGCTCTATATCGGGCTTTGTATTTATGTTAAATGGAGGACCAATCTTATAGAAATTAAAGCTATAAGCTACCGTTTTACTATTAATATATTAATTAGAGTATACGGCTCTAACGGCTGCAGTAAAAGAGGCTACGTGGCTTTAACTTTTACTTACTAAACTAGGTGTACTAGACCAGAGTGAGCAGTTCGCTAGGATCTTAATTAAAACTGATAACTAAGCTGCAAAAGCGTTGGCTAAAAATCTAGTTTAATATAATTGAATAAAGCACATTGATATCCAGTTTTACTATGTAAGAGATGAGATAAACAGTAATAGGATTGACCTTATATACGTTGCTTTAATTAATATGGCGGCCGACGGCCTTACTAAGCCTCTCGCGGGTCCTTAGTTCTACGCCTTTCTTAAACACCTTTAGATGGTATAGAGACTTAATTAACTATACTAGGCCTTATACTAGGCCTTAATAGGAAATTAGTATACGATTGGTAGATCCTTGGAGAGTACGCTAAACGACGTCTTAAGGCCTTAAAATAAGCGATAGAACTTAACCTTAATCTACCAACCTACTACTTAAACCTACTACCCGAATCTAACGGCCACGACATTAGGGAGGGCTTATACTAGTAGGAAGGATGGATATACTTTAGGAGAGATATAGGGTAAGGCTATAGGGCCTCTAGAGCTCTATGGGCAATATAGAACACCTATAGGGAGGTGCTGCCAAAAATTTAAGAGACGTTTTACTAAGCAGGCGCTGTCTCTAGATGTTAGGGAGGGCGTAACTCCTTATCAAACACTTATTCTACCTTAGAGGAGTTTCAGCAACCCTTATTAAGCAACCCTACACCCCTATATACAGTATATATAGCGGTATCGTTGACTAAGCTTGAGGGAGGGTGTTGGAAAACAAGCCCGCAACGATATTACGTGATAAGACTTGGGAGAACCTTTTAGCAGGAATCTGACCAATCAGAGAACTTCGACCGCCGGTTGAAGTTCCTTAAAATCTCTTTAACTACCTATATAGAAAATAAGCAATACACAGAGTTTTAGCCCCAATAACCTCATTTTAACACTTAGTGACCTTATACGCCGCTTCTAGCCTATACTATCCTCTCTATACTTCCTTATGGTATTAACTAATAGATCTGTAAGTGGCTTCCGAGCGCCTATATGTGGTATAGCTGTTATACGCCTGGCCTTAATGCAGGCCGAGCAGAAGGCCTGCTTTAACCATAGTCTCTTATATAGATGCTCCTTGACCAGGCGCCATGTTATTTCCATTATTCCTTTACACTTTTATAAGACTGGCCGCTGTCTAATTTGAATAGAGGCATAGAAGAGGGCATCTCGTAGGCGTTAACGGAACGCGAGGTGGGTATATTGTCGCAGCGCTCGCTTACCTATAACTCTATAGTTGGAGAGCTAATAGCTATTACCTATAATCATATCCAAGAGGAATAAGAAGAGGGGTTTTTATATCTTCCTGTGGACTCTCTTGGTATTATAGTAAGACCTTAGCTGGTCGGCAATATTAACACCGTACATCTACAGATTGTACTCCTCTATAAACTTTGGTATATCCAATTCCACTCTAGGCTTATTTCCAAACATCTTAACCGTCTGCCTATAGCCTATAGCTATTATAGAGGGTCGCTTTTAAAGCTTTGCAAGGTAATTCTAACCTAGTAATGTATAATATTAGCATGGCAAAAATATAGTGTTAAGAATAAAACACCTACTATTATGGACGGTGGATAGGAAAAGAACCATTATAGCATCCTTCTAGGCAAACTCCATTACCTAGTGACTTCTAGATGGCTCTGCATAGAGCGTACCCTATGGAATTTGGGTGTTATAGGTTAATTTAAGGTCGGTAAGTAATGCTGAGAAGGCCTCTACAGGTACCTTCTTTTTGCGCCTTATCTGCTTCTTTATATATAGTATAGACACTATAGACCTAGCCAGGTCTTCCGGCTTAACCTTAATAGTCTCCTCCTAGACATTGTATTCCTCCTCACCCATTTCCTCTTAACGCGTATGTATTGTTCTAACCGTTCCAGCTGCCCCAATCCCTAGAGAGCGTAGCCGTTTAAATAGCTTTATGCTACTGAATAGATTATCAAGCCAAACTATATGCTTGCCTGGTGGATAGAGCCGCTTATTAGTTGTAGGATGGCGCTGTGTGAGGAGGTTAAGGACAACCGATTAGGTCTTTGTAAAGCCTTTATCAAGGAAGGCAGTATTAAGGTCTACTAGGCCCTTCTTATCGCCTTTAGCATGCCATAGCCAGTCAAGAACGTAGCCCTAATTTGCCAAGACCCATATCTTAAAGCCTTCTGGTGTAGGCTTTAATGGAATATTAACAATTTCTGGCGCTCTTCCCATGAACCTTTGTATAGTCTCGTCGACAGCTAGGTGCAGGCCAGGGCTCCAGAATATGCGGCAGAGTACTCGCAGGTGCTCAGAGAGCTCATCTACGCGGTCAAATGTCGTGTGGAAGCCATCAGGAGGCACAGAACTGCATCAAATATAGCGCTTAAGCTGCTTAAACCAAGTCTTCAATATATACTTAGTCACCTTATAAGCAGCGCCCTTTTTAATTGGCCCCCAGTAGTCCTCTACGGCTGGCTCTATCGTAATTCCCATATGGATCACGACTCTAAAGTATGCATACAGCTCCTGCCTACACGTAGGAAACCACGGCCTTGCCCTGCACTCTAGGGCTTCCTCCAGCACAGGATTGGCTTCTGCATAAGTATTTGTCCAGCCAGCCATCTTATCCAGCATCTCATCGGTAAAAAACAGGCGGAATAGGGCCAGAGGATCGCTACGGTCAATGCTAGAGGGGACAGCAGCTTCTCCCGGGTCCCAGTAGTCGTCTACTCAAAGGGGAGTGAAGGGCGGTATGGCCCATGGCTCTGGCAGTGGCTTCTTCGACTTTTTTAAACGAGGATCCTTCCACTTCACATAGTCGATGTCATTAGATGTTTACGGCATTGCGTAGCATTAAAATGGGCAAAAATAACAGCTTATTTGGACTATTTACATGCTCTATCGATGCCTCGCGTACAGCTCAGCACGGTGTTCGTGCACGGTGCAGCTTGGCATTGCACCTCGACGGGTTAAGAGATAGGCGAGTTCTAAAAGGCGGGGAGACGGATTACGGGGTTTTCTCAAACAGAGTTTTCTCCCTATATATAAATAAGGAGTAGTCCGCGTGGGCCTAATAGGGATCCAAATTGGACGTTAAACAATAAATAATAATAATAATAATTAAAGCTTTTTTGGTGTAATATTACGATATACTGACTATTAATAATACTGTTAAGTTTTCTCTACCAAAATTGGTATAACAAGTAGAGATTTTGTATGGGAGGGGCCTTACTTGGCCGGAAGCTGATGGAGGTTTGGCTGAGGGGCTGGGACTTCTGAGGCTGTGCAATGCTAGCAAGAGATGATGCTGGAGGATGGCGTAGATGGGGAAGGCGTAAGGTGATATAATTATAAGCTAGGTCAGTTCAGTCCGCACGGTGCAAAGACTGGTGAGATCTTCGGAGGCCTTCGATGACATTTATCCTACTCCCAGTGATGGCAATAACTATATAACCATAATCAGCCCCATGATTCCGATTATTATATAATCAAAGAAAGTGATTCTGATTTGGTTATATACAGCATCTCTTCAATTCCGGTGGTTAGCGCAGCCACTCCCGCACGGCCTTTTTGTAGGGAATTTTTGGTATTTTTACTGTTTAGGCAGGGATGCACATAATCAGTATAACCGTAATTGGCCTATAGATTTTGATTCTTATAAAATCGCCCTATATAATTCTGATTAATTGCATTAATTATTTTAGTTACATACTAATTTCCTAATTAGGATTAGATTAATCTTGACTTAAGAGAGGCTCTACAAGTTATACTTACTACTTGATTCTCTTATCCATCTGCTGCCTTATTTGCTTCCTAATTGCTTACTATACTCCTACCCATATCGCAGCTCATTGCTCTATTAATAGATCCTTTAAGGTTAATGACTTTAATAGCTATATCTACCATTGCGAAGTCTCCTAACTTAACAATCTGTTAAAGCCAGCTTTTTAAACACTTAGATTGCTTTACTACTGTTGCTCTAAGCTTTAATCGCTCCTATAATATTGTTTATTAAGCGCCAGAGAAGATATATTCTGCTTTAGCTAATATGGCTGGTATAGAGAGGATATTAATGGCTATCTATAAGAGGCGTGGGTATTTAGCGCGTTAAGTTAGTTTAAGCCACTAGGTAAGGAAGGATATAGTAATTAATTATAGAGGCTTTGCCTACTAGATAGTTAAAATAGATAACATTAAAAAGAGAAGGTGTACGTACAGTAATAAACTATTTAAATTTATCTTCTATAGAGGCCCGCTTAAGTTAATCTAGATACTTCTATTATATATAGGTGTTTATAATAAGATCTAGGTCAACTGGTTAATTCTTATTACCATTAATTAGTGTATACTTATATTCCTTCTACTAAAGCCTTTAGGCAGATTAACCGCTTACTTAATTATACCTTTATTATAAAGTTCTAGTAGCCTCTAGTAATTATCTAGATACTATTTTTAAAGTATTAGGTTAAGGAGTAAGGCAGCGGCATACGTAGGAGTCTAATTAGTTAAATTATGGTACTTATTAAAAGCAATCTATATAGTAAGTAGAGACGCTAAGAGATTTTAATTAAAGGCGTGCTCTTCCTACTTGCTTTTAATATAATCTATAAGGAAATCCATACTCTGTAGAACCTTATTAAATATAGTTTAATTGCCTTTTATAGACTTTATAGCGTCTTTAAAAGGCTTTAAAATTGCAACCGTCTTACAGATAATCTCCTACTTATTATTACTAAGCTAATTCTTAGATAGATTTATAGAGTTCTTTTTAATAAAGACTTAAATTAAGCTCTTAAGATTAATTACTAATTCCAGTATAGTAAGCCATAAGTTCCACTATATATTATTATCGCGCGGTATTATCTTATAGGCGAGCTTTAAAAAGCTTTAATATCGTTCTGTTAAAGCTCTAAGCTAAATAGCTATATTATGGATCTTACCTAAGGCTCCTATCTCTCGCCACTTAGCTTAGGTGACTTTGTTTTAATAGTATTTATTCTCCAACTTAATTATAAGCTTCTGCTCCACATCCTGGAGCTCCTTTATAGCTTATACTACAAGCTCTACAGCTTTTTAGTTTTTAGTAAAAAGGAAGGCTTATATAGCAAGGTTAATAACATAGCTAATATAGCGAATTTAGTGGTGAACAGTAATCTAAGTAGGGAAGCGCTTTTATAGAAGTTAACAGAGCTTATTATTACTGCTATGGTTATTACCTATATTTAGTATAGTTAGTAGAGAGCTTAGTAGTAGTAGTGTAGTGGTGTGATTTGGCCCCCTAGATTTAACATCTAGATTGGGCGTAGCTTTGAGAGAGCCTAGGCCTTCTATATATTTTATATAGATCGGTCTAGAGCCCTAGAGTCTTTAATAACTTAGGGAGGACTAATAGACACACACTTTTCCTTTAATACACACTTTTTTTCCTTTCTTACTAACTGATTTCCTACTAGCTAATTACAACTAACTAACAGACCGACTATACCGTAACTTCCTGTCTAAGAGAGGTCGTACCCTCCTATATATTTTATGGCATTCCACATAGGGATGACGGCAAGCTCTTTAGATTAGAGGTCTAGTACTCTATACACAATTCTATACATAGGAGACGCATAGGAACGATTTAGAACAATCTAGAACTGCGGAACAAAAGGACGTGCGGAAAGGGAGGCAAAAAAGCACAGATATATCAGCAACCGGTGTGCAGCCACCTCTATAAGAATAAATTGATGACACATGCTAAGTTCTCTATACAGGAATGGTAGTCGGCAAATAGTAATGGGAAGGTAAGTATGTAGTACTGTAAGACGGAGGATAAAAGGGAGGACTATAGTATACCAGGAAAGGTAGCGAAAAGTCTTCTACATTTTATTTACTATATTTACAACAGCCTATATGATTATTCTCACATTTATAGGAGCTACCTTTAAATTTATAGTAATAATGGTAACAGTACCAGCAAAGGGATTGTTAGAAATGTTAGGTCTATTCTATAATAATAGCAAAGGTGCTAGAAAGGGAGAGGAAAATAAGTAGCCTATTAAACCACAAAGCTCTCCTAAATAAGGGCATGTAATACCAACCCTAACTCCCGCAATGTTAGGGACCGATAACCCTTAATAGACTAAGGATAAGGGTTATAATGTTTACCTACCTGTCTCTAGAGAAACTATAGGTTTGCCGCCTCCCACTGGACCACCAATGGAATGAGATAAGGTATATATTATGGCCTAGCCTATACCGGCTCCAGGAACTCCTAGAACCCCTTACTTTATAGGATAAAATGTATTGCAATTCATTAAACAGTATAAGCGACTATATATCTAATATTATGTTATAAACAATGAGAAGCATTAAGGACTTCTGGAGTATTATGACTATTAAATAGGGATATAGATCCATAGCCTACCTAAGTTTATAATTGGAAACTAAATAGAACTTATAAAGAAGCTTAGGACAGACTATAGAGAAAGTAACTACTTTTAATAAGTTAAAACGGTGGAGTTCTTAGAAGCATATATACTATAGTGCAGGAATAATCCACCCAGTAGTATATGTAAATACTGCAGGCAGTTTATATTAATCTTCTAAAAGGTTACTAAGGCTAGCAATTTAGAAAACTATAAATAAGGGTACTGGTTTACAAGGGGACTCCTATTTAAGTATTAAAGGCATACTATAACTAAAATAGGAGCCAACCCGGATAGATAAGAATCCTTTAACTTCTATCTAATAAAAAGAGCTATAGAAGATAGGCTTAATTTACATAAGGGCGTAGATCGGTTATCTATAATAAATCCTAAGAAGCAAGGCTTTTATCAGCTAGTTAGACAATTCTATAATTAATAACCAGCTATAACTAACCAAAGAGATGCTGCTTTTTGACCGCCTGTAGTCTCCCAGCTAAGTAAGTTAGCAAGCACCCGTTAAACGACTTAAGAAGCAGATCCCAAACCAGAGAAACTTACTAATTAGCTCCAGAAGCTTAATCTTAGGACGGTTAAATTAGCGGGCGTTGCATCTTTAATGCTGTTTCTAGACAGGATTTATTAAGATCCAATACAGTACACACAGCTCCTAAATAGGGCGTTAGTGTATTAAGAATAAATAGGCCTAAGACTGGCGCTAAATAACAGACCACAGCCGCCCTATAAGGGAGCGCTATAAGGATGATATAAGCCGGGTCTAGGAAGGTATAAAGGGCCAGGAAACTTTGGCGTATACCTAATATAAGCTTAAACGTATTATAGATATAAAGGTTCCCACCATTTTATTAATTAGTGTCCATAGCTCTAGGAATTAGTTTACTATGGTTTTATATATATAAATAAGAACAACTAAATCTGCTCTAGAATACATAAGTGTCTAGGAAATATAATTCTGTATTTACTAAGTAATAATTGGATTTAGTTTCTTAAAGACTAGCTAAGGCAGAACGTGAATATTAATCCTAATACTCTAGGGACAGGTATCCAACCAAAGGCAGCTTTGGTAGAGTTTATAGATGGAAGTAATACTAAAAGTAAGAAGGAACTTGGCAAGTCCTAGGAGGATGTGTACTAAGTAGAGTTGATATATATCAATTTAGTAGAAGCTGCAACCCAGTTATAGCCTATACTATAGTCATATAATCTTAAGAGACTATAAGGGGAAGTAAGAGTAATAAAGCCGCCTCTAAAACCATCTAGTCAGTAACTAGTAGTAGTTTAAAATATATAACCAGGGGGACATATCCAAATCGCCCTATAGCCCTAATAGTAGGCTTCTTAACCACCATTAAGCAATAATAAGATTAATAAAATAGACTATACTGAATAACTAAGATAGATGGAGCAGATAGCAGATATAATAATAATAGCTAAAGTACTATAACCAAAGCCAGTCAGGATAATAGATATACTAAAGGGAAACGTTCTAAGTCCAATAGTAATGACGGATAAGATCTTGTTAAAAACCATTAAAGTTACTATTAGTAACTGCCTTATGTACATACCTGAGATTATAAGGCTATTCTTTAAGCCTCTCCCGCCACCTCTTATGGAGCATTACTAATAGAAATAGGAAAACGTTAAGGCATCTATATTGTTAGCACACCTAATATTCTATATTAATTAAGCCAGCTTAACAACTACTAAGGTGGATTAGATTAAATAAGAGGCAGAATTTGTCTGGTTTTAAAGACGGTGCCTAAAGGTAGAAGTGTAAATAGGAGATAGAAGGGCTAAGTGCTTAATTAACTCTAGAGCGGAGCTTAACCTTATTAAGGAAAGCGTGGCTCTATAACACGGTTTATTAATATCAAGCCTGCCCCCATAACTATAGGGTATATATCTAACGTCTGCCAATAGGACTTAGTTTAAGTTTATTGGATTGGTATATGCGGTCCCTATAGTAATAGGTAATGTCTCAATATTTATAACGTTTATTACTGTAGGGGAAATATTATATAAGGTGATATTTAGTAAACTATAGTTGGTAAGGGCTAGACTAGCAACAAAATAAACCGCAATAGGTTAAGTATCTTGCATTATTTAATTAGAAGATAGCAGAGTTAAAATAAGATTCTTGACATCCTATAAGGATATAATGTTCTTTAAACCAGATAAAGGCATTAATATAAATAATAGTTTAGGAAATATATAACCGGTATAACCGCTAGGATTATATCTAGGGTTATTTATAACCCAGCGCATTAGGACAAGGAGGGTGTTAAGATTAAGGGGCAGAGAAAAGAGGTGCGGCTCTAATACAGATGCTTACCGTTTTAGATATCCGCTAGGCGGAACTATTAGCAGGAAAAAGAATAAAATATTAGATGGAGAGAGCTTAACAGTAAAATATTAAGGGAAGTCCTAAGGAAACACTTAAGAAAGAATTGGAAGCCAGTATTTAAGGTAAAGGCTAGGTCCCTGTCGGTACCAATTTAATGGTATAAGTGAGTCGTATCTAGGGGCACGAAATACATATAGTATCGTATGCTCATTTAGACGGTGGTGACTGTCTCTTGTATTAAAGCAGACTACGTGGTCTATATACTAATGCGTCCTTCCCCCCTGATTAGTCAGTGCTTGTGCACCAGACGCGTAAGCGGGTGGTTAGTGCGCCGAACGCGTAAACGCGTACCTGACGTACCAAACGCGTAGGCACGCGGTTGGTACGACAGGTGCTATAATTATACACTAGCGGTACTTGAAAAATGAAACCACTTATATATAGTCTCCGTAGTTGCTTCAACAAAACTATAGAACACAAAAGAAAATATATAGGAAATCTCCCCTAAGGTGCCGTCTAGGCTGCCTTCCAAACGGTGCCCCAAGCTAGCCATAAGCCCTGCTTTACGGTCCGTAAAATGAACTATGCGGCCTTTTAACAGGCCGTAAATGAACTATACAGCCTTTTGACGGGCCGTAAATAAACTATACGGCCTTCCAGCGGGCCGTAACTAAACCGTAAATGCTCCGTTAGTCTCGCTCTACCCATTCTATAACTTTTAGGTTGAGTTTATTTGTGTTAATTAGGGTCTTAAGAGCTTAACACGGCTTTACCTTAGTTATAGCGTCTGCTGGGTTATCTCCGCTGGTGATCCATTTGACCTCTGTAATCTCACGTCGTTCATAGGCCTGATGTAAGCACATTAGGTTAACCATAAGTCTCTTCTCCTGTGTTATACCTAGCTTAACTAGGCAGTCGTAGAGAGACTTTAAATTGGTGTATAAAACCAGGGGTAGCTGCTCTAATTATAGGATCTTCTAGATTGTTAATTTAATTACGGCTGCTATATTAAAGCCATAGGCTAGTGCATATAGTTCAGAAGCTAGTACACTGCGGGTTACTTATTTACATTTAATTAAAGACCAATGCAGTATATTTGCGTCTTAGTTATAGTCCGTAAGTACAATTACAAAGCTGATTTGCGATGATAGGTCCCTATTATTGGCAAAGGAGGCGTCCGTAAATACTATTACGCTAATAGAATTTAGGTCTAGCGGTATAAAAGTAAGTCCTCTTATCGCATTATTAATTTGCCATTAGATGCGCTTATTAAGCTACTTAACATTTTCTTCTTGCGGATCTACTGCCTGGGCCGCAAAGGATAAGTTATAGGCAGATTCGGGTTAACAGACTATGGCGATATAGGCACCTCTTGCACGCTATGCAGCGTATTGGTCCTTTATATTTACGGTCTTACGGGTCTCTCCGCGGGAACTAGTAAGGTCCGTAGGCTTTGCCATAATAGGCTTTAGGTTTTAAGCTTGGCGTTCCTAAGTCAGCTAGATTAAGTTGCCCTTTTATATAATTAAGCCTCTATTAAACTTAATTAGAGTCCGCTTAGTTAACTACTCTTACGGCTTTACTAGGAACTTGGCTTCTTGTAGTTTAGTTTCTTCCGCATCCGCAAAAGTTTGGTCCGCTAGAAAGAGGGTATTATCCATTTAGAGTCTAACAATGCCAAGGCTGTTTAATAGGGTATGTAGGAGGCAAGGGTTATAGGTTAACTGCTCCATCTTAAGTTTACTAATATGGTGCTAGTGGTATGTCTTAAACCAGTAGTTTCCAGCTTCTGGCACTCCGTAAAGTGGTTTTATAACCCGTAAAATTGTTCCTAGTTGCAGATTAAGCTCAAGCGGTAGCCATATAAAGATGTCCCTACTTAGGTAGGTATTGGACTGCATATAGGCTTGCGAGATGTCCCGTAAGTAGAGGGCTACGGGTTTGGTTTGCTATAGTCCCAGCGTAAGCGCAAGTATAATCCGTTAACTGACCCGTTAAATTGTAGGCGATTGTGTGAGGACGAGGTCCTTTCCCTGGTTGTTATAAGCTTGTACAACAAGCCTTGACTTTTTAAAAGCTTTGTCAGTACTAGGGTGCTTAATTTCGTTAATAAAGCGCGAGTTAAATATACGGACGCCTTACAGAACGTCTCTCTCCGTTATAACCGCAAAGACGCCCTTCTTAAGTAGTCCATTAATCTCTTTGCGTTGTGAGTCCATAAAAGGGGTTTTCTATACTAGAACTAATATATCCGCAGGCGGAGATTGCTTTGCGGATATGCCTATAGAGGTTAGGTGATTCTCCGTTACAGGGTTCTTGCGGGGGCGTCCTTAGCCACGCTTTATAGCAGGTTCTACAGGTTTATTAGGTTTCTGGGGGACCTCTAGGGTAGGTAAGGGTGCTTCTAGTTTATCTAATTCGGCGGGTGCTTTTGGTTCGTCTAGCTCGACGTTATAGATATTTTCGGACCGAAAATAGGGTTTTACGGACGTGCTTCTAAAGCTTATCGGTCCGCTAGGGAGCTGTATACAGCAGGTCTTATCTTCTATGGCTAGTAGACAGTAAGGTCTAGTCCAATTGCCGCTTTTACGCCACACAAGGACTTTAGAGTTAAGCGGGAGGTTGTGTACTAGGGTTGTATTAGGTCCGTTGCAGTGGTGCAGAGCGTTATTAACAGTTTATTTAGCCCGTAATTTAACTATTTCGGCTATTACCTTCCGTATTACAGCTACTTGATCCGTAACAGACGGGGCAGGAGGGTCCAGTTTACTTATCCTTAAGTAGGCTCTGTAGACTAAGAGGGTAGGTACCAGTCCGTTAGGGCTAGCGGTATCATTAACGGCTTTTACGGCCATCTATAAAGCTAGTTCTTTTTAGATATTCTTACACTCGTCCATAATAATCTAGTAAGCTCTCTGTAAAGCTAGGTAAGCTCGCTTAATAAGTCTAACAGACTAGTGCGCCTTAACTAGAACGGCTTTTGTTGAAATAGCTATAGCTATAGCGTACTATTGGAATTCCTTACTGATGAAGTTCCTACCAGCGTTGTGGGTAATATACTTAGGGGGTCTAAGGTATATGTTAATCCAGCAGGTCCGTAAAATATCCCAAGTATGTTTTATAAATATATTTTATAACTAACGGGCGGCTTAATAGCAGGTTGCCTTGTTAACTATATATAATACTAGACTGCCGTTAATATACATAATATCCATGTACACTAAGTGGTTGAAGTTAAGGTCCTTATAAAGGGTGAACTTAAATTTACCTAGGGAACGTCCGTATTTCTAGCAAAAAGAGCAGTATTTGGTTAGGTGGTTAATTGCCTTCTTATTAACATCATCATGTCCAGAGCGTTTAAGAACTCTATATAGCTTTTCAGCTAACGGGTGGCCGAAACGGCGGTATAAACGGTGGATTTCAGTACTAGTAAGGTAGTATGGGTTGTAGTCAAAAGATTCCTAAATATAGGTCCGTAAAGTCTCTCCCCATATAAGGAACGGGTGTCCAAATCGTTATATAATTAGTAGGGTGATATGCTTGCTTTCTAGGGCAGTTATAGGGCTAGTTAAGGTGTCCGTAATATTATTGTAGTAGACCTATAACCTGTCCATATCTGCAAGATAGAGTAGAAAAGGGGTGTCCGCTTTTACTATATGGAAGTTAACTAGGTTAATTAGGGTCTTAACTACAACTAATCTAATTAATGCGGTTAAACTAATACTAAATTGGACGTTTACGGCCCCAGCTTGCATAGTGTTAATATCCATATTATCATTTACGGTAGTCTTATATATAAGGTATTGTCCGTAACCTATAGTAGACTTCTTAGAGGCACCTGTATCAATTATAACGCTATAGAATTTTTTAGGGGTATAGCGTTCTGTAGTAATATATGCAAATAGGTCCTGTTCGCGGTCCGTAACGTCCATAACGGGTCCAACGGGTATACTTACAGGCCAGTTTTTAGGTGTAATTAAGTGTATAAAGGAGCAGTTGGCTAATACGGTTATAGTATTAAAGGCTTAACTGTCCGTAAAAGGTCTAAAAGTAGTTAGGAATGTCTCTAAGGTCTCCTATTCCTAAGTGTCTAAATTAAAGTCAATTATAAGGGCTTCTATTAACTTGTTAGGGGGCTCCTCTGCTTCCTCTCCTTTGTATTCCAAAATAAACTAGTTGATCTAGTTATTAAGTCTCTTCCTAGACTTATTACGTTCTTCCTAGGTATGCCTTGTAGACTAATATCCTTCCTTGCCGCATATAAAGCACTTCTGACTAGTTCGTCTACGGGGGTATGCTTTTGTACGGGAATTGCTGTAGAGGTTGCGGGTAGAACCTAATTAATACGGATACTGCTAGTGGTATCGGCGGTCTATAAAGTAGGCATCTGAATCAGGTTGCGGATTTTGCAGGTCTGTAATAAAAGCTTAAGTACTGCCTGGCAGGTTTAAGGCTTCGTACATTGCAATAGAGGACCATAAATCGTTAATAAGGCCAGCTACGGTGTCTGCGGGCTTATAATAGGCGTATTTGCAGGGTTCTATTTCCTGGCAGGCCGTAATCAGTTTGTTGTGCAAGAAGTTGTCCGTTCGAAGCTTAATATCAAGACCGTGCTGTAGGTGGCGGAGGTCTTTAATAAGGATTTATAGGCACTCTATAGTTGATTTTTTAGTATTCTTGTCCATTACGGTCCGTAACTTGGTCGCATTCTATTAGGTAAGGATATTACGCCTATATTCCGGTCCTTTAAAGTAGTTACGTGTGGCTTTATATAGCTTATCAAAGGGAACACCAAGGGGGTTGCTCTTAAGGTTGGTGTAGTAGTGGTTAAGTGCTAGGCCGCGCAGTATAGTAGAGTAGGCTTAGCTGAACTCCTATTTAGGAATATTGGCCTTCTGACAGAGGTCTATAAAGATAGTTAGTTTAAAGTTAAAGTTGTTGTTTTCACCGCTGTACTTGGATTCGTCAGTATAGAGCTTAGCTAGGTTAGCTAGCTCCTTACCATAGGTCTTTACTTAGGTAGTTTGCGGGTCTATAGCTTACGGATTTATAGGTTGCGGATATATGGGTTACAGATCTGTAGTTTGAACAACGGGAGGGGTTTAGTCCGTATTTTGGTTCACAGGGGTATTACGGTCCATAATTTGGGTTACGGGGGTATTACGGTCCGTAACATAAGTACTAGGTATACTTTAGCCAGTAAAATCAATTCTAAAACTACTTAGGTTTATAGGACAAATTTGGTTAAGAGGGTTAGGTATAAGGCCAGCAATTATATTAAGTTTGGAAGAAGCAAAGAGTTTCTTAGTAGTGTTATACTCGTCTAGGATTTCTTCCTTAGTCTATTCCGTTCGGTCCTCCTTATGTATTGTATTATACAAGGACCGTGCGATAGTAACCCATTTGTTCCTTTTAACCCATACGCCTTGGTTACGTAAAAGGGTCCGTAGGTTACGGATAGTAGTGGGGTTGCATTCCTTAAAGATAGCTTCTATAAAGTCCGCAAAGTCTTCCTAGTATTGCTCCCATAGGTTAACGTTTATAAGCTTAAAGTATTCGTACTTAAGGATTTTAAATTTAATATAGTTGTTAACATTATCTATAGACGTAACGTTAACTCCTTATCTCCACTTCTTTTAACCTTTATTAACCTGCTTGCTGATGTCTGCCATACTGTGTAGTATAGTGTAGTGTGGTATGTAGCGGGTGGAAGAGGTCTTATAAGGGTCCATAAAATCGGTTAACGGGCCCGTAACGGTTTGTAGAAGGGTAAGGGGGTCTCCATAGGGTCTTAACAGGTCCGTAGTAGTTCGCAGGAGGGTAAGAGGTCTCCGTAACGGTTTGTAAAAGGGTAAGGGGTCTCCATAAGGGGTCAGAGAGGAGGCCGGGGTATTTTAGTAGGGTGTGGTAGTCGCGTTAACTACTGGTACAGTGGTTAATATCTCTAATTAAGGTGGAGCGTAAACGTCTTCCAAAACCAGGGTAGATTTAAGGTAATTCTAGGTAAGGTGGAGCGTCAGACGTCTTCCAAATCTAGAGTACTTTAATTCTCTTTAACTGAAATAGGGGCTTGCAAGGTGGAGCGTTGGACGTCTTCTAAGCAAGTGCGTATCTCCTAATCTGTGCGCGCTCACTGATTAGTGTTGGTACCAATTTAATAGTATAAGTGAGTCGTGTCTAGGGGCACGAAATACGTATAGTATCGTATGCTTATTTAGACGGTGGTGACTGTCTCTTGTATTAAAGCAGACTATGTGGTCTATATACTAATGCGTCCTTCCCCCCTAATTAGTCAGTGCTTGTGCACCAGACGCGTAAGCGGGTGGTTAGTGCGCCGAACGTGTAAACGCGTACCTGACGTACCAAACGCGTAGGCACGCGGTTGGTACGACAGGTGCTGTAATTATACAGTCCCTTATATATTAAATATTAAAGATAATAGATCTATTTATAATGTAAACGGAAGGCTGCCGGAGTAAAGCCTAATAAAATGCTATAAATGTAGCAACTGCGTATAAATAAAAGGCAGATAAAGTCCACCTGGTTAATTTATTAGCACTAGATAGAATAGTTATAGGAGGTATAGTAGAATAGTAAGAGGTGGCCTTGCGTTAACAAAAGGCGTCCATTTAAGGGTTGCCTCTTAGTCTGTACAACTATTTCCTTAAGCTATAATACATTAAGCTGGCCTATAGTGCACGACTAAAGCCAGAACGGTTAGAGTGTATAATTGTAGGAGATATTCAGCTAAGAGAATAAGAGATTCTTAAGGCTATGTTATTTAACCAAAAAGAGGCTTTGGTATAGAAATTCTTTAAAATAGACTGCATTAGTAGAGACGTAACTCTACCACTAAAAATTAAGACCGTGCTATATAAAGCATAGTAAGTATTAAACTTTCCTATACTAAGGGCCCTATAAGGAGAAGTAATAAGTATATTATAAGAATAACTAACTTAAGGGACTCTGGAGTATTACAAAAGCCTATATAGGAATCCATGGTTTCTTATAAGCAAGAAGGAATATAAGAAGTACTAACTAATAAATATAGCAATAAATATTAACTAAGTAACTATTAGGGATGCAAATCTGCTGTTATATGCTAATGAGTTTTCTAAGGAGTTTGTAGGGTGCAAGGTTATATCTCTAGTAGACTTCTTCTCTAACTATAACTAATTGGAACTTAATATTAAAAGCAGAAACCTAATGGCTTTTACAATACCTCTAGGGCTTTTATAATAAATGACAGTACCTATAAAAGGCACGAATTTAGTAGCCTAGTTTATAAGGACGATTACCAAGATCCTTAAATAACACATCCTACACTATACCCTGCCGTTTCTGGATAACATTATAGTAAAAGGTTTATAGATAGTGTATAATAGAGAGGAGAGTCTTCTAGGCGTGCGTAGGTATATTCTAAAACATATTATATAGCTAAATAGAGTGCTTGCAGATTTAGAATGAGCTGGGTGTACAATCTTAGGTATAAAGTCTTATTTCTATAAGGATAAAATTATAGTAGTTAGTTACCGCTATAATGGAAAAGGATGATATCCAGAAGAGTTAAAAGTCATAAAAATTATTTACTAGAGGGATTGTAAAGACGTCATGTCCGCCCAAGCTTTCCTAGGGGTTGTTATGTATTACTAAATATAGGTAGAAGACTTCGCAATTAAGGCAGAGCTAATCTTCCAACTACTATAAGTAAACGTTCCGTTTATATAGGGTATAGAGCAGATTGCCGCTATAAAGACTCTAAAGCAAGCAATTACTACCGTGCCTACACTAGTTTAACTAGATTATAGTAAAGGGGTAGGGCTAATTATTCTCGCCGTTAACGGATGTAAGAATAGATAGGGGTACGGCCTTATGCAACTAGATGTATAAGGTCATCGTTACCCATATTAATATAAGAGCGGCATTTAGTCTTAAGCGGAACAGAAATATAACTTAGGAAAGCTTAAATGTTGGGCATTGCTATATGCGTTAAAGAAGTGTCATATATACTTATACGGCGTTTGCTTTACGGTGGAGACGGACACAAATACCTTAATTATATAACTAAATTATGCCGCCACTAATTTACCCAGAGCCTTAATAATAAGATAGCTAGTATAGATTTAGCTATAGGACTTTAATATTAGACATATACTAGGAAAGAAGAATAGCTTAGCTAATAGACTTTCGCGATGGCCGCCTAATAGTAAATAACCTAATAAGCCAACTAAGGATATTAAAGAGTTTATTAACTATAAGCTGAGTGCCTTAGAATATATAGCTAGCCCTTTTAAAATAGAAGCAGATCTGCCACTAGACAACTTATATTTAGAGGAATCTTAAAAGATTATAAAATAGCTAGTAACCTTATAACGTCTAGAAGAAATAAATACTAAGGAATTTAAAAAGTTTAAATGGCATACGCTAAAGTTTCTAGTGCGTAATTAATAGCTCTTCCGCTAATAGTCTAAGAACGTGCTAATATGGAGGGTAGTTAATAATAAGACTACTTAGTAAGAAATTATTAAGAGCCTTTATAACCAGAGTAGATATTATAGACAGGAGGGAACGTACTAAAGGGTTTTAAATTAATATTGGTGGCCAGGACTATGGGATTAGATATTATAGCATGTTAAGTTATACCTATAGTGCTAGTAACAACAGTTAGGATAGGAAGAAGAAGTGATATACCCTATATGGGAGTTTACCTTATAGCAATAAGTAATAGTAGACATTATATTTATACCGCTAAACCATCTTGAATTCCGGTACCTAGCTATTGCTTAAGAATATATATCTAAATAGGTGGAAGCTTGGGCCCTTTAAAAGAAAGATATAAAAAGTATAGCAAAGTTTCTCTATAAAGATGTCATCTGCTAATAGGGAGTGTTTAGATAGCTCTCTATAGATAGTAGAGAAGAGAATACTAACATTACTACTGCGCTCGCAGAGCTCTATAATATTAAAAGGGTTATCCCTTAACCTGCTGGGGTGCAATGCCAAGCTGCACCGTGCACGAACACCGTACCGAGCTGTACGAAGAACCTCAGGTCACTGCAATTCTCATCACGGAGGCTTGAACAAGAGCTTCCTATTGGCCAGATTCTTATCGATAACGTAGGACCCGAATCAGCGGGTTAAGGGATAGCTTCTGTATATTACCCATAGGGGCAAGGTTTAATAGAGCGGGGCCACAAGCCTATAATAGACGCTTTGGCGAAGATAGATGGCTTATAGCTAGATAATCTTTATACAGTCTTATAGGCAGATAGAATAACTGTTAAGTGGTCTATAGGAATAACGCTAGTAAGAGTTATATGCGGATATAAGCATGTTCTTTTTATTAAACTCTGCATACCTACCTAGTAGATATTGCCTTGGGAAATAGTCTGAACCACTATAGAGCTACTAGCACTTTGCGCAAAGTAGTTTAACTAAAGAGACACAAATATATAAGAGGCTGTCGCGTATATAAGATGGCTAAGAGCAGTAAATAAGGAGTATTTTAATAATACCTATTGCATTTATTAGGACGGATTTAAGGTTAGAGATATAGTTATACTTTATAACACGCAGCTTAAGTAAGATTATTCTAGCAGTTACAAGTTAGATCTAAAATAGCTAGGCCCGTTCTATGTATGTAAGAGTTACCTATATAAAGGATAGTACTTAGTTAAGGATCTTAACGGCATGCCGTTCCGTAACTAAACTCTAGGGAATAGATTAAAGAAGTTCTACTAATAACAGGTATCTAAAGTCCGCTAGAAGGACCGGCTTAATCAATTAGGCGGAACTATACTATAAGAAATGGCAGTAGAGCCTAAGCCTAAGGACAGTGTTATGTAAAATCCACCAGTATCGCAACGCCGCGTATTTTAAGAAGTGTATATTTTAAAAATACCGTTTAACAGAACTGAGTATAAAATATTTAACTAGGGGATAGTTAAGTTCTTAGGTAGGGAAGGGGACATAGATAACAGCTATATAATCTGTTTATTCGCCATATTTCCTAAAGCTCTTTCTATTACACTTTCTTATTTGCTTTTTTTATTATAGGAATCTAATATATATTAATAGTGAGGTAAGGGTAGAAGAATGTTTATGTATAACTAGCTAGGTTCGTTTACTGTAAAGATATTAGTTCTATTTACCGCCTTTACTAAGCTAATAGCGATTTTCTATACTAGGCATAGAAAATTATAATTGGTCTGTTTAATAATTAGAGCCGGCAGAACTCTATACCGCTACCTATATTTAGTAGACCATTTAAATTAGAAAACTCTATTAAGAACTTCACCTTTTTGCCCTTAATAGACCTTAAAGATAGTTATAATTAGCTAAAGCATAGACTAAATAGAACCAACAACAGCATACTTATTATATCTTCCTTAAGCAGACCGCTGGTACTATATAAAGGAGCTAAGCAATAGATTAGTGACGTCCTTGTAGAGGTTAGAGGCTTTGCAGTTAATTGGCATTATATAGTGCTTGTCCAAATCTATAATGAAATCTTGCTCTCTTGGGAGAACTACGTAGATGCTGCTAGTGTAGTAGTTAGTTTTATTAACAATAATAGCGGACTATAAGCATCTCTAGAAAAGGACGCGTTTATATTAATTTTTAGGGATATCTCTGACGTTAGTAAGATGGCTAAAGATTAGAGGAACTGGTGTAATAAGGCTAAAGAGACTATCTAAAAGGCCTGGGGATAAGATATCCTTAACAGACTGCTTAAACACGCAATCTTCTATAACTTCCTCTCCGCCATCTAAAAGCTTATAATCTATTTACTCTCTAAAGTCACAGTAAGAGTTAATAAAGCGCTAATTAAGAGACTCGATTACCCAGGACACGGCATTAAAACTACTACTTAACTGTAACCTGCTGATTTCACGCTCGCGCCTATAAAGTTAGGAAGGGTAATATTAGACCAGGTGGTAGATAAGCATAGTTTAAGAAAACACTTAACGGGCTTCCTTGTTCTGAATAAAGACCTACTGCTAAGAAGTAGGAGATTAACTATTATGGGACTAGAGGTTACCAATGTTAGAATTAGGCAAGCAGGAGAGAGCTTAGCTCTTATACTATAAATATATTTTTAACATGCTTCTAACATAATAAATTTATTAGCCTTTTAGCCGTCAACACCTGTTTAAGGGGGAGGTGTTAGTATTATACTAAGCCCGTCTTAACAAGGATCACCTATATTAGTTAACTTGCCTTTGTCTTCTATAAACGAAAGTATTCTTGCAGCTAGAACGCCTACCAGCTCACCCCTACGGCTGCTAATATTCTATTTAAGAAGGAATCTAAGGAGAGGGCTAACAGTTGCTTACCTAAAAGTAGGAGGGCTAGGAGTAGAGTTAATGTTTGATAAAAATGTCATTAAGCTAGGAGATAATAAGGAGTATATTAAGGAGACTGTAGATACTATAGCGACACTCTATTTAAAATAAGGGTATAACTATAAGGATAACATACTAGCTTATCTTAAGGCGTCCCTAAACTAAACCACTAAAATCAAACCAACTAAGGTTATAAAGCTCTTGCGCAGTTAGTATAGGGCGGCTGGTTTTAATCTAGAGATATATAAGGTCTACTAGATATATACGCAAGCTATAGGAGGATATATAGGTTTGGCGATAAAGGGTCTAAACTATACCACACTACATTACAGACTCTGTTTAATATACTATGCTTATAATTACCTCGGCACCATAAAGATAGATCCTACTATATACTCTTAGTTTAAAAAAGCTTATAGACCTCTAGTTCCGTCTAACTTCTTAAAACCGTATAAGTTTATTTATAATTTAGCATTAAGGTTTTCCTATAATAGAGGGGGTTTGCTTAATTAGATACTATTACTAAACAACTAAGATATATAGCAGCAAGACAGATCTGTGGTTTTAAATGTATTTGGATAGTAGTAGGATTCTAGCATTTTAACAATAGTTAATAAAGAAATGCGTATATACCATTATCACTAGTATCTAATTAATGGACGGCTAAATTATAGCTAGTTAAGAACAATAGTCTACGGTCTCTGCTAGCAGCTAATGAGACAAGATCCTTAGTACTACCGTCTCTATTGCGCTCTTAGGCCTAATAGCTAGTAGCAACTTATCTCCTACCCTTATTATACAAAATTTACGGTTAAGGGAGACTCTATAGCTTTCCGCCATATTAACGTTAATATTCCCTCTCTCCTAGAGAGTAAATACGGCGCCAACATAATCTAAGGGAGCGTTTCTCTGGATAATAAAACTAAGGATAACTGCATAATTATTCTACCTATTATACATTATTACTTAGAATTGTAGTAGGCAGATCTTAAAGCATAAGGATTAACTAAGGGCAATGGATTTGTATATAAGATCTCTAATTAAGACTGGGCCACTAAGGACGTAGAAAAGCATGTAACCAACTAGGTGGCTTAGCCGTGTGAGAAAGGAGATATACATATAACTATGCCTTACCTTCCTTATAATGTAAAAGGGCCTTTAACTAGGACCTAACAAACAATACTGCTATAGTTTATTGGTATTTAAGACAATTATAATAACCTTAAGGTTATAGAAGGAGAAACCTGGGTAGAGCTAGCGGATACTTACTAAGACTTAAAAGCGCCGCCTCGCACGCTATCTAGATATGCTAATCTTTACGGCGCAATCCCATACCGCTTCCCTACTGCAGTTAAGCTTACTACTACTAGTGCCTTGTCTAACGCCCTTCTCAGTAGACAATAATGGGATTCTCCTGCGGTAATTTAAGAATGTGACCTTTTTCTTACTGGCAATGGGAATGAAGTAGGGAAATAGATGCATTCCTACCGTCTTAGGGCTGTTAAGAACTACAAGGATGCGTTCTAGCTTATATATATAACTAAGATGGAGCGTTTCGATAGCCGCTTATACTTCTACTACATTAACCGTGGAATTGATCCTTTAACTGTTGCGGTAGAACTAAGTATTATACCTCCTATTATTACAGAAGGACAGAGTCATGCAGAGTTGCCTAAGAAATTATAGGATAGAACTAAGCAAATGGAAGGATGCGAGAGAGCTATGTTATCTAAAAGCCGTCAGTCTGATGCTGCTTGTACTGCCTAGCTAGGTAGATAAAAGTGGTCTTATTTAACTAGAACAAAGTCTCCTCGCTTATTATCTTAGGTTCGTGGTAAGGGTAAGGAGCGTATATAGTTACCTGCTACACCTCCGTTTTAAAGATAGGCAGGAATATAAGGTTTCGGAAGTTATTAGGGGACAACAACTTAGGTAGGAGAGGTATATAGTAGTGTAATTTAGCCCCCTAGATTTAATATCTAGATTAGGCGTAGCTTTAGGAGAGCCTAGGCCTTCTATATATTTTATATAGATTGGTCTAGAGCCCCAGAGTCTTTAATAACTTAGGGAGGACTAATAGATATACACTTTTTCTTTAATACACTCTTTTCTTCCTTTCTTACTAACTGATTTCCTACTAGCTAATTACAACTGACTAACAGACTAACCATACCGTAACTTCCTGTCTAAAAGAGGTCGTACCCTCCCATAGTAGTAGTAGTAATAGTAGTAGAGGATGGAAATTTACTAGTAATATAGCCAATCTGCTTCGCCTTAATCTTATACTCCTTAAGCACCTAAATAAGCACCTCTGCCTATTACTTACTACTATGGCTTTCCTTATGCTCTTATAAAGCAAGTGTTACCTTTAAGAGTTGCCTAACCTTATTAACAAAGTAAACAGTTACTGCCTAAAAAGCCGTCTTATTTGGCGCTATCTAACAGTTAGTTATAAAGTAAAGCTTTAAGAGAGCTATAGAGAGCTTCTTTCTAATAAGATCTTTATAAACTATAAACGTTTTACCAAATAGTTAAGGTATAGAGTTTCGCGATTTTGAGAGTAAGCTGTTTATACCAACTAGTGTATAATTATAGATGTATAGAAAGGTCTAAAACTTAGGCTATTTAATAATTAAATAAGGAAGGTTATAAGTAATAATAAGGTAGTAGAGAGAATCTAGGAAGTCCTTCTCACTTATAGCTTCCTTAAGGATTCTTATAACCTTTAGATCCCTTCTACTCTCCTCTATTTCCTATTATTGTTTTACAAATAAGGCAGCTAATATAGCTTTAGTATTAACGTCAACTTTGGCCTTCCTTAGTATATAGACAACTCTATGCTTATTTTTTAGGTAATGCCAGAAAGTAGTAGCGCTAGTATTATCCTTTAAGCACCGCTTATAGTAGAAGATCTCTTAATTAGAATTGCCCTGGTTAGGTTTACCAGGTAAAGGCTTTAGTAAGGCGTAAGACCAGAGCTCCTTGTCCTCTTATAGCTTCCTCCTTTTAGCTTTAGGTGTGTTAATTTAGTAGTTAGGATTCTTGTAGGCAAGCGTTGTATTATTGGACTTATGTAATTTATGGTCGCTAAGGAGGGAAATAGAATTAGGTTCTTCTTCTCGTAGTCGCTTTTAGGTGGAGGCTTGCGCGCGTTTAAGTTGTAAGGAAGGCATAGTAAGTATATGGGTATAAAAATATAGGTAGATAGTGATTGAAAAAGAGCTCTAGATGAGATACGCGTCGGCGCATATACATTGACTTTTTTTAAAAGCCTATACAGACGTTTTTTGTATATAAAAACACGGGCTTGGCGCTTTATAGTAAACGCTAATTATTACATAGGAAAATTAAGAAGCAACTCTTAACACTAAAGCCCTATTACTACATTCTATTCCTACACGTTCTTACTATAGGTGATTATATTAATTACAGAATCGCAATCATAGTCAAAAGATTAATTTTAATTGTGATTAGTTATATTACATAGTAATTATAACTTATATAACTAATAGAATAGTTATGTGCATTACTGTGTTTAGGGGAAAGTTGACAAAACACGCTAACTAGTGGATGCGCCAGGATGCTGTAGAACACTATAAGGCTAGTGCCAGTCGGGGACCAGTCGCGGACCTGTCACCTGAGAAAATATAAAATTTTATTTTAATATATTTTAATTTAGCTAGCGTGGCTAAAATGGATTTTTAATTAGGCGTTGACTAATGACTTTCTGTAGGTGACTGTATATAGAGCAGCTATCGTTCTCTTCTCAGTGCATAACGGAGGACCTGCTGCAAAGCATGGTCAATTTTTGCCTCCTACAAGTTTTGTGGACGGTTCACCTAACACTCACACTAGCAAATCCCATCAGTGCGCCAATAGTGGACCTCGGTTACGTGCGCTACAGAGGTTTTCGTAATTCAACAACTGGGTACGTACACACGCTCATTATTTTATCCATCACAACGAATAACCAACTTGTTCCTATGACGGCTCACACTTCCTGATGATGCTACAGCCTGACCTCTTACTATGGTATCCGCTATGCAAAGGCGCCAGTGGGGCAGTTGCGCTGGAGAGCACCCGTTCCCATCGACACCCACACCGCTCCACGCCCAGATATTCTCAATGCCACCGCACATGGCCCTTCATGCATCCAGAGTACACCAGCTTGGGAGCCGTCAGCTTCATCAGTGACTGTGGAAGGCGATGAAGATTGTTTACTGCTAGATGTTATAACTCCCAGCGCGCCCGTGTCGGCAAACCTACCGGTCATGGTGCAGATCCACGGTGGCGGTTCGTCAACTCCGTTCTCCATCCTACACCTCTACTCAATCTATATCTCTTTTACGCCCCAGTTCTGGGCCTCAGCTTCTAATGTTCTGCATCAGGTTATGTCGGAGGCAGCTCTGCAACGTATCCCGGCGACGCGCTCGTTTACCAATCCTGCGGCAATCTCATCTACGTCTCGATCCAATACCGGCTTGGCCCTTTTGGCTTTCTGGCCGGTGATGAGGTCAAAGCGGATGGGGTCTGGAACGCTGGGCTACTGGACCAGCGCGCAGCGCTGCATTGGGTGCAACGCCACATCCACCAATTCGGCGGCGATCCATCCAAAGTTACCATTATCGGCGGAAGCGCTGGAGGCGGGTCTGTAAGCATGCAGATGATGCTGCATGGCGGGGTGGAGAAACCGCCATTTAGGGCTGCCATTGCCGGTAAGTGCGTCGAGCATATGTACCCTTTGTCTGGGTAGCTTATGCCAGCAGAATACCCATGGTGGACCCCGATATACAATGACAGCTGGCTTGCCACGCAGTACAGCGGGTTCGCAGGCGCCGCGAACTGCTCTTCTGTCTCTTGTCTGCGTAATCTCTCCGTAAGAGACCTACATCACGCGACAGTGACGTCCTACCGAACTGCCTACAGCGCCCGCCAGTACGCATACGGGACGTTCTACTGGGGCCCAGCCGTCGACGGGCACGCCATCCCCGACTATCCTGCCGCGGCGTTCCGCGACGGGAAGTTCACAAAAGTCCCCGTGCTGGTGGACCGGGATGGCTTCGAAGGCGTGTCCTTTACCAACTTCTCCCTCACCACCGCAGCCGAAGTCCTAGCCGACCTCAGTACCCTCTGGCCCTCGACCGCACCGAGCCGCCTCGCTGAAATCCTCGCCCTGTACCCGGCCTCGGCGTATAACGGGACTGCGCTGTCGGCGCAGCCGTTCTTCCAAGTTTTACAGGCCGTTTATGGGCCTATTGCGCCGCTGAGCACTGCGTTTGCGCAGCGACAGGCGGTGTTCGGCGACGCGCTGGTCGAATGTCCCACGAACCTGATTGCGGGGGCGGCGAGCGCGCGCGGGCTGCCGGTGTGGAAGATGGTGTTCAATGCCGGGCTCCAGCTGCATGGCGCGACGAGCGCGTTCCTGTTCTCGGACCCGATAGTGCGTAAGTCTACATATGTCCTTGCCGACCCCGCCGTTCTTTGCTGGATTGCGACCGCGGCATTACTTCTGCGGCGGCGGTTCGCCGTGTTATTGGTGCTGACGGGATTTGTGCAGCGTCGCCGGGCGAGCTGGGGAATACGACGTTCGGCCCCGTTTTGCGCGACTATTTCGTGTCGTTTGCGGTGGAGCTGGATCCGAATCGCTGGGCTACGGTGGCGAACAAGACTGTTTGGCCGCGGTTTGAGGTGGAGACAGAGAGCGTGCTGGACGTGGGGCTTACGGGAATTGAGGTGAGGAAGGATCCTGACGCTTCGAGCCAGTGTAAGAGGCTAGAGGATGCTGGGTTGGTGGGATACTAGGTATGCGATATAATTTGCGTGTTGTGTGCCCCAAAGAATTAATGGGCGAGTAGGGAAAGAGCTGGCTGTAGTATAGTGGCGAGACCTACAGGCAGGTTTGTTACTTGCTTTTTGAAAATGAAACTAAAGATGGCTCACCATTCCGAATCAATGTAACTAGGTTAGTAGATAAGCAAGACGTAGGGCGAGCCCTCGAATCAACTCCGCAAGGGCGTCTGGAACTTGGATTCTAGAGTCCGCCCGAACAGATGCCCAAATCTGCACATTAATCACCAGAATGTTGATACCCTGCATGTTTGTGCATGCAGGACTAGTTGCATGGTTAGCAGACGGTTTTGCACGGTCCTCCTTCAATGTAGCAACGTGAAACTTCGAAGAACTTGCCATCTGGACGCCGTCCTTCCACCATCTCACGATCATGCAAGTAAGAGTATTTCCTTGAGAATTCAGTTGCTCGGCGATCAGGGGGCTCAGCAGGTTGGATTTAAGGTTAGATAACGCAGCCACATTCTGGCTCTACAAGCGAGCTGGGTCCATCAGTAAATCGACGAAAGCTTAAATTATATCCCCAGATGATAGGCCCGCCACATGATGGCTATCTTAACCAGTCCACCAGACAGTGACTTCACTCAGTGGTGGCTTATCCAGACTAAAATAATGACAATCGGCCCAACTAAATACACCAAAAAGCTTCATAAGCAAAAATACAACTACTATAGCGTTTCCAATAATGTTGATTTTATCCAAATTACATATACATTATTCGGGTGATATTAAACTTTAAAGTTGCGATTAATCTAAAGCTTTATTGTGATAATAAGGAAGACGATTTGGAAGGATTTAATTAGCTCGGTTAAAAGTGCCCTTAATTTCAGCCTTGTACAGCGTCGTTTTCGCTTCGTTGGCGACGCCAGCTGTCTGCTACGACTTCTCTCACGAACCGCAAGCTGGAACCTAGTGTATGGGGCAGCGTCGAGTTAGTTCTAGCATTCAACGTCGAACAAGCCCGAATACGAACCAGAATACGAGAACGATAGCCGAGAACAAAGCCAAAACAGGCCTTAAAACAAACTTTATTTCTCGCAAGCTTTTCTGTTGCGAGCCACGGGAAATTAGCAGCTCAAGGAGTAGCAGGGAAATTCGCTGTGCTTCCTTGAACGTAAGAGGATATTAACGCTCTTAGACTAGGTGGTGATACTTAGCCCTAGCATTATTAGGATACGAAGCTCATTATGCGCATACATGAGAAAGTTTCGAAGTCTGGCCACGTCGTCTTAGCAGAAATTCAACATTACATCGCACTTACTTATTGGTAAAGGGTTTTTTTTAATTAAATATTATATACATTTGGGCCATTTTATATATAGTTTTATCTTTTATATAACCATAACATATGTTAAAGTTTTTTATATAAATTATAATTTTAGTATTTGACAAATTATATTTAAAATTTCACAAAATTTCATAAAATTTCATTAAAAGATAATTAAGTTATAGGTGGTAGAAAATGGTGTATTTTAGTATATTTTGGTTGAGGAAAAGCGTACACGAGCCCTAGCCGGCTCCTAAGGTGACTAAAATACTCCCTAGTCTAAGCCTGTTCTAGCAGACCTTGCGCAACACCGTTCGATGTAACCTACCGAGTTATATATTTATTTGCGTAATTTTTTCACCTTTACGCTTCCAAAAAAGGTCTTCTAGAAGAATTGGATGAGTAAAGCTCCTAAGCCTGACTGTGATATCAGGCTTTGAAACATAGCGCCAGGATAGGAGGCCCATATTCACCCCGCGCGAATCTTAGTTTCTTGGCGCATGGATTGACAGGCGCAGCCCTACCAGCCCCTCATAGATGAGGCATAGTGCCTCTTCTTGTATCAAAATTTAGATTGTTCTTTAGGTCGGAAACGCCTCCTCTCCACGTATATGGTGGGGCTACGTCTATTCGTATGCTCAGACACTGTATGTAATTGAAGGTTTGTTTCTTGTCTAATTAGGTTTTTTATCAGAGCATACCACCCTCTTCAATTTATAACGTTTACCTTTCTTTTACTTATAAACCACTCTGTTTCATCGCTACCGTCGCGATCAGCTTCATAGAACGGACTTTCAACATGGAATCATCAAATATCACTCATCATGGCTCCCAAAACATCCCTAACGACGCTGCACCATCTTATCAGGTAGCCATACAGGAGTCAGTTATGCCGTGGGTATCAAGTAGGGTATTGGAAAAGCCCGTTGTCGTGCCTCGTCAGTCTTCTAGCCCAATGAAGTCCGTTCGAAGCAATTTCTCACAGTCGAAACTACAGAGACTACAAACATTTTCCACATCAAATCTATATCTCCATTCGCTCGTGCTTATGCGCCTGCACTATCACAGCTTCCCAATCCAATAACCCAAGAAGAATTTCTCGCATTCATTGATCGGCTCAACAACGCATTTTTAGCCCAACCAATCCTCGTAGCGTCAACTATGGCTGGTGGCGCGCTTATGTGGACGCAGATCCTACCGGTTCAGCTGGCAGGTGGTGCCGTTCAAGCCGTTTCGGCCCTTACCTCCGCAAGTATCTCATTCGTACGGGTCCGGAAGTTAATAAGCGAAGCCAACGCTACGATGTTCGGTCCACGAGGCCTTCAGGCACATATCCTGACCACTAAGAAGATGACAGCGGCGATCGGGTACGACGCCGTTGACAGCAAGGGGAAGCTGCAGTTGCCACCGCTTCAAAGTATGAATGGAATTGCAGAACTTGATGAAGATAGGGATAGCGTTGATGGGCAACTCGGGGATCAACCTGAGGATCCGCGCATGCGAAGAATACGTGCTCTAGACGGATACTGCTCCCCTTTATTATTCGATGTCCCTGAGCAGCCATTGCCCGATAATACGCTCAAGAGGATAGCGACGGCGCCTACGCGGTGGCAGAGCAACCTGCAGAAGAAAAGCTTGATTAAAGCCCGAAAGAAAGGTCTTAAGAAGTATAATGAGCAGATAGAGGAAGTGCACAAAGACTCGAGCAATATGCGAGCCTTAGAACAGAGAATCGAGGTTCTGCGTGGGTGTGCTGATCGAGGAGGGCTTTCAACCGAGGAGGACTGCGAATTGCACAGACTTGAGATCGAACTTGCTATCGAATTTATAGAACGTGATAGGAAGGTTGACGTCATAAGGCAAAGTCCGGACAAGAAAATAGAGAAGATCAGCAAGAAGGAGACGAAAACGGCAAATAGGATTTTGTGGCTAGTCATCCTACGGAATTAGGTTCTCAATAATGTCTGGGGACGTGGATTTCTGGCGGGCTACTCGGGCCCCGTCGGGTTCTTCGAATGCTGCGCAGCCCCCACCTAGTGGGGGCCTACGCCCTCAACACAAAAACACCCTCAATACAAAATAATTCGTAACTTTATATATATTAGGCCAATTGCCACCAAACCAGGCTATAATTAAAGCTATTCGCGTGGCGAATCTATTGGAAGGGCCCCTTCTATTTAATCTTCTTCTGGTGTTGCACTTCGGGGCCGTTTTACCACGGCGTACGCTTTCATCTTAGCCACGCGTTTCCTTCCTACTTGGGTCATTAGGCCCATAGCTTTACGTATAAAGCCCCTCGTGCATATAGGAAGGGCCTCAGGCCTATAGTTATGCACCCAAAACACGCGCGACAGAGGGCAGTGATCGCCCTTAAAGATATATACAGGTTGGAGTTTCTTTTAGGTAAACTTTATAAGCGCAGGAAGAACCTCTGTATAGAACTTTTACTCAGCCCTTTTTCTCTAGAGTTCTAGCTTAGCTATGAGAGCTAAAGCTTCTTCCTATTAAGCGTTGTCTTGGCGTTGTTTCTTTATACGCTGAGTGTCCTTAGCGTATATAGGCCCTCCAGCTAGGAGGATCTTCCGGCTACCCAATTTACGGCTATTATACGCAGCCTGCGCAGCCTGCGTCTTTAATAGCTCTCCTTTAAATAAGGCGCCAGTATAGGCTTGTGCACGGGCGCCTTTAAGAGTCGTCTTGATTGCTTTAAATGAATGATAAGGCAACTTGGGCCAAGCCTTATTATCCATAAAGTTATCTAAAAGAGCGTTAGATTGGCGCTTTAACGTATAAATAGTTAACGGAGTATGCCAATCTTAACCGCTAGGTAATGGAGGTATAGGCCCTCTACCTGCCTTAGCTATATGTTGGTTAAAATCCTGTATATCTTAGGGGACCTAATATATATTATCCGTTCTAGGGCTAGATTGCCCTATAAAAGGGCCTCTAAGGGTCTCTAAGGCCCTCTCTAGGGGTCCATCTAGGATAGAAGGGTTGATGTATAGGTGCTCAGCTTCCTTATATGCTTGCACTTCTTGGTGCCATAGCCATATAAGAACAACCTTAGGTTTAAATAGAACTATTCTAGTCTTCTACTAGGCGCCTATAATAGTACGCTAGGTAAAGGTCTTATAATGGATCTAGCTTATAGCTACTAGGAACTTAGTTTTTATAAATTCCCTTCTAGTATACCGAGCTACCGTATTAAGAGCCTGGCTATAATGATATTTAAGCGGCTAAAAACAACCTACATCCAATAGCTGCAGAAAATGCGCTGTATAAGGGGGTAACCCATATAGGTATATTCTATGGCCTTAAGTATATGTTACAACTTTATACGTGTTATAAGAGCCGTAACCATCTATTAAGAGGAGCCGATTTCTGCCTTAGATTAAGCCCTTGGTTTGGTAATAGAAATAATATATATAATTAAGGGCCAATTTATTATTACTATAGCCAGTTTCCAATCTAGCTACTAAATAGCCAGCTAGCAAGTCTATAAACCATTCCTCCATTAAATTCTGGCCAGAAATAATTATTATTGGAGTAATACAATTACTAATTAAGCGTATAGTTTCCACTAGAGTTACAAGCTCTTAACTATTTAAATAAGGAATAAATACCTCTTATCCTTTCTTCGTTTAAACTAATTAATTCTTTACAATACCAAGATATACGCCGCACTCATCAAAGTTCCAGAAATCAGCTGGTACAATTTTATGTTCTTAGCAATAGACTAAGAAGTCATTAAACCATCCTTTAATATAGGCAGGCTCCTGTGCCTTTTTCCAGGCAGTCTCCATAGGCTTAGCCTTCGTACGCTTATATAAGGACTTATCCAGATAACGTTATAGCCAGTGTATTCTAACCTATAGAGGAAGTTCGTCGTTATTGTATAGGGTAGTGTGATTTTGGGCTAAAATTAAATTGGCTGTATCGCGCACCATCTCCTTTCAAATTCCAAATCTAATACTATCCACATAGTTAAGAAATTGCTTTAAGGCAAGCTCCTCTGCATTATCTAAGCGCCTATTAGGTACATAACGCGTAGACTTGCTGTTATAGCCTCAATAGGCCCTCTAGAGCTTATTGTAGTCGCATTTCTAATCGTCTGAAACTTGCTTCAAATTAGGCTTATGCGGCAGGGCCTTAAGCTCCTTCACAATTTCTACAATCCTCTAAGCTTCAATGGTATATGCATTAACCTTCCATTCCGTCATTTTAGGTGCGTAGGAAGGTTGTGGCTGTAAAAATACGTGTAGGATTGTATATATAGGATTAATTTTGTATTGAGGGTGTTTTTGTGTTGAGGGTGTAGGCCCCCACTAGGTGGGGGCTGCGCAGCATTCGAAGAACCCGACGGGGCCCGAGTAGGCACTTCTCAATCACATTATCTGTACTTTCAGTTGAGCTCCAAAGTATCCTAAGAACTTTTGATGTGGGTAGTCAAATACAAAACTATATTTCACTTCTTGAAAAGTAGCGCCGTATCTTAGGTCTTTCCTGGCTCCTCTTTGCATGCCTCTTTTCATTTCTTGCGTCTTTGAACTGCATGTAAGCCCGTTATACTACTGCCTTGACGTTGGATAGCCTGTTTATACTGCCATTGTGTAGTAGAGGCATAGTATTCTCTATGCATCGCTAGAGGCAGCCACTAGCAATAAATCTTAATAGAACGTGTTCTTTTATTATTTATTAGGTATCCCGTACTACTCTAGTATCCTTTTAACTTCTTATTACCAACTTTGACTAGCTTTTGTACTAGCTGTGAGGTAAGGATATAGATAGGGAGTCCAATAATAGAACAATAGAGTATATTGTATAGATAGACAAATCCTTAAGGGAAAAGGAAGAGTCTATATACAAGGTAAGGGTTTTTTTTCCCTAGGCACGTGTAGCGCACGTACCTTACAGGCGAGTTACCCCTAGGTTGCTCCTGGGTCGCCCATACCTCACAGCTATATAACTATCTACTTAGGTTTTATCTAATAATGCCCCCCCCCCCCTTTTAAAAGGATTGTCCCCAATCCTTTATATACTTAAGCCTTAATAAAACCCTATAAAATCCTTGGTAAGGAAAAAAATTAAAGGAAAAAGAGCATTTTAATTTTACGTATAGAGAGACAGATAGTATATATACGCGGCGCGAAGATGTTAAGGAACTTTAACCGCCGGTCAAAGTTGTTTAATTAGTTAGATTTGCCTTGCTAAGACTCTCCATATTTAACCGAGCCAATAGCGATTTTTTATCCTAGAATGGAAAATCCTAATTATTAACGCTGCCGCTACCTTATTTATAAGGCGCAGGCGCTATAAATGCATCTTTACAAGTTCGATATTTATTAACTTAGATCCCTCCCTACCTTACTAGGCGTCTTAGACGCTATCTAGAACTCTATCCAGAATATTTAGCAGCTAGCTATAGGCGAGCTTAATAGGGGAATACTGTAATAAAGCCTTGTGGGAAATACCACAGTAGACTCGCTAATGGGCTAGGTGTGTAGGTAAACAAGAAGTTAACAATGTAATAATAACTAGTGGAGTGATTGCCTAACAGATTAACTCTAATTGTATTCTAAGATTTACTACAAAGAAAGGAACTATCTAGGTAGGGACTATAGGTCCTTAAATACACAACTATACGCTTAAGAAAGTCCTTGCTCCGCCTACTCTGTCTACTCTATTCGCTCTATTATAGATCTTATAGATTATATTATATAACTTACTTACCATTCTTTATTATATGGTTCTACTAGTTCTATCCTAGACTATACTCTTATTAACTAACTAGCTTCCTTTAACTCTTCTCTAAGTAGTTATAATATTATACTTAAAGCGTCCATAATACTATCTCCCTCCCTTTTATCTTTATCCTTAAAGATTCCTAATATCTCTAAGTTATTTACTAGAGGTGTAATATCCGTCTAATTAATTTGGTTAATATTATTGCTTATTATACCTAAAGCTTCTTCTTTTTCTTCTATAGCTTATCGGCCTTATACCATTACTACAATACTGTTTCTTAGTAAGATAATAATATTTTTATATTCTTATTATACAAAAAAGGGGTTAGTTTATATTGCACTAGTAAGTCCTTTATCTTAGCAACCCTTTTTATATTTAAAGTGTACTAAAGCAAATATTTAATTGTCTTACGATATTTACTTAGTTTCCAATGCTGAGTATACGCGTCCTATCACTCTTAATAGCCTTTAAGTACCCTTGTTAACTACTACTAGGGTTTTAGGTTTAATCTGCCGCTACAAAACTTAATAATAAGCTTTTAGTAGCGCTGGCTAGACTTTATTGCTCCTATAATACTAAACAAGAAGCTGCCCCTACTTAACAATAGGCTCTTAACTCTTATTTGGCTGCGTCTACTTAGTTAATCTATCTTAAGAAGGTTTATAAGAAGGTGCGTTTTAAGGAGTAGAAACTTATAAAATAAGGCCTTTAAGAACTTAGCAATAAAAGAATAGATTCTCCTCTAATAGAGAAAAAAATAACTCTAAATACCTTAGTAGCTGCTCCTCTTAGGTCCCCCTTAGGTAACTTATTCTTTAGTAATCCTTTTTTATTAATGCTGCCTAACCTACTCTCTTTTAATACTCCTATACCTTTCTTATAGCGTTCTTTAAATTATTTAGTAGCTCCTAGGTAGTCTTACTATAGCTTATCCACTTAACCTTATACTATATTTTGTTATTAATGTCTTTATAACTAATTATAAGGGCGCGAAGAGGCTTTAGAGAAGATTTAAAGGAATAATATAAATTCTATCTAAATCTATAGGTATATAGCTCTTGTAAAGTACAAGACGTTATATAAAGAAAAGAAAGGAATATCCCTTAACCCGCCAACGTCCATAAAGCAAGTGGTCCGTGCGGGAACATCGGGATCAAAACAACGCGTATAGGCCGTATAGATTTAATCAATATAAACCATTAACTGTACTTCCAATGATATAGACCTTGTTCAGCCAACTCAATATAACGTTTAACCAAATTGTGTCTTAAAAAAGCCTCCCCCGAAGCCTTAGCCGTTGCCTAATTTTGCACCTCTCTATATTAATAATTTTAACGACTATAGGAAGCCAAATTTACCCACTAGGCTTGATCTATAAGACCCGTTTACTCTATTTACTTGGTTCTTTACAGACGATATTATGGATAAGCTAGTAGAGTGGACAAATAGGTATACAGAGCTACACCCATTAGATAAAGAAAATGTATAGGTATAATAATGGCAGCTAATATACAAGAAAGAACTCTAGGGGTATTTTATAGTGCTTATTTATATGGGTCTTATATACAAATTGTCCATTAAGGATTACTAGGGCTCTTTAGATACTACTAGTTCGGAATATATTATTAAAAAGTATATGGGCCGGGTACAATTTAAACAGCTTAATTATTACTTTTGGTGCACAGAACCATAGCTAGACAATAATCCTACACTATAGTCTATATTTAATAGAGTTAAGAAACTTGTTAAACACATTCAGCTTATCTATAGAAAGCTCTACTGTCCTGGCGCCCACCTCACAGTCAACGAAACAATTGAACGCTTTATAGGCCGCGCCCCTAAAACTATTAATATTCCTACTAAACTAACACCTAAAGGCTTTAAAATATGGGTCCTAGCAAATGAGAGTTATATACTTAATTGGCTATAGCACGCAAGAGGTGATAAGGGAGGCCTAGTTAATCTAGATAAGACATTTACTAAGGAAGGCCTTTTAAAGACGTAGGCAGTAGTCCTTAATCTTCTTACTTAGCGCAATGTAGAGTTGGATAAGCTACTTTATCTTCCGGGAAAGCACGTCGTTTGGCTTAATAATCTGTTTACAAGTATTAAGCTTCTTGTACGACTTTAAGAGCTTGGAATTAGATGCGTAGGAACCGTTTGTATAACTAGAATAGAGCGTAAGAAGAAGGAAGGGGCGGAGGCAGATATTTTAAAAAAACTAGTAGGAAGAAAGGTTAAGGTTCCTACAGAGCAAATTAATAAGAGACTCGCTAAGCTTAAATTAACTTATATAGCTTAAATAGAATGGGGTATACTATATGCAGCAACTTTTAAAGACGGAAATGTTATAGAGTTCGCCTGGAAGGACGCCAATGTTGTGCTTTTTATAAGTATAATTAACGACGGTAAGTAATACACCTTATTTTAAGCCTTATATACTAATAATATTATACATCGCCAGGTTGATTAACAAAGAAAACTAACCAAAAATGTCCTCCCCTTACTTAAACTGGTGGTTAAATAACTCGCAAAGTCTTCAGCAATAAGGTAGTTAAGACTCTACATATCCCTACCTTTATATTTTACTATAATCTATATATGGGCGGCGTGGATATTACTGATTAGCTACGGTTGTATTTTAATACTCAGAGGACGCATAGAAAGACATAGAAGCCTCTGTTTCACTTCTTACTAAATACAGTCCTTAGAAACTCCTACCTACTATCCTCATACCGTCCTACTAATTGCTGAGCTAGTTGAAACGATGGCTATAAGAAGTTCAGAAGGGACCTCCGCGATGCCTTGTTTAAGCGCTCGATTCGTAAGCAAAAGACCTATACCTAAGATGCACCTCTGCGACGCTCTACCGACAATATACTGTAGTATCCTACACATCGCCATACACTGAAGAAGCTCTGGGTTAAGCCTATTAACTATTCTGCATACATAGAGGTTAGTAGAAAGTCTTAGAAAGCAATTAAGGGACGCCATAAACCTCTTTTAGAGCTCTCTATAAATATAACTAAAAGGTGTTGTGATAGTAAGGATTGGAAAAGGCCTTAGTAGACGCCAAGGACTAGATATAGTTGTAGTATATGCTAAATACCATTCTGCAGAGAGGACACGTATTAGCTACCTTATATTAAGCGACTTAACTCCAAAGAATAAGCTATATAGATCTATTTATATAAGATTTGGCAAATATTACCAACTGTATATTCCTGAGCACGGCGATTTCAATGCATTGATTTGATTGGTGAATCCTTATCGATAACGTGTGGACGAAATTTGGCGGGTTAAGGGATAGGAAACTTATAACTAAATATTTAGGGTCTTGGCAGTAGACGCGTTAGTATAAGCCTATATAGATTTTAATAAGTTTTAACTAAATTCTATTACATTAGTAGAATTTAGTGGAATTTAATTAAGTTAGCGGAATTTAGTAGAAAATGGTAGATAATTATAAATAGTTATAGATAGTTATAGACAGTTATAGACAGTTATAAACAGTTGTAGACAGTTATAAACAGTTTTACATAGTTATCTATTAAGTATTTCACCAAGACATTCCTACTATAACTAGGCTAGTCCCATTATAGTACTCCCCCTTTTAGCTAAAGGTTTAAAATAATTTAATTTAGTTAAGAATTTATAACTTATTGCGTTATAAGCATTATAACGTATTTTAAGTTCTTTTTAATTTCGAGTTTCTTGCTATTGTGTTTTATATCTTTATATTAGGTAGCAGTTGTTTACCTTTATATTATATCCATCTAGCTAGAGTAGGCTGTAAAGGATGGTCCTTATAAAACCCTTTTACTAAGGAAGGCACGTTAGCCTTAATCTGTTTATAGGTTTCCTAGGTTTATATTTTATATCCTTTCCACTTAATAAGAAGTTTAAATTGTTTAAATTATATTTTCTATCGCATATTATTAATTAAGTTAATAAAGTATAAACCATTACCGTTATTAATAATTATAGGAGGTAGTGGCGGTACTTTATAAGTTGTGACGGCTCGCACAAATGCCTCTGAACCGAAGCTTGTGGATTGCTATCTCGTAAAGATACTAAGCTAAGGAGAAGAAAAGAAGGGGGTCGCCAGGACCATAGTAAACATATATAAAAGGGCAGCCGCCAAGGCGCTAGCGGTAAGCGAGCCAATCGTAGGTTGGCAGAATATGGCAGCAGTATGGCAGAATTTGGCAGGTGACGCGCTCTAGCACCGTCATATTACCCCCCCCTCCTAAAAAAGCCTGCCCTTAGGCGTTGTCCGAGCTCCCTATTATTGTCTAAATTGTCGTAATTATCTAACCCTTCTTCCTAGCATTTAATCCAGTTGTCTAATTTACGTGGTGGTCCAGGGAGATTAGGGTGGGCTAGGTGGAAGTCTTGTAGCTTATAGGGGGAGTACTTAAAATTAGATGCGGGGTACCACTCTAGGTCGTCATCATGGCCTACCCAGCTTGCACGGTATTTTAAGATATTACGGACCTTTTTTACTGCTAGGATTTCTTTAACTTCCCATTCTTCGTCCTCAGCAATCTGGATTGGCGGTAGGGGTCGTTATACTGTCCAGGTAGTGGATTATCCGCAGCCTTTCGTAGCCGGTCCGGGGAGAAAACGGGGTGGATCCTTATTAACTCTGGTAGCTTAACCTCAAAAGAGTGTCCTACCTTTTAAAGAGTCTTGTATGGGCCAGCCATTTGGTGGTCTAACTTATAGCTCGGCCTCTAGGTTTTCTAGTTCTTTATTAACACCCATACCTTATCTCCTACTTGGAAGTCTTCCTCGCGACAATATCGGTTTATATTAGACTCCTTTTTTTCTTACGCCTTTCTCATAATTGTTTAAGTAGTCTTCTAGGCTCTATGCATTCTCTTAGCAAATACCCAGGCCTCCTTATAGCTGAGGCGTTCGCGGGCCGTAGTGGGTTTAGTAGGCCTATCCTAATTAAAGGACGTTTGTGGTGTATACCCGTAGAGCAGTTCGAATGGGGACATCCCTATACTGTCATAAGGGAGTGTAAGCTGCGCGTAGTCTATTATAGGTAGTAATTCCAACCAGTTGTCCTAATAGTAGTCTATAAAGGGCCGTAGTCACTAGTTAAGGTACTGGTTCATAATCTCAGTTTGGCCGTTAGTCTAAGGGTAAAATGTAGTAGAGAGCTTAATCTTAATCCTAAGGATACGGCAGAGTTCATTCCAGAAATCTAATATAAACTAGGGGCCACAGTTAGAGACAATTAATTTAGGGGCGCCGTAGAATCAATAAATATTGTCAACGTAGAGGCGGGCCATATCCTTCGCAGTTATAGTCTTAAAATAAGGGAGGGAGACGGATTGCTTACATAGTCAGTTAACTACTACAAAGGCTACATCGTGGCTGTGGGTGTCCTTCGGAAATGACTTAAAGTCTATGGTAATATATTACCAAGGGCGCTCTAGAACTGGCAGTAGTTATAACTACCTAGAAGTTTAATCCCTAGGGGCATTTACGCGTCTATAGGCGTGGCAGTTTCTAACAAATCAATCCACATCAGATAGAAGTCCTCGCCAGTAGTAATAGGGCGCTAGTAGTTGGTGGGTCTTATCACAACCAGGGTATGCCGTAGAGACTTAACAGTGGGCTTCGCGGATTAACTCTATCCATAGGTTGTCAATATCTAGAACTATAAGCCGTCCTTAGTATAGAAGCAGTCCTTCTTCTATTTCCAAATTAGGGTCCTCCTTCGCGGCTTAGTCACGGAGGGCTTTCAGGGAGTTAGCCATACGGTTTATAGTTAAAATGCGGTCAACTAGCCCTATTAGTTTATCCAAGACTGCTCCCTCTAGGGGTGCTAGCTTATTCCATTTAGAGTTTAGTTCTTCAAGAATTTGCGGGTCAAGCTGTTCGGGATAGAGGAGGGCGCGCGTCTAGTATTAGGTCTTTAGCTTATCCTAGGGTCCTACGTCTTGTTCCCTTCGGGTTAGTGCATTAGCTTTAGTGTTTTGCTTGCCAGAACGATATATAATCATAAAGAAGAATTCAGAGAGTATTTTAGCCCAGCGGGCTTGTCGTCCAGTAAGCTGCTTTATAGTTATAAAGTACTCTAGGGCTTTATAATCCGTATATATCTTAATCCGGGAGTTCGTGCCTTCAAGCTCTGCGCGCCATTAGGACAGTAATTGGATAATAGCTAGCATTTCTTTATCATGTACTTCGTAGTTACACTCGGCTGGGTCCATTGTTTTTAAGAAGAAGGCAATAGGGTACCATTTACCGTCTGGATATAACTGTAATAGGATTCCCGCTACAACTCTATTAGAAGCGTCCGTCTCTAGCATTAATTCGAGGTCCAGGTCGTAGTGACAAAGGATTAAAAAAGAGATAAGCCGATCTTTTAACTCTCCGAAGGCTTCTATATAGTTGTTATTAAAGACAAAAGGCATGTCTTTCCGGGTAAGTCGTATAAGAGGCGTTGCCACAACTCCGTAGTTATAGATAAATCGGCAGTAGAAATTACAAAAACCCAGGAAGGACTGGATCCCCTTTACAGTACAAAGGGGCTTCCAGTTACGGATTGCGTCGACCTTTTTAGGGTCAACTTTAATCCTATCTATACTCACTATAAACCTGAGGTACTTTATGCGTTTTACCCTAAATTTATATTTCTTAATATTAACTTGCAAACCCGCGTTCCGTAATCTCTCTAGGACCTTTTTAACGTGAACTTGGTGCTTAAGTTCATTGTCTAAGTATATAAGGATGTCGTCTAGGTATACCATGCAGAATTCGTTAAGGTAATTAAAAAGAACGTCATTTATATACCTTTGGTACGTAGCCGGTCCGTTTATTAGTCTAAAAGGAAGAACTTTGCATTTATAGGACCCGTAACAGGTACGGAACATTATTAAATCTTTAGATACAGGGTCTATCCTAATTTAGTAGAAAGCTTAGCGGATATTAAGTTTAGTAAAGATCTTTACCCGGCTTAAACGTGCAAGGGTTTCATTAATTAGCGGAATAGGATACCGATCCTTTTAAGTAATAGCATTTAGCTTCTAATAGTTGATACAAAAACAAAGGCCTCCACTAGGCTTTTTTACAAATAGGATAGGGGAAGCAAAAGGGGCTTAACTTAGCTCGATAAACCCTTTATCTAGGTTATTAATTAAGTACTACTTTATTACTTTTAGCTTGTCCGTTAATTATTAGTAGAGGGGGCTATAGCCTAGCGAGTTATTGGCTTCTAATTGAATCTTATAATCGTACGTCCAGTAAGGGGGTAACTTGTCCGAAGCCGCCCTTAAAAACGCGTCCTTATACTTAGCATAAACAGTAGGAAGGAGACGTTTAACCAGTTCCTCATCAGTTTCCTTAATTAGCTTTTCTTCCCTCTTATTAATAATCCGGTCAATCTCGTATAGGCTTGTTATAAAGACCTCATTTTCCTTCCAGTACATATTAAAGTGGAACGCTATAGCGCTAATCGCGGCGATGTCTACTGTAGGGGGGTTGCAGGACAATGGGGGCGTGCGTGACCTTAGGGCCCTCCAGGGTATTGGCGTTATTGTTACTCCTTTTAGCTCCTGTCGCATCTTTTAAAGGTCATCCCTTATATCTTGTCGGTACGTTCTTTTCCATACCAGTCGGATCTGCGCGATTTAGACGCCGTCCATATCACTATCTATTCCACTTCCGTACGTAGAGTCCTCCTTAAACGTAGCGCTTCGGGAGAGTATCTTTGTTAGTACGGAGTTCTTTCCAGCTTCGCGGCGGGCGTCTTCTTAGGCAAAGGCTAGGTCACGGGCCTAGATATCCTACTAATATATAGGGTCAGACCTCGCAGCTAGTGTCTTGCGGTCGGTTCGGATTTCTCTAATAAAGGAGGGTAATTTTGGTCTATCCTCCGGCCAAACAAACTGTCTTTATCATACGTTCAGCCAAATATTAAAGTAGGACATCTATTTTCGGCTAAGGATTATATCGTGGGACCCTAGGTCTAAGATGCAGAAAGGGATACCATATTAACGTCGTCCATTAAGGGAGATATATAACTTCAGGACATGGGTAACCGGCTTACCAGCTTGGCCATTATAGCCTTTTACCTAGACAGGCTTCTCTAGTAGGGTGGCTTTTACATTTAGAAACTTGGCAACGTTAATCGCATAGGCAGTATTTATAAAGGCAAAGCCATTTACTCCAGTGTTAATAAGGGTAGTTAAGTTAACTCCATATCCATTTTAAGATACTGTACATGGAACCATAAAGTGTTTTCCACCTATTAACTGACTTAAATCAATCTCTTTAAGATCAATAGGATACCCTAGGGGGGAGTCTTTCCCTAGGGTTCTTCTTTTCCCAACTTGTCAGACGTTTCTCCTTTCTCTATCTCCTTGATATCCCCTAGTTCTAGGCAAGACAAGGCAAAGTAACCCTCCTTATCGCAGTTATAGCACGTAGTCGAGGCGGGGTCGATTAGGGTATTGCGACAAGTACTAGTCAAGGGCGTGGTACGTAGCTAATCGGGCGAGGCTCGCCAGTACGTAGTTATAACCACTTTTGGTATAAGAGCAGACGTAGCTTGTCTTCCTACTCCAGCTCCTGTAGGTGTAGCTAGTAAGTTGTGATCGCTACATAGTCACTTCTGCCGATTAGGGCGGGCGTCAATCCGCTTCAGTTCTGCGTCTAAAAATAGGCAACAAGCTACAAGTTTTTTATAGGTCAGTAGGTCATCTAAGGTTACAGTAATCTTCTCTTATAGCCGGATTATTAGCTTATCATACAAGTCCAAACGGTAGTTCTCAAGGGGAACCTAGCCTTCTCCTATAAGGTATAGGAATTGAGTCTAAAATTCGGCAAAGGGTTGGTTTGGTTTCATTATTAGGCGATTATAGTCGTACCAGGCATCCCGTACTTTGTTTAGGTTAACGTAGATAGCAGCTAGGTGCCGTATCATCTCGTCAACAAATGTAAATCAGACAGGGGAATCGTCCTTAAACTTGGCTTAAAGGTGCCGTTGGGCGTCCCCTATGGTTTAACCAAAGAGGTAGAGCATTTTGGCTTCTTTAGAAAGGAAATAGTTGTGGTTAACACGGAGCTTTCCTCATACTTAAATCCTCCAATTCTTAAAGGTAGGGTCTATCCCATCGGACAGTGGTTAGGGGTTAGGGAGCTTAACGGACTTTAATTATTTTATTATCATGTCCGTACTCCCTAGTATATCACATTCGGTTAAGTGAATAGGACGACTAGGACTTCTGGAAGGGGAGGCTGAGCTTTATAGGGCCACAAGGCTGTCCAGGATCTCTTATAGGGTCTCCTGTGTGCTTTAAGCTTGGAGACGGTCGGCTTCCTAATTGGCCATTAGGGCACAAATCTGTTTGTATACGTCTATACTATTATCGTTATCCTTAATTTCGGATCCCAATTAAATCTCATATTCTTCTTAGGTCGGGGCAGCTCTTTTAGATAAGCTCGCTTTAGGTACTATCATTGGCTTCCTAGGGTTCATCGGAATCATATAATTTAGTTTTAATTCTGGGGGTACAGGTCCAATCCTATCTGGTTTATAGGGTGGGATATTATTAAGGCCTTCCCAGGTAATGTAGAGTTGTTTTAGTGTCTAAGTATAGCGCATTAACGCGTCGTTGCAGACAAAGTTTCTCGTAGGGTGGGATATTATTAAGGCCTTCCCAGGCAGTGTATGGAGAGCTTAGTATAATGTGATGGCTTGTATAAATGCCTCTAAACCGAAGCTTGTGGATTGCTATCTCGTAAAGATACTAAGCTAAGGAGAAGAAAAGAAGGGGGTTGCCAGGACCATAGTAAACATATATAAAAGGGCAGCCGCCAAGGCGCTAGCGGTAAGCGAGCCAATCGTAGGTTAGCAGAATATGGCAGCAGTATAGCAGAATTTGGCAGGTGACGCGCTCTAGCACCGTTACATAAGTTATAGGATTTTCTTTTAAAGGTTATAATAAGCTTATATAAAATATTAGGTATATTTTTATCTTAGTTAGTAGTTTAAGTTTATAGGCGTATAGGCTTAGTTTCTTTTTAATTTAGTATAGGCCTATAAACCTCTAATTAAGTTTCTTTAAGGGCTATTAAGTTTTTAGGTTTTGTGTATTTAAGTAAGCTATATTACCCTCCTTAAAGTCCTATATAAGAGCTTGTCCTTTGTTTACATACTATTCCTATAATATTTAAGCGTATATTAATTTGCTTTGTAATAGTTCCGTTAACTGCTTTATTTAATTAGTAAAGTTATATACGTTAATTAACTAGATCCATTTAATTGTGGGTCCTATTATATTAATTTTAGGTTATAGTTTAAATCTAAGTTAAGGGTCTTATCTATAGGTTGCGTAGAACGGCGTTACGCCTGTTAATATATTTATTGTGTTATTTATAATAAACCTAGCTAAAGGTAGCTATTTTTCCCAGTCGTCTTATAGGTAGGAGCAGTATATTTATAAATATTGTTCTATAATTGCGTTTATAATTTTAGTTTAACCATCTATCTCTAGATAAAATGCAGTTAAGATTTATATTTAAATATTTAAATAATTATATAGAGCTTACCAGAAGTTTAAAACAAACTAGCTTCTATAGTTAGATATTATTATATTAGGAAGTCTGTGTAGCTTAAAGACGTGCTTAATAAAACATTTAGCTACTAATATTATATTAATTAAGTCCATAGGAATTATATATCGTATTTTTATAAGACGGTTAACTACTACTATAATATTTATAAACCTATTACTACTAGGCAAGTTAACTATAAAGTTAATTAAGATATCGCGCCATCTTTATATTGGGATTGGTAGCAGTTAAAGTACTCCTTACTTTTTTATATAAGAGGTTTTTCTATATACGCACATCCTGTATACTTAAACGTATTTTTATACATAGTTATATATTATAGGCTAGTAATATACTTATTAAACAATTTTATAAGTCTTTATATAGCTAGGATATCCTACTATAGGGGAGTTATATATAAATTTGAGTATCTTAAATTGTAAAGGTTTGGAATTTGGAACTACTATCTTTTATTAATAGTATAATTGATTATTTTAAATTTCGCATTTGGCGAGTGTAATATTCTTATACTAATGTTTTTCTATTTAAATCGCTTTTATTATATTAATTATCCATATATTATTTTTATATTTATATTCCATTAGCTTATTAATTTTTATTTCTTATTTATTAACTTCTAATTTATTTCTATTAAGTTCTATATCTAGGAATATAGAATATAGTTTTTTAAAATATTTAGGGGGCAATAAGATTTATAAATAATTTGTAATTTATTTATTTAAAACATTTGTAGGTAGGTCCTATAATTATTATACTAATATATTAGGCTTTTAATTAAGTTTGCCCAGTTAGTATATAATCTTAAAGTTAAATTATAAGAGGTATTTAGCCTAACGAATTTAGCGCTGCGTTAATTGTTTTATAGTTATAAAGTACTATAGGTTCTTATGGTCCGTTAACACATATATTAGGAATAACAATCCTTTAAGCTTAGGACGCTATTATTTAAAGTATCTAATAATTGCAAGCAGTTCCTTATTATATATTTTATAGTTTAATTTAGTAGGGGCGAGTTTCTAGGAGAGAAAGGCTACTAGATATAGCTTGCTGTTCTTATTATATTGCGATAATACTCCCCCTAGCGTATAATCTGATAAGTCCGTTTTAATAATATATTTAAGGTTAGGGTTAAAGTAGGCGAGAATTAGAGCAGTTATAAAGCAATATTTTAAGTTATTAAAAGCTTGTTTATATTTAGCGGTTTATTTAAATTTTATATTCTTTCTTATTAGATTTATTAACGGCTAAGCAGTTTCTAAGAAGTGGTTAATAAATTGTTAATAGAAACTTGCGAATTCTAGAAATCTTTAAATGTCTTATACGTTATTAAGGCTTTTTTAGTTTATAATCACAGCGACTTTTTTTTAGTCTATTTTAATTCTGTTATGGGATATAATTAAGCCTAAGTATATAACCTTAGACGCGTAGAACTTATATTTCTTAATATTGTATTATAAGCCTATATTTTATAAGCGTTTAAGTGTTAGCAACTTAGTCAATCGAGGCACGAGCACGGGAAGAAGGACGCGCAAGCCTATACAATTGGATTGTCTATAAACGAGGATCCAAAGCTAGAGAAAGGAAGGAGAAGAATAGTAGCGCCGCTTGATATTTATGCGGTCCTTAAGTTACGTGACTCGCGTCTACTATAATCCATATCTGCCAAGATCCACTGTTTTCTACTAGCGCCGTAACATTACCCCCCCCTCCAAAAAAGCCTGCCCTTAGGCTTTGTATGTCCGTATTATGTCCGTAGGGTATTCTTGTCTTTATGCTCAATAGGCAGCCTATTGTCTTCGCTATACTAGCACTCTATCTACTCGTTAAGGTACTTCAGGGGTCCGGGTTCGTTAGGGTATTAGTTATAGAATTCTTTAAGCTTCTAGGGGCAGCCTATAAAGTTCTAAGTGGGGTACTAGGTTGGGTCTGGATCGTAGCCTTTCTATTGGATATAGTATTATAGCGTTTCTCGTACTAGTTTATAGGCTAGTATTTCATTAACTTCCTATTCGTCGTCGCTATTAACTTGAATTAGTAGGGGAGGCTCATTCTTTTGTCCAGGTAGTGGGTTATTTGCAGCCTTCCGTAGCTTATCCAGTAAAAAGATAGGGTAAACCTTAATTAAGTCTGGGAGCTCAACCTTATATAAGTTGCCTTCTTTATTAAGGATTTTATACGGTCCTGCTATTTTATAGTCTAGCTTGCGGCTAGGCCGTTCTGTCTTCTAGTTCTTTATTATAACCTAGACTCTATCGTCTATGGTAAAGTTAGGCTCGCGCCTATGCTTATTTGCCTGCTGTTTTATTGATTTCTGGGCCTTTTCTAGGTTCTTATGGGCTACCGTCTAGGCTTCTTCTAGGCGTTTGGCGTATTGCTAGGCTTCCTTATAAGATAGTTTTTCGCGTATAGTCTGTGGGCCTTCTGGTCTATTCTAGTTAAAGCTAGTATAGGGTAAATATTATATTTCTAGCTGGATAGGTGCAAACCCTATAAAGTTATAGGGTAGGGTTGCCTAGGCGTAGTCTATTAAGGGTAGTAGTTCGCCCCAGTTATCCTAAAAGTAGTTAATAAAGGGCCGGAGTCTCTGGTCTAGGTATTAATTTATAATCTCCGTCTAACCGTCTGTCTGGGGGTGGTATGCTGTAGAAAGCTTTAGCTTAATACTAAGGATCTAAGTAAATTTATTCTAGAAGGCCGATATAAACTGCGGCTTATAGTCGGATATAATAGTATCTGGTGGTCCATAAATTCGGTAGACATAATGGATATATAGTTAGGCTACCTCCTTAGTATCAATATCCTTATAATAGGGGATTAAGAACAGGCGCTTACTAAAATGGTTAACTAGGATTATTACTATATTATATCCGTCACGGTCTGTAGGCAGCTTATAAAAGTCCATAGAGATATACTGCTAGGGGCGTTCTGGTATTGGGAGTGGCTTTAATAGTCCTAGGGTCTTATCTTGCGGAATTATAGACCTACGGCAGTTGTTACAGTTCCGTATATAGCGGTTAATGTCCGTAACTATTCCGGGCCAGTAATATCAGTTACCAATAATTTTGCGGGTCTTATTCTTTCTAGGGTGGGCCGTAGAGACCTGGGTATATGCTTTGGTAATAAGCTGAGTCCGTAAGTTTTGTTCCTTTGCTACTACTAGCTGTTCTTAATGCTTAAGTAATCCGTTTTTAAGGGACTAGAAGCTGGTAACGTTCTTTACCTTCTTACAGTACTCCTGTAGAGAAGAGGCTGTACGGTTTGTCTATAGTAATTTATTAATAAGGTTAAATCCTAAGGGGTTAATAGGATATATCTCGGCGCCTAAGGAGTCTATACTTAGTTCTGCCTGTATCTGGGGGTTAAGGTACTCTGGTTGTAGTAATATCTAGGTCTGTAATAAGATCTTTATAGCCGTCTGGTTACTTAGGTCCTGTTTACGCCTTATAAAAGTATCCGCACGGTTTGTAGCGCCTGGTCTATATATAATTAAGAAGTTAAACTAAGATAGGATATCCGCCTAGTGTACCTGTTGGGCCGTAAGAGCCTTGGTTGTTATAAAGTATTCTAGGGCCTTGTGATCTGAAACTACCTTAATAGGCTTAGGGGTCCCCTCTAGCTATATACGCCAGTGCTAAAAGCTAGAGATAATGGCCAGTATTTCTTTATTATGGATGTGGTAGTTTAGCTTGGCATTTATCATAGTCTTTAAATAGTATATAATGGGGTGCTATTCTCCGTCCGGTTGCTTTTGGGAAAAAACACCGGCTATTACGCCGTCTGAGGCATCCGTTTCTAGCATCAAGGGCCGTTCTGGGTTAAAGTGGGCGAGTAGAGAAGCTAATACCAGCCATTTTTTAAGCTTATTAAAGGCCTGTATATATATGGCGTTAAAGTAAAAGGGCTGGTCTTTCCTAGTAAGGCGGTTAAGAGGCCGGGCGATCCTACTATAGTTCTTAATAAAACATTAGTAGAAGTTACAGAAACCTAAAAATAATTATACCCCCTTTATAGTCCGTGGGGGTGTCCACTGGTCAATTGCGGCCGTTTTCTCTGGGTTGGCCTTAATTCCGTCTATACTAACAATAAACCCTAGGTACTTTATACGCTTAACACTAAATTCTGACTTCTTGATATCAGCCTAGAGACCAGCCTTGCGGAGCCGTTGTAGGACTTTATGGACGTGCTCCTTGTGTTCTAGCTTGTTCTTAGAGTAAATCATAATATCATCTAGGTAGGCCGTATAGAAGTCATTAAGGTAGTTAAAGAGTACATCATTTATATACCGCTGGTACGTAGCTGGTCCATTAGTTAGTCTAAAAGGAAGTACCTTGTATTTGTACATTCTATAACGGGTCTAAAATGTAGTAAGATCTACGGATCTAGGGTCTATTCTAATTCGGTAAAAGGCCTGGCGGATATTAAGCTTTATAAAAACCTTAGCTCTACTTATTTGGGCCAGTGTCTTATTAAGTAGGGGTAGTGGATAGCGGTCCTTGCGGGTTATATTGTTTAGCTTATGGTAGTTAATACAAAAATAAAGTCCTCCGTTTGGCTTTTTAACAAAGAGAATTAGTAAGGCGAAAGGGACTTAACTGCTAGGCTTAATAAAGCCCTTATCCAGGTTCTTAATAAGATATTGCTTTATAGCCTATAATTCGGCAGTAGATTGCTGACAAAGGGGGCTATAGCTAAGGGTGTTTTCCTTATCTGGCTCGATCTTGATCTTGTGGTTATATAGTTGGTAAGGCGGAAGCATATTGGATACTGCCTTTGAGAATACGTCCTTAAATTTCCGGTGTTGATGGGGTAGTTTCTGTTCTACTAGCTCTTTATCCGTAAGCTTGCCTTCCTGTCCGCTAAGCTCGCTTTCCTTTTCCTTAATTATTCGATTAATTTCATATAAGCTAGTGGTAAAGGCAACGGTATTAGGTTGGACTAAGTTCTAATAGAACCCTACAGCGCTGATACAGTAGATATTAACTAGGGGAAGGTCCGTAGGTTTCTTTACAGACTTTTGTTGGGCCGTATTTTGCGGTATAGGGTTTATAGTCTTCCTTAGCTTACGTCCTATTTTCCGTAAGTTGTCCTTCTAGTCTATTAGTTTAGTATGGCGTCTGGTATTCCTGGCCTTCCTTTGTAGCTGCGTAGGGCCTAAGTTCTCCACAGGGGACTTGGCTAGGTTACTACTGATTTCCTAGGTCTCTGGTGTGGGTGGCGTAATATAGGTAGTCTAGGGGCGGCGTAGTATACGAATCCGTTGTGGATTAAGCTATACGTCCTTCTTAAAGGCCTGGTCTCTACGCATAGCATTGGCTTGGTAGATGGTATTAATCTAGGGCCGTATAAGGTTCTCCATTATAATACTAATTTCTTTTATAAAGGAAGGGGTTGGGGGTAGGGATTTGGGCCAGAGGAGCTGTCTATTCCGTACATTAAGCTATAAGCCTAAATAGGCTAGCCATTTTCTTTCTAAGATTATATTATGGCTTCCCAGGTCCGTAATAAGAAAGGGGATGTTATACTACCTTTATCTATTAACACGGAGGTGGATCTGTAAGATAGTTATAATAGGTGGCCCTATTCTTCTATTATACCCGCGAATAGGAACTGGTTTAGGCAGTTCCTTAAGGGGCGTATTTAAAAATTCGGCTAGCTTTACGGCGTACTAAGTGTCTATTAAGGCAAAGGCATTTGCTCTAGAGTTAGCTAAAGCAGAGGTTAAAACTTGATATCTATTATAAAATAAAGTATAAGGGATAGTGCAGCTTCTTCTACTAACTAGCCGACCCAGATTAATATATAATATGTTAATCCCTTTTAACCCTAGAGAGGAGTCTTCCTCTAGGGGTTTTTTTTTTCTAACTCCGTGCTATTTTTCTGTATTAACAGAACCTCGTCCGTTTTTGCCTTTATTGGGCAGTCCTTGGCAAAGTGGTCCTTCTGGCTATATAAGAAGCAAGCCCCTTGATTGCTAAGGGCCTGTCTATAGGGGTTGCTGTACGTAGGCCGAGCATACGCCGGACCTGCGGCAGGGCTAGCTACGCGGCTAGCTACTAAATTGATGGCGGGCTGTATGGCTAGTGCCGTAGGAGTTGCTGATTGTGCTAGGGCACTATAGGCCGTTCTTATAGCGCTTGTGGTCTGGTTTGAAGAGTTTCTGGCTTTATACCGCTTAGCTTGTGCCTTAATTCGATAAAGGCCTTAATTAATAGCCAGGCAGTGGTCTGTAAGTACCTTTAGTGTCTGTACTGTAGTAAAAACTGGCAATACGGCGCGCTGTAGGTCTAGGGTGAGCTTATTAAAGAGGTCTGGCATTAGGTCTTTATGGGGAATTCGGGCTTAGCCGGCTAGGTATAGAAAGCGGGTCTGGAAGGCCGAAAAGGTCTCTATTGTTTTTATATTAAGGGCTTTATAATCAAGGCGGGCATTCTATATCTTAAAGGGGTCCTCATAAATAGAAGACAGGTGGTTAATTATCTCTTCTCCAGAGAGGAAGGGGTCTGCTGAGTCCTAGGCATATTATGAACGTAGATGCGTCTGTGCGTCCCTACTGGTACGGCCGAAGACGTAGGCCATTTTAGCTTAAGCAGTAGGGAAGTGGTCTGTATTGACTTTAAGCTTGTCTTGTAGTTAAAGCTTCCAATTATTAAACGTAGGGTTAGTTCCGTCTGTAAGTAATAGGGGGTCCGCGACCTTCGCGGACCGCGATAATGCTAATGCTGTATGTTAGGCTAGGGCCTTAAGGACTATAGCAAGTCTGTGGGTGTCTAATAACTCCTTACTAGGTATAGGGGTGTCTCTAGTTTCAAGCAGCTCTTAAAGCCGTTTAATTTTAGTATTAGCTGCTACAAGTTCTTCCTAGGGGGTTAAGACGGCGACTATTTTACTATTAGAGGTATTTGCGGGTCCTATAGTGGCTTTGCCAGCTGCTGTATTTCTTGGCATAGTAGTAGGGGTATTAGGTAATTTTCGGTGTTTATTTATTTTCTGGGGGTTTTAGTCTATATGTGTCCTATTCTTAGGTTTCGCGTTCTGTTTATATTCTTTTGGTTCTGTTCTATCCTTGGGGTCCTGTTCTGTTCTATTAGTGTCCTTTAGGTCCTTTTCTGTGTCCTTGTCCTGTTCGTAGTTTGTAGATATTTTTGAGTTCCTTCTCAGGAAAGAAGAGTAGTAATAAGCTTTAGATAATGTTAGCAACTTAGTTAATTAAGGCACAAGCACAGGAAGAAGGACGCGCAAGCCTATATAATTAGATTGTCTATAAATGAGGATCCAAAGCTAGAGAAAGGAAGGAGAAGAATAGCAGCGCCGCTCGATATTTATGCGGTCCTCGAGTCACGTAACTCGCGTCTACCATAATCCACGTCTGCCAAGATCCACCGTTTTCCACCAGCGCCGTAACATTAAGGACCATTTTAATGTGTTTTTAATATTTAGAAAGTAAGGATAAGTAGACCAAGATATTGTTAATATACGCAGTAATAAATATATTAAGGAATTTATAAAGCGTATTATTAACGTATTATTAAAACGTACTAGGACTGTTTTTTATGCTAAATAGTATTACTAGGTATTTAAAGAGTCCCCATTATATATAAAAAGCTATATACTTCTTATCTTCTTTATATATACAGATTTTATTAAAGGTAGTAATTATATTAAGCTTTATAAAGTACTATGCCTTTATTAATCAGTTAAGCGTCTCTTAAATTAAGGGAATTGGATAACGTATTTCACGGGTGAGCTGGTCAAACGGGTGAGCTGATCACTTCAAAAACACACCAAAAAATGGAAAAATCACACTTTAACATCTTAACAACCACTTAATAATAAATTTTAATAATTTAAATTTGGACTTTTATATATACTCTCTAGCTCCTATTAAAGTTATATAATAAATAGTCGGGTGGTTTTTAAAATAGTAAAATTTGGGGG